>ERZ1106932.24-NODE-24-length-66813-cov-7.520087_pt1 | contig 66813 bp, 53 predicted proteins | sample MGYA00403665_ERZ1106932 | MGnify/ENA primary metagenome ERZ1106932 (study PRJEB35170, sample SAMEA104062448) | human gut metagenome | biome: human gut; feature: human-associated habitat; material: faeces | place: Denmark | collected 2012-08-24 ... | reverse complement strand
GAGTAGCGGTCTCCAAAACCGTAGGTTGCGTGTTCGAATCGCGTCTCCCCTGCCAAAGCCTTCTAATCACAATATATTGTGGTTGGGAGGCTTTTTCTATACAATATATTGATGTGATTTGCAAAGCGTCCAATAAAGAGTCCAATAAAACGTCCAATAGAGTGTCCAATAGACACTTGAAAATTCAGATTTTTCAACACTGCTTACCTCTATCCAAAAAAAATTTTTTGACACGCCTCACTTTCGTCTTTTTCACGTTTCTTCTGCGCATTGCATTTTAGAGCAGTAAAGTATGAATATTCATTGCGTTTTGTATATTCCATTCTAACGCCTCGTTTCTTTTATTTTATATCAACCGTAAAAAAAAGTCAATCAATAGCCTTTGCCGGATACTATCTTTATTATAAAAAGAGCAAGCGAGATGCTTGCCCTTTTACATTTCCGCTCCCTCATCTATGGATTCGAGTATTTTCCTTTGTGCGTTCGGAAACAGATGACTATACGTGTTTAAGGTCTCTTTTACGTCACGATGCCCCAATCGCTTTGAAAGCAATATTAAATCCTCTATCTTCAACCCCTTACTGATTACCAATGATGCGTGCGAGTGGCGTAAATCGTGTACGCGGATTCTTTTTATCCCTGCTTTGTCTGCGTATTGATCCATTCTTCTTCTGACCGTTTGATCGGATAACGGCAACTTTCCGCCGAACACAAAATCCGTTTCCGCAAAATCATAATCGCGCTCGCTTTCTGCCCGAAGGTCCTTTAATGTCTTTACCACCAGTTCCGTCATCCATACCTTTCGGTTAGACGTTATATTTTTAGGTGTTGTGATCTCGTAGCTCCTGCCATTCAATATATGCCAACCCATACTTGATGGAGTCGGATTACTCGCCAATATGATTTCCATACCTTGTTCCGGTTTTTTTCGGTTCAAGGATTTATTGATACGTACCTCCTGTCTTTCAAAATCCACGTCTTGCCATGTCAATGCCAACGCCTCCCCTTTCCTCGTCCCCATTAGGTACATAAACAAGAAAAAATATCTATAAAGTTTCTCGTCCATTTGTGCGTGAACTTTCCAAAACTCTTGTTCCGACCAGATCTGCATTTCTTTCGGCGGTTCTCCGTTTTTGAAATTACCGGCATTGCTTGCGACGTTTTCCACCAGACCGTAAAACTTTTTCCCGAAGTTCAGCAATGCAGTAAAACCGCAATATATTTTTGACTTATACCTATATTTGTATCCTTTTTTATTGATAGCGCTCTGCCAATCGAGAACATCTCTCGCGGTAATCTCGCCGGCATCCCAATCCCCGAAAACGGGCAGAATAAACCGCCGTATGACGTCGCTCTCCGACCGCATACTGCCGGCTTTCAGAATATGCAGCTTGTATATTTTATATTTTTCGTTCAACTCAAAGAGCGTCATACCGATATGTCGTTCTTTGTTCTGATTGAAATATATAACTTCCGTCGGCACACTCGGCGATTCGGACGGCAATACGGACAGCTCGGTGCAAGCGGGCAATTGTTCTTCAAACGGTATTTGCTCTTTTATTTCGATTGGAGACGGAAAATCTATCGGTTGCTCCGTGATACTGCGAGTAGTTGCCTCTTGGTTTTCCGCAAGATAATTCAACCAAAAAATTTTAGCCTCTTTTTTTGATGAAAGCCCTCTTTTACGATATTCTTTTACTCGATCTTCAGACTTAATACCGGCTCGTATCGACCATTTTTTTGTCTTTTTATCTTGAACATACATTGGTCCCCAAATAATTTCAAGCAACATCTTCCTTTCCTTTAATTTGCTGTTCTATCGTTGCAGCTCGGACAAAATCTTCTACGGTCAATTCACAATATGCCAAAAACAGTTTGGTCGGTATAAAATTGTAATTCAAAATACGGTAGTTCTTTTGCTTCATCAATATTAAAATGTTATCAAAAATTTCTTCGGCATTTTTAACCGAACATTCCAATACCGCTGCTATATCTTTTTTCTTGATGAACGGTTGTACGAGTAACTGAACCTTTTCTGCATTTGATAACGCTACTTTTTTCATTTTCCCTCCTCTTCCCAAAAAATTAGGGTTTGACTGCTATCAAGCAAATCAAACCCTCCATGTTATCCAACGGATTATGACTTATTATTTTATTACTTTGAACTGTCTGCGGAATACCAAAGGCAGATTTTCTACAGATATTTCCCCCTCGCTCAGGGAAATCACTTTAACACCGTTATTTTCAAAGAACTTAATCTCTTCTGTTATTTCAATTGGAGTTCTGCCGAAAATATTGATTGTCGGTACAAGAAGATATTCATAGTCTCGCCATACTGCGTGACGGCGAATAGAACTTAACGCGATGGAATACACAGAATATGTTTCGCTTTTCCCGTATGATTCAATAGTTTTAATTACATTTAGTTCTAATTTCTCTAATATTTTAGAAAAGGACTTTCGCTGTTGCATGAAGTCCTCCGAGTTCCCCGTTTCTGACCGCAACAACAAAATCGCTCTTTTTTGAGTTTGCATTTCCAATCCTCCTGTTTCTATGATATTTTTATCATAACAGCAAGCGGATTTTGTAGTCAGCCGATCATTGAACTGTTATTCAATTTTCATTTTTATTATATATCTATTTTTTTGTTTTGTCAATACTTATCACGAATGATTATATTATGCAACTTCCGGTTCTTCTTCCGTTTCGTCTAAAACTTCGATTTCAACTTTATCAAGCTCCGCCTCATCGTCCATAACAACCGGCGTTTCTTGCTTATTCAGGTCAAGTTCGGCATCTATTGCGGAAAGTTCCGTCTGTAAAGTTTCCACTTCCGCCGCATACTCGAACGGTTTGTCAACTTCAATCTGCGCCTTTGCCAACTTCGCGGATTCCTCCATTCTTTCTTTTTCAGACAAAAGGATCTTCTTTTCAAAGTTATCCGTTTCATTTTCTAATCGTGTTATAGCCCCCACGTCGCTATCGCCGATTCCCACCTCATATTCGCTTACTCCGACAAGTTTTACGTTCAGCATATATGTACCTTTTTCCATAGGTACTATCTTGAATCCTCGAAACATTCCGACTGTTTTCCCGATATACTGTTCTGATTTCAAAACTCTGAGCAATAACGCACCGGCGTCTTTGCGTTCTGCAAATTTTTGATTGCCTATCTGTATCAGATCGTTTTTATGAATATCCCGTACTGCAATGTCCTGCTTGATTTTTTCACATCGCTGTATATGCCGTTCTAACAATTTAGGCGTATCCACGATAATTTCCTGATAATGATAACGGCTGCTTCTGTAATCGTTTTCCAACGAACTCAACTGCCCTAACCGCTGCTCAATCTCCAACTTTCTTAAAATTTTGGGATTGCCGGAAGTGATCGCCTTGACTTGCGCATAATTGAACGTCTGATCGTCAATATCCTCTGCCTCACGAACAGTATAATCTCCGTGGTTTATCTGCGCGATAAACTTTTGCTTATTCTCAAGAATTTGATAAGAATATGAATCGAATGTCCTTAATGTTACATAGGTATAAACCCAAACCGTTTTATTCTCATTTCCCTGTCGTATAATACGGCCTTCGCGTTGTTCCAAATCGCTCGGACGAAACGGTGTATCGAGATGGTGTAATGCAATCAGTCTGTTTTGTATATTGGTTCCCGCTCCGCATTTTTCCGTTGAACCAAGCAAAACTCGTATATCGCCTTTGCGCACTTTATCAAATATATCCTGTTTTTGCTGATCTGTTTTCGCCTCGTGTATATAAGCGATTTCTTCTTTGGGAATCCCCATTACCACAAGTTTGCTTTTTATATCATTATATACGTCAAAATTTACAAGCGGATTATATTCTTCAAAACTGACTTTGGGTACAGACATATCGCAAAAAACGATTTGTGTTTTGCGTGTATCCCTTGTTTCCTCCCACACTTTGTAAATATTTCCGACACATTGATTGACTTTATTTTCCATGTTATCCGGCAAAGACGGATCGAAACATCTCGGATCAAGAGCTATCAATTTGCCGTCGTGCGTTACGCAAAGCATATTATCTTCTTTGGGATTGACCGATCCTTTTGCTATTCGCTCGGATCGCTTAACAATATCATCATTTAATTTTAATATTTCTTCCGTTGGGTTACACTCTATTAAAGGTTTTTCGGCTTTGGGTACGGGCAGATTCAGCATATCCGCTGTTTTGACATCGGCAAAGCTGCGATACATTTTCAACAATTCGGGGAGGTTCTTAAACTTTGCTACTCTCGTTCTTGTTCTGTATCCTTGTCCGCTCGGCGCAAGCTCCAAGCCTGTAACCGTTTCCGTATAAAGCGCCGCCCATGCATCAAAGAAATTCAAGCCTTTCTGTAACAGTTCACGTTTTTGAAGATAAGTCTGTAATGTGTACATTTCGACAATCGAATTGCTGATCGGCGTTCCCGTTGCGAATGTTACTCCTTTATCACCTCCGCGTAAATCTCCTATGTATTCGCATTTCAAATCCATATCCGTCGCCCGTAGCGACATCGCCTTGCTGATACCCGCTACATTGTTCATTTTTGTAAAAATGAACTATAGCGATAGGTAACTCTTTGATATAGTCTCCGAGTTTTCCCCCGCTTCACACCGTGCATGCGAGTTTCCACGCACACGGCGTTCCATCAACTTTACTTACTTTCTTTTCGATTTCACCGAACAATGCCCTCACGGGCATTATCCGTTTACAAATTTCACTTTAATTTTTGTCTGTATTTTTCTATTTTCTTTCTGACTTTCAAATCTAAATTTTCAGGAATCGGACTATTATGTATCATTCTATGGCAAGATTTGCATACCCACGCAAGGTTCGGTACTTTATTGATTTTCTCTATCGGCAATTTATTGTCCACATGGTGGCATTGCCTGTCGGGATTATCGAATAATGATACCTTACAACATTTACATTTGCCCTTATCTCGGTTAAACGCATATTCTCTGTTCATAAAATATTCAAAGTTCATTTTTCCTTCCGCATAAACAGACAGCTTCAGATTCTCCGACGTATTGATAGACGGTCTGTTTTTCGGCAACGGTTTCCCTTTCGCTTTTACAAACAGCTCTCTGCCTTCTGCCGTATAAGGCGTTATCTTCTGACAAAATGGCTTTTTCTCATATTTTGTATGCGTGATAAATGCTAACGTAATACCTATCCACATATCTTGTATCGGTATCGCAAATGTCTTGCTCTTATATCCTTCATGCCTGTGCGGTAGATTCGATAACTGCTTTAACGGCACTTGATACGCATTGTACTTGTCAGGGTACATTCGTTTCCATACCGATAGCGCACAATCATTGATCCTTCTGTCAATGGTATGAAATGCTTTTGAACTGATTGCCGAGCGATAATACTCCGCTATACCCATGATGATTGAGTTTATACGGTGTATTTCTGCGGCTCTGCTGTTCTCTGTCGAATATAAGCGCAAGTCTCGTATTTGTTTGCATACGTTCCGGACTTTTTCGGTCAGCCGTTCCTTATCGGGGAACGGCTTCCCTACAAGCCAATCTTTATTGCTTCCGAGAGTTTTTCGGGGTTTCTCCGCTTTAATGATAAAACCGAGAAAATGTATTCCTTCTTTTCGCATATCTGTGACTTTGGTCTTTTCTTGCGATAGTTCCAACTTCATACGATAACGAAAATATTTTGTCAGTTCCCGTTTCAGACGTTCGGCTTCCCGCTCTGTCGATGTCAGTATCACCCAATCGTCTGCATAACGGACATTGTATTTCGGCGTTACCCCTAACCATTTCAGCCGTCTGGACTCATTGCTTTTGTATTTGCACTTGCCTTTCGCGTTGTAATACTTCCTGCCGACGTACCAATCAAAATCATTCAGATATACGTTTGCAAGCAACGGCGACAGTATTCCGCCCTGCGGCGTTCCCGTCTCGCTTTTACAGAAAACACTGTTTTCTATAAAACCTGCTTTCAGCATAACTCCGATAATCTTTAAGATACGTTTATCATGGATACCTGTTTTCCATAACTTGTTCAGTAACAGCCTGTGATTGATGTTATCGAAACAACCTTTTATATCTCCCTCCAATGCCCATACGGGCTGGTCGGGCGATTTATAGGTCGCGTTTATGATATTGACTATATCCGCTACGGCGTGCTTTTGCGCCCGATACGGTCGAAAACCGTAGCTGTTCGGGTAAAACCTCGCCTCGCAAATCGGCTCTATCACAATTCGGATACATTCTTGTATGATTCTGTCAAGCACGGTCGGAATACCGAGCGGTCTCGTTTTCCCGTTGTGTTTCGGAATATATACGCGACGTGCAGGCTTCGGCTTATAACACCTCATTGCACGTTGTACCGTTTCGATAACTTTTTCTTTCGACTGCTGTAAATACCGATTCATCTTTATATTGTCAACGCCGACAGTCTGACTGCCGTTATTTGACTTTATATTGTGAATGGCAGTTACAATCGTTACTTCGCTTGTTATAGCTTCCAATAGTCCTGTAAAACTTATTCCTTGTTTCGATTTGCCGTACAGAAAATCGAGCGTTCGCTTTAAGTCCGCTTCACTCGAAAACCTGACGTCTAAATGCACAAAGTTCATCACCTCGCAGTTCGTCACCCGTTATTTCAGGGCGTTAATGGTTTTGTTTTGTGAAATTTGTAAATAAAATTGACTCGTCCCCTTCGCCTCGAACATTTCAGTTCTTGTGGTTGGCTTTCCCAACCTCCGACTACTATGGGACGGCTGACTTTCCGCAATCTTCTTCGCCCGATACGGCTCCGATTACGGAATCTCAAACGTTCCTATATCTCTATCCTTTTTATGAAACCCTTAGGCTGTTACCGTACACCGCAAAGATTTAATACATTTTGAACCACAGTTATTATGTATTTCATATAAGCATTTCAGCTTATACGGATAATACCGAAAAACAAACAATATTATCTTCTTTGTCTTTCTCCCCTTTCGGGGCGCGCAATTCTTACGATGCTGCATAACTTCCTCTTAATGAGTAGCCATAGATTTCGGAAACCCGCTCCATTTTAGTCCGTATCTTCCGACTTAGGACGTCAGGCTACGACTTCACCACGCTTTATACCGCATTTATTTATCGTTCATACGGCATAGTGGAGTATTAGTTCGCGTACTGCAAACGGTTTGACTTACCGCCTTTCATTGGTTCAGTACGGCAAGGGAATTTCACCCTTGATTTGAGATATAAGTTCTCGATAGTTTTTCTTAAATTTTATATATTTAAGTGCGCTATCGGGTGCTGTTCGCAACGGTTGTCCGCCGCTGCTTATGCACAACGTTTCGCACTATTTTTGTACTTATGCGCCTCATCAACAAAAAGAGCATCAACGCCTAATTGTTCAAATTGTAAAAGATCATCTTTTTTGTTTGTGTTCAGCAGTTTTTCAAGCTGGGCATTTTTATTTTTCAATGTCCTCTGCAAGTCTTTCACGCGGATGCGTTCCCCGCGATCTTGCTTTGCTTCTACTATAGCTTGCGAGATTGCTTTTATCTCCTCGTCAAGCTTCCTTTGCTGCCGTTCCATAGAAATAGGGATTTTCTCAAAGCTCGACATCGCTATAATAACCGCGTCCCAATCACCCGTAGCAACTCTCGCTACAAAGCGTTTTCGGCTGGTCTTTTCAAAGTCTTTCTTTGTAGCCATTAAAAGATTTGCGTTCGGGTACAGATTACGAAATTCATTCGCCCACTGCACGACAAGGTGATTCGGGACTACGATTATAGGCTTTCTCGCAATTCCGACCTCTCGCATTTTCATACACGCGGCAGCCATTTCAAACGTCTTGCCCGCCCCGACAACGTGATGCAGAAGCGTGTTCCCGCCTTGCATTATTCTCGCTACGGCATCTTTCTGATAATCTTTCAGCGTTATTTCGGGATTCATGCCCGGAAATTGCAAATAGCTTCCGTCGAATGTCGATACGACCGTCGTATTGTATATACGGTTATACTTATCTACGAGATATTCGCGTCGATGCGGTTCATCGAATATCCATTTTTTGAAGGCGGCCTGCAATTTTTTCTGTCGCTCACGCGCCGCTATTGTTTCCTGTTTGTTGACGACTCGCTTTTTCTTTCCGTCAACATCTTCCTCTTCATCGGTAATGGTCGGCGTTTGAAGATTCAGACACCTTTCGAGCAAGACAAAAGCATCCATTCGCTTTGTCCCGTAAACGGAATTTGCATTGATATTGTAGCGGAAAAACGAATCACGGATAACGCTCCATTCGCCCGTTAAAGTATTGTAATTGACTTTCACTTCTCGTGCTTGGTATTCGTTAATTTCAAGCAACTCGCAAATAAACTGTTTGTAATATTTTGCGTCGATCCAATTTTCACCGAGCGTGGCTCCGATCTGATTTGCCGTCAGTGGCGCCGGCTGTACGGCTTGCAATGCCTCGACATTCTTTTTATATCGCTCATCCGCTTTAGCGGCTTCCTCAGCCTGTTCTAATTTTTTCCTGACATTACCCGAAAGATATTCCGATGCGTCCTCCCAACCGAGATACGGATCGCCCTCGTCTAAAAGACTTTTCGTAGGATTACGATAAATTTTACCGTCAAGTTCTGCAATGATCTCGTCGTAAGATTTACCGGTCAGTATCTCCATAAACCGTAAATCGATTACCCCTCTCTCGCTTTTACTGACGTAAAGTGCCTGCAACGCACTATCGCAATGTGTAACTTTTTCATAAGGTTTAATCGTCCGCTTTGAAAATATATCCGTCTTTTTTGCCGTTCCCGATTTTTCGTCCACTTCTTCTATGGATATTAGAAGCGCAAAATCCGCATCTTCACGGAACAGGCTTCGGTTCAGCCGTGAATTGACGATCCCGTATTTACGGACAAAAGCACCGTATCGGCTGTTCAAAACAGCCTGCTCCCGATGCAATATTTCATCGGGACAGTTATCGAGCTGCACATTTAGGACGTTTCGGATTTGTTCGCGCAACCCGATCAGGGCTTTCATTCGCTCTATATTGGTTTTTGCAATATCCCGTGCTTTCAAAAAATCGCCGTCTCTCTGATACAGCGTATCTTTGATAAACAGATAACAGAAGTTTTTTACATTTGCGTATTCTTCCCCGATTTCGATTTCCGCTTCGGCAATACCTTTTCCGACGGGAACAGCTTTGCTCTCATCGTACACTCTTTCGGGCAAACGAGCTACCGCCTCCGCAATGGCTTGTCCGAGGTCACGCTCGTCCGGCAACAGTTCCGTTTCATCGTCACGCCCGTACATAGATTTGTGTTGTACCATCGTGCCGAGCAGCATTTCAGGGTGGTCGATATAATATTGATTGACGGGAACGCCGTTCTCGTCCACCCCGACTTTAATCCATTCGTCCTTTGCCTTTTCTACAATTTTGTCTCTCTTTTGAAAAAACAAAATATCTGCCGTGACCTCTGTTCCCGCGCTCGTCTTAAAAGCATTGTTGGGCAAACGGATGGCACCGAGCAGTTTTGCTCTGTTGGCTATGTATTGACGGACATCGCTATCTGCTTTGTCCATTGTGCCTTTCGTGGTAATGGCGGCAATGATCCCGCCTGGACGAATTTTATCTAAAGATTTCGCAAGAAAGTAATTATGGATATAAAAGCCGAGCCGGTCATAATCTTTATCGTACACTTTGAACGAACCGAACGGCACGTTGGTTATTACGGCATCGAATGAATTGTTGGCAAAGTTTGTCTTTTCAAAGCCTTGTATTCTTACCTTTGTTTCGGGATACAAAAGTTTTGCAATACTGCCTGTAACCGAATCGATTTCAATACCGTAGGTTTCTTTCGCATTGAATGTTTCAGGCAGCAATCCTATGAAATTTCCTATACCCAAAGCGGGTTCGAGAATTTTGCCGCGTACAAAGCCCATTTGCTTTAATGCCGCATATATTCCGTCGATAATCGTTTTGGGAGTATAATGCGCGGATAATACCGATTCATTCGCTAATCTGTATTCTTCGGCATCGAGTATATCCCGAAGTTCCGTACATTCCTTTGACCATTCGGGTTTATCAGGATCGAAAGCATAGGCGAGTCCACCCCAACCGACATACCGGGACAATATCGCCTTTTCTTCTTCGCTCGCCTGTTTACATTCCGCCCGAAGTCGTTTCATTACCTTTATAGCTTCTATGTTTTGGCGGTATCGGGTTTTCGCGCCTGTCGCATATTGGAAATGTTCCTCTGTCAGTCGATAGTTTCGAGCGGGCGGTACACCACCGTTGTCAGAATTTCTTCCTCTATCGCCTGCTCCGTCTGACGGATATTCTGCAAATTCGTTAGGAAATCCGAGGACAAGCTGCCCCGAAGCCGTACCCGGGTAAGCTGCCGTTTGAGTGCCTGCGCCTCCTTTTCGATTTCCTTCAAATGTACGGGCAGCTCGCCCGTCATCAACAAAATCTGATACTGCATCGGGTATTCCGTTTTCAGATATTCCTTCCGCAAGGTCCCATAACGATAATTGCCTGTTTCTCGGTTGCTCATTGAGTATATCTCCCTCCGTGTTGAAGATTTGTCGAGTTGCTTTTTTACGCTCTTTTTCTTTTTTGATTTCTTCGCGGCGCTGCTCTTCCTCTATTACCGCGTCCTGCAAGCCTTCCGTTATTTCAAAGACTTCCGTGCAAAGCCGAAAGTTTGTATCCTCATCGAACGGCAAAGCCTTGACTTCGCTGCCGCCATTCCCGGTGAAAATGCAGATACAATGCGTTACGCCCTCTGTTAAACAGGAGAGATATGCACTGTCGAAGTTCTCGTCGTTATACCCGTAAGAATAATGCTCCTGACAGTATCTGCGTACCGCCGTTTTGACTGGACTTTCAATGCCAATCGGCACACCTGCAAAAACATTCTGGCGATTGATGCAATCCGCAAGTATCTTTTCCCGCATTTTATGCTGAATACCGCGATATTTCTCGCTGCCGTAGGTTTGCGATATATCAAACACATGGCGTTTTTGCATAGGATTATCTTCATCGTAATAAACGATTCCGTGCTCGCCTTGTTTGATTCGACGGTTATCCTGATCGTGCCAATCGTCGAACGTTTTACAGACTGTAACAGTCGGTTTCGACGAATATATCTGAACCGCATTCCAAAAAGAAAGATGCGGATTATTGATTGCAAATTCGTAAAATCCTGAAAGTCTTATACTGTTTTCTAAAATTCCCCTTATGCTTTCTCTTGCCTGCTCTCCTCTCATTTGCCCCTCTTTATCAGATTTATCGACTTAAGCAATTATTTTTTCGATTCGCGTTGAAGCCTTTTCACAGAATTTCGGATTTATTTCTATTCCGATATATTCCCGACCGAATCGTTTTGCAACCGCTCCCGTCGTACCGCTTCCAAAAAACGGATCCAATACCGTATCTCCTTCTCTGCTCCCCGCAAGAATACAAGGCTCTATTAGCTTCTCAGGATACATTGCAAAATGTTCATCCATTTTATAGGTGTTCGTACTCACCTCCCATACGTCGCGCTTACGGCGATATTGATGGTCAAATTTTGAATAATCGTCGTGTGGACGGTTGATATTTTGCAATAAATCATTTTTCTTTCCGTAATACTTTGAGTTATCCGATCTGCCACGCTTATAACGAGCCTTGCTCACTTCTTTCAGCGGTTCCTGTATTGCCTTGTAATCGTAATAATATTTAGGTGATTTGGACAATAAGAAAATATGCTCATAACACTTCGTCGGTCTGTCTTTTACGCTCTCCGGCAGGCTATTTAATTTTCGCCAGATAATATCCGAACGAAGATAATAGCCGAAATCGCGCAATGCAAACGCGAGCATCCACGGAATACCGATCATATCTTTCGGCTTGATATTTTCCCATTTTTTCGGCACTTCGTATATACGGCTGTTTATATCGTATAGATTCTTGTTCTTTCCGTTCCCCGCGATTTGTAGCGACATAGGGCCTTTTCCGCTCCCGGCATAACTGTCCGAAATGTTAAGCCACAGGGTTCCGTCTTTTTTCAATATCCGATATACTTCGGCAAACACATCCATAAGTCGCGCTATGTATTCTTGCGGTGTATGCTCTATCCCGATTTGACCGTCTATTCCGTAATCACGCAAGCCATAATACGGCGGGCTTGTCACGCACATTTGGACGCTTTCGGACGACAGCGATTTCAGACCCTCTATTGCATCAGAACAAATAATTCTACTCATATTTCTTTCCCTTTTATTTTGAAGTTTTATGCTGTTGGCATCATTAAGCAATTTCTATATTGCTTTTTTGACGTCGATAACGACGCTCGCGTTACATTTCCATATCGCTCGCTTTCTGCTTTTGTTGTTGCAACCGAAGAACTGTTCCAAGATATACACTACTCCCTGCGTATGGATTATGACCATTTTTTTCAAGCCATTCATACAGTTCAGACGGCGACATAAGCTCAAATTTATACCGTGAAGTAGCCAATTCGTTGTGCTGGAATGCCTTTACCTTTTCAAACTCTATTCGTACCTCGGTTTCGTTATAAAACAATCGGACAGGATTCGGCTGCTCTCCTTTTTTTATATCGCCGATATACCATATATTCCCGTCGCTGTATTTCATAAGCGGAATCGGTTTTATATAGTCAAAGCATTCATAGACGGTTTCGGCATAGCCGCTTTCGGTTTCATCAACCTTCTGCCACCCCTTTCTCCATTTACAGTTCAACTTCTTTCGCATATTGCACTCTTCCTCTTTGCAATAATTTTTGCATATTGCCTGTCCCGTTTTGAATAGGCAAGCCCGTCAACGACTCAAAATACTCAACAGTATCTAAAAAGTCGGGCATCTCGTCTATTGTTGCACCGGTACATTCATTGTTTTTCCAAACAGTAAAATCCTTGACAAAGGAAAACCGTTGCGCCGGCGAACAATATCTTTTTAATACCGTAATATTGCTGCCGTCCGCCAATGATTTACCGCAGAAAACGGGGGTATGTTCAAAGCCGTCATAGAGTATTCTTTCATTACCGTCATCGAGTAAAACACCGCGCAAATTTTCTCCGCTGACGCCCCATTCCTGAACGATACAACGCAATTCTTCCGCATATTGCGGGCATGATAACCCTATTGCCGCATACAACGACAACGCGTTGCGCGGTATCGCGCCGATAATTTCCGCCCTGTAATCATGCTCTTCCGGATCGTATCCCACCTGAAAGATTCCTTTTCGTTGCAGATTTCCGTTTTGCAATGTATATACTTCGCTGCGAAAAATTTTGTTATAGCGCAGACGCTCTTCCGCTTTTTCAAACATCCTTTCGTTGTATTCCAACGGAATCATATTTTGACCGTGTAAGCAATGCAGATCGTCAAACATCCCCGTATGCCAGCATTCCCCATGCGTTGCAAGAAAATGGTAACTGTCTATGATACGCCGGACCGAAAGTTCTTTATCGTTAAATATAAAGCTATCTCCCTCACGGTAGCGAACGTTCCCAAGATATATGTAATCTTTGCCGTCTTTTAAGCCTTTTTCTTTCACTTCTTTTCGCGTCAACATCTTCACATCTCCGTTTCCTTTCCTCGAGATTTTATATATTTTTCTCGTTCCGCTTCCAATTTTGCTGCTATACCCTCAACCGTTTCGTTTCCCACCCCGATAAAACCGTCTTTCGGCCACATAGTCCTTTCCCCGTCAGCACAAAAATATCCATAACACGCTCTGCCGATACCTTTCGGATAACAACCGAAACCGCGTTCAATACGGAATAACTGATATTCCGGTTTGCGGAACGAGGGCGTCAATTCCGACAAAGGAATTACACATACTTTTCCCGCATTGGATGTCGATCCATCTGCCGGCGCTTCGTGCATAGTTCGGATGCAATCCTTTGCAGTAAATTCTTTCAGCCCCATTACATTTCCATCTCCGTTCGTTCGGACGGCTGGTCGTTGGCGTTCAGCATGGCACGTCGTTCTTTTATAAAACTCTGTGCCGCCCAGCGCGCGTGTTCATTGAGCTGCCGTTGAAAAGCGCGGTTTGTACGCGAATAGACAAATCCTTTATGCCGTAAATCGGTATATGTTTTATCATCTACCCTGCCGTTACCGGGAAATATGATCTGAAGCCGTGCAATGTCTTTATCCTCTATCACCTCAAATCCGAGACCTTCGGTATTATAAACTTCTTCCGTTCGCGCTTCCTCGCGCTCAAGTGCCTTGATACGCTGTTCGGTCGCGCGAATTCTCTGTGACATATTCTGCATACTGTACTGCGGATACGGCGCTTTACACCAAGAATAGGCGTTTGAAATCGCCTCGTCGATTCTTGCCGCTTCCTCATCTTGTATCCCCGGATAACCTTTCATCGTACAATTCTTACGGAAATATTTGTTTTTATTTTTCATTTCCTCATAATCTGATTTTTGCTTTTCCAAGCGTACTCTTAACTGTTCTAACGCATTTTCGTCCGTCGAATAGATTACTTTACTCAAGTTCGTTTCCTCCCAATATTTCTTCATAATAATTTTCGCAATAAACTTTTACAAAGTCCGTTATATCTTCATAATTTACAACGCTTGCAGACTCTATTTTCAAATATTCTTCATACAACAAAGACAATACCCGGTCTTTTTCTTCCTTTAAGCATTCATAATAGTTTTCCTCTAAACAAGCATTGTTCTGATCTGTAAAATATCTATGCAAGCTTCTGTAGAACTCTATTTTCAGACTGTTATTAAAAATTTCCTTATTCGTTTTTCTTAACTCACAGTCGCAAAATTCTTGATATTCTTTCGTTATATTGTCTCGCACCGTTTCCCGACTATTATCTGCCACAACTATTCCATTTCCCCCTCATTACTTAACAACATATAGCGCTCGTTATAATTTTTGATCAGATAATGAATATCGAGATAGCTTTCCACCGTAGGATCCTCGCAATCCGAATAGTAATCCCACAAATAAGATAACGTATCTTTCGGCGCCGTTTGTTGAAGTTTTCTGATTTCCCTTTTTTCATATACATCGAAGTCGCTTATATCGCGGCTAAAATAATCGTTCAGACGGCAATAAAAATGGATTTGTGCATGATTTTCAAACACTTTATCGGAACTCTGCACCAACATTCCGGTTTTGAACGTCTCATACTCCCCCCGAACAGTTAAAATCAGCTCTTTTATTTTTTCTTGATCTGCTCTGTTGCCCATTTAATTCATTTCCTCGCTTATTTCATTCAAAATTCCCATAATGCTGTCTTTCGACATCAGCCCTTTTTCGACCAAACGGTCCAAAAGAAAAGCACGGTATTCATTATCTTTCCATTCGTTATGATAAAATTCCTCGTAACACACAGGTTGCTGTCCGTTTCTGCTTGCTTCGGAGCAAAATTCGGGCAGATATACTTTTTCATACGCCCAATGCGCCTCGATCCAATGACCGTTTTGATCCGAATCCTCGCACAGCTCATTCCAAAGGCTTTCAGGATGCTGCCATGCGAGCATATCGAACAGTTCTCCCGCTATCGTTTCGCTATTTGTTAATGCGACCAGCGCCTGCCGTGTATAGCTTGACTGTAGTTCATCTTCAGATATCCGTTTCGTTCTATCATCCGGAAACCCGTATTCAGGGATATACACGATCTCGTTTGGATTTTTATATCGCCATGGTTCATAGAATGCGGAATAATTTTTATAAATCGTTCCGTATGCCATACCGTCGTTGTACCAACCGCCTGAATAAAGCCATTTTCCTTTGTATTTTTCTTTTTTGCCGAACATTTCGTATGCTGACATTTTACCCTTTACATCTCCATATCAAAAACACTCATTTGACGGGTTTGCGGAGGGGAAAGATTCAGTCCGCGATAAATTTCTGCAATCATTTCTTCATAAGTCAAAATACCATCAATGGGATCATACGGTCTGCCGCTGCCCCCGTCGCCGCGCCAACAGTCTATGCCGTAAAGATAATCGTCTTTCCATATTCCGTTATCGCATTCTCTGCCGCTGATATGAAAATACACCCCCGTTTTCGGATTCGGCAGATACGTTCCCGGTTTCGAATATATAAAGTCAAAAGGTTCGCGTTTCTCCACCGCGTCCTTAAACTCCTTATAATCATGACGGGTAAATATATCCTGTACCGTAAAAATTTCGCCTTTCCCCATACGCCTTTCCCCATACGCCTTTATCCCTGTTACATCTCGTTTTCCCGCTTCCTGCCCTCAACCTCGTATGTATGATAATCTGAAAACATATCTTCGTCGCATAACTACATCTGCCGTTTTCAAAAATTATATTTTCGTTAAAATTCTCTATACTGTTTTCGGCATCTATATCGAGATACTGTAAGCCGAGATTATAACACACATCCTGAATATTATTGTCTCTCGGCTCAATCAGACAGGACTCCAAACTATAACAACACGAAACATCGTAAACCCTGCGTTCATATCCGACTATATCGCTATCGACCGATTCCGCAAGTTCAATTTCCGTATTGATAAAGGCATAATCGTTTTGCGCATCGAAATACCCCTCGAAATCTTTTACTTTATCTTTGGGCAAAATTACAATCATACACCCGTTCGCTCGTGAACTCATACGGCAATCCTCCCTTTTCGATTATTTTCTTTATATAACTTTACAAGCTGACGTAAGTAATCGCGCGTCTGTCTCGGCAATTCGCTCACAACAAACACGTCCCAAAGTTTTTGTATAATCGGTTCGCCTAAAAATTCAATATATTCGTCGTCGCGCAACACATCGTCCATAAGATAACGGTACACTTCTTTATAAAAAGTGATTTTTAACGAGTTTGTATAAACACGTTCAATCCCGCCGCTTTTCTGTCCGTAACGAAAGTTATCATATTCCTCCTGCACCTGCGCAAAAAACTTTTTGCGCACCTCCTCCAATTCTTCCTCTTTCATAGCCTCTCCGTTGTTGTTTTTATTTTACATTTCGCTTATGGATTGCTCCGGCGAAAGTTCGTTTGTATTCTCCAAAGAAAAAGACTCTATCCCAAACGATACATCTCCTTTTACTGCGGGAAGATTATCCAAATATTTTTGCGCATCCTCCTCTCTCCGAAAAATACGCGCCTTTTCCGCTTTCAATAAAAATCTTAACTGTCGTGATGTCTTTTTATAAAAATATATCTTACTGCCGTCTCTTTCCGTTGCGGTAATGACAAATCCCTCGGTCAGCATTTTTTTCTCGCGGGGTTCACGCTTACTGATCGGATAAAATTCGCGGCCGCAAAAATTGATGCTGACAGAAATAAACTTCGGATTGGTTGAATATTCTTTTAGCTTTTTTCTCAGTTCTTCTTCGCCGTTAAAAATATATTCTCGCCTGATTCGATTCTCCGCTTGATCCCAAGCCTTGATTTCCAAAGTATTCCCCGCTGCTTGATATTCTTCTAACGAATAGGGGCGGTTTAATCCGCCTTGCAGGTATTTCGCCAATTCTTCCTCGCTCGTAAAAAAATGATTCCTGCTTTTTGCGATATTCCCATAGTCTTTCGCTAATTTGGCTATTCGCTCCCGCATTGCTTCTTTGGAACAAATTATATCCTCGCTTTTTTCTCCGACAAGACTTAAACTGTTCCAATATTTTTCGGGAATGTCACGTCCTGCGCTTCTGCTGTATTCCCAACAATTATTACTGCCTGTTTGCAGCATCAATATGTAATTTCCGTCGCGTAGTTTTATACTACGTCTGTCATAAATAATTGTATATCCCATCCGTACTCCTTACATAATCGATGAATACACCGATGAATGATGTTCTGCCCTTCGGAACAAGCCCTCAAAGTCTTTATTCACAGCGTCTTTCATCGCTTTCAAAACCTCGTTCAAATCGCCGCCGAAGAAACCGTTGCATCCGTCGATTTCTTCTCCGCTCGCATCCATAATCTTGAAACCGTAACAATCGCCTTGCAAATAATTGTCATACGTTTCCGTTTCGGATATAAGGCGCTCGCGCATCAGCTCTTTCTTTGGTTCGGTTATTTCACTGCCGTATTCTTCCTGCGCTTTCTTTTTGGTTACGAAAATATATCCGATCTGTCCGCTGTCCCACCTGTCTCCGAAATCCGAATTGGAAATCGTTATGCCCGAATGATCATACAGATATACCGGTAAAATCACAAGTGCGCTTTTATATTCTTCGCTCTCACAAAAATCCTGCGGAGAATCGTAGTCGTGTCTGTCTCCGAGATTATAACGCCTGTGCCAGCATACCATTTTGCCGAGATTCTCCCACTCACGCGGGTTTTCGGCGTATTCATCTCTGTAAATCTGTAACGTATATCCGTTATCGGATACTGACATTGAATCTTCCATTTTTCACACTCCTTACATTTCCTGTTCCTTGATCTTCATATCCTTGCGTATCATTCTTTTCTGCTCCAAGAGATTTATGGCTTCCGCTTTCGTAACATTTACATGAAAAAATCCCCGTTCCCTTAAATCCTGCAAAAGAGCCTCCGTTTCTTCATCCGTCAAGGACACGCTTTCTCCGTCTAAATCCATGTCCTGTTTAACCACAAGGCACTTTCCGCAAATACAGTCCCTGTCTTCTCCGAGCATAAGCGATACTTCGTCAGACAGAGTTTGCCTATCACGATTATAATAGATAACAATATCTTCAAACAAAGGGTGATCGTGTGTTTCTATCGGACCGCCGACAAAATCCTTGAAAACCGCAAATGTATTTTCAATTTCACATACTCTTGCCTCTTTTCCTATTTCTCGCGCTATAACTTTGATTTTTTCCATTTCCTTTTACATCTCCATACTTGATTTTCTTGTAACAGTCGTCAAACGCAAGGCGTTGGCGATTTGATATTTTCCGTAATAACCGCTGCTTTTGTCCCACTTCGGGCGGAACAGCCCGCTCGAACGAAATATTCGGTCAAGCTGTTTTTCGTCCTGTGTCCAAAAAGTAAGCATTTTCAACAGCGCAAAATCCGCCGAACTCTGCGACTCGTACCCGCTCCAATCGCCGCCATACAGTCTGTCGAATTTTTTGCCTTGTCTGCTGCTTTGTATTGCCTCGATTATCTCCCTATCCGACGTCGTTGCTATGCGACGCATAGTTGTGCACGTTTCCTTGTACGGCTCGCCTATATACCGTCTATTGATTTCACCGATTTTTTCGGTGAAATCTTTCAGATTTCCGGCAGAATAGATACTTCTGCCTGACATACATGCAAACCGCCCCGTATCATACATTTTCAAGCCATAAAGACTATTTTTCTTTCTTGCTCTGTCCGGCAACTTGCCTTTACAGAAAAAATGTATGCCTTTCCCGCTCACCGACGTTTCGCAATATGTTCCTTCAAGTTCATGGCTGAGCGAGGCAAGTTTTTTGCGTATTTCTATCGGCTTATTTCCCACCTCGTCCAAGTCAATGAAGACAATACCGCCCGTAAGCGCAAAAGCCACTCCGTCCAAATTATTCTTTTGCGCATACCGAACGGCGATTTTATAGTCTGACCAATCGGACGGTCTATTATTTCGCGCAAGTTCTCGCGTTATCGGAGATTCTATGCGTTTGCCCCAATGCCCTTCTTTCGGAATAGCTTTATAACAAACCCATTGGGGCAACGCTTTCATTTCTTTAGGAATATTCTCAAGCGCACTCCATTTCCGTGCCTCTGTCATAGACGTCTCCAAACGGATTCCAATCGGTATTGCTTTCATTCAGAACTTCGGGCGCAGCCTCTGCCCGCGACTGCTGATCCTTATAAAACGAACGCGAAATCTTATCCATGACAAGTTTCGTTCCGGAACAGATACAACTTAAATTTTCACGAAACATACTCGCTTGTTCCTCTGTCATATTTTTCATATAATCGAAATTATACGCGCCCGTATCCAAACCGAAATGCGCTGCAAGAATGCATCCGCGACTTGCTTCCTCGACCTTTTCCGCGTTCTTTCCCGTCATGCCCTCGAACTCTTTGCCTTTATAATTATCGCAAAGTGCTTTGCTCGCCGCTTCGATTGCCGTCAGTACCGTCGCCGTATTATTCAGTCCCTTTTTAATACGCACCGTCCGTTCCGCTCGATCGATCCTATATGTTTCTCCTTCCGCAAATTTCGACGAATTGGTGAATTTATATTTGTACCGTTTTGCCGACAGAGCGTTGAATATGCCGTCGAGAATAATACGTTTCTGTGCGTCGTCGATTTTTCCGATCTTATACGGACTATATTCTTCGCCCTTCGTATCCGACATATCGAATACGTAGTTCGGGTGGAAACCTTCCGTCCGTTCACGATCGTACATAACCAATACTCCGTCCGCATCGATTTTCGGACTTCCGTCGCGGTTCGTTGCTTTGACCTGATATTTTACTTTTGTCGGAGCCATAATTTCCATGCTTTTCGCTCCCTTTTTGATATATCGACCATTGCGCTCCCATTCCTTCATGCCTTTGACAATGCTGACATTCGGGTTCTGCGCGAAAAGATACAAAAGATTGCTGATCGAGCAAGTTCCGTTCTCGCCAAACTTAACAAGCAGATCCTTATACTGACCCGCCGCAAGCATCTTTCGGTACTGCTGTTCCGCTATTTCATTGATCTTCGCGCGTTCTTCTTCCGTGTAGTTCTCTACTTTGTTCTGTTCCATGTTGATAATCTCCTTACTTTTATAAATTTTTTTCTTATTATCGGATAAAATTTTTTCCGTATGTTTCATTCAACCCATCGAACCCTTATTTCATGCCGAGTCGATCTTTATTCGTTTTCCATATACCGTCTGTTGGATCATATTCCCCTCCGTTAAAACAATAATCATAGTGTTTCGGATTCGTTTTTCGTAAACGCTCGAAACGATTTTTGCTTTTCTCTGCCGTTAATCAAAGCAGCAACATACATCCCGTTGTCAGCATTTTTCCTCTTTTCAAATCTGTTTTTTACTTGTTTTTTTGTTTTTCGACAATAAAATTCTATAAAATTTTAGTTTTTATATTTCTACACTAAATAAAATTCTTGACTATTTTGATTTTACATGATAGAATAATATAAAAAAACAGGAGGCAGGCAAAATGATACAGAGAACAAAATACCTGCAAAAGATAATTCCGTTTATAGATAAGCCACTCATTAAAGTTATCATCGGCGTAAGACGCAGCGGGAAAACCGTTCTGCTCTCTCAAATTCGGGAACATATCTCTGCTGCCGGTGTCGAATCCGACCGCATTATCAATTTGAATTTTGAATCATTCGCTAATCGGAAATATCAAACCGCCGATGCACTTTACGACCATGTCTTACAAAAAAGCAAAGCAATTTTCGGAAAAAAGCTCTATCTTTTTTTTGATGAGATACAGGAAGTAACCGATTGGCAAAAGGTCATCAACTCTTTCACTGTCGATATTGACTGCGATATTTACATCACAGGTTCAAATTCCAATATGCTATCCGGTGAACTTGCGACATATATCGCGGGACGCTATGTGCATTTTACCGTGTACCCTTTCTCCTTTGCCGAGAGCGTCGAATATGCAAGGCAACTTGGGCATAGTAATAGCAAAGAAGATTTATTTGACGATTATCTGCAATTCGGAGGATTGCCGCAACGTTTTTTGCTTGAGGAAACCACTTCTGTTCGCTCTTATATCGACGATGTTTTCAATACGATAGTCATTAAAGACATTATCGCCCGCAACAGAATTAACGACGTTGACCTTTTACAAAGGTTAACAGCATTCCTTCTTGACAATGTAGGCAATCCGTTCTCAGCCAACGCCATTTGCAATAAGCTCAAAAATGAAGGCGTAAAGACGACCGTCGCAACATTGATGAATTACATCGCCGCAATTAAAAATGCTATGGTCATAATTACCGCTCCGCGCTATGATCTGAAAGGCAAAGCTTTGCTTTCCACGAGCGAAAAATATTATGCGACAGATCTCGGAATCCGTAATAATGTGAAAAGTTCAGATATTGTTGATTACAGCAAATTATATGAGAACATAGTTTTTATCGAAATGCTTTCCCGCGGATATGAAATCAACGTCGGCAAACTCGGTGATTACGAAGTTGATTTTATCTGTCTGAAAGGCCGAGAAAAAATTTACATTCAAGTTGCCTACCTGCTCACAGATCAATCGGTTGTCGAACGGGAATTCAGGCCTCTGACAAAAATTGAAGATAACTTCCCGAAATATGTTATCAGTGGCGACAGACACGATTTTTCAGCTAACGGCATTATTCATAAGAATATTATAGACTTCTTATTATCCACTCCTTTTTAATAGCCTTTTTTCTCAAAGCGGTTGTTCCTGAGCAACCGCTTTACTTTTGTCATTCCGCTTCCATTCCGGCACGCTCATACGTGTTTTTCTGTTCGTTAAAAGTAAATTTACTTTTATCGCCCCACAAATTGAAGTATATCTCATACGCTTCTTTGCTACCCGCCGGATATTGTTTCCGTACAACGCTTTTACCGTTTACAAATTCGCATTTCCCCGCTAAACTGCCAGCCTCTGTAACCGCATATTCATACTCGAAAATACAGTCGGGATGCGCAACGCTCAATTCTTTTATAAGCTCAGCGACATCGTTGTCTGCGGTCCCGAAAAACACTTCTGCTCTTTCTTCGTCGGGGATCTGCGTATCAAAGGCATTTGCGCGAACGCCCCAATTTGTAAGGCACCAATTTTCTTGAACGGTATTCGGCACTATATCCTCTTTCAGCGAATCCGGCATCGGGTGTATCCTATTAAAATCAATGCCTGTCCACTCTTCCGGTTCTTCCTGAACAAATTCTACTGTTTTCGTCAGCAGCGATTGCAGTACCTCTAATGCCCTATCTCCTTTAATCTGTAAATGATTTGTCACCCACTCCATTCTAAAATTCTCCTATATTTTTTACTATATCCGTCAAAATAGACTTTCTACAAAATCGCTCGTTACAATATCAATGTTGCTTCTGTTCTGCGACGATGAAATAAAAAATGCCGTTCCCCGTTTATTGTGCATTATGTAATTTTGTTCCGTTTCGTTGATCTGTCCCGCGTGGGCGTACAAATCACATAAATCGCTCATATCGTTCGGGGATAAACTGAATATCAAGGAATACTGACAGACATCGATAAGAGCCTGACTTTTTCTCGCTATTTCGGGGGTTCCGGCAACGTCTTTCACGCTCTGCGTTATCGTGACGAGCATACCTTCGTATTTTCGGATTCGCTTTGCAAGGCTTGCCATAAAGTCGAGCGCAACGGGATATTTCTCGTCGATAAACAAATGGCTCTCGTCAACCGCGACAACAAGTTTACGCGACATACCGTTTTTCGTATTATAATCCTTGTTTTTAACGACTTCGTTTTCCAACCATTTCACGATGAGCAGCATCTGTCCGTTGGTCACGACGTTATTTTTGTTCGCCAATAGTTTTTGGAAATCGAATACCACAAAATTTTCACGCGGGGCAAAGCTCGTCGGCCCGTTCCAAAGATTGCTGTATCTGCCTCCGTTTCTGAATTTCGCTATATAATTCGTTACAACTTTCAGACAACCGCGGTTATAACCGTCCGTTTCTTTTTCGATCTTATCGTCTATAAGGTTGCCCAAATCGTCAAAAACAGGATATCGTTCCGCCGTTATATGTTTTAATTCCGTAAACGGAGTAATCCCGAATTTGGCGTAAAGTTCCTGTGTCAGACGGTTCAGTAATTCCAGTGAATCGGAGTTGATACCCGGCAACACTATACGGTAAAATTCTTCCAAGAATTGAAGATGCGCAAAATAATCATTGCTTGTCCCGTCCATATTCCCGTCATCTTCCGAACAAATAATCTGAAACGGATTGATTTTCCCGAACTTTCCGCTCGATACGTCTAATACCTTGCCGCCGAAACTCTGCGCCAATTTTCCGTACTCGTTTTCGGGATCAAGGATAAATACGCGGGTATTGCAGCTTGCAAGCTGCGCAATAATGCTTTTACAAGCATAACTTTTCCCGCTCCCCGGTCTGCCGAGAACTATCATATTTGACGATAGATGCTCGGTGTCGCGTTTCATAAAATCAACGAATACCGGCAGCTTGTTTTCTCCGATGAGTAACCCTCCGTCGTCCACTATGGCGTTACTCACAAACGGAAATACCGCCGCAATGCTGCTCGTATGGATCCCGCGCGAAAGTTTGAGCTTGTCCGCCATACAGATTTGACTCGTCAAGTATGCGTCCGTTTGCCGGCCGAACATTTCGTTGAACATAAACCCCATTTCGCGGAGCCTGCGCCGCACTTGTTTTTTGACCGTATTCTTGCCCTTCTCGTCGTAAGCCGTCAATATCAAAGTGACATCAAACAGCACATCGTTTTCGTTTTGGATGCTCACAAGCAATTCCTGCAAACTCTCCAAGTGGGTATCTTTTTCAATTACATCGCTCGCACGGTTTCTCCTGTTCTGTGTCTGGACTTCAAGGATCGCATTGTCCACTCTCCGCAACGCGTTGAATTTATCTACCGGGCGCGCTTTCAATACTACTTTCGTATTCGGGATATCGAATAACCCCTCGCCCCAACCGTTTGCCACACGCAGCGGGTAATTATTGATTACAAAATGCGTCAAGGTCTTTCCGTTCTGCTCCGTTGCAGTCAAACCGAAACGTAAATCATTCGGGGCAAAATATCGTACATAATTTGTTGTTTTTCCGAGAACCCGCTCGTCAAAATTACCGTCTATGTTATAGCGAATAAACGCTGTCAGCTCTTTGTCGTTCAAAATATGTGCTTCGATTCCGGAACTTTGCAACGTTACCGCCGCATACCGCAACTGTCCCGCAAGTTCGCGCTCATTGCCGCCGTGAAAAACAAGATAATAGCGGCTGTAAAATATCGGCTTATCGCTGTTCAGTTCATCGATTACAGCTATTCTGTCCTGTATGACGTCGATACGCGGTTCATATTCTTCCTGTTTCAATTCTCCTTTTTCGCGGCCTTCGCCGAGCTTGACGATCCTTTCCATTTCGTCTGCGATAAAGTTATCGAGAATCAACGGCCTTTCGATTTTTACTATATCGATCCCGCTGCCAATCGGTACATTATTCAAGACTTTCGATAATGCGCCATCAATCAGTTCATTTTGCTCGTATTCGTTCAGCATACGAAAATCAATAGGTCGAACTTCCAAAACGCCGGCATATCGCATATCCTTTAACGCTATGATACCGTTGCCGCACTCTTTTTCGTATGGGGTTACGTTTTCCACATCGTTTTTTATTGGTTCTCCCGACTTACACTTCCGATATTTTTTTCGGACAAACAGATGCTTGAAAAAATATCCGACGATTCGATACAGCCTATCTTCATTGATTGTGATATACAGCGGAACAAAAAGAATAAAGATACCTCCAGCTATCAGAAACTTAAAGGACAGATTACTCGATAATGCTATGGCTATAAGCACCAAACCGATAAAACCGATTACAACATCAGCGATCGTCACGCTCTTATAAAAGGTCATTTTTACTTTAGTGTTCTTCGGGATTATCCTCATCCTCATCATCGTCCTCCTTCGCTCTCAATGTAGTCGTTCCGCCCCTTTCGGTATCTCTTTTTGAAGAAGTATCGCTCGTCGCTTTTTCTTCCGCTTTTTTCGTTTCTGTCGCCGCCGTTGCCGCAATCTCGTTTTTACTTTTTTCTTTTTTCGGTTTAACTTCCGCACGGCTCGTCAAGGTCGTACCCGTCGCTACATTACGCAAACGCGGCACAAAGTTTTTACCTGCCTGTATAGCACCCCCTTGCATCAAGTCTTTCAATACCCCGACGGGCATTGTTGCCATTCGCGTAGCGGCACCCGCATACTGTTTTGCTTTCTGCTTGCCGGTCTTTTCCCCTTCCTGTACGATTTTTTGGTTTCTCGTGCTATGCACGGACATATTCAGGCTTTCCGCTTTTCCGTGTCCTTGTTTTCGGCTTTTCAGATAATCCGAACCGCCGACGACTCTCCCGACCGTTTTCCCGATTATCCCCGTCGTCGATTTCGTAAACGCAATTCCCGAACGGAAATTGTAAATCATTTGCGCAAGCTCTCGACCGCCTGCCTGACTGCCGCTCAACTGGGCTATTACAAGGTTGGCTTTCGTAACCGCAAATGCGCCGCCGATCAGGAACAGTATATACACGAGCGAGTTTTCAAAATCATTGTCGAAGAATCGCATATTACTCACTTGCGGCATTATCAGGAAAAATAAATTCATGACTAAAATTATTCCGTATGCCGATAGGATTTTTGAAATCATCATATCTTTCCATACGCGGAATCGATTGCCTTGATCGAGCGGCAATGTGCTGATGGAAATCGGGGATACGATATACAGCAGAATGATGTCAAAAATCCGTTGAATAAACGTAAGTGCAGATAAGGCGAACATAACAAGCATTACAAGACTGCCTAAAATACCGACCACATAATTTATATCGGTCAAATCAAAATACTGTTTTACGACCGATAAATTCATATAATCCAGCTCGCCCGTTAAAAACATTCTTTCGATGGTTTCCCGCTCTCCTATGGGTCCGATGTATGCCGTATTTCCCGTTGTTATCAGCATTTGTCCGCCGATGAGCGTTTGTCCGTCTGCAATATGTTGTTGCATCGCCATGTTGATCGAACCCATAATTGTATTCACAAGCAGCATCCCCGCTAACAATAAAAACGGTACCAGCAGCGAGATGAGAAAACTTTGCCCCGCTTTTGACAGTATATCGCTCCTGCCCTTCTTTTCGTTTTGCGTATAATTCGCACGGATCAATGCAATCATGACGAAAATAACAAGCAAAATCACGCCAATCAAAAAAATGGTGAGAAATATCCTGTGTATTGTATCCGAGCTTATCAGCGATGATACCAAATCACTCGATTCTCCGTCTATCGTGACCGTATCCAATCCGCACAACTTAAAGAATATTTTTTTTATGAAATCAATAAGATTGCAAACTCCCGCTTGAAGTTGATACAACAATCCGTAAAACCAATCGAGAAACCAATCTTTAAGTGCGTCAAGCATTTTCGTTCACCCTATTTAATCTGCGACTGTACCCACTCCTGCAAAATCGGCAGCGCGATTTTCAAAGCCACGATAAGCACGAATATAATGACGAAACCAACGACTGCTCCTATCAAATCCTTCTTTGCTTTTTCCCTCGAATTTTGCTCGTCGCTCTTTGCAAGTTTGATTCCGAGTACGATACAGTAAATCGTTCCCACCGCGCCAACGATTGCGATTGCGGGCCACAAAATGGCGTTCAACACTTCCAATATCGGCTCGATTACGGGCGCAAAATCTACCGTTGCCAAAAGATTGCTTATACTTGCCAATAATAAACCCAATAGTTTTCCTCCTTTTCGTCTGTTTGTGTTTCTGAAAACGAAGGCGGGTATCCCGCTTCCGTAAAGATTTTGTGCAGGCGCAAAAGCACGAAGTGCGGCACTTTGCGCCTACACGTTAACCTGCTAACTTTTTTGGGTGTTTGAACCCTGATTTACAGCGTTTTTAGGTGATTTTCTGTCCGATCGCTTTCTTTTCAATTTTCCGTATTTTCGTCCGAATAACAGCTTTCTTCCGAACTTTTCTCATCGGTTTCGAAATCATTTTGCTGCTCCTGTTCTTGCGCAAGTTTTTTCTTATATACAGCTCGTCTGCCTAATATTGCGCCGGCAATTATTCCCACCACAATCAGAATACAAATGACGATCAGAGCGATTGCTCCGCCGTTGACGGAATACAAAATCTCAAAGGTGTATTCGGTCGAATTGCCGAGTTCGTCCGTCAGAACAATTCGGTACTGCCCGACCTCGGTCAGTTCGCTGCCGAGTGCGTATCCGATCTTCTCGCCGTCCTTATAAACCTCTACCGTCGCCTTCTCGGTAAGGTCGGAAAGGGTAACGCCGCTTTTCGTCGAGCCGCCGTTCTCCACGCCCGTCAGGGTGGCGGCGGGAGCCGTCGCGTCCACCGTTACGGTAAAGGTGTAGTCCTTGCCGTTCACAGTCACGGCGATTTCGTAAGCGCCGCTCTCATCAAGCGTAAGGTCGCCGTAGTTCAGCCGCGTTTCCTCGCCGTTCACGCTCACTTTATCCAAGCCCGAAACATTGTCAAAGTTATGGAAAAACTTCTGCACGAGCGGTTCTGTAACGGTAAAGTTGAACGTCTTGCTGTTGCCGAGTTCGTCCGTCAGGGTGGCGATGTAATTGCCCGCTGCCGTCAGGGTGTCTCCGAATGTATAGGCAACCGCCTCGCCGTCTTTCGTAACGCTCACGGTCAGATTTTCGCCCGCCGAAAATGTCATGGAATTAACGATTGCGTTGTCGTAAATGTCGGCCGCAAAGTCCACCGATTTGTCGATTGTAAAAGATACTTCCGTTACATTCCCCGCAGCGTCTGTCGCGGTAATGCGGTAACTGCCTTCCTCTGTAATCGGGGTGTCGCTCTCGTAGTTCCCGACAAGTTCGCCGTCCTTATAGAGCTGAACGGTCAGTCCGCTTTCGGGAACGGAAACGGTAACATCGGTATTCGTGGCGGAGCCGTTCTGTACGCCCTCTACATTGAGTTCGGGCGCGGTCTTGTCGATGACGAAAGAATAAGTCAAGGTAAAGCCGTCGTAGTTTTCAAAGGTAATTTCATACGCGCCGTTTTCCGTCAGTTTCTGCCCCGAAACGTATTCGACGGTTTCGCCGTCTTTTGTAACGGTTACGATTGCCTCATCCGTCCAAGCGAACGTAACGTCGGTGTTCGTATAACCGCCGTTCTCTGCGCCCGCAAGCACGCCGTCCGGTGCCGGCTGTTCGTAGGTAAACTGCGCGATCACCGCGTCGATGCCGGTGCGGAATTCGTCCGTCAGCGTTACGCGGTAAATACCGCTCGTGCGGAAACGGTAGGAAAGATTATCCACCGAAACAGCCTTGCCGTAGTCGTCCGCCGTCAGAACGATCCACGTCTTACCTCCGTCCGTAGATTTTTCGATTACGAGCGTCTGCAAACCCGCATACTTGTCCGCGCTGTCCGTAACGAAAATTTCAAAGGTCTTGTCCTCCGCGTTCTCCGCGCCTTCGATTTTCGGATCGTCCAGCGAGAGATACAGTATAAATTCCTCCGATTTTCCCGCATGGTTCACAGCCTGCACGATGTACTTGCCGCTCTTGTTCAAAAGATAGGTTTCGTCGCGTTTGAGAACGGAGAGTAAGTTGCCCGCGTCGTCATAAACATAGAACATAGCCATTTCGTCGAATTCATCGTAAACGGAAACGCTTACGACGTCTTTCAAACGGTATTCGCGGTCAAACGTAACGGTGTTTTTGCCGCCCTCACCAAGCGCGTATTCGAGCATCGGAACGTCGCGCACCACGATGAGCGTGTAAATACATTCGTTGCCGTAGGCGTCGGATACGGTGAGTTCGTGAACGCCTTCGGTATCGTACACGAGTCCGCTCACAAGTTCGCCGTCCACCGTATAAATCACGCCCTCGTTGAACGTGATCGAGTTGGCGAGAATGGTTTTCCCGTCCGAATAGCGGTACAGGTTCTGCCCTTCTCCGATTGGCGAGATTGCCTTTTCCCAATAGTAGTAGCTTTCGATACCGACGGCCGCATACTCTGCAACAACCTCGTTCAGCCTTGCCTCGGTAAAGTACGCCACTTCGGTGTCGGGATCGCCGGATTTCTTGTAAATAAAATACGTTCCGTTGACCGCGTTGGCGGCGTCCTTTTCGTCCATAGGGATACCCGTATCCCAAGCCGCATTGTTCCATTCGCCCGTGCGGACGTAGCCTTTTTCGCGCTCACAGGCAAAGGCAAAAGCATTGTCGTAGTTTTCAAACGAATAGGCGTTCCCGTCTTTGTCCGTCGCTTCCCAATATTCCTGTTGCAAGGTCTGCGTGGGTACGTTCACGGTCGTTGCGGTAAAATCGCCCGTCCAGACGTTGCCTGCGGCGTCGGTGCATACGACGTGATATGCGCCTGTATCGACGGTGTGAATGATTGCGCCTTTCGCGTAAGGTACGCCGTTGATTGTAACGCTTTCGACGGGTGCGAACACATTCGCATCGCCGTCCGTCCAAGTAATCGTAACGTCGCCGTTCGTCGTGCCGTCCGTAACGTTGTTGAACGTCAGCGGCTTGTTCGTGCGGTCGATGACGATCGTGTATTCGCCCGTGGAAAGCCCCGCAGAGTCCTCCGCATAGAATACATACTTGCCGGGTTTATAGAACTCCGTTCCCACAGTGTATGAAGTAAAAGCATTGGAGCCGGGTTGCCTGACGTAAACGCCTTTCAAATTCGTATCCGAGGACGTAAATTTGATATGCCCCGCGTTCGTGTAGCTGCCGTTTGAAACGGGCGTATCGTCCGCATAGAGTTGGGCGGCGGGAATACTGCGGTCAATGGTGATCGTGTAAGTGTCCGATTGATTGCCGCTCCTGTCCCTCGTATAGAAATAGTATGTCCCGACTGCCGTAAGCTGCGTTCCGCTCGTGTAGGATTCGTAACTTGACGAACCGGGTTTCTTCACGTAGGTTGCGGAAACGCCCGATACATTGTCCGACGGTACGAACTTGATATAACTTGCGTTTGTGTACGTACCGCTATTGACGATATTCGCTCCCGCATAGAGCATACCCGTGGGTTTCGTCTTATCCAACGTTATGCTGTAATACGCCGAAGTGTTTCCGGACTTATCTACCGCATAGAAAGTGTACGTTCCCTCGGTTGTAAGCTGGCTGCCGCTCGTATAAGTGGTATAATATGAATAGTTCGGCATTTTGACGTAGGCGGACGAGATACCCGAAACGCTGTCGCTTGCCGTGAATTTGACATAATCTGCCGCCGAATAGTACCCGCTTGCAACACTCGTCGTTCCCGAATATAGCGTGACGGTAGGCGTTCCCGTATCGTAGCAGACTTTGTATTCGTCCGAAACATTGCCCGCTCTATCTGTCGTCCTGAAATAGTACCAACCGTTCGTTCCCGACAGGCTCGTGCCGGACGGATAACTTGCCCATGTGCTGCTGCCCGGCGTTTTGTATTGCAGATAGGATACTCCGCCCGTGTCCGTTGCGGTGTAATAGAACGGCTTATTCGTATAGCCGCCGTTGGCGACGGTCGTGCCGTTCGACGTTACTTTACCGACAGGCTTCACCGTGTCCAGATATACGCTGACAGTCGTACTTGTGTTTTCCATATAGTCGCGGGCATAGAAATACCATAATCCGTTGTTTGCGTCCGTTGCCGCTACGGTATAACTCGTCGCATAGCTCGTGGAATAACTGCTCGACGTCGGGCGTTTATAACGAATTGCGTCAAAGTTCGTATCCGACGCAGTATAGACGATCTGCTTGTTGGTATAGCTGCCGCTCGAAATCGTATTACCGCCCGCTTTCAACGTGTAGGTCGGGGTAGTCTTATCCACCTCAAAGCGGTACTTATATGTAAAGGTGCGCCGCGATGAAAAAATATTTGCCTTATAATTCCCGACATAGGTCAATTCGTATTCCCCCGACGAAAGACTGCCGGAATACAACGTTATGTTTGAATTGCCCGAAAGGGTTTTGCTGGTATAAGAATATCCGTCTTTTGTCAGTTTGAACGATTCGTGCGCGGACATGGCGCTCACTTCGATTTTGATATAGACGTAGCTCCAATCGATGAGCCTGTCGTTATACATCGTGCCCGTGCCGCTCGTGCTCGATCCGTGCATATAGATCGTAAAGTTGCCGGGGCTGCCGCTTGTCGTTGTAGTGCCTTCCGTCGTAGTACCGTAAGTTTTATACTTTGCGGTCGTGTATGTTAAAGCCGATGCCTTTGTACTGCCTGCGCCGAATATAGTGCCGAGCGCCGCAAATATGCTTAATACAATCAAGCATAAAAACAGTGTGATACGCTTATAAGAAATTTCTTTCAATAGTTTTTATTCCTCCCTGAGTCTTTTATTTCAAAATGGATTTCGTTGTTTTTCATTTCTGCGATACGATTGATCGCATCTTGTATCGCTGCCCCGCGTTCGGTCTTTCCTCCCGCGCGCTTTTTAAGTTCCTGCAATTTTTTTATCAGGTTGTCATAATCCTCGCGCTGTACCATAACGAATATGTCGCCGGTTTCCTGTTCGCTGGCAAAACCGTATAGCGCTTTGGCTATTACTTCCTGCATTTTCCCCGATATTGCCGATTTTCGGCGGCGCTCGGCTATTTGTTCCCGCAATGTTCCCCCGACTTTGTTTCTGTCGTCTATGCGCCGACCGGAAAACACTCTCTCATTCCGTTTTTTCATATCATAGAACGCCGCTGTTTCGTCAAAATATCTGCCCGATAAAAGCTGCTGCTTGCTTGGACGCAAATCATAAAATTTACTTGCATAACTCGGAGTAAACCGCGCTCGTATCGGGTGATAGCCGAATACCGTTACAACGGCATTTCCCATATTCCCCTTACTGTTGAGTTGCTGCAATTCGGATGGGTAGATCAGCGGGCGTTCTTTTACGCTTGTGTTGGAATTTACATCGTCCGCTCGCACCGTATTAAACCCAACAGACCGCTGTAAAATCGTAAAATTCCCGCAACGCTTGGAAAATTCTTCTATCGTTTTATAATCCGTTGTGCCGATGAAAATTTGGGTATTACAGTTACTTTTGATAATATCCGCGCTTTTGTCGTCATAAACTTTCGCAAGTTGGGCATAACTTTGAACGACAAGATTAAGCCATATATTTCGGCTGCGCCCGACCGTTATCATCTGTTCCAATTTCTGTACTTTCGGCAACTGCCCGAACTCGTCTAAGATAAAGTACACGGGTCGCGGTAAGGAGAGGCTTTCGTATGTATTTGCTTTATAAACAAGCTCTTTATACGCCTGTAAGATAACCATTGACGCAAGCGTGTGTCGCGTTTCCTTTTCGTCCGGTATTTGTAAAAACAACGCAATCGGCTTTTCCGCCATATTTCCAAATTCGATTTCGTTCTCGCTCGTCAATGCACATAAGGACATATCGGCAAACATTGAAATTTTATCGAAGGTACTTGACAAATAACTGCCCCGCGTCTTTTCCGAACTGTCGAGAACTTGTTTGGACAGCGTTACAGCCCTTGACAGCGGGCTGCGTCCGCGAAAATATTTAAGCATTTCCGCACAATCGTTTTCCGTATTTGTCGCCACTTTCATGATCGAATAAAAATTGTATTTCTCTTTCGTCAAGCCATTCTCCGATTGTTCGCTGTCCTCCAACATTGCCAAAGCTATTGCAAGAATAAAATTCTTTGCACCGCTCTCCCACATCGGCTCATTCTTATTCATGACAGGGCATAGCACCGAAACAATATCGTTCAAATCTTCGTACACCATATCGTTCAACTGCTGTTTCTTGACTTGTATCGCCGCATCACGTTGCTTCGGATCGTAATAGAATTGCCCGTCAAATTCGTAGCACCCTTTATCTTCGTGCTGTATTATCTCTTTTCCCAAATTCAACATTCGCTGATAGTTCATGTATGCCCGTTCCAACGGATTCCAGCGCACACTGTTGTATGGATTACGCAAATCTAAAATTTGAACTTCATAGCCGGCATTTTTTAGTTTGTTTGCGTGCATCTGATAAAGCTCGCCTTTCGGATCGCTTATAAGCATAGACGGTTTCGTTTTGCTTTCGGATAATATCTGTATCGTCGGATTGACAAACGTCGTAGTTTTGCCCGATCCCGTAGTTCCGATAACGAGCGTATGCGTGGGTGGCGATAATGTTATCTTTAATTTCTTGCCTTCTTCATACGCCCGTATCGGAATCCCCCTTATTTCCGTTTGCGGCAACCTGTCGTAATAGGTAATCTGAAAATTTTGCTCGATTTCCTGTTCTGTTTCAAAATGCGCTTGCTCCAAATTTGCGGATATATCCTTATCCCGCTTGTTACCCTTAATGATATTCTTTGAATTGAATATCCAATAATGCGTGTAATAGTAATACAGAGCTATAAACAGCGTCGCTCCGCAAAATGCGCCTGTATATAAGAATGTTTTTCCGTCAAACAGTAATCCTGCCGAATAATTGAGTTCAAACCCGCCCTTAACAAAACAGTTCAATGTAAAGCCGAATACATAACAGCAAAAAAACACTACCCCGAAAATCGCCACCCACTTCACGAACTTTCCTCTTTTCTCCCACAAAAACGATAATACCTGTTTTGCCGTATTTTTCACCCACCTAATCGCTCTCTTGAACATTATTCGGACTCCATTACTCCTTCTTCTACCAATCTGTCATACTCTGCCTTTGCTAACCGCCGCTGAAATTCCTCGAAACATCGGATCGCTTCATCATCGACTTCCGCTCCGATCTGCAACGCCCGATTCAACAAATATTCTCGATGCCGCCTATTCACACGCTTTTTCGATAGCTCGCTCTTACATAATTTCACCTCCCTGTCGCCTTTTCTCTTTATATGTAGTGCCGCTTTTATTACTCTGTCACCCAAGCGACGGTATATATCATTGATATATTTATCCCCTACAAGGTACTTTTCTGTATCCGTTATCTTCTGCTCCTCACATATCCGTTTGCGGTTCAAATCAAACCGCGCAACATCCGCACAAAATATATCGAAATCTCTTTTCAACCCCGGATTACTTCGGATTATAAAATTTACGATTTCAATTATTTGCGGACGAAGTGCGTCCATATTCCTGCTTCCGTAACCGATGCGACCCTCTGACGGCAATGAACGATACAGGGCAAGCAGCTTTCTTTTCAGCTCGCGTTCGTAATCGTTCCAGCCATGCAGATGAAACAATGTTTCCTGTGCGGAATCGGTCAGATTATGGCGGCTGCGTTTCAAGTCGAAACCAACATCTGTTAAACGCTCTTCGATTGCTATTCGGAAAGTATTGAGCGCTTCTTGCGGAATCGTTCCGAAACGATAGCGCAATTCACTTCCGTTTTCGCGCTTAAAACGCGGTTCTTTTTCAAAAAAGCAGAGATGTATGTGTTGGTTGTCTGTATTCTCATGAAGTCCGGCGTACCATTCCATATTATCCGGCGCAACACCTATACTCTTAAAAAATTTCGGTAGTTCCAAACGCATAAGTTCCAATGCGTCTTTGTATGACGTCAAATATTTGTTCCCGAAATCTTCCGTAAAACTGATAACTGCGTGCCAGATATTGCTGTCTGTTAAGCGCAGCATTGAACGGAGTTCTTTAATTTGCGCTTTGTTTAATAAACCGTTTATCCCAAATATACCGCTGCTCTTTTCGGGATTGCCTGCATAACCGAGGTAATCGCCCTCGTCTATTCCGCATTTTACATACTTCAAATAATCGTTGTTTTGTCGGCAGGCATAGAATTTGCGTTCCGCAAGATATTTTGCTTTAACGGTATGCAATCGCTTCAAAGTTTCATTGTTCGGCGCATATCCGATACTCACCAACACATTCGGAACGCCCATTTTTTAACTTACAAGTTTTTTTCGGTCGTTTCGTTTATCGTGGATGTCCTCTGCTTCCTCGCCATCCTCTTTTTCCGATTCTTTGCTTAATTCGACGAGCAATACTCCGAGAAAGTCCGTAAAACGCTTTGGCACGTCGTCTAAATACCCCAGTTCTATCTGAACGGGGAGCACCGGCTCGTCTTTCAAGATAGCAAACACCATATTATAAATTGACGATGCAAGCCTCTCCGACATTTTCAGATGCGCAAACACCCCTTCTATGCTCTGTTGATTAAAGCGGTGCATATTCTCGATGAGTTCTTTGATCTGCTTGAGCTGTTCGCAATTCTCAGCCCTTTGCTGAGAGGGAATAGATTTCGCCGCGCTCGAAAGTGTGGTCGGCGGCGTGGGGATTTCTTTGAGTTTTTCTCGCACGCCGAGTTCGAGAAGTTCCAAGAGAAGCTGATTTTTGCTTTGATACCTGTTCGGATTGAACTTCAGAATCATGTTCATCTTCTCGATAAGTTTCGTATCATAAATACGCAGCGTCAGTTTGGTTTCAAATGGTTTCATTTTAGTTAGCTCCTTATATCTTCTTTTTTAATTCTTCAAAAAACTTGCGGATTGTATTCAACACATATTCGGCTTGATACCCGCGAACAATTACGAGAAAGCGTATTGTTTTATCTTCACGAAAAAGCTCGTATAACATTTTCCTTTCTTCAAGAGAAAAAGTTTCAAAATGATGATGCAGAATATTATGGTTTCCCTGCTCGTCCAATACGTCCTCTAATGCATAAAAGAAATCTGAGTTTAATTCGATTCGACCCGTTTCTGCAAAATTTTGTTGCGGGCGGCGTAAACGTGAAATATATTTTTGATAATTCAAGCGTTTATACGCCAACAACATTGCCTTACCTAATTTTTCATTGACCGGGACATATAATTCTGTATTGCTTATCAATACATTCAAATACTCCATTTTACCTCCTCGTAGTGCGGGGTTTTTTCTCCCCCCTACACTATTAAGGAGTGGGATGCCTACTTTTGACCCCCCTTTTGCAAAAAATTTTTTATGAATTTTTTTTGAATCAGCAAAATATGCTTTTGTACTGTGCTCAAACAAGTATTCGTTTCTCTCGAAATAAGCCTTAACGATTTATTTTCTATGTATGCTTTCTTGAAAATTTCTTTTTGAGGCTCCGTTAAAACGCTTATAAACCGTTTTATGAAATCTTCGTTGATAACTTGCTCGTCCACTGCGGGCGCATCGTCAGGCATGTCCATTCCAAATTCTTTTTGCAGCCTTTCCATGGACATTTCCTTATTCCTTGTCCGCCAATCGAATTTTTCTTCGTTACGGAAATATTCTTTATCGATTTCTTTATACTGTTTCGCAAATTCTTCCGTCACTTCGATTTCTTCTATGTGACCGTCTGAAAATTTGTATTCTATCGTTGCCATTTACTTTGTCCTCCTGTTTCGAATTTTGGAATTTTTGTTTTTCAAAACTCGAACAGGGGGCGCTCGTATTGGCATTAATCTACATTTTTCGCAAGCGTAAGAAAAAAGGCACCTGTCAAGCGAGCTCTTACGTCGCTTTACAAGTGCCTTATGTACTACTATTCTCTTATTTTCCTTGCGCCGCTTTTTGCTTTATTTGCTGTCGCTGCTTTTGATCAGCAGCGATACGCGGTTGTTTCTCCAACGCATATTTTTCATTTCCTCCCTTGTATGTCGTAGCTTTTGGTATTTGCCTTCAAAAATTTTTAAGCTTTCTTGCTTATTTTCAAAAATCTTTTTGAGTTTTCCAAGCTCTGCTTTCGGTGTCCGGTCTGCGTAAAACTGTGTAGTAGGAATCGGATATCGGTTCGCCGTGGTAAATGTAAAACAACAAAATACTTTTCTCACTGTAAAAATAATTTATTCGCGCGTTTCAGCATTTCAGGAAAGTCGGCAAGTCTCATCTTCTTTTCAGAATCACGGAACCATGCCATAAAGCCGAGCGTTTTCGGTTCGTTTTTCATCCAAGCGATTTCGCTCCCCGTGAAGATGCCCCCGAACACCTCGTTGAACGCCTTTACCGCTTTAGGGTTATCAAACACTTCCGTCACATAGCTTTCGGGCGTAAACGGATCGCCGTCGAGGTTCTCCCATGTTCGTTCGTATTCGTATTTGCCGCCCGTAACCATTATCGGCTGTTCGTTCGGCAGTACGATTTCTGCTTGCGCGCCGTTCGGAATTTCCGCCATAAATTTAATCTTGCCGTCCCTTTGTTCGTATCCCGAAATAATTTTGCCTCGTACGCTCTCATACTCCGCTTTAACACAGTCAAGACCTTTGCAGGGATTAGGCGCAATTCTAATCGTTTTGAGTCCTGCCTCCGCCGTTTCTATCCCCGCGATCCTGCGGTAAACGAACTCCATCACGCTACCGTAAGCATAATGATTATAGCTGTTCATGCCGTCTGGATTGGGCGTGCCGTCGGGCATTAAGCTGTTCCAGCGTTCCCACACCGTCGTCGCGCCCATATCTACCTCGTACAGCCAGCCGGGGTAGCCGTTATTCATTAAAATGCGGCAAGCCGTATCAAAATAGCCATTGTCCGAAAGAGCAAACAACAAATAAGGCGTACCCGCGAACCCCGTCGTCACGCGGTGGTTATACGAATAGGCGTTTTTGTTGAGCTGTTCCGCTACCGTCGTTCTCTGCTCCTCGGGAACGATATGAAAACAAAGCGCCAACGCCTGCGCCGTCATCGTGTCGCTTGCAAGCCGTCCGCTCGGTGTAATGTATTCATAGCGGATCGCAGCCAAGGTTTTTTCGTATTTGTCGCGGTATTCCCTTTCCGATTGATCGCCGAGTGCCTTTGCCGTTTCCGCAACCAGCCGCAGACATTCCAGATAAAACGCGCTCGCAAGAAATACGGGGTCTGTTCTGCCGTGAATACTGTTTTTTAATATTTCCCCGTCTAATGCAAGCCAGTCGCCGTAATTGAATCCGTGTACGACAAGACCGTTTTCCACATTCTTCTCATATGCATGCATGTATTTTTGCATAGCGGCATAATTATCCGAGAGAAAAGAAATATCGCCGTACATACGATACAGTTTCCATGGCGCCATCACGATAACATCGCACCACAGCGCGGCGGTTCCGTAATTATTTTCCCCTAAAACGTCCGGACAAACATGTGGAATTTCACCGTTTTCCGCTTGTTCGTTCCGAAGGTCGGCAAGCCATTTTTTCATAAACAAACGGATATCGTAGTTATACGCCGCCGTCGTACAGAAGGCATTGATGTCCCCCGTCCAGCCCAAACGTTCGTCCCGTTGCGGACAGTCTGTAGGAACGTCTACAAAATTGCTCTTTTGTCCCCACACCACATTTTCCATTAAACGGTTGAACCGTACATTGCTCGTATGTATATGTCCCGTCCGTTTCATGTCTGTATGCCGCACGATTGCCGTTATATTTTCTTTGGGAAGTTCCGCACCCGTTAGTTTCATATAACGGAAACCGTGGAAGGTAAATTCGGGGCAAAGCGTCTTTGCGCCTTTTGCCGTAAACATATCCGTCGCTTTGGCAGAACGCAGGTTATCGGTATAAAAATTTCCGTTCACTAAAATTTCGGCGAACTGTAACGTGAGAGTTCCCTCAAACTCCTCGGGCGTCTTTATTTCCACCACGCCCGCCATGTTCTGCCCGAAATCGTAGACGAGTTCGCCCGCGGGCGTATGTATCAGCTCCTTCACGGATAATCTTCCGATGTTTCGCACAGGCTCGGAAATCTGCGGCACAAGCACGCTTTTATCGAACGCAACTTCGCACACGGCGAGCGGCTTTAATTTCGCCGTAAAATCCTGTTTCTCGCCGTCGTAAATGCCGCTTTCGCGGATCACGCTCTCTCTCGCCGTCCAGCTCTCGTCCGTAGAAATTATTTTATCCGAAAACACCAAATCGGCACAGACGGCGGACTGTTCGCCGTAAAAATTCCGTTTCTTTTCCCAAGTAAGCTCGCCGCAATACCAACCCTCGCCGACCGTGAGCGTTAAAACGTTTTCACCCTCTTTTATGAGTGCGGAAACGTTATACTCCTGCACTTGCAGCATTTTGTTATACGAGGTCCAGCCGGGCGTTAAGTACCTGTCACCCACCCGCACGCCGTTGAGCTCGGCAAAATAAAGTCCCAATGCCGTGGCGCGCAAGACCGCACGCTCATCCGGTTTTACAACAAACCTCTTTTCAACGACGAACACGTTCGTTGTTTCTGCCACTCCGATAAATTTACCTTTCAACATATTCATCACTTTTTAACAATAAAATAAAGCATCCGCCCTGTACGCTGCGAGCACGAAAATGAATGTATGAGCCCGCATCCGTCTGATACCAATCGGAAAACGGCACGCGATTGGGCGATTCTTTCAAAAATTTTGCAATCGACGCCAACAGTTTTTCGCGCTTTTCCCGATCGTCCGTAAGAGAAGCAACCCAACACAGCCAATCGCTTTTTGTGTACGTCTCCCGATTGTCAAGCGGCGTGCCGAATTTGTTTATCTTGTTCAAATAGCAGTCGATTTCCTTCTCGAATACTTCCTGCGGAAACAAATTTAACCCCAGCAGTTTATCGAACGCAAAATTATACTTCAACGAGAACGTACTCTCGTCCGAATCCCACGAAATCGGCATATGCGGAAAATTCTTTGCAAAAGCAGTAATTTCTTCCGCAAACGCTTCCGCCTTTTTACGGTATTGTTCTGCAAGATTTACCTTTCCAGCCGCCCCGGCGAGCTCGGCATAGCACGCAATGCCCACCGTCGCCTTGATTGCCAGGTTAAGATTGTTTTTCAAATGCCCCGCAAAATCGTCGGTGCAAAGTTGTTCTTCGGGTTTCAAACCGTATTTTATAAGATATTCCACCCACTTTTCCGCCAAATCGAAATTCTCCGCAAAGAAAGATATATCCCCGTCGCGGGAGAAGCAAGCATATTGCATAATCAGAAGGTTGGCGCACTCCTCTACGGGCATTTGGTCTTTCAGATCGTAAATATCATAATCGGCGGGCAAAAGATAAAACGGAAACCACGTCTCTTTGTCGTCCTTTTGAATGAGGTTGCCCAAAAATTTATTCTCAGCATGGTTGAATCCGTATACGTGTCCGCAACAATGCGGATATGTGCCTGCGTCGTGCGGAGCGAAATCATATTTCCAAACGGGCATCCGCGCAAACTTCACGATCGGGCGCATCATCCCCTTAATAAGCTTCGTGTTATAGAGCAAGAATAGCGGTACGGACGGATAGCTTACGTCTACCGTGGCGATACAGCCGTTAGAACCGCATTCTTTGGATAAAAATAAAAGATTTCCCTCGCCGTCTTTTACAAGCTTATGCGCAGACATGGTTTGCCTCAATGCGGCGCAGAGAATAGCGTAATAATCTTTTCCGAAAGATTTTGCCCGCTCTGTCAGATTCCCGTCGAAGGCGGTAAGCCGTTCGTCTATTTTTTTGTATTCGCGCCATACCGTTTGTAATGCTTCCGATATCGTATGATCCTGCAAGTAATACCCCTTACGGTAATCGCCGAAATAGTCGATGGAAACGATATCATCGTATCCAAGCAAAACAACGCCCTTTTGCGCGTGATTGAAAGTACCGAGATACCGTTCTTCTTTTGCATTCGTAAATTGCTTGCTTCCGCACGCGAGATAAGCGGCAAGATCGGTTTCGTCGAGAACAAAACTCTCTTCGCCGGACAAATACCAATATCCCCAATCCGCGCCGATAAGATCACCGTTGTTGGAAAGCGGCTGTTGCTTTCTCAAGCCGAAAAAGGCACTCTCGAAGCCCTCGCATTTTATAACGCCACCGCGCACGCCGCGCTCTTGGTTGCATGCGTTGCTCGCTACGTCGCGGCTTACGAATAAAGAAAGCTCGGCGTCTTTGTCGCCCTCGATTTCATACTCCATATAACAAACGGGCATCGCCGTAAGCGTTAAGTCGTCGGGCGGCAGAGGCGAAACGAATTTTATGCGCAACGCCGTTTCCCCTGCGCGAAACATGTAATCGGTCGTAAACGCCGTAATCTCCAATCCCGTCTGCTCGGCGTTCAGAACTCCGCACGCGAAAAAATCTGCGCCGTTCCCGAAAAAACAATACGTCTTGCCGTGCGTTTTCAAAAAACCGTAAATCCGCTTTTCTTCGCCCCACCACGTTTGGGGATTGCTTTTGTTCAACTCTTCCGTGACGCTCCAAATCGAAAAATTCGGGTCTTTTACGAATAACGGATATGCGGGCAGTTTTCTTTCATTGCTCATTCTTCACCTCAATCAACAAGTTCAAAGTTTGTTTTCAGACAGTCGCGGGAATTGCCGCCGACGTACAGCTCGAACGCGCCCGTTTCAGCCGCATATTTCCCGCCGTCCGTATAAAATTTCAGCATTTCTTCTGTAATTTCAAAATATACGCGTTTTTCTTCCCCAGCTTTCAAAAAGATTTTTTCATATCCTTTCAGTTCTTTCACGGGACGCACGATAGAAGCGAATAAGTCGTGTATATACCACTGCGCCGTTTCGTATCCGTCACGTTTTCCGACGTTTTTCAACTTTACGCTCGCTACGATTTTTTCGCCGCGCTTCATCTTCGCAGCAGACAGCTTAAAATCCGAATACTCGAATTCGGTATACGACAACCCGTAGCCGAAAGGATAGAGCGGAGAATTATATTCGTCGTCGTAACCCGTGCGCCATTCTTCGCCGCTCAATGCCGAAGGCATATCCTGTTTTTTGGGTCTGCCCGTCGTAAAGCAGTTATAGTAGATCGGACACTGCCCCGATGAGCGCGGAAAACTCATCACCGTCTTTCCGCAGGGAGTTGCTTTACCGTAGAGCAAGTTTGCGATCCCGTTACCGCCTTCCGTCCCCGGCTGCCAAACGTATAAAATCGCGTCGGCAAACTCTTCGATTTCGCTCAATCCAAGCGGTCTGCCGCCGAATACGACGAGCACAAGAGGTTTTTCGAGTTCATGCAGCCGCATGATGAATTTACGCTGTATTTCGGGAATACGGATGTCGGCGCGGGAATGCGCCTCGCCCGAGTTCATCATGTGTTCGCCCACGCACGCCACGATCATATCGGCTTGCGCGCAGATATGTTCTGCCTCTTCAAATCCGCTTTCGTCCGTTTCGAACAATTTCCACGAACAACCGCGCTCATACGGCACGTTTTTTTGCAACAAACTTTCGACGCCCTCTTTTACAGTAACGCTCTCTTCGATGCGCCCTTTTCCCGCCCAGTTGCCGATAATTTCATGCTCGTCTGCAAACGGTCCGACGAGCGCAATCTTTGCACTTTCTTTGAGTGGCAACACTCCGTCATTTTTTAACAGTACGCTCCCCTCTTCCACGGCTCTGCGCGAAAGAGCACGCCCGCTTTCCGAAAGCGTCACTTCGTCTCGTTTTTGAATATCGGTAAAACGGTCGGGATTTTCGTACATACCCAGCTTGTTTTTGAGTTCCAATACCCGCAATACCGCTTCGTCGAGCCGTTCTTCCGATACAACGCCCGTGCGGACAAGTTCGGGAAGATAGCTTGCATAAACCGACGAACCCATTTCGATATCGAGCCCGCTCTCGATCGCAACGCGCGCGCAGTCCCTGCCCGTTTCGCAATAACCGTGTTCGTACAGTTCCTCCACCGCGCCGAAGTCGGAAATAACAACGCCGTTAAATCCCCACTCCTTGCGCAACAGATCGAGCATGATTTCTTTATGCCCCAAAATCGGCTTGCCGTTCAAGAGGTTAAACGAACTCATGAACATCTCGGGCTGTTCTTTGAGGCACGCACGGTACGCCCGCAGATAATACTCGCGCAAATTCCGCTCGGAAATATCCGTCGTGTTGTACTCTCTGCCCGCCTCGGCGGCGCCGTAACCCGCAAAATGTTTTACGCAGCAGGCGATCCCGCCCCTATGATAGCCGCGGATCATCGCCTTGCCGACTTCACCGCTCCAATAAGGGTCTTCGCCCGCGCCTTCCATCACTCTGCCCCAGCGCGCGTCCCGACCCAAATCGACCATGGGCGAAAAGGTAACGTCCACGCCGTCGCAGCTCGCCTCGGTTGCGGCAAGCTCCGCGCAGTCCTCTATGAGTGCCGTGTTAAACGTACACGCCATAGCAAGAGGCACGGGATAAATCGTTCTGTAACCGTGAATCACGTCGAGCATGAACGGGAACGGGTCGGCGATCCCTTTTCCCCGACGCGTCTTGCGGATCGACTGCGCCGTTTCACCGTTAGGCGCATTCAAAATCGTGCCCGTGCGCCATAGTACCTCGCGGTCTATTCCGCCCAAATCGCACAAGCCTGTTACTACAGCCTCCGTTTTCTCGTCCAATTCATATACGGGATACTGCGTTAATTGCAACGCTTTTTCTTCCAAACTCATATCGGATACTAACTTTTTCAATTCTTTTATGTTCATATTTTTTTCATTACCCTTACTTGATATGGCTGAAATTCGATTTTTTCCGAAAAAGTCTTGCCCGTGATTAGGTCGATATATTCGCCTTTAAGGATTACGTAACCGCTCTTATTTTCTGTCTCCACGGCGATAATCCCGTTTTGTTCGCCCGTGCGCTCGGTAAGAATTATGTTTCCGCTCGCTTCGGAAATGGGCGCGCGGTCCACAAGCCGCAAAATATCCCCTTGCGAAAGGACGCTCCCGACCAGGATGACACTGCCCTTGCCTACCTTCCGTTCGGTAATTACCGAAAGCGGCGCGAATTCTCCCGCCACGTAATGCGCAAGGCTCTTTGTGCCCTCGTTGCACTCGTACGCGTCGTAGCACATACTCACGGCACATTCGCCGCCGTTCGTCCACTGCGCCTTTAACACGTCGTTATCGAGCGGCTTTTGGTATTTCGTATACACGCCCGCAAGTTCTTCCAAAAAGCTATACGGCGCGTGCGTGTACTTCTTCACATTCTCGTCCATGATATCGCTCATCGGTCCCACGATCCATGTTCCGCCGTTTTTGATCCATTCTGTAATGCGCTCTTTGAACCCGTTTTCGTCGGCGACAGCAAGGAAAGGAGACACAATTACCTCGTACCCATCTAATCTATGTTGCGTGTCGATAACGTCCAAATTATAATGGCGGAACGCCGCATAATATTTCTTTATCAGCGTTTCGCGGTAATTAAAATCTTTGAGCAAGGGGGCGCATTCCAAATCGTTATATGCCGTACTCGAATAGTGTAATGCGATTTTACTTTTAACGCATGTTTTCGTTAAAAATTCTTCGCAATTTTTGAAATCTTCTGCCGCCTGTTTCACCTCTTCGCTTACGCGGTAGCTTCTTCCCGCCGAAGAATACAGCGCGCCGTGCCCTATCTCATGTCCGTTGGGATGCGCGCGGAACAGCCAGTATAAATTCATTTCCGCGCCCTTGGCAACGGGAAGCCAAGTATTTGCATAGCAATTTCCAACGGGGCGATAGCCGCTTTCCGCGTATTCGCTGCCGTTCCAGCCCACCTGCGTTTCCATAATCCAAAACGGTTTGTTTTTGATGCTCCGCACGAAATCGTAGCCGAATGCCGTATCCGGCAACCGCTCAGCGGTGTCATAATGGTTGTACTGCGCAACGTCTAATTTCTCATTCAGATGATAATAAGACAGCGAATTGTGCTGCATCATATTCGTGCCCACGTTTTCGCAGCCATAATTATGTAAAATTTGCAATTGCTCTTCCGCATAGCTTTTAATTTGCGCGCACTGAAAATCCCGCCATGCTTTCCTGAGAGACGGATGCCGCCACTGTTTCGGATACGGCGGCTCGATCTCTTCAAATGAACCATAGCAAAGCGACCACCGCGCCATACCCCACGCCTTGTTGAGTTTTTCCGTCGTGCCGAATTTATCTTGCAGATATGTACGGAACGCGTGCTTGCAGTTTTCGCAATAGCACCCCTCGGAATACGGAAACAATTCATTGTCAATCTGCCAGCCGAAGACGCCCTTGTGCCCCGCGAACATCTTCGCAAGCTCGGTGACGATAAGGCGGTTCTTTTCGCGCGCGACGGGCGAAGTCTTGCAGACGTGACAGCGCGACGATACGTCCGCGCGGACGAGATCGTGCATGATCATGCGCATTTCGGGATACTTATTCAGCATCCAACGGGGCGGAGTCGCTGTGGGCGTGCACAAAACGGTGAAAATGCCGTTTTTATACAGTCTATCTACCACACGCACAAGCCATGATAAATCAAACTTGCCTTCTTCGGGTTCCATTTTTCCCCAGGCAAATTCGCCTATCCGCAAGCAGTTCATGCCGACTTCTTTGCAGCGCGCAATATCCTTTTCGAGTTCCTCTTCGTCCCACAGTTCGGGATAGTACGCCGCGCCCAAATAGATTTTATCCATATTCCTTTCCTTTTTGAAAACAGGGCGGCAACTAAGCCGCCCTGCCTTCGCCTGAATTTTTCTCGCTATTTAATTCTTTTCTTTCTGACAATAAGTCCAGCCGCAACCGAAATTGCCGCTATGCCGAATACTGTTCCTACCGCCGCGCCGCCGATCAATGAACCGCAGCCGTCCGAAGTTTTCTGTTTACTGAATACTACCTTTACCGTTCCCGATGCCGTTACGCTTTCGAGCGTATATTTTCCGTCTGCAAACGTTAATGCCGTTTCGCCGAACTTCACGCTTTCGACCTCGTATCCCTCGGCGGGCGTTACCGTTACGGTGAGCGCGCTCCCCTCTTCCGCGGAAGTTGCGCCCTGCACGCTGCCCTGCGCCGCATCGTATTCGTATGCAATTTCAAACGACGCTTTCGCGCGCTCGAACACCGCTTCCGCCGTTACGCCCTTGCGGGGATTTTGCGCCACGTATTTGCCGTTTTGCACCTGCGCCGTTACGTTTCTGCCGTCGAACGTAAGCGATTTCAAAACGTAGCCCTCGTCCGCCTGCACCGTAATCGTGAGTTCGGTCTTGTCGTCATTGAACTCCTGTTCGATCGTTCCGCCCGCACTCGTGCTTACGTAAGCATCGTCCCAACGGGCGTTTTGCAACAGCACGTCGCCGAAGCGGTTGCCTAAAATTCGTTGGTCCTGTTTGGTAAAGTGATACTCATCGCTCCCCACCACCGTACCGTCCGTATCGACGATGATAAGATCGTCCGTCGCCACCGTATAAACGTTATCCATCTTTTGGGCAACCGAACGCTGTACTTCGATAAACGGCGGTACCTGAGGATTGTTTGCGTTGGCAAACGAGGTCGCGATTTCGCCGATAACGAAAGGCATGGAAGAAAGCGTGTCGTCACCCGTAACCGCAATAAGGTCGGCTCTTATATCGGTGATAAACGCCTCCAACAGCGTGCCGTATTCCTGCGGCGCGTCCAGATCGGCTTCACCCTGCATCCACGCCATGCCTTGCACCTTTACGGTGTAGCCGTGCTCGGTGAGCTGGGTATACACGCTCGTAAAATTATCCACGAAACGCTGATACTGCACGCCCATAGGCGAGGACACACTCACAGAACCGCCGCCCCATTGGGAACGCGAACACCAGTTTCCGAAATCGCCGTTCTGTCCTGCGATTTGGTTTCCTCTTATACTCGTGCCGCCAGCGGCCGACTTGAACACGAGCGCTTTGTGACCGCCTTTATATTTTTCATTGAGTTTTTCGGCGATTCCGTATTCGGGACCGACAAAACCCGATGCTCTGCCCAACCCCTCTTTGACCGCGGACTGAAAGGGATATTCGAGATAACTCTGCGAAGCGTTGCCGTTTGAACGGTATCTGTCCACCTCGCCCGCGTAGCTCACGTTCTCGAACACGCCGTCCAGCTTTCTCCCCTTGGAAGAATACCCCGCCGCATTGCTCTGCCCCGCGATCAGGTACATATCGATCGTCTTTTCCTCGCTCGTAACAGCTTGTGCCGAAACGTTTGTCGCAGGAAACGATACGACAGCCCCTGCAAGCAACATACACGCCCCCAACACGGCGAATGTTTTGCATAACCGTTTTTTGAAGTTCATGCTTTACTCCTTTCGGTATATCCCTCTCCCCGAAGGGAGAGAGAGTTTTACCGTAAGCGATAGTTATTCCTGCGTGATCGCCAAATCTTCGAGCGTGGTCTCTACGCCGTCGAGCGTGTAAACCTTTGCGTCCACACCTTCACCCACCACGAGGTGGGCCGCAACCGTATCGGTTGCCGCAACGTATTCGCCGAAGGCAATGCCCGTAACGGTAAGCGTGCTGTTACTATGCGCCGCTGTAACGCCGATATAAGAGGATAATCCCTCTACCGTCTTCGTCCATGCCTGTTTCCATTCCGTTCCGATCAGGAAATACACGGTAAGCGTATCGCCGTTACGCACGCCGCGCACCTTTAAGCCTTCGCCCTTGATTGCCGTGTTGATTGCCGCAACGTCTGCGCTGCCCTTTGCGAAAGGTTGGAAACCTTCGTGCCCATCACCGAACCATCTGATGTCGTTGGAAACGCAGTTCGCCCCCTTAATCTCATCATCGCCCGCCATAAAGAACATGAATCCGATAGGCTTTTCGTCCACGGGCGACATGCCGAGAATGATCGAGAAACGCTCCGTCCAGCCCCAATTCTTGCCTTCCTCAAACTGATATTTGAGCGTAAATTCCGTCATGTAATTTTCGCCCGTAATATCGTCTTTGAGCGTCGTCAGAACGCCGCCGTTCCAAGGGTTATTCATCGTAATATCGCCCGTTTCATCGTTCACCGAAACCTTACTTGCTCTGTCATTGCAATACAGTTCGAGATTGTATTCGGTCGTATCTTTGTCAACCGTCAAGTACGCGGGAAGATAACCGTCAATCATGATGATATACTTTCCGGGATAGAGCGCGTCTGCCGAAAGCTTTCCGTCTTCAATCGTAACGCCCTCTTCGGTAAATCTCGCAACTTCGTGATAGAGATTAAATGTTCCTGTCGGAGCGCTAACTGCCTGCTTATCGTCGCCCTCTTTGTCATAAACGGTCACGCTGATCGTCAAGTTTTCAAACTTCTTGATGTCAAGCCCTTCGAGCGTAGTTTCTGCTCCGTCAACCGTATAATATTTGCCGTCCATTACGAAGTATGCATATTTTTCATTGGTTTCGGCAACGTAACTGTCCGCATAAGCAATGCCCGAAACAACGCAAACGCTGTCGTTGCTGCTTGCGGAAACAGCAATCCCCGTGCCGAGCCCCTGAACCTGCGTTTCGTATAAGAGCACCCATTCATTACCGACATAAGCTCTCAAATAAAGCTTATCTCCGTTTCTGATCGCTCTGAGCGTAACGCCGTCGCCTTTGAGCGCCGCAATAAACGCTTTTACTTCGTCGGAATTTTTTGCAAGCGGCTGTTGGGTCGCCTCTTCGCCGAATCCGTTATCACCGGACTTTAACACGGAAACGTGTAATTCGGCGTCGCCTGCCGCAAAGAAAGAAAATCCGATTATCTTTCCGTTTTCGGAAGTCGTACCGAGTCTGACGCCGAAACGTTGCGTACAACCCCAACCTTTCCCCGCATCGAATGAATATTTTACCACGAATTCCGTCATATAATTCGCACCGGAGATCGTATCGTCTTTCAGCGTTACCACAGGCGGATTATATGCATTGAAATCCACGTGATTAAAACCAAACGCAACATCGCTCTGTGCTTCCGAAAGATTCACTCTGTTGTCATTATTCGAAATCTCGAAACGGCCGTCTATCTGATAGAGTTTGAGCGTATAGGTCGTCGTATCCACGTCGATATAGACCGAATCAACCGCATAATATCCGTCTATTGCCGAAACATTATATCTGCCGGGCAGGAACTGCGTTGCCGAAAGCACGCCGTCCGTGATCGTCGCATTCTCGATCGTGTCGCGGTCATAACTGTCCGTCAACGTGAGTTGCAGTCCTTCCGGAACGTCAATTTCATTGCGCATTCCGTCGTAAACCTCTACGTTTACCGTAACCGTCTGCTTTTTAATTTTCAGAGCATCGAGCGTGGTTTCGTTTGCGTCGAAAGGCGAATAAATCGTTTTATTGTCGCCCGATCCTTCGTAGAAGTAACCGAAATGGGTTTGCGAAATTCCTTCATAATTGAAATATCGGATGTCTGAAACGGTAAATGTGCTGTTTGGACAGCTTGCGTGGATCGCAAAATCCGTTTCGAGCCCTTCTACTGTCTTTTCCCAGACTTTTACCCATTCGCCGCCAAGCAGAACACGAACGACAAGTTGATTCCCGCTGCGCATAGCTCTTATTTGCAATCCTTCGCCTTTAAGCGCTGTATCAAATGCGGTAGCCTGCGTTCCCTTAATCGCAAAAGGAGCACGTCCATAATCGGCTCCCTCGCCCATCATCGGATCAGCCGCACAAAAATCATTCCCGTGAATTTCATTTCCGTCCGAAAAAAGTTGCACTCCGATAAATTTCTCTTTGTCGGAAGATGTGCCCAATCGAATTGCAAAACGCTCTGTCCAAGTCCATGCGGCAAGATTTTCGTATTTTACTGTGAATTCCGCCATATAATTTGTGCCGGAAATCTTATCGTCTTTCAAATGTACGGTAGCAATATTGCCGTCATAACCCACGTTATTATAATGGATTTTTAAATCCCCGTCGAGATAGTCATACGACATTCTGCCGCTATCGTTATTGACCGTATGCGTATGGAAATATTTGTAGAGGTCGAGGTTGTATTCCTTTATGCCCTTTTCCACCGTGAAGTATACGGGATAGTAGCCCTCGATCTCGAACTTGTAGCTGTCAGCAACGAGCTCGGTGACGGAGAGCTTCCCGTTTGCAATCGAAACGCCTGCCGTATCCGAATCGGGGTATTCGGTGCCCTTTAAGGCGAATGTATCCGTAGGAGCCGTTCCCTCTGCGGTGGCATTGTCGTAGGTCGTTACGTTGATCTTAAGCCCCGTTTCCTTTACGAGCTTAGGGATGACCACATCCTCGATCTCTTTATTGGCGTTGCCGTTGGTGAAGTCCTTATCGCAACGGTCGCAGTGCCAATGATACACGTTACCGTCCTCTTGCAACGTAGGCGCCGTTTTTTGCACTTCCCTGAGCTGATCGTGATCGTACTTCGCGATAAAAATATCCTCGTCGGCAAGAATCTGCGTGCCCGCTGCGTCCGCAAAATTCAAATCGCAACGCGAGCAGTCGTAGTATGTTTCATGCCCGTCCGTCGTGCAGGTTGCGCTCTCAGCTTCCACTTTTTGCGGATCATGACCAAGCGCGGGTTTTACAACGTCTTCGAGTTTGATTTCATTCTTACATTCCGCATCCGAGAATATCTTGCCACACCCCTCGTCCGTGCACATGTAATAATGTTCGTTTCCCGCTTCCGTACAGGTTGCGGTTTTGGCTTGGATTTCTTTTATGTTGTGCTCTTTTCCGCCGCCGCACGCCGTAAAGGCAAGACAGGTAGAAAGGATACAAAGCGATAATCCGGCCAGTACAGTAACCTTTTTCTTTTTGTTCATAACTTTTCCTCCAAAAGTTTTTTAATTTCAGGCAAACTGCGCAACGATGTCGATATCGCCCTCGCATTTCACCGTGATTACGCCGTTTCTTACTTTATCCTTCATTTCCACTCCGTTCACCAAAAACGAGGTACACTTCGTTGACGGATCATCCGGCTCTACGTAGAAAATCACATTGTCGCCCTTGACGCACCAATCATAACCGCGTTCCTGCTCTACTTCCCCGCCCGTCGCTTCGATCGTAATTTTATTGCACGAGAAACCGCGCGAATTGAAGGGATACGCCGTTGGCGTTACCCAACCGCAAAGCGCAGGACTCTGCGCGCCGAATCCGTACCATTCCCGATCGGTATCGGTGGAATTTCTTGGTGACATAACGTAGGGATTTATATCGATCCGCTCGGGAGCTTCCGTTAGTCCAAACATAGCGAACGGAATGTACCACTCCATAGTGTAGCCTGTGCATTCGGTCGTATTGATCTTCCCGCCCTTTAACTGAATGCCGTACAGCGGCTCTAAATCAGCGGACATAAGCGCCTTATGAAATCGTCCCGATCTCAAAATTTTAATGCTCTGATCTCCGCCCGCGCATAAATCCATTTCGAACAGCGTTCCCTCGGATGACGACGGCGTATTTGCCGTAACGTATAATTCGATACCGCTGTTCTGCGTGGTAATACGTGTAGGCTGATAGCTCACCATCCAATCGCCCGTTACGTCAACCGCGATTAAGACCGCGTTACTTGTGAAATACGTCGTTACCGCAATATCAATATTCGCAAAACCGCCCTCGGGACAAACGTCGCTATCCGTTTTGCTCGCACGATACCAATTTTGCACAGTACGGGTATAGAACGCTTCTTCAAACTTTCCGTCGATCGCGATTCCGTCGTCCACTTTAACCGTTGATTTAGGCAAGACAGTATATTCATACGTTTCGTCCGTACCCACCACGCGGTAATTTGTTGTCTTCTCCCCGCATGCCGCAAGCGAAAAAACGGGAAGAGCAAACGCACATGCAAGCGCAATCGATAGAAATTTTTTCCTCATCTTTTTCATGGTTTTCCCCTCCTTACCTCTTTCTGCCCATCACGGCGATTTCCGAAAGCCCTACGCTTTCCTGTCCTTCGGGGACCTCGACGGTAAAGCGGATTTTCTTTACGTTGATCTCTTTGAACTCCGCCCAAACGCCTCCGCCGTAAGTTACCGCCTCCAACGTTTCGATACCGTTTTCAAGGTCGAATTGATTATAAAAACAATTCGTTTTCGTATCGAGGTTCAATTCTTTGATATACCATACTTTTTCCGCGCCGTTCTCTTCCGAAATAAATTCAATATTCTTGACCTTCTTGAATATCTTTTCTTTATACTTGGAATTATAAATCATAAGTCCGCGAACGCCTTCGTAATCCTCGAACGAAAACTCGAACGTCGTATCATTCGTGATCACCGTTTCGCGCACATATTTGTCAAGGAACTCTTGGTTGAAATTGACGTTATACGAAAGCAACCCGTCGTTGAACCATTTCAAGTCAGAATTTTTTTCCAAAGCCCCTTTCACAAGCGAGAGTGTTCCGCGGTTGCTGATATCCTCGTACTCGAGTGTTTCTACGATGCCGGGTTGCACGGTAATCGTCGGACCGTTTACATACATCACGTCGAGTTTTTCTCCGTTGATATCGTCGATTGTCATAAACTTTACTTCGTCCATGGCGAGACAGCGTCCTTTTGAAATAGACCCCGCCTGCACATGTCTGTGATAAGCGATATAAAGTTTTTCACCGATTTCCACAAAGGAATGGTGCCCCGTCCCAGACACGGCTTTATTACCGTTAAAGTCCCCCGACAGAATCACGCCGTTTTCGCTTTCCGTCAATTTACGGAAGGGGCCCATCGGACTATCGGAAACCGCCTGCACCACCGAATACGCCGCATCGGTATAGCCGTTTACCGATGTAGTTAAATAATACGTACCGTTGCGGTAATACAGAAACGGTCCTTCGTTCACTTTGTTCGTAAGTTTTTCGTACCAGATCGTTTCCACGTCTTCGCCGTTTTGTTCCTTTTCGAAGTCAGCCGTAGTATAGTACCCGCATTGCGTTAAAACGGTCAGCGTATCTAATTTCGGCGTGAGCCAATCCTCCATTTCGATTCCTAAAATGGGCGAAGGCTGTTTGTCGCCGCTGAACACGAGATATTTTTTCTTGGTAACGGGATCGACAAACGGGCTCGGATCAATATTACAAACAAGTTTCTTCGCATTATCGCCCGTTACGTAATTCTCGATTTCGGGGCGGATCTCAGCAAGCTTTTTATTCGTTTCAATCGGATCGAACAACACGTGTTTTACGAACGGCGCCCAACTTTCGTCGTAACGCGCGATATTGCGCACGTTCTCTGCGCCGACCTGTTTCGCGCTCGTAAAATCTACTATTTCGAACGGTCCGTAGGCATTTTTCGCCGTGCCGACGTAGAGCGACATTCCGTTGCTGTAAGCATAAGCCCCCAAATTCTGCGCATTTGCCGCCATCGCGGAGAAGAAAAAATAATAAAGCTCTGTTTCTTCGTCATACACGACTTCGGGCGCCCAGGCGCAGCTCCACCCCTCGGGCATGACGCAACACCAACCCGCCTCGTACCAATTCAGTAAATCGGTCGAACGCATCGCCTCGAAATAGTTTCCGAACCCCTGCGTCTTATACAAATAATAAAATCCGTCGCGCTCGCGGTTATCCAAAATCATCGGGTCGCCCACGTCGGGAAAATCCTCGTTCCGCCTCCACAAATCGGTGGAATAAATCGGCTTATTCGTCACGTCATCGTATTCCGAACCGTCGTAATAAGGCAATTCGTACACCGTTTTCAGCTCCGCTCCACTGCATGCGGCAAGCGATACGCACATAAACACCGCTGATACTAAACAAAATATTTTTCTTGTTATTTTCATAAATTTTAACCTTTATCCTTTTACGCTTCCCGATGTAATCCCCTCGATAAAAAACTTCTGAACGAAAGCATACAAGATGAGGAGCGGAAGCATTGAAATAAGCGCCGCCGCGCATTGCGCATTGGTATAACGCGTACCGATAAATTCCGTGATCTGTTGTAAAGCAAGCTGCAACGGCCAAAGCTGTTTTTGTGACATCAAATATAAAAGCGCACCCGAATAATTATTATAGCACCCCACGAATCCGAACAGGAATTGAGCCAAAAATACAGGTTTGGCAAGCGGAAGGATAATGTGAAAGAAAATCCCGAAAAAACCCATACCGTCTATCTTCGCCGCCTCGACCACACCGTCGGGCAGCGCCTTTATATACGGATAGATGAAGAAAATCGTGCCCGCGCTACCGAATAATCCGGGAATAATAAGCGGTAAAACGGATGCCGTTCCCATTGTCCAACCGATTCCCGCATAAAAGAGATAACTCGCCATACCTGCCGAGAGCGGAATGGTCATTAAAAGCAGATTGCCGGCAAAAAATTTGTTTTTCCCGGGGAAATCGTATTTGGCATAAGCGTAAGCCGCCAATCCGGAAACCGCAAGCCCGCAAACGGTAGGAAGAATCGCCTGCCACATCGTATTGAAAAAACCGATCAATAGAGACGGTATCCCGTTCACCGCGTTTGGATCGTTCGTAAATAAAATGCGGTAACCTTCCAACGAGCCTTGCGGGATCCATACGAATCCCGTAGCGTCCGCCAACTCCTGTCTCGTTGTAAACGAAGTGATGATTACAATGAGGAACGGGAAAAACAGAAATACCGTATACAGCGCAAGAGACAGATAAACGATGATATTTCTCAAAATCTTTCGCCGAAATTCTTTCTGTGCAGCATCGTTTTTTGAAAGAGTATAATTTGCAATCTGCGCCCTCATAAATTTTCCTCCGTTCTTTTTCTCAAGCGTAGAAAAATATAAGAACCGATAAACGTGATAATACACATCGCCCATTGCATTACCGACGCATAATCCATATGTGAAAAATTTACCCCTTGAATATAAATATAATAGGAAGTTGTAAGTCCCATATTTTCCGGTCCTGCCGTACCGGACCAAGTAAGCGGCGCAAGTACCTTCACGGCATCGAAAGTAGCCAGTCCGCCCTGCCATCCCGCAAGTGCCAGAAAGAGAATCATGGGGGCAATTTGCGGAAGCGTGATTTTCGTGTACATTTTCCATGTATTAGCCCCGTCGATTTTCGCCGCCTCGTAGAGCGTGGAATCAACACCTCGAAGCGCTGCCGTCAGCATGACGATGCCGTAGCTCGGTGCTTGCCACAGAATGACGAAATAGACACACCAAGTGATATATTTCGCTTCCTGCGTCCATTCGATTTCCGTACCGAAAAACGAATTGAGAACGCCTGCCTTACCCGAACCGAATATCCACCCCCACATAATGGAAACGGCAACGGTAGAACAGATATAGGGAATAAAGTAAAGCGTCCGCATGAGTTTCGTGCCCGGCAAATTGGAATTTAAAAGCGTTGCAATCAAGAGCGCGATTCCGAGACAGACAAACTGCGCCGTCGTCAGCCAGAACGTAATACCGAGCGAGTGTAAAAATTTTGCATCATGGAAAAACGTTTTAAAATGCGCAAAGTTATTCCACGTCATCGTCGAAATCTGATTGTGCTCGATATCCGTGAACATCGAAACAATCGAAATACCGATGGGAAAAGCATTAAAGATGATATATCCGATAAACGGCAATGCGACGACGATCCAGCAGCAAAGCCATTCTTTACGGAATTTTTTCTTGTTTTGAGGCGCTTTTCTCACCTCAGATCTTTGCGTTTTATCAGAAAAGACTTCTTCTCTCAACGCGTCCATTATCTTCTCCCCTTGATCACGATATTTGTATTCGCGCATGCTGACGAAGCCTTTGATTCATTGTAACGCAGAAAATCACCGATTGTCTGATTTCCTTTGCGAAGTTGATCGTTAAAATCGCCAGACCAATCCGTAACCCACTCGCCGTTTTGGAAGTAAGACCAATCTCCGATATCGAAGTTCATTGCTGTATGTGCAACCGCCCAAAGATTGTACTTTGAATCAAACTCCAAAAACTCGTTCTCTGCAACAGTCTGACGGACAGGCACGAATGCTTTCGTCATGATTTTCTGCGCTTCCTCTCCCGTCGCCCACGAAATAAATTTCCATGCTGCCTCATATTTTGCGGGATCAGAGTTTTTGGGAATGACAAGATACATTCCTTTTCCCTGAACAGCGCTTGCACCGACGATAGGCGTACCATTCTCGTATTCAAGTGCGCCGGTAAACTTCTGTCCGTCGTATTCATTTCCGATTACTTTCAAATATTCGTTTTCAAATCCGCTGCTGCCGTTTTTCTGATATGTGCTGCCCCCTTGATATTGACGATATTGCCATACGGGAGCATAATCATATTTATCTCTTATATTGCTGCTTGTCATATCGTAATATTGTTCCGAATACTGTTCGCAAACCATCGAAACGGTATTATTCGTAAAATTCCCAAGTCGAAGAGCAAAATTTGAGGGCATGATTTGATAGCCTTCCGTACCGCTGCCGTCTACTGCATAATCCCGATTAAGACTATAACGTAAAAATTCAGTTACTGCCTCACGCTGAGAAGGAAGCTCGAAAAGTCCGTCAATACCCGCAATCCCGTCGGCGTTTACCTTATCTTCATATGTAATCAAATCGCCTGCGCTATACGTTTTTCCGTTTACGGTAACTTCCTTTGTGGCTAAGTAATTGGGTGTTTCGTCCATAAGCGTGAAGTTATATTTTTCACCATCCCAACCGATACAATCTCCGCCTACTGACCACCCGAACGGAAACCACCATCCCGTTACAAAGCCGTTCGGCGTGGGCGAATCCGCCCTGTAACTTCTCGTGAAGCATTTTGCAAGATAACGAAATTCTTCCCAATTCGTAGAAATACGATTGTTGAATACTTTATAAACTTGCTCTCCTGCAAGATTTTCGGAAAGCGTCAATCCTGTCGCGGGCGCATTGCCTTCCGCATATTCCGCATAGCCGTGCGGCATATAATGCGTGCCGTGTTCTTCGTTGTATGCATCGAGTTCGTTCTCCGCAACAGAAATAAAATTTATTCCCCAGTTTTCGAAATTCTGCCTATTGATATAGAGCACAAACGGATCGATTCCGAAAGGCATCGCCTGCAAATTCTGCCCTTCGCCCGTATACGTCTTTTCTCCTTTCTTACCGATCGTCATGCGCGCGCTGTTCAAAAGCCCCGTCGGCATCCCGCTGAAATCGAATTGATCTCTTTCTGCATACTCCGTCAAATCAAGGAACAATCCGTCGATGGCAATATCCTTAAACACCTCATCGCTCAGCATAACCACCGAAGATTCGCACTGCCCCTCATAAGTAGCGCGCATATTTCCTGCGCCTTGCACCATGTCCGCGGACACATATACGTTATCGGTTTTTCCCTGCGTATCGTTATACCTTCGTATCATCTCGTAAAACGTAGGGTTGATATTCATGTCAGCTTCATAGGTAAACCGCACCCGCGTTGTGCCCTCGGGAATTTTCTCGCCACAACCGGTCGCGAGCGTAACAGTTGCAAAGCACATCGCAACCCCAATTACCATAGAGAACACTTTTGTTAATTTGCTCATACTTTACTCCTTTATCTTGGTTTTATTTTTTAGGCTTACACCATTATTTTTTATCTGAAATCAATATTTTTTTCTTTCAGCCAGTCAAACGGATCGTCGTCTTTACAAACCTTTCTGTATTCCCGCGGACTTACCCCTTTCCATTTCGTAAACATCCGCGTAAAATACTTTTCGTCCTCGATTCCTACCATTTCCGCAATCTCCTCGACCTTCAGATCGTCTCGTTTTAACAATTCACAGGCGTTTGAGATGCGGAACTTATTGATATAATTGATCGGTGTCATCTCTATATTGCTGCGGAACATATAAATAAGTTGCCGTTCCGATACGCACATATCTTCCGCTATCTGTTCGAGCGTCAAATTCATGCGGTAATTATTGTTTATATAGTCGATGATATCCCTGAACTGTTTGAAAAACACCGACCCGCGTTCGCTGACTTTCAGATAGCGGTTTTTATACTCGATTAGCCGCCCGAATAACAACAGCGTATAGGCGGAACATACCATAGATTGTACGTCGCTTCCGTTATATTTTTCCACCAACTGTTTGAGCAGGTCTATCAGCTCCGCCGAATCCGTCATCCGTACATACGGCTTTTCCCTTGTAAAGCCGCAGGCTTCGAACAGTTCGTCCAACTCCTCCCCGTAAAAATCCACCCAAATATACGACCACGGATCTACGGCATTGGGATAATATGTATATTCCTCGTTCGCATACAGTAAAAAAGCGTTTCCTCTTCCCAATGATATTTTGTTTTCACCGCTGTGCAATGTTCCGAAACCGTGTAAAACGAAATGCAGTGAATGATACCGTTTCCGACGCAGTTCGCTCTTTTTTCTCGGCAAGCAATGCTCCTGACCTACCTTTTTGATCTCGATTCCGTATGTTTTTCCGCCGTATTCAAATTCCAATTTTTTTTCTTCCTATTAAAGTTTTATATCTGTTACATCCGTAACAGATACGGGGCGCGCCCCGTCAAAATTTTCGCTAATCCTCTGCGAACTTTATTTTTTACTGTCATAATTATATAATATATTTTTGTCGTCTGTCAATACGTTCTGAAAAAATGTCGATATAATCCACCTTTACCCCCCCCCCGACTCACCTGAAACCGCACTTTTTCAGCCTGTTTTCGGTCATGATTTATAGTAAAAAGAACGGAGCGTCAGCCCCGTTCTTTCGGATTTGTTACAATTACTTTGTCGATTTCTTCCATCATCGCTTTACGTTTGGGATATTTTTCTTTCCATTCCGCAACGAGTTCCCGAACCAATTTCTTTCCTCCGTCATATCGGCTCAATTTTCGAAGTTGTTTAGCGATCTCCCTATATGTATCCCTTGTCGATGCGCTTTCTGTTAACTTTTGAAATTCAACTTTATATTTCCCTAATATTTCCTCCGCGTATTCTTGCTTCAGATCTTTTTCATATTTTTGAATATAATATAAACCCGGATATGAAACAGCCAATTTTAACAATCTGTCTTTCATGCCTTCGCGGAGCAGAATTTCAGGCAATAACTCTCTATTGTTTTTCCATATATTTTGAAGCACTGTTTCTCTTACGGTAAGCCATTCTTCCGCATTGTAAAGCCGCTTTAATTCTTCATACTTTTCAATACTGCTATTGTACTCCAACGAAACATAATCCGATAAAGTCTTTCGATAGCCCTCTTTATCTCCCGTCTTTTCATAAACTATCATTAACTGTTCCCGACAGTATTCCGTTGAAACGCCTTTCCCGAACGGCATGGCAAGACATTCAAGCAACAAACTTTCCGCTTCTTTATATTGTTGTTTTTGGAGCTTTTCTTCTATACAGTCGGCTTGTATTTCCGCATAAGACCAATACTTTTGCCGGAATTGCTCAAAGGTTTGTTCCGATACATTCGATTTCCGCATCAGGTCGATTTTCTGTTTCAGATAATAGCCGAGTTTGTAGTCGATTAAATCTGTTTCGTTGCAAACTTCTGCAATGCAGTTTTCTATATACTGCATTTTCCGTTCATAGTATTCCGACTTGTCAAAGTTAGTAAATAGAAAATGCTCGGCTTGTTCTTTTAAGTACCATTCTTGATCGGACGCTTTGTATTTCAGCAACTGTTTGAAAACATATTGTTCCGATTCGGCATCTTGCAAAGCCTGTTTCCATATTTCCAAACCGACCTCGCAAACCATTCCCGTTCCGCCGTCAGAATCGTCCATATCGGTCGCACAAAACTTTCTCAAAGCGAAGAACGAGTAATCGAACGCTTCTTTATATCTTCCGTCTCTCAAATAAATTCCGGCGTTCGTTTCCATTGTTTCGCTCACTTGCATCGCGCACTCATAAGCGTATCTGTATTCGATGTAATCCCTGCCGCTTATAATGCGCTATGATTTTTTTGATTTCATCTTTCAGGGTTGCTACATCCGCCGGTAATACGGGAAGGGTATCAATACTTTTTTCTGTTTTTGACTTTTGGCTTCCCTTCGGCTTTTTTACCGATTGTATTTTTGAATATATGGCGGGAACATCTCCGCAATACTCCCGATATAATACGGCAGCCATATGTTTGCAATATTCGCCGTTTTCTGCATACGGACAATTGCATTGCATATCGATTATGCTGCCGTCCCGATCAAATTCCACGGAAACAGAATATTCCTCGGTTCCTATAACCGTCGCCGTACGCTTTCTTCCGTCCGCTTGGAAATCTGTCACTTTTCCTTTCCGATAATATTCCTCGCCCCGCTTTAAGATATTCTCGTCAAAATATTTTTCCCATTCCATATCGTTACCGTATAACAATCTTGTGTTTCCGACTGCTACCATTCAATATCTAATGTATTACGTAATGCTTGTATTGAAGTCATTACTTCTTCTAAAGTCAGGACATCTTTTTCATCAAGCACGTAAACTTTTTGCATATCAAAGAATTTTGCTTCAAATTCCTTATTGTCTTTAAGCCCAATGAAATATCTAAAATTTACTATTTCTTCGGTCGAATCGACTCCTCCCTTTCGACTCAATTCTTCTCTCCGCTTTAATGCAACTATTTTTTGCACGGCGGCTTTATCAGCAAGAAACTTAATGATTCTGTCATTTTGTAACAATACAGTCAAATCATAAACGTGCTTTGCTACATCACTAAATTCATTTCTTATATAATAAAATTCAGCAGCAAATACTTTATCGATAAAAATGCGCTCCAATGAAATCGTTTCAATCATAAACGGTTCAATATCATACTGTTCACGTAAAACATTTTTTTGCGTTTCATCGCAAAGCTCATATAAATGCGGCGCAATCTCTATTTTTTCTGTTGGTTCGCTTACCGTAAAACTTGTAGCCTCTACCTTTACATTACCAAATCGTTGTAAGGCATCTGTAACATCAAGATCATAAAGAGAATCATACGAATATAAACAAGTGATACTTCCGCGTCGGTTTTCAAGAGTTTCTTCTTTCCTCATACTCTTAAACTTTAATGCCGCATTTTCAAGTCGTTTTTGCGCCTGACTATTTGTAGGACAATCTTCTGTAAATACGGTCAAATCAATGTCCTCAGAAAACCTGCGAATCGAGCGCAAGGCTTTATATAAAGCCGTACCGCCTTTGAAATAGGCATATCCTTGACTTTCTTTTTGAGAAAGCTCGCAAAGTAACAGCGTAACGTAATAATCCTTTTCTAAAACATCTCGCCGAACGCCGTTGGTTTTTGCCGTTTTGTCAATTATAAATTCAAACGCTGCTCTATCTAAATGTAATTTCATGCATCTACTCCTTTAGCCAGTTCCGCAAGCTGCGGATAAATTTTATTGTTTTTATACTGACGCGCATAGCCTAATAAACGTTCAAAATTTAATCCGTATCTGTCAATATATCTTCTTAAAATCAAATTCGGATTTTCCGCTTCTATCTTAATTTTCATCTTATTATCAAGTATATCTAAAAATTGCAGATAACGATAATTTTCATTATTTACCTTAACTACAGGTTTCAGCAATAATATTTTATCACTTTCATCCAAAACAGCATATTTTGTTCTCTCAGTTACGATATACGTATGCGAAGGAATTTGCGTCGTTAAACCTATTTTATTCATGTACGACGGACCGCTTTCATATCCTATTACGTTATCTCCGTTTGTTAAATATACTTTTTTAATCAAATCGGGATAACTGATTCCGGCTTTTCCAAAAGGCGTAACAACAGTTTTATAATAGATTCCCCTTTTATGCCGAACAAACGTCGGATTTGCTTTTGCGTAGCGAATAATGTATTCGTTAAATAAATTTTTCTTTACATTGGGCAACTTTTGTTCCACATAGTTATATATCTCATTAGTAAAAATCGGAACCCTCGCTTTTGCTTGATCTACATATTTCCCGATACAATCTATTACCGTCATATCTGCCCTCCTGTTATTTTATAACCACTTTATATCAATTATATGCAATATAATAATAACATATTTCAAATAATTTGTAAAGTGTTTTGTAATCATAGCTCTTAAAAATCAAAAAAGCTGTAAAATGAATTACAGCCTCTAACACGTTATAGCAAACACCAAATTGACAATAAACTTTTCGTTTTGTATAACCAACTTATTTATTGAATAATTATGCAACAATTTATCGCATTAAAAAGAAGATTTTTTCGCCGATTATCCCGTCAAAAACAATGATCATAAATTAGCTAAAAATACTAAAAATTTTCTGAATCTCTTAAAATTTTGCATTATCAAAACCTTTACTTTTGTATTCGCAAGTCGCCACCAAAATTTTGAAAAAATTAAAAAATTTCGATTTTAGAAAGGCTTTTTTTATTGATTTTTGCGATAATTTAACCATTTTTAACCCGATTTTACGGCTTTTTGCCATAAAATCAGCCTTTGCCTAAATCGCGTCTCCCCTGCCATAGGTTCCCGACCACAATATATTGTGGTCGGGTTTCCTTTTTGACGCAATATATTGATAGGCGTCCCTAAATGGCCCCAAAGTGGCCCTAAAAGTGGCCCTAAAAATTTTGAAAAGACCATTTTAGGCAGCGCTTTTTTATATCATTTCAGCGCCTATATTATTTTAGCGTAATCGGCTGATAATGTCAATTCAATAGCGTCCGTTTTAATGATTTGCTCCTAACCTTATCATATAGTCAAAGAGAGAGTCCGCACATAGCGTCCTCTCTCTTTCTTTACATCTCGAAATCCAAAGCGTTTATGATCTGCCTCTGTACATTTGGCATCAGGTGGCTATATGTATTCAAAGTTTGCGTAACATCGCTATGTCCAAGCCGTTGCGAAACGATTAGTATATTTTGCCCTTTATTGATAAGCAAAGATGCGTGTGAATGACGAATGTCGTGAACGCGAATTCTCTTAATCTCGGCTTTATCGGCATACTCATTCAGCCGCCGTCTGATTGTTTGGTCGGACAACGGTTCTTCCCCTCCAAAGACGAACCAATCCGGACGATAGCCATACTCCTCTTTACAGCGCTTTTGATGTTCCCAAAGTATTTTTACCAAATTCATAGGCATCAAAACATTTCGATACGACGACTTGTTTTTGGGCGTTGTGATTTCGTAACTTCTTGAAACACTGATATGCCAGCCGAGATCGGACGACGCCAAAGGAATATTGCTCTGCTCTTTCATGCCTTGTGCTTTTTGTTTGCGATTCAAAGATTTATTGATACGGACTTCTTTACGTACAAAATCAATATCATTCCAAGTCAATGCGAGCGATTCACCTTTACGACAGCCGGTAAGATATAAGAAAGAAAAATATACTCTAAACAGGTCATCATCGATGGCGGCATAAAATAGTTTGAATTCTTCCTCCGTCCAAAATAGCATTTCTTTCTTTCGGTCTGTATTTTTGAAGTTACCCACCCTGCTCACGACATTTTCCTTCAAATCATGAAACTTGATCCCGTAGTTCAGCATCGCTGTAAATCCGCAATAGATTTTCGCTTTATATTTATAACCGAATCCCTTTGCTATTATCCGCTCTTGCCATTCTCGTATATCTTGCGGTGTTAAGGATTCTACTTCCCTGTCGCCAAAGTCAGGCAGAACAAATAACCGCAATACATCGCTCGCCGAACGAACACTCCCCGCTTTTAACCTTGTAGAAATATACTTAACATATTCTTCGTACAATTCTTTGACAAGTATTCCTTTCCCCTTATCTACTTTTTCAAAATTTTCTTTTAGTTCTTTTATAGTTTCTTCAATCGGTTCATTTATTGGCTCACAAACTGGCTGGAAAAATTCATTTGATTTCCCTTTAAATAATTCAGTTTCAAACGCAGCTTCAGCGAGTTTGGCTTCTTTTTTTGTTGTGAAGCCTCTTTTGCGTATATCACGATACTGTTCATCTTCGTAGTATTTAATACGAAAATACCATTTACCGTTTCCCTTGTCTTTCGCCACGATCGGCGCCGAAACCAATCGAATCATTTTTTCCCTACCTTATTCATTTTCATTTCTATATCTGCACTCTGAACAAAATCCTCTATATCAATTTGACAATAAGCCATAAACAATTTTGTTGGAATTCTGTTGTAATCCAAGATACGATAATTTTTTTGTTTCATACAAAAGCAGGTGTAACAAACGCATCCCACGTTTTTTGTGTAAGTGTATCTTGCCACTTAATAATGGCGGGAATCGCGGCAAAGGAAAGTTGTGTATATGCCATAAGCACACAATGTCGGTCTATATCGTTTGCTACGACGAGCAGTTTGTCCGCATAATTAAAACCATAATTTTGTAATACCTCTGCTGCCGCAAGTGCCATTCCGCCCGATCCGCAACACGGCTCACACAGCGTAATCGGCTTGTCTTTATCAGCCGGCTCTGAAATCGTAACTTCGGCTATTAGTCTGGATACGTCGTATGGCGTAAAATACTGACCGGCATTTTTGTTGCCGGCCTCAATTTCCATATACATGTCTCCCAAATAATCTCCGAACGATTTTGGCAGTTTTTTGAGATAGGACAGCATATCTGTAAGCAATGCACAAAATGTTGTACCGTCAGTGCCTTTATAGTTGGCAACAATTTCTTGCATTCGATTATTACGCTCCTCTTGTTTGAACGGATCAAATTGTGTATAATGGAAATGTATTTAAGGTCTGACGATAACCTCCTTGTGCTTTTACGCACGAATAAAAGACTGTCAGCCGGCTTTCCATTATAGCGTTCGGTTTTTGCAGGTTGGGCTTCGCGTCCGTGTAACTAATCAGATTGAATAAGTAATGGCTCTTGTCGGTCACCTTTTTACAAATCCATTTCTTAGAGGTAGTTATGAATGCTGTCGGTATCGATGTTTCCAAAGGTAAGTCTACCGTTGCCGTCCTGCGTCCGTTCGGCGAAATTATTGTTTCACCGTTCGAAGTGTATCACAATCCAAAGGAACTTTCCGAGTTGGTCACTCTCCTCAAAAGTTTGGACGGCGATACCAAAATTGTCATGGAGTACACTGGCAACTACTACCTTCCTGTTGCTCTGTTTCTCCAAAATGTTGGTTTGTTTGTCTCCGTTGTCAATCCTATTCTTGTTAAAGAATACAGCAACAAATCTTTAACTGTCCGCAAAGGTAAAACGGATAAGAAAGACTCCATAAAGCTTGCTGCCTTTGCTTTAGACCGTTGGAACGAGTTGCCTGTCTTTTCCTCTCAATCTGACACAAGAACATTGCTCAAAGCCTTTAACAGGCAATACAACCAGTACAACAAACTTAAAATTATGCTCAAAAACAATCTTATCTCCATCCTCGATCAAGCTTTCCCTGGGGTTAATACTTTATTTAATACTCCCGCAAGAAAAAAGGACGGACACGAAAAATGGATTGATTTCGTACTCAAATTCCCTCATTGCGATTGTATTTCAAGAAAATCATATTCCGTTTTTTCTAAATGCTATCTTTCATGGTGCAGAAAATACGGCTACTATTTCTATGAAACAAAAGCAAAAGAGGTTTATGCGTTTGCTTGTAACTGTGCTCCGTCCTTAGTCGATTCAGAAGCCGCTCATGCGCTTGTTTCTACCGCAATTTTGCAACTTAATACGCTTAATGAAACTCTTGCCGCTCTGCAAAAAGAAATGGATCTTTTGGCAAGCACTCTGCCGGAATATGATACCGTCATGAGCCTATACGGCGTTGGATCTGTACTCTGCTCGCAACTCATTGCCGAAATCGGTGACGTGTCGCGCTTCACAAACAAAAAAGCGCTTATTGGCTTTGCCGGCATTGACGCTCCGCCTTTCCAGTCTGGCAATTTCAATCCGCAGTCCCGAAGTATCTCCAAACGCGGCTCTGCTGCTCTGCGCAAGACTCTGTTTCAGATCATGGCTGTTATCCTCCAACACGAACCCTCTAACGAACCTGTATTCCTTTTCATGGATAAAAAGCGTTCCGAGGGAAAACACTTCTATGTCTACATGATGGCGGGTGCCAATAAATTTTTACGCATTTATTATGCCCGTGTTATGGAAAGACTGAACTCAGCACAAACCGCAGCTTAATCTTTGTTTTTTGCTGCCGTTCGCACGAACGGCTTTTTTCCATGCGTTTTTTTAGTCAGCAAAAAATCTTATTTTTTTCTGCTTATTTTCCCTTGACTTTTATTTGCAGGTCTTTTATGTGTGTTTGTCGGCTCGAAATTCAGCCGATTTCAGGCGTTTTCTGTACCCATTGATTCCTAAATATACCAAGGGCTTTTTGCCCTTAAAACGACGAAAACGGGTATCCCGTTTCTCGCTAAAGGTGGTTGAGATCAGCAAAGTGAATCTCAACCCTTATCCTGTTTCCTAAAATTGATAGATCACGCCTATCCATATGTTTCAATCCTCCCCCTTTCCCACTATGTCCTTTCTTTTAATTGAACTTACTCTATCATTATCTACAAGCACAGCGGGATCAAATTGAAAATAATCCGGGGCTTTCCCAAGCTGTCTTCCGTCCGCATACGAAACTGTCCCATAGTATTCGAATTTTCCGTTTGGAGTATCGCAAACGGCAACATAAATAATACCACATACATCGAACGAATAATATAAATAAAACCGTCCGTCAACGCCTTGAACTACATCCGGAGCATACATACACTTACTGCCGTCTTCCGCTCCGGGTGTTTGGGCTTTGCGATAAATCACACCATCATAATGCCAATCGCTCAAATCGCTTAACGGAGCGGACCAGCACACATAATCATTCATACAGAATTTATCTCCGTTGAATCTATCA
>ERZ1106932.23-NODE-23-length-68522-cov-22.380358_pt1 | contig 68522 bp, 81 predicted proteins | sample MGYA00403665_ERZ1106932 | MGnify/ENA primary metagenome ERZ1106932 (study PRJEB35170, sample SAMEA104062448) | human gut metagenome | biome: human gut; feature: human-associated habitat; material: faeces | place: Denmark | collected 2012-08-24 ... | reverse complement strand
ACTCCCGAGAGACCGATAGCGAACCAGTACCGTGAGGGAAAGGTGAAAAGCACTTCGAACAGAAGAGTGAAATAGTTCCTGAAACCGTGCGCCTACAAGCGGTCGGAGCATGTTAAAATGTGACGGCGTGCCTTTTGCATAATGATCCTACGAGTTACCGTCACTGGCGAGGTTGAGTGTCATGAGACACGTAGCCGCAGTGAAAGCGAGCCTTTAAGATGGCGATCAGTCGCCAGCCGCAGACGCGAAGCCGGGTGATCTATCCATGGGCAGGCTGAGGCAGAGGTAAGACTCTGTGGAGGGCCGAACCCACTTCGGTTGAAAACGGAGGGGATGACCTGTGGATAGGGGTGAAAGGCCAATCAAACCCGGAGATATCTCGTTCTCCCCGAAATAGCTTTAGGGCTAGCCTCGACTGAACATTACCGGAGGTAGAGCACTGAATGGGCTAGGGGCCGAGAGGTTACTGAACCCTATCAAACTTCAAATGCCGGAAAATGATAGTCGGGAGTCAGACTGCGTGAGATAAGTTTCGTAGTCGAAAGGGAAACAGCCCAGACCCACAGCTAAGGTCCCAAATGAACGCTAAGTGGAAAACGATGTGGGGTTGCAGAAACAACCAGGATGTTGGCTTAGAAGCAGCCACTCATTAAAAGAGTGCGTAATAGCTCACTGGTCGAGTGATGACGCGCCGAAGATTAACGGGGCTAAAACCTGACACCGAAGTTTGGGGATTGCAGAGATGCAATCGGTAGAGGAGCAATGTATGCGGGCAGAAGCCGTATCGGAAGGGGCGGTGGACTGCATACAAGAGAGAATGCCGGTATAAGTAGCGCAAGCAGAGTGAGAAACTCTGCCATCGAAAGCCTGAGGTTTCCTGGGGAAGGTTCGTCCGCCCAGGGTAAGTCGGGGCCTAAGTCGAGGGCGAAAGCCGTAGATGATGGACAGCAGGTAGATATTCCTGCACCACCGTTGACGTTAAAACCGAAGCAATGACACAGAAGGATAGTCAGACCCTGCGGATGGAAAAGCGGGGCTGCCGTACGAGGGTGCCGCGTAGTGAAGTACGCGCGGCGAGAAGCCTGGGTGCGGCGGGGAGCGAAGTATAGTAGTGGAAGCTGATGAATTCACACTGGCGAGAAAAGTTGCTAGGGAGGAAAGCGGTGCCCGTACCGCAAACCGACACAGGTAGGCGAGGTGAGAAACCTAAGATGAACGGGATAACTCTTGTTAAGGAACTCGGCAAAATGACCCCGTAACTTCGGGAGAAGGGGTGCCACAGAAATGTGGCCGCAGTGAAAAGTCCCAAGCGACTGTTTACCAAAAACACAGGTCTCTGCTAAATCGAAAGATGAAGTATAGGGGCTGACGCCTGCCCAGTGCTGGAAGGTTAAGGGGAAGTGTTAGCGCAAGCGAAGCATAGAACTTAAGCCCCAGTGAACGGCGGCCGTAACTATAACGGTCCTAAGGTAGCGAAATTCCTTGTCAGGTAAGTTCTGACCCGCACGAATGGCGTAACGACTTGGGAACTGTCTCAACAAGAGGCCCGGCGAAATTGTAGTATATGTGAAGATGCATATTAACCTGCGACTGGACGGCGAGACCCCGTAGAGCTTTACTGTAGCTTGATATTGAGTTTCGGTAATGGATGTACAGGATAGGTGGGAGACACGGAAGCCAGGGCGTCAGCCTTGGTGGAGTCAACCTTGGGATACCACTCTTTTATTACTGGAATTCTAACGATGAGCCGTAAACCGGCCATCGGACAGTGTCAGGTGGGCAGTTTGACTGGGGCGGTCGCCTCCCAAAACGTAACGGAGGCGCCCAAAGGTTCCCTCAGAATGGTTGGAAATCATTCAAAGAGTGCAAAGGCAGAAGGGAGCTTGACTGTAAGGCTGACAAGCCGAGCAGATACGAAAGTAGGGCTTAGTGATCCGGCGGTAGAGAATGGAATTGCCGTCGCTTAACGGATAAAAGTTACCTCGGGGATAACAGGCTTATCTCCCCCAAGAGTTCACATCGACGGGGAGGTTTGGCACCTCGATGTCGGCTCGTCACATCCTGGGGCTGAAGCAGGTCCCAAGGGTTCGGCTGTTCGCCGATTAAAGTGGCACGCGAGCTGGGTTCAGAACGTCGTGAGACAGTTCGGTCCCTATCCATCGTGGGCGTAGGATATTTGAGTGGAGCTGCTCCTAGTACGAGAGGACCGGAGTGGACGCACCGATTGTGCACCGGTTGTCGCGCCAGCGGCACGGCCGGGTAGCGAAGTGCGGACGAGATAAACGCTGAAAGCATCTAAGCGTGAAACTCACCACAAGATAAGATATCCCATATCGTAAGATAGTAAGACCCCTTGCAGACTACAAGGTAGATAGGTCGGAGGTGGAAGCGCAGTAATGCGTGTAGCTGACCGATACTAATAGGTCGAGGGCTTGATCACATAGGCTCTATGTAGTTATCCATGTCCGTGGAGATAACAAGGTTACAACTGTGGAGACGCAGAAGTAATACAATAGCGGTGGCAATGGCGAAGAGGACCCACCTGTTCTCATACCGAACACAGAAGTTAAGCTCTTCAGCGCGGAAAGTACTTGGACGGACACGTCCCGGGAGGTTAAGACGCTGCCGCTTCCATTAAGCGATTGACATAAGTCAGTCGCTTTTTTTTGCTTTGCGGCAATTCTGCCCCCGGATATTTCCCCGCCCGGCAAAAAATATCTGCCGCCCGCTAAGACGGCATTAAAAAAGAACGGTCAAAAGACCGCTCCACCGCGCAATGTTTCATTTTAACCGTTCCACACCCAGCAGACTGTCCAGCGTTTCGTCGTAAATGAACGAAAGGGCAATCAGATTTTCATATTCGGGGCGGGAAATATTGTTTTCCCAGTCACTTACGCTCGATTGCTTTATGCCGAGGATTTCCGCCAGCCGCGCCTGAGTATATCCGTTTTCCAGCCGAAACGCTTTGAGCCTTTCGCCGAACTTTTTCTGCTCCATATCGGTTATATTATAAATATGTGCAACGCCTATTGACAAAAATATGTGTTTCACCTATACTTGTTGTAAAATAAAGCAGGTATGAACTATGTTTTTAGACGTTATTAGAGTTTCTTTTTACACAGTTGGGAATTTATTTAATGTAAATACTTATGTTCGTGATGTGTGGTGGATGACATTTTTACTTGTGTTAATTGCTGTTGCCCCGATTATAATATACGGACTGTCTAACTTATTATTTTGGTTTTTTGGGGAAAGGAAACTTGAAAAATCTGTTGTTCAAGCAAGTCTTCGACACAAAATTAAACAAATTGTTGGAATACTGTTGTTATTGGCAGTATCTTTCTTTACCCTTTCCGCAACAGGCGTATATTATAATTCGACATATTTGGATGGTTATATAAAACCTATATTTTCTCCTATTATATATGCTTGTTTTGTATTAGGTTTTATCGCCTTTATCAAATATACAATAGGGAATATCGTGAAATTGATTATCGGAGCGGTTAAAGGGAAAAATTAAGCGCGCGCGTCCCGAAAACAGTACATGACAGCTGATATAATGGGCATAGATAAAAAACATGGCAATGATTTACGTAAACGGTCAAAAACACGCTGTGCCCAACGGCATTTACTGCCGCGGCTGCGGATATAGCGTCGCCAAAGGCGAGTACGCGATGTTATTCGGAAGGCAGATAGTCATTGACGAATACTATTTTTGTTCGTTATTTCAAAAACGTACTCCCGAAGGCGTCAAACTTGCCAAGTGCATACACGGCGGCACGGATATATAAAAACAGGAGTTGATAATGGATAAGGGCGTGACAAGAAACGATTTCACGAAAATGTACGCAAGGTGCAAAGATTGTGCTTTTCAAAACAAGCCGGTTTATTTTGCCGGCAGATGTCAGATATACACAAACATAAAACCCACGCAAGTTATGGACAACGGTGATTGTAAATTTTACACAAAGAAAACCGTGGATAACGGGTGAATGACGGAGAGCGGACGCGGCAATGCTGCAGGGGTTATGCGTCGGGTTTATAAACGGCATAATAAAGCAAGGAGACGTGAGCTGAAATATGGGAGCGTATAAAGATTGTTCAATAAAAGAAATAATGGAGCAGATATACACAAAACAGATTCTTTTGCCGGCTATACAACGCAAGTATGTGTGGAACGAGGGGCGTATAACGGCGCTTTTCGACTCGATAATGCGCGGGTATCCGATAGGCACGATGTTGTTTTGGAAAATAACCAGGCAAAATCAGCCGGAGTGCACGTTTTATAATTTTATTTGCAATTACAGTGAAAAGGACAATTATAATAATGAATCGGTAATTTCCCCGCTGAAAATAACGGGGCTGCCATCTTTCTTTTTGGCGTTGGACGGGCAGCAGCGGCTGACCAGCCTTTATATCGCGCTGTGCGGAAGCCTGGAAGTCAAAAAGCCTTACGCGCACAAAGGCACGAAAAACGCCTTTGTAAAAAAAGAATTATATCTGAATTTGGCGAGAAGATTCAAGCCGGACGAAGAAACCGACGATATGCAATACGAATTCCGCTTTTTGACAGAGACCGATGCGGCGAACCGGGACGAAGAACACTCTTGGTATAAAGTCAAAAATATTCTAGGCGACTCGGTGCCGGATGATCAGGACAGGGCGGAAGAAGAGTTTGAAGCCGCGCACCCGGGTGAAAATCTTCAACGGAGCATTTTCAGGACGTTGTACCGCGTCATCAGAAAGGAAAGGTGCGTAAATTATTTTGAAATAGAAGGAAAAGGCATGGACGAAGTGCTCGACATATTTGTCCGTGTCAACAGCGGCGGCGTCGTGCTGTCGAAAAGCGACCTGCTGTTTTCCACCATTATTTCTTCATGGGACGGCGGACGCGAAAAGGTAGAAGAACTCATCAAAAATATAAACGAAAAGGGGTCGGGGTTCAAAATCACAAACGATTTCGTTATGCGTGGCTGCCTGTATATTTTGGATTTGCCGTTCAAACTCAAAGTGACGTCTTTCAGCAAGGACAACATCGCCATGGTGCGCGACAGATGGAACGACATGGCCGATGCCTTTGACAAAACGTTTTCGATTCTGGAAGAATACGGTTTTTGCGACGCTACGATAACGTCTTACAACGCGATGATGCCGGCGGTTTATTATGTGTTCCGCGGCGGAAAGATAGACAAAGCGGTGAAAGAAGAAATCAAAAAGTATTTCATCGTGGCACAGTTAAAACAACTCTTTGGCGGTGCCGGCGAGACCACGCTTGTCCGCACGAGAGAAGCGGTAAGCAAAGCGCTCGCCGAGGGGAAAACTTTCCGCATGGATATATTCGACAATATCAAAAGCGGCACCAACAAAGAGTTCAGGCTGGTTGAAGACGATATCAACGGCTGGCTGGATGAAATTACATACGGCACGAGGCAGGCGTTCTTTTTGCTGTCGCTGCTTTATGACGACCTGAATTTCGGCGAAACGAAAGAATGGCATATAGACCATCTGCACCCGCAAAAGGGGTTTGCCGAAATCAACCTTAAAGCGAAGGGCTTTTCGGCCGAACAAATCAAAACCATGCGCGAAAAGCAGAATAAAGCCGCCAATCTGCAGCTGCTTGCCGGCGCGAAAAACATCTCCAAGAATGACGCTCCTTTAGCGGAATGGCTCGAAGATAAACACACCATAAGATTTGACCTGGTTAAAGAAATCGGCGGCTGTACTTATTCTTTTGACGACTTTGACAAATTTTTTGCCGGGCGTGAACAGCTCATGCGGCAAAAATTAAAAGAAATTTTATTTTAAGGAGGGCAAATATGAACAGTTCCTATATTATGTCGCAAATTCAGGCGCTGGAAAAAGAAAAAAACAACAACGAAAGGTATATTATGCAAGAGCAGAATTATGTAAACAACTACCAAAGACAAGCGAATGATTATCAAAAGCAGGCGGACAATTATCAGCGCATGGCGAAAGAAAAAATGCGCCAGGCGGAACCGTACATAAAAAGAATCAACGATTATCAAAAACGCAATATCGATTTGCAGACAAAAATTTTAAGGCTGCAAAAGGAATATCAGCAAGCATTGTCAATGGAAAAAAGAAGATAAAGAACGGCTTGTTAGCCGCTCTTTTTATTTTACCGCGTGCATGGACAGTTCCAGCAGTTTGCCGCTTAGTTTGGCTTCGCGCACCGTTTCGGGCGTGATGGCGCCGCCTTGTCTGACAATAATTTCGTTGAAGCGGTTGAGAATGTTTTTGTCGCACCGCCTGCCGACGAGAAAAGAGCCTGTAATCATGGCGGTCGGCCGGCCGGCCGTCTTTGCGGCGGAAGAGCGTTCCGCGCCGGCCGCTTCCGGCTGTTTTTTGCGCGCGGCGCGTTCTTTGACGACAAGCGTGTCGTCGGAGTGGGAAATCAGGCGGGCGGGGGATATACTCTCGCCGCGGCAGACGATGCTTTTGACCCTGTAATTCTTAGTGAATAAAATTTCCGACACGATGCCCAGGTGTCTGCCTTTGACGTCGAACACGTCGAAATTGACGGGGTTGAACACTTTGCCGTCGTATGGCGACAGATTGTCCGCCGCGTCGGTGGTGACGGCGTCGCCGTTCATGTCTATTATTTTGTCCACGGGCATGATGTTGTAGGCGCTTTCTATCTGGTCAAAAACCAGAATATCCGTGACCGCCGTCATATCGTCGGTAAACAACATATTGGTGACTATTCCGCAATTTTTGCCGTCCTTTACGGCTATGAGCGGTTTTGACAAAAAATCGTTTGTGCCCGGCATAATCGGTATCCTCCGTTTATGTTAAATTATATTAGGCGACCGCCGTCGTTATGAGGCGAAAAAGCCGCCAGCCGCGCGAAATTTGCGGAAAATTAACCGCCGTTATTGCATTTTGCGCCGCGGCGTGATATATTTTATATATAAATCATAAGGAGAAGTTTGTAGTATGGGCTGGTTCAAAAGTCAACTTCTGAAAATCATCGAATGGAAGGACGATACTAAAGATACCATTGTATATCGCTTTCCGATGTTCGACGGCAAAAAAGAGCGTGAAATCATGAGAGGTTCTTCGCTCACGGTCAGAGAAAGCCAGGCGGCGGTATTTGTCAACAGGGGGCAGATTGCCGACGTGTTCGGTCCGGGCGAATATAAACTTGAAACAAGAACCCTGCCTATTTTGACTTCGCTGGGGCATATCTTTTATGACGGCGACAGCAAGTTCAAGGCGGAAGTTTATTTTGTCAACACAAAACAGTTCACCAACCAGAAATGGGGCACCGCCAATCCGATAACCATGCGCGACGCCGATTTCGGCGTAATCCGCATCAGGGGGTACGGCGTGTTCAGTTTCAGGGTAATAAACCCTGCGCTGTTCCTCAAAGCGCTGTTCGGCACCAACAGCCAGTTTACGGTGGACGATATAAACCAATATCTCAAAAGCATGCTGATTTCCTGCATAACCGACACCATCGCCGAAAGCAAAGTGTCGGCGCTTGACCTTGCGAGCAACCTGCAGGAATTCAACGACCTGTGCCAGTCGAACATTCAGCATAAGTTCGAGGAACTGGGTCTTAGCCTGACAAATCTGACGATTGAAAATATTTCTTTCCCTGAGAACATCGAAAAGGCGCTGGACGAAAGAGCCACGCTGGGCATACTTGGCGACAAAATGGGTGTGTACGCCCAGAAGAAAGCCGCCGACGCCCTTGGCGACGCCGCGAAAAACAGCGGCGCGGCAGGTTCTTTCATCGGTATGGGCATAGGCCAGACGATGGGCGGAGCGATGTCGGGCGTGTTTTCCAACATACAAAACGCCAAGGACGAGCCGAAACAGCAGTCGGGCGGCAAATTCTGCCCTAACTGCGGCGCGGCGGTGGGCGCCGGCGCCAAGTTCTGCCCTGAGTGCGGCAACAAACTGTCGTCGGAAAGAGTGTGCCCTGAGTGCGGCAAGCCGGTTAAACCTACGGCTAAATTCTGCCCTGAATGCGGCAGCAAAATAGACAAATAAAATTGATTTTTGCGCGGGTGTGTTATGAGTGAAGAAATTCAGGAAGCGTTGTACAGCGACGATACGGCTTCCGCGACGGGGTATAAATGTCCGTCGTGCGGGGCGCAGATGACGTTTTCGCCTGAAAAGCAGGCGTTGGTGTGCGGGCATTGCGGCACCGAAAAGGAAGTGGATTTTTCCGACGACGTCCGCGAGCGTTCTTTTGAGGAACTGTTTGACAGCAAACCGTGGAACGGCGAAATAAAAGTCGTGCAGTGCCAGAACTGCGGCGCAAAAGAAGTGCTTGACAAAAACGAGATTTCCACAAAGTGCCCGTTTTGCGGCTCGTCTTCCGTGCTGGAACTCAGCGAGGTGGGCGGCATCAAGCCGGACACGGCGATTCCTTTCAAAATAAGCGAAAAGCAGGCGCGCGGCAGTTGCCTGAAATGGATAAAATCGCGCTTCTTCTCACCGTCTAAATTCAAAAAAGACGTGCGCCTCAACGAGATTAAAGGCTGTTATTGTCCTGTGTGGACTTTTGACAGCGACACCGTCGCCGTTTACAGCGGCAGGCTGGGCAAACATTATACCGAAACCAGAATCGTCAACGGCAAGACGGTTACCGTCACCAAGACGAGATATTTCAACGTGTCGGGACAGATGAGAACGATGTTCGACGACATATACGTCAAGGGCAGCGAGGCCGTCAACGAAAACTATTTGCAGCGCATTCAGCCTTATGACATGAACACTTATGTCAAATATGACGACAAAATGCTGGCGGGCTACGCGGCAAACCATTATACCGTCGAACCGCTGGAAGCGTGGCAGACAGCCGAGGCGCGCATGAAAGGGTATTTCCACAACGAAATCGTGCGCAAATACAACGCCGATGAGGTGGCGAGCCTGAGCATAAGTCTCATGCACCAATCGCGTTCTTTCAAATATCTTATGCTGCCGGTGTATATTTCGGCGGTAAATTACAAAGATAAACTATACAATCAATATATCAACGGCGTAAGCGGCAAAGTCGCCGGCAGCGTGCCGAAGTCAATCGTCAAAATAGGTCTGACGGTGCTTGTCGGCATAGCGGCGATTGTCGGAATATATCTGCTGATGAAATTTTTATGACGGAGGTAAAAATGAAAATAACCAAAGATATGCTTATCATCGACATCATCACCAAATACGAAAAGACCATACCGGTGTTTATGGCTTTCGGAATGGGGTGCGTCGGCTGTCTGGCTTCGCGTGGCGAAAACGTGGAACAGGCCGCGGCGGTGCACGGCATAGACGTCGATTTTCTGGTTGAAAAACTCAACGAAGTCGCCGAATGAAAAAAGGCGCGCGCTCCCGAAAGGGAGCGTTTTTTATTAAAGCGCTTTTTCAGGTACAGCCTCCGCCTGCTTCCTTAAAAAATTTGAAATTTCAGGGCGATATGTTATAATAAAAAAATGGAAAAGAAATTGTTTCTGCATACGGCGGATTTGCACCTTGACTCCGCCCTTAAAAATCTCGGCGACGCTAAAAAAGCCGCTGTCCGCAGGAGAGAACTTACAGACACTTTCGAGCGTATGGCGGATTACGCTCGTGACAACGACGTATGCGCCGTCATCATTGCTGGCGATTTGTTTGACGAAGGCAGCGTTACCTTCGCGGCGCAACGAGAAACGGCGGAGATAATAAGGTCGCACGGCGGCGTGACATTTTTTATTTTGAGCGGCAATCACGACAAAAAGGCCTTTGACGACGAGTTTATTTCGGCTTTGCCTGAAAACGCCGTAATACTGCAAGACGGCAAAACGCTTGACTTTGGCGATTTTACCATTACCGGCGTTTACGACGGCGGGGACAACTTGCCTGTTTTTGACAAGGACAAGTTTAACATAACCGTAATGCACGGCCAGACAGGCGGAGACATCAACACAAGACGCCTTGCCGGCAAAAACATCAACTATCTGGCGCTGGGGCACTTGCACTCCTACTCCAAAGGCAAAATAGACGGCAGGGGCGTGTGGGTGTACAGCGGCTGTCCCGAGGGCAGAGGCTTTGACGAAACGGGGGAAAAAGGCTTTGTGCTGTTTGATACTTTCGGCGGTGAAAAGTTTGTGCCGTTTTGCAAAAGACAACTGCGTGAAATTAAGGTGGACATTACCGGAACCGATAATTATATGAGTCAGGTTGACGCCGCGAGAAAGGCTACCGAGGGCTTGCCTGACGGCGACCTTTACAAAATAACGCTTGTCGGCGCGATGGACGAGGGCGTCAGAGCCGAGGTAAAAGCCGTAAGCGACAGGCTGGGTGGCTCGAAATTTTTTGTCAAAATAATTGACGAGACGACGGTAAAACTTGACGAGAGGCGTTTGTCTCTTGAAAAAACGCTTAAAGGAGAGTTTTTCAGAGTTGTGCGCGAGTTAAATGTAAGCGAAGCGGAAAAGGGCGAGATTTTGCGTTACGGTCTGGCGGCGCTGGACGGCACGGAGATGAATGATGATTAAACTTAAAAAAATTTATATATCCTCTTTTGGCAAACTCAAAAATTTCACCCTTGATTTTACCGACGGACTCAACGAAATAAGAGAGGAAAACGGCTACGGCAAAAGCACCGTCGCCGCCTTTGTCAAAGCGATGTTTTTCGGTTTTGGAAAAGGCGGCTCACGCTCCGTGGCGGAAAACGCGCGCAAAAAGTACACGCCGTGGCAAAGCGATGGAAAATTTGGCGGATATGTCGTGTTTGACAAGGACGGCAAGAGGTACAAGGCTTCGAGATATTTCGGCAAGACTTCCGCTTCGGACGAGTTTTCGTTGTATGACGGCGACGACAAACCTTGCGGAGATTACGGCGAGGATTTGGGCGAGACGCTGTTTGATATTTCCGCCGACGGTTTTGAAAGATGCCTTTACATACCGCAAAACGGCATAGAGGTAAAAGCGGGCGACAGCATAAGAAAAAAACTGCATCGTCTTGTGGAAGATACCGACGACAGCGGCGACTATCTCGCCGCGTCAAAAAGGCTGGAAGACTATAAAAACTCGCTTATAAGCGCCGGTCGCACCAGAAACCTCAGCGAAAAAGCCAAGGCGGAAGCGGCGCTGGAAGAAGCCAGACGGGAAATGTGGGCGGCGGTCCACGCCGGTCAGGAGGCCGAGGCGCTTGAAGTGGCGGCTCGTCAAAACGACGATGAGGCTCGTCAGTTAAGGCAGCGGCTGGCGGCTATTAAACAAAAGCAAAAGGCCGCGGACGAACAAAGAGCGGTTGACATGGGCAAGAGAGAGGCGGAAAGGCGCGCGAAAGAGCAATTTGACAGAGCCGTAAGACGGCGGGACGCTTTGCTGGAAAAACACGCCGACGTGGACGACGGTTATGTGGCCGCTCTCAAATCCAAAACAGACAGGTACTACGCCGCAAAAGAAAAAGTCGCCGCGTCGCGCGTTCAAAGCGGCGGCTCGGGCGGACGCTTTGCCGTTGTGGCGGCAGTATGCGCGTTGCTGGTAGTTATATCGGCGGTTGTCGCCGTTGTGGCGGCGGACACGCTTGGCACTGTTGGCGTTTTGGCTCTTGCCGCCGTCGCTCTTGCGGCTATATGCGTGGCGGCTGTTACGTACTGCCGTGAAAAAGCCAAAAAACACGCTTGCGAAAAACGATACGCGGAAATGAGGCAAGCCGAAGAAACTTGCCTTATGCTGGAAAAAGAACTTAAAAACCGTTTTGCCGCGCATAAAATATACGAAGACAATTTTTACGCTTCTCTCGCCACGCTTGCGCGAGACAGGGCCGACCTTAAAGCGGCTTTGGAAGAAATGCGTCTTATGGATGGGCAGGGGACGGAGAAAGCCGACATTTCGGCGGAGGATTATCGAGAAGAAATTGCCACGCTGGAAAAAAGGCTGAGCGACATTGTGTACAACGGCGGCGTTATGAGAGAAAAGTGCCGTGTGCTGCGTGAAAAGGCGGACGGCGCGAAAGACATTTCCGTGCGTCAGGCGGCGTGCGAGGACGCCGTGGCCGAGGCCGAGAGAAAGGCGGCGCTTGTGATGAAAGCGGCGGAGTGCCTGACGAAAGCCAAAGAAAACTTGTCCAAGGCGTTTATGCCGGCTATACGCGCGGCGTTTGAAAGGTATATATCTGACATTACCGGCGGCAGATTTAACGGCGCCGCCGTTGACGACGAGTTTCAACTGCGGCTGGAAGAAAAGGGCGACAAGAGAGATTTCGGATATTTCAGCAAAGGCATAGCCGATTTGAGTATGTTTTGTCTCAGGCTGGCGCTTATTGACGTTATGTACGGGGACGACGCTCCGTTTTTGCTGCTTGACGACCCGTTTGTAAATCTGGACGAGGATAATCTCGACGGCGCGAAAGCCATAATTAAAAAGCGTGCGGAAAAAAGTCAGGTTATTTATTTTACCTGTCGGGCATAAACCGTTATAATATAAAACATGGGAGAGAAGAAAAAAGAAAAAAAGAGCGGTGTTATGGCGTCAATCAAAAGATTCGTGCCGTATTTCAAGCCGTATAAAAAGATATTTTTCTGGGATTTGTTCTGTGTGTTCGTCGCCACGGTAATCGAACTGGTTTTTCCGAAACTGGTGGAAGTCATCACAGGCGACGCCACGGCAAGCGGCGGCATAAATCTGCGTCTTGTACTTATCGTGTGCGCCGCGCTGATTATTTTGCGCGCGGTGGAAGTGGTTTGCCGTTTCTTTATGGTCAAATGGGGGCATATGTCCGGAGCGTATGTCGAAACTGACCTCAGGGAAAACCTGTTCCGCCACTTGCAGGAGTTGCCGCATAGTTTTTACGACAACACGAAAATAGGCACGCTGATGTCGAGAATTTCCACCGACTTGTTTGAAATCACGGAATTCGCCCATCACTGCCCCGAAGAGTTTTTCATTGCCTTTATAAAAATCGTGGGCATATTCGTCATCATGATGTTTTCCAGCGTGCCCGTCACGCTGTGCCTGTTCGCCGTGATGCCCTTCATGATTTGGTTTGCCGTGGTGTACAACCGCAAAATGCGCCGCACTTTCAAAATCAACAGGGTGCAGATGGGCGAACTCAACGCCACGGTGGAAGACAGCCTCGCCGGAGTGAGAGTCGTTAAGTCTTTCGCCAACGAAGACGTCGAGCAGGAAAAGTTTGAAAAGGGCAACGAACGGTTTCTGGAAATTAAACGTGAAAACTATCAGTACATGGCGACGTACAACTGCGGTCTGCGCGTCATGGACGCCGTGATGTACATTCTCATTCTGCTGCTGGGCGCGCTGTTCGGGCTGCCCGTTCAGGTATTTGTGACTTATATCCTTTACGCCAACATTCTGCTGGCGTCGATAAAAGCCATTGCCGACTATACCGAGCAGTTTCAAAAGGGTATCACCGCTTTCGAGCGTTACAGCGAAATTATGGATATCCCCGTTGGGCTTGACGACAAGCCCGGCGCCGTGGAACTCAAAGACGTCAAGGGCGACGTGGAGTTCAGACACGTCAGTTTCCGCTATACCGAAGACGGCCCGGACGTGCTCAAAGACATAAACGTCAGCGTCAAAAGGGGCGAAGTGCTGGCGATAGTCGGCCCGTCTGGCGGCGGAAAGACAACTTTCGCCAGCCTGCTGCCCAGGTTTTACGACGTAACCGAAGGCAGCATAACAGTTGACGGTCTTGACATAAAAGACGTGACGCTCAAATCGCTCAGGCGTAATATAGGCGTGGTGCAGCAGGACGTGTATCTGTTTTGGGGCACGGTTGCCGACAATATACGTTACGGCAAACTCGACGCAACGCGAGAGGAAGTCATCGCCGCCGCCAAAATGGCCGGCGCCGACGAGTTTATAGAAAAAATGCCGGACGGCTATGACAGTTACGTCGGCGAACGGGGCGTGAAACTGTCGGGCGGGCAGAAACAGCGCATATCCATAGCGAGAGTGTTTCTCAAAAATCCGCCCATTCTTATTCTGGACGAGGCGACCAGCGCCCTTGACAACGAAAGCGAAGTGCTTGTGCAGAAGTCGCTGGAATCGCTGAGCAAGGGCAGGACGACAATCGTCATAGCCCACAGGCTGTCCACGATACGCGGCGCCACCAAAATAATGGTGCTGACTGCCGACGGCGTGGAGGAAGAAGGCACCCACGAGCAGCTTATGCGGAGCGACGGTCTTTACAAAAAACTGTACGAACTGTCGGGCAGCGTGGGCACGCTGCGCTGGTGATTTTTGTTCGTCGCGGGAGAACGGTATGAACTGGGAAGCGTTTTTTGTGGTGACACTACCCATCATCGCGCTTGTAGCGGTCTGGTGGGACTGGTACAGAAGGAAGTGATATCATGGCAGGAGAAAAGATAGTTTACAGTCCGGTGACGCTGTGGCGCGGTTTTGACGCTCTGTCGCCGTCGTTCGATACCGAAACCGTCGTCGAGTTTGAAAACGACGGCATAGAATTGTCTTATATTTATTTCAACGGCGTCGCCTACCATGACGGGGTGAGCCGTGTTTACGGCGTGTTCGCCAGAAGAAAGGGCAAAAAAAACCTGCCCGCCATTGTCCTTCTGGGGCATATAGGCGAGCCGATCAGCGAGCGCGAAGCGGTGTTCTGGGCAAAAAGAGGGTACGCCGTGCTGGCGTTCGACAACATGGGCGAAACGGAAAACGGCGGCAAGCACACCGTTTATCCCGAAAGCGCCTCTTACGCCAATTACGCTAAAAGCGGCAGGCACCTGACCAACTGCGACACCAACGCCAGGGAAACATGCTGGTATCACTGGGCGGCAAACACCCGCAGGGCGGTGTCTTTCGTGGCGGCACAGGACTGCGTGGACACGTCGTCCATCGGTCTTGTGGCGTCGGGCGACGCCGCGGTGACGGCGTGCATGGCCGCCGCTTTCGACGACAGGCTGTCGGCGTGCGCCGTGCTTTTCGGCGTGTGTTACCAGGACATAGAAATCGTCGAGGGGCAGACCGCCGAACAGATAGAAAAAGCCGAGGAAAGGGAAAGATGGTTTGCCGGCATCGCGCCGCAAAGTTATCTCATGCATATGCACACGCCGTTTTTCCTTTGCATCGCCGCGAACTCGGCGAAAACCGACCTTGACAAGACATATGACGCTTTGGGGCTGATACCAAAAGAAACGCCGTGGGCGCTGTGGATATCCGACAAACTGCCCGGCTCGTCGGGAGACGTGTTTGTCAGAAACCTTGACAAATGGCTGACGCTCAGGCTCAAAAAACAGATAGACAACGCCCTGCTGCCGGTGGTGGATTTCAGGGTGCTGCGCGGCAGGCTCAACCTCATCGTGCGTGTGCCGGACGAGGAAGAAGCGCAGGACGTCAACATATATTTCGCGCGCGAGGCGGCGGAAAACAGCGTGCGCAACTGGAACAAAATCAACCTGGAAAACATCGCCGACGGCATATACAGGGCTGTTGTGGACGTGTACGACAAAAAGCAGGCGTGCTACGCCTATTGCAACGTCAGGTACAAAGGCGGTCTTGTGCTGTCGGGCAACCTGATGGAAATAGGTCCCGACAAACTCTCCGCCGTAACCGAAAGCAGAAAGACCAAGATAATCTACAACGGTCAGATGGGATTGGGCAGTTTTCAGGTTTACCGTCCGGCGGCGGGCGGCAAAACAAGTTTTTACGATGAGGATAAACTCGAAGTAAAGCAGGGACCCGACGAAATCAGGGGCATATGCGGCAAAAGTTTCGCCACGTTCGCGCTGAACGACTCGAAATATCTCAAAAACGACGACGGAATACTGGCTTTTGACGTGTACAGCAAAGACCCGCAGGAACTCACCGTCAGCGTGGTTGTGGACTACGGCGACGGTCAGAAAATTTACGGCGTCACGGAAAAACTCGTCGGCGGCGAACTGTGGCAGAAAGTGTGCGTGTCGCTGGCGGAACTCAAAGGCGAACGTGGCAGAGTGCCCGGCAGCTGGTCTCTCTGCGAAGTACTCTGTTTCGAGGCTGAGCGAGAAGTTATTATAAACAACGTTATTCTGAACTGAAAGGTGAAGTATGGATTTCGTCGTGGGGGATAAAATCGTTTCGAAAAAGGTTCATCCGTGCGGCGGCAATGTCTGGACGATAGTGCGGGTGGGCGCCGACTTCAAAATGAAGTGCGACACCTGCGGCAGAGTCGTTATGCTGGACAGGCTGGATTTCGAAAAAATAGTCAAGAAGAAACTGTAAAATGGAAAAAACGAGAGGCAAAGTTCTGTCGTGCGTTCTGTCGGCGCTGCTGATAGTGCTGGCGCTGCTGACAGTATGCAAAATATTTTTTATAGACATATATACCGTCGTGGGCGACTCGATGTCGCCGACATATGAAAACGGTCAGCGCGTTTTTGCCCGCAAAGTCGGCGGGGCTGGGCGTTTCGACGCCGTAATCATCAGGGCGGAAAACTATCGCGGCGGCGGAGTTTTGCCGGAAGACGCCGACAGGCTGTTCAAGCGTGTGGTGGCGGTGGCGGGCGACGTCGTGTGGTCGGAAAACGGTGTGCTGTGCCTCGAATATGACGGCGAAACGCATATTCTGGCCGATGAAAACTACGGCGGCGGCGATATCGAACCGATGATTCTGCCCGTCGAGCGCACCGTCGTGCCCGACGGATATGTGTACGTTCTGGGCGACAACCGCAACAACAGCGCCGACAGCAGAATAATAGGGCTTGTGGCGGTGGAGGACATCGAGGCGGTTGTGCTTTAAAAATCACGGCGAAAACTTGTCGGAAAACCGTTTACAAATTGTTTTTCATATGATAATATACAGTCAGCGGGCGGGTTGCCGCTTGCCGCACGACAAACCATGAGAGGTTTGTGTGCCCAGAAGAGAAGAGAAAAGAATAAGAAAAAGTTTAGAGGAGACGAGCCGATGAAAAGATTATGTTTATTCTGGCGATGCTCTGGCGTCGCTTTTTTTGTTTTCTGAGCGGAAAGCGCTCCGTCCGCCGGGACGTCAAACGGCAAACAAAATAAAATAAACGGAGAATAATCATGAAAGAAGAACTTATAAGAAAAGTGCAGCTCACCGATAAGGAGATGCCTACCGCATGGTATAACATTCAGGCGGATTTGAAAGATTTGCCGCCTTATCTTAACCCGCAGACGTTGAAGCCGGTCACCGCGGAAGAACTCGCGCCGATTTTCCCGCCTGAAATCATCAAGCAGGAAATGTCCAAGGAGAGATACATCGATATCCCGGACGAAGTTCAGGACATCTACCACACTTACAGACCGAGCAACCTGCACAGGGCTTACGGTCTGGAAAGAATGCTGGGCACCCCGGCAAAAATCTTTTATAAATACGAGGGCAACAACGCCACCGGCAGCCACAAACTCAATTCCGCCGTGCCGCAGGCGTATTACAACAAAGCGGCGGGCATCAAAAGGCTGACTACCGAAACGGGCGCGGGGCAGTGGGGCTCGGCGCTCAGCATGGCGTGCTGCCATTTCGGTCTGGAATGTCAGGTGTATATGGTTAAAGTCAGTTACAACCAAAAGCCTATGCGCCGCACCTTTATGCAGACTTTCGGCGCCGGCGTGGCCGCCAGCCCGTCAAACCTGACGCGGTTCGGCAGGGATTACCTCGCGAAAAACCCTGACAGCAACGGTAATCTGGGCATAGCCATCAGCGAGGCGGTGGAAGACGCCGTGAGCAGAAGCGACACCAATTACGCCCTCGGCAGCGTGCTCAACCATGTGGCGATGCACCAGACCATTATCGGTCTCGAAACGCAGAAACAGTTTGAAAAAATAGATATGTATCCTGACATCGTCATCGCCTGCGCCGGCGGCGGCAGCAACTTTTCGGGCATAGCCTTCCCGTTTGTCAGAGACAAACTGCAAGGCAAAGCCGCCACCCGCATAATCGCCGCGGAAAGCGCCGCGTGCCCGTCGCTTACGAAGGGCGTTTACGCGTATGATTACAGCGACGTGGGTCACATGTGCCCGATTACCAAAATGTACACCCTCGGCGCCAACTTCATGCCGAGCGGCGTGCACGCCGGCGGACTGAGATATCACGGCATGAACCCGATTGTCAGCAAACTGTATCACGACGGTGTAATCGAAGCGGCGGCTTACAGCCAGCTCGACACCCTTAAAGCCGGCATGGCGTTCGCGCAGGCGGAGGGGATTATACCCGCCCCTGAATCGACGCACGCCATAAAGTGCGCCATGGACGAAGCGCTTAAAGCCAAAGAAGAAGGCGTGTCAAAGACGATAGTCTTCTGCCTCAGCGGCAACGGCTATTTCGATATGTACGCTTATGAGGCTCTGCTCGCCGGCAGCCTTAAAGACAGCAACGCGCCCGAAATCGACAAAAACAAAATTTCTTTGCCGAAAATCGCGGGTCTGCAGGAGTGACTTGGCGGACGACAAACCGCAAAAGACTTTACAATACGGCCGTTTTGAGTTAAACTCAAAGCGGTCTTTTTGTGTATTTAGGAGAGTTATGAAAAAATTTGTTTTATCGACGGAGTCGACTTCCGATTTGCCGTTGAGTTATCTCACGGAAAATAATGTCGCCTGCTATGAAATGGGCGGCATGGTCGGTGATTTCGAATTCGGCGGCACAAGCGGCAATTCGCTGGATATCAAAGATTTTTTCAACCGCATGCGTGACGGCGAAAAAACCATGACCACGCAGGTTAACCTTGCCGAAGCCGAAAGATTTCTGGAAAGTTTTCTTAAACAGGGCAAAGACGTTCTGCACCTGGCGTTTTCGTCGGCGCTCAGCGGCACATACAACAATTTTGTCGCCGCCGCGGAGACGCTCGGCAAAAAATATCCGAACAACAAGGTGCTGGTGGTGGACAGCCGCGCCGCTTCTCTCGGCGAGGGGTTGTTTGTCCATTTCGTCAACAAAAAAGCGGAAGAAGGCATTTCGATTGACGAGGCGTACGACTACGCCCTGTCCATAAGGGACGACATCTGCCACTATTTCGTGGTGGACGACCTCGAATATCTGTATAGGGGCGGCAGGGTCAAAAAATCCACGGCGGTGCTTGGCACGCTGCTCAGAATCAAGCCTGTGCTGCACGTTGATCTGGAAGGCAGGCTTATTCCGCTTAAAAAGGTCATGACGCGCCGCAAGAGTCTCAACGCCCTTGTGGACTATATGCAGACAAAATACGACGGCTGGTCCGACGACGTGTTTATCTCGCACGGCGACTGCCGGGAAGAAGCCGAATACGTCGCCAGACTCGTTACCGAAAAAATCGGCGTGCCGGGGGAAAAGATTCTCATCAACCATCTCGGGCCTGTCATCGGTTCCCACTCGGGGCCGGGCACGGTGGCGCTTTTCTTCCACGGCAGAAACAAAAGGGAAGACAAAGAAGATTGACGGACAAAACAAAAGACGCTTTCAGACGAAAGCGTCTTTTTTATTGGCGCAAAGATACTCGGGTTTCTTTCGCTGCGGTGGGCTATGAACGGGAAAACCCATAACATAAAAATCCACATCCGGCTCCGATTGCCTTTTCCGTCAGTCAACCGCCTGTAATCTGCGGGCAAGGCCGTCATGACAATTTGTCCGTGGCGGTACGGTTTCTTTCCCGAAACCTTTATAATAAAAATCCCTTTCTACCGTCGGCGCCGGGCGTCGGTCGCCTTTTCTCCCTGCGATTATAGTGAGCGCGCTCCGGGCGGAAATTATACGTCCGCCCCGTGATTTTTTTTATTCCGGCTGTTTTTTTTGCCAAAAATGCCGAAAAAAACATTATTTTTTGATTGACGGTATTGAACGCCTGTGATAATATATTTAGGCTGCGACAAAAGGTTGATGCGGAAAGTTACTCAAAAAAAGAGATAATTTCCGCGGACGAGCCGGAAAAACAAGCAATCCGGCGGCCTCGGTGAGTGAGCAAACGGTTTTCGGCAAGGTGCCGTCCGACAGGGTTTCGGCGGCAAACCGGTCAAATTCAAGGTTGCTTATTTTTAATGTGGCGGTATGACACACACGGAAGCGTGGTTGTCATAAACGGGGTTCAAATAAAATAGAGAGGAGAAAACATGGCAAGTCAAAAAATCAGAATCAAATTGAAAGCGTACGACCACAGCCTTATCGACGCCTCGGCGGCGAAAATCGTGGAAACGGCAAACAGAATGGGTTCGAAAGTCAGCGGTCCTATCCCGCTCCCTACACAGAGAGAAGTCGTGACCATACTTCGCTCGCCGCATAAAGATAAGGATTCGCGCGAGCAGTTCGAACTCAAAACGCACAAAAGGCTTATCGATATTTACAGCCCTAACTCAAAAACGGTGGACAGTCTTTCTAAACTGGATCTTCCGGCGGGCGTAAGCATACAAATCAAACTTTAATTGACCAGAGAGTCGGAGGTGAACTTTATCAATGAATAAAGCAATCATAGGTAAGAAATTGGGAATGACTCAGGTTTTCACCGCTGACGGCGCGGTGATTCCGGTGACCGTGGTGGAAGCCGGCCCTTGCGCCGTGGTGCAAAAGAAAACCGTTGAAAGAGACGGCTACAACGCCGTGCAGCTCGGGTTCAGAGACGTTAAGGAAAGCAAACTCAACAAACCGGAACTCGGCCACCTGAAAAAGGCGGGCGTCAGCGCGAAAGACGTGCTTAAAGAATTCAAATTCGACAATATCGACAGTTTCGAAATCGGTTCGGAAATCAAATGCGACATTTTTGCCGACGGCGACGTCATCGACGTTACCGGCACCAGCAAAGGCCACGGGTTTTCCGGCGTAATCAAAAGATGGAACAGCCACCGTCTTAAAGAAACTCACGGTGTCGGCCCTGTACACAGAGAGGTTGGTTCTCTCGGCGCGAACAGCGACCCGTCAAGAGTTTTTCCGGGTAAACACATGCCCGGCCAGTACGGCGGCGAACAGGTAACCGTACTCAATCTCACGGTCGTGAAAGTCGACACGGCAAGAAACGTGCTTCTGATTAAGGGCGCTGTCCCGGGTGCAAGAAACGGCATCGTTTACATCAGAGAGGCTGTCAAGAAATAAGGAGCGGAAAAATGCAAGTAAAATTGTTTGACACAAGCGCCAAGGAAATCGGCGCGCTGGAACTTAACGACAGCGTTTTCGGTTGTGAATATAACGAGGCACTTATTCATCAGGTAGTTGTCGCCCAGCTGGCCAACGCCAGACAGGGCACCAAAAGCACCCTGACCAGAACCGAAGTCAGGGGCGGCGGCAGAAAGCCGTGGAGGCAGAAGGGCACGGGCCACGCCAGACAGGGCAGCATCCGCGCTCCGCAATGGGTAAAGGGCGGCGTCGTGTTCGCTCCGAAGCCAAGGGATTTCAGCAAAAAAGCCAACAAGAGAGCAAAATACCAGGCTTTCAAGAGCGCGATCAGCTATAAAGCGCAGCACAACGAAATCATCGTTGTCGACAAAATCGAATTGCCGGAAATCAAAACCAAACACGTTCAGAAAATTCTTTCCAACTTCAATCTCGACAAGAAAGTTCTGCTCGTGCTGCCGGAATACAACGAAGCGGTTCTCCGCGCCGGCAGAAACATTGAAAATCTGGCTATCTCCACCGTGGAACTGGTAAGTCTTTACGAAGTCGTTTCCAACGCGACAATCATGATGACGGCCGACGCGGTTAAAAACATGGAGGAGGCTTTCGCGGAATGAAACAGTACGATATCATTAAAAGACCGGTGCTCAGCGAAAAAAGTTACAGCGAAATCGCCAACAAAAAATACGTTTTCGAAGTAGCGGTTGACGCCAACAAAATAGAAATCAAAGAAGCGGTGGAAAAAATCTTCGGCGTTAAAGTCGAAAAGGTAAACACCATCAACGTCAGAGGAAAACTCAAAAGACAGGGCCGCACCCAGGGCTATACCTCTAAGCGCAAAAAGGCCATCGTGCAGTTGACCAAAGACAGCAAGGCAATCGAATTCTTCGAGAATCTGGCATAAGGAGGACAAACAAAATGGCAATAAGAAGATATAAACCAACTTCACCGGCTCGTCGTTTTATGTCAGTTTCGATGTATGAGGAAATCACGACGAACAAGCCTGAAAAAAGTCTGCTTGCCGTTAAAAACAAGAGCGGCGGCAGAAACGCCACCGGCCGCATCACCGTCAGACACATCGGCGGCGGCAACAGAACCAAATACAGAATCATCGATTTCAGAAGAAACAAGGACGGTATTCCGGCGAAAGTCGCCACCATCGAATACGACCCGAACAGAAGCGCTTTTATCGCTTTGCTGCACTATGTTGACGGCGAAAAGAGATACATCCTCGCTCCTGTGGGACTTAACGTGGGCGACGTCGTGGTGAGCGGCGCCGAAGCCGACATCAAAGTGGGCAACAGCCTTCCGCTGGAAAACATCCCTGTGGGTACTTTCGTGCACAATATCGAAATGCACCCGGGCAAAGGCGGCCAGATTGCCAGGGCGGCGGGCATTTCTGCTCAGCTCATGGCAAAAGAAGGCAAATACGCCACGCTGCGTATGCCTAGCGGCGAAATGAGATACATTCTCGCCAAATGCCGCGCCACAATCGGTCAGGTGGGCAACCTCGACCACGAAATCGTGTCGGTCGGCAAAGCCGGCAAAACCAGACACATGGGTGTGCGTCCTACCGTGCGCGGTTCGGTCATGAACCCTTGCGACCACCCTCACGGCGGCGGCGAGGGCAAATCGCCTGTCGGCAGACCTGGCCCTGTAACTCCTTGGGGCAAACCTGCTCTGGGTTACAAGACCAGAAAGAAAAAGAACGTCACCAGCAAATTTATTATCAAACGCGTTAACTGATGTGGAGGCAATGAGATAATGAGCAGATCAATAAAAAAGGGACCTTTCGTCCAGCCGAAACTCCTCAAAAGAGTCAGGGAAATGAACGAAAAGGGCGAAAAGAAAGTTTTGAAAACCTGGTCGAGGTCTTCTACGATATTTCCTGATTTCGTAGGACACACCATTGCCGTTCACGACGGTAGAAAACACGTACCGGTTTACATCACAGAAGACATGGTGGGCAATAAACTCGGCGAGTTTGCCCCTACCAGAACTTTCCGCGGCCATGCCGGCGGGAAGACCACTAAAAAGTAAGGAGGAGAACAATGGCATCTAGAAGCAGAGATAAAGCGGTCAGCCGTAAAGAAAATAAAGACAAAAGACCTTTTGCCGTTGCGAAATACATCCGTATTTCTCCTTCCAAGGTAAGAATCGTAATCGATTTGATTCGCGGCAAAAACTATTTTGACGCGCTGGCCATTCTGGAAAACACCCCGAAAGCGGCGAGCCTTCCGGTAAAGAAAGTGCTTAACTCCGCCGCCGCCAACGCCGAAGTAAACAAGGGCATGTCCAAAGACGATTTGTACGTTGCCGAAATTTACGCCGACGCGGGTCCTACACTCAAACGCATTATGCCGAGAGCGCAGGGCAGAGCGTACAGAATCTTGAAACGCACGAGTCACATCACTGTCGTACTCGACAGCGTAAGCAACAGGTAAGGGGGTCAAAATGGGTCAGAAAGTTAATCCGCACGGAATGCGCGTGGGCATCATAAAAGGTTGGAGTTCCCAGTGGTACGCCGACAAAAAAGATTTTGCCAGACTTCTCAAAGAAGACAACGTAATCCGTGAGTTCCTTAAAAAGAAATATTATTCCGCGGCCGTTTCTTCCATTGAAATCGAAAGAAGCGAAGGCAAAATTTCCGTCACGATGATGACTGCCCGTCCGGGCGTGCTCATCGGCAAAGGCGGCGCCAACGTGGAAATCATCAAAAACGAAATCGCCAAACTTTCCAAAGGCAACGCCGTTTCGCTCAATATCGTGGAAGTCAAAAAACCGGATATGGACGCGCAGCTTGTTGCCGAAGGCATCGCCGCCCAGCTTGAAAAACGCGTAAGTTTCCGCAGGGCGGTAAGACAAAATATGGGCAGAGCCATGAGGGCCGGCGCCAAAGGTATCAAAGCCATGGTATCCGGCAGGCTGGACGGCGCCGAAATCGCCAGAAGCGAACATTATCACGAGGGCTCAATCCCGCTGCACACTTTGAGAGCCGATATCGATTACGGTTTTGCCGAAGCGCACACCACTTTCGGCGTAATCGGCGTGAAAGTGTGGATTTACAAGGGCGAAATCCTCGCCAAAAAGAAATCCAACGAAGGAGGACAAGCAAATGTTAATGCCTAAAAGAGTCAAAAGACGCCGTCAGTTCCGTGGCAGAATGAAAGGCGCCGCCCACAAAGGCAACGAAATTTCTTACGGCACGTTTGGTCTTGTCGCCACCGAACCGGGTTGGGTGACTTCAAACCAGATAGAGGCGGCCCGTATCGCCATGACGAGATTCGTCAAGCGCGGCGGCCAGGTATGGATTAAAATATTCCCGCACAAACCGGTAACAAAAAAACCGGCGGAAACCCGCATGGGTTCCGGTAAAGGTTCACCGGAATATTGGGTGGCGGTTGTGAAACCGGGCAGAGTAATGTTTGAAATGGCCGGCATAACCGAAGAACAGGCAAGAGAAGCGTTGAGACTGGCAAGCCACAAACTTCCGGTCAAATGCAAGTTTATGATGAAAGAGCAGGTAGCTGAGGGTGGTGAAGGTTGATGAAAGCGAATAAAATTCACGAAATGAACGACCAGGAACTGGTCAACAAGTTGAACGACCTGAAAAAAGAACTTTTCAATCTTCGTATGAGCCATGCAACAGGTCAACTGGCAAACCCTTTGTCGCTCAGAAACTGCAAAAGAGATATCGCGCTCGTCAAAACGGTTATCCGCGAAAGAGAACTCGGCATCTCGGCGCACAAGGAGTAATGGAGGGCTGAAATGGAAGAAAGAGGATTGAGAAAAGAAAGAGTCGGCATCGTTGTTTCCGACAAAATGGATAAAACGATAACCGTGGCGGTTGTCAACAAATATAAACATCCGCTTTATAAAAAGACTGTTTCCAAAACCAAAAAATATAAAGTACACGATGAAAACAATACCGCCGGCATCGGCGACACCGTGTTGATTGCCGAAACGAGACATCTCAGCAAGGACAAATATTTCCGCCTTGTGGAGATTATCGAAAAGGCCAAGTAATTAAGGAGGACTTATGGTACAACCACAAACCAGATTGAAAGCGGCCGACAACTCGGGCGCGAAAGAACTCATGTGTATCAGAGTGCTCGGCGGTTCGTTCAGGAAAACCGGCAATATCGGCGACGTCATCGTGGCAAGCGTCAAAAGCGCCAACACCGGCGGCGTGGTCAAAAAGGGCGACGTCGTTAAAGCCGTCATCGTCAGAACAACGTCAGGCGTGGGCCGCGCGGACGGCAGCCACATTCGTTTCGACGACAACGCCGCGGTAATTATAGACAATCAGAAACAGCCGAGAGGCACTCGTATCTTCGGGCCTGTCGCGAGGGAACTGAGGGAAAAAGATTTCATGCGTATCATTTCTCTTGCCCCGGAAGTTCTTTAAGGAGGTCTGACAGAAATGAACACTATGGAAATCAAAAAAGGCGATTTGGTCGAAATAACCGTAGGCGGCATCGACGTCAAAGGCAAGAGGGGCAAAGTGCTTGCCACCAGCCCTAAAAACGGCAAAATCGTTGTTGAAAATCTCAATATGGTCAAACGTCACACCAAACCGCGTTCGACCCAGAATCCGGGCGGCATCGTGGAAAAACCGCGCGCCATCGACGTGTCCAACGTCATGCTGGTGTGCCCTTCCTGCGATAAAACCACCCGTATCGGTCACGTAAAGGCGGAAAACGGCAAATACGTTAGACAATGCAAAAAATGCGGCGCCGTCATCACCGACAGGAAAGACGACAAACAGGCTAAGCCTGCCGCCAAAGCAGCAAAAAAGAAAACCGCTAAAAAAGCGGATAAAGCCGAATAAGGAGGAATAGCACTGTGGCAGAAAAGAAAGCGGCAAAAGTAGCCGCCACGGAAGAAAACAGATTGATGGCTTCGTACAAAAACAGTGTCGTTCCGGCTCTTAAAGAACATTTCAAATACGAAAATATCAATCAAGTACCTAAACTTGTTAAAATCGTTATCAACGCCGGTCTCGGCGACGTAAAAGACAACGCCAAAAGTTTTCAGTCGGCGGTGGATGAAATCAAACTGATTTCGGGTCAGAAACCGCTGGTGACAAAAGCCAAAAAATCGGTCGCCAACTTCAAAGTGAGAGAAGGCATGCCGATTGGCGCCAAAGTGACTTTGCGCAACCGCAGAATGTACGAATTCATGGACAAACTCGTGTCCATCGCGCTTCCGCGAGTCAGAGACTTCCACGGCGTGAACGCCAACGCGTTTGACGGCAGGGGCAACTACACCCTGGGTATCAAGGAACAGCTTATCTTCCCTGAAATCCAGTACGACCAGGTGGAAAAAACAAGAGGTTTCGACATCACTTTCGTAACGACGGCCAACACCGACGAGGAAGCGAGGGAACTGCTGAGACTTCTGGGTATGCCTTTCGCGAAGTAATGGAGGAAAACAATGGCTAAAAAAGCACTTATTTTGAAGCAACAGAAAACACCTAAATATTCCACCCGCGCTTATACGAGATGTTCCATCTGCGGCAGACCGCACGCCGTGCTCAAAAAATACGGCATCTGCAGGGTTTGCTTCAGGGAACTCGCTTACAAGGGTGAAATTCCGGGTGTCAAGAAATCCAGCTGGTAAGTCGTATAGGAGGAATAAACAATGGTTGTTACTGACCCAATCGCAGATATGCTGACCCGCATCCGCAACGCCCTGACGGCGAAGCACGAGACTGTGGAAATTCCGGCATCGAATATGAAAAAAGCCATTGCTGAAATTCTCTTGAACGAGGGTTATATCAGCAATGTGGAAATCAAAGAAGACGGCGTGCAGGGCAGCATCGTGGTTACCCTGAAATACAGCAAGGACGGCAACGTTATCACCGGACTTAAACGTATTTCCAAACCGGGTCTGCGCGTGTACGCGAAAAGCAACGAGATACCTACGGTTCTGAACGGTCTCGGCACCGCCATTCTGTCCACTTCCAAGGGTATCATGACCGACAAGCAGGCAAGAGCCAACAATCTGGGCGGCGAAGTGCTGGCTTTCGTGTGGTAAGGAGGAACAGGCAATGTCAAGAATAGGTAGAATGCCGGTCGTCATACCGCAGGGAGTCGAAATCAAAGCCGAAAACGGTCTTGTTACCGTTAAAGGTCCTAAAGGCACGCTCAGTCAGCAGGTCGGCAAAGATATCAGTGTAAAAATCGAAAACAACGAAGTGATACTGACCAGAGCCAACGACCAGAAAGAAGTGAGAGCGCAGCACGGTCTTTACAGGGCGCTTATCCACAACATGGTGGAAGGCGTGACCAAAGGCTTTGAAAAAGCGCTGGTCATCAACGGCGTGGGTTACAAAGCGCAGATGCAGGGTAAAAAACTGGTGCTCAACATCGGTTACTCGCATCCGATAGAAATCGACCCGCCGGAAGGTATCACTATAGAATGTCCGTCGCTCACCGAAGTCGTTGTCAAAGGCTTCGACAAGACCGTTGTCGGTCAGGTGGCGGCAAACATCAGAGCCAAACGTGTCGTTGAGCCTTACCACGCTTACGGTATCCGTTATAAAGACGAATACGTCGCGATGAAAGAAGGCAAGACTGCCGGTAAATAAGAGGTGAACATATGATTTCCAAAATCGATAAAAACGCTGACAGAAGAATCCGTCACGCGAGAGTAAGAAAAAAAGTGTACGGCACTTGCCTGAGACCTCGCTTCAACGTTTACCGCAGCACCAGATACATCTATGTGCAGCTTATTGACGACGTAAACGGCAAAACGATGGTGGCGGCGAATTCGCTGCAAATGGCAAAAGAACTCAAAGGCAAGACCAAATGCGAACAGGCAAGAGCGGTGGGGCTCGCGGCAGGCAAACTGGCGCTGGAAAAAGGCATCACCGAAGTCGTGTTCGACAGGGGCGGCTATATCTACACCGGACGCGTTAAAGAAGTTGCGGAAGGCGCCAGAGAAGCCGGTCTCAAATTCTGATAGGAGGTAAAGTCAAATGGAAAAGCGCGAAGGACAAGGTCAGAGAGCCGAACAGCAGAGAGACGGCAGACGTCCTAACAGCAGACCTAGGGGCAACAGGGAAAGACGCGAAGAAGCCGACGACCTCCAGAAGAAACTGGTTTGCATCAACCGTGTAACAAAGGTTGTCAAGGGCGGCAGAACTATGCGTTTCACCGCGCTGGTCGTCGTGGGTGACGGCAAAGGCAAAGTGGGATGCGGCACTGGTAAAGCGGCGGAAGTCCCTGCGGCAATCGAAAAGGCGACGCAGAAAGCCAAAAAGAACATGATAAACGTGCCTATCGTGGGCACCACCATTCCTCACGAAATCACCGGTAAATTCGGCAGGGGCAACGTGCTCCTGAAACCGGCCCAGCCCGGTTCCGGCGTTATCGCCGGCGGCAGCGTGAGAAACGTTCTGGAAGTTGCCGGTTACAAAGATATCCGTACAAAATGTCTCGGCAGTTCCAATCCGATTAACTGCGTAAAAGCCACAATCAACGGTCTGGCAAGCCTCAGAACGGCTGAACAGGTAGCCGCGCTGAGAGGCAAATCCGTTGAGGAAATTCAGGCGTAAGGAGGTAACAAATGGCAGAAGCAGAAAACAAAGTCGCGGTCGAAGAAACGGCCGAGAAGCCTAAGAAATCCGCGCCTAAAAAGACAACGGCTAAAAAAGCCGAAGGCGAAACCAAAAAAACCACCAAAAAAGCCGCCGCGGAAAGCGGCGAAAAAGCGGTAAAGAAAGCGGCGCCTAAAAAGACGGCGAAAGCCGACGGCGCGGCGGAAAAACCGGCCAAGAAAACAACCGCCAAGAAAACCGCCAAAAAAGCGGAACCGGCAGCGCAGGCTCCGAGAATGCATCACGGCAGAGTGGTTGTGGAAAGCAAAACCCCGCTTTATAAAGTCAAAAACGAAAAAGGTCAGGCTCCTTACGTCATATCCGACGAAAGCGTGAAAGTAACGCTGATTAAGAGCACCATCGGCTGCCTGCAGAAACAAAAGGCCACCGTTGCTGCTCTGGGGCTTAAAAAACCGGGCTCTTCCAAAATCTTCAAGGTAAGTCCGGCTCTCAACGGCATGCTGTTCAGGGTCAGACACCTTATCAAGGTTGAAGAAGTCAAGTAAGGAGGGCATCATGAGAATTCATACTATACAACCGGCTCCGGGAGCGGTGACTTCGCCGAAAAGACTCGGCAGGGGCACCGGCAGCGGACTGGGCAAAACCAGCGGTAAAGGTCACAAAGGTCAGTGGGCCAGAAGCGGCGGCGGCGTCCGTATCGGCTTCGAGGGCGGCCAGATGCCTTTGACCCGCCGTCTGCCTAAGAGAGGCTTTACTAACAACTGGCGTAAAGAATATTCCGTAATCAACATCGGTGATTTGGAATGTTTCGACAACGGGGCGACCGTAACACCTGAACTCATCTTCGAAATGGGGCTTGCGGCCGACAAAGGCAATGCCGGACTTAAGGTGCTCAGCGACGGTACACTCACCAAACAACTGACGGTCAAAGCGCACAAATTTTCGAAGTCTGCTATTGCCAACATCGAGAAAGCCGGAGGCAAAGCAGAGGTAATCGAATAATGATTCAAACACTTAAAAACGCTTTCAAGACGAAAGAAGTCAGGGACAAAATCCTGATGACTTTGCTGCTTATAGCAATTTACAGGTTGGGCTCGTTTATTCCGGTTCCCGGCATAGACACAAGCGTTACGCAAAGCGCTTTTAACGGGCAAAACTTTCTGGGCATACTCAACGCCATCACCGGCGGCGCTCTCGCCAACGGTACGCTGTTCGCCATAGGTATTTCGCCTTACATCAACGCGTCGATTATAGTGCAACTTCTTACCGTCGCCGTTCCTTCGCTCGAAAGACTTTCGAGACAGGGCGACGAAGGCAGAAAGAAACTCACCAAAATCACGCGTTACTTCACGGTGGTGCTGGCGGCGATTCAGGCGGTGGGTATTCTGTTTGCGTTCAGCAACCAAGGCGTGCTCAACGCGGACCTCATTTCCGTCGAATACACAATGCCTACATGGGTGTTGTTCATATTCGTTTCGCTGATTCTGGTGGCGGGCTCCTGCCTGTGCATGTGGATTGGCGAGCGTATCACGGAATACGGGGTGTCCAACGGCATGTCGCTGCTCATTTTCGTGGGTATCCTGGCGACGGCAGGCACTTCGATTCTCTCGGCGTTTCAAAGTGTTATCGACAGCGGCTTTTCCAGCGGCGGCTGGGAACTCCTGGGCTTCTTCGTGATGGCGATTATCATCTTCGCCTTCATAGTCCTGGTTGACAAAGCCGAAAGAAAAATAACAGTCCAATACGCCAAACAAATCAAAGGCAACAAGATGTACGGCGGTCAGAACACCACCATCCCGATCAGGGTAAACGGTTCCGGCGTGCTGCCGCTTATCTTCGCGTTTGCCATCACTTCCTTCCCGGAAATGCTGTTCAACACTTTCTGGGCGGGACAGGATTGGGTAAACTGGTACACCGTTAATCTCGGTACGCAGTCTTGGGTTTACCCGATAGCGTTGACGATTTTCATCTTCTTGTTTGCATTCTTCTATCAGCAGGTGCAATTCAATCCGGTGGAAGTGTCAAAAAACATCCAGAACAACGGCGGTTTCATTCCGGGCATCAGACCGGGGCAGCCTACGGCGGAATACCTGACCAAGGTGATACAGAGAATCACTTTCTACGGGGCGCTGTTCCTGGCTATTATCGCCTTTGTGCCTAGTTTGCTGTTCAGCCTCATCGGCGCCAGCGAAATAGGATTGCTCAATACTTTCAGCGCGACGGGTATGCTTATCGTCGTAAGCGTGGCGCTCGAGTTTGACAAATCTCTGGAAAATCTGCTTATGATGAAATATTACAGAGGCTTCCTGAAATAAGACGGCGGTCTTAAAAAGGCAGCGATGAATGTCCGCGGCGAAGGCGAACGGCGCCTTTTGCCTCGGGCAATACGTCGGTTAAAGACAAAATAAGGGGGAAGTTAATATGCGTATAGTGTTGTTGGGCGCCCCGGGCGCCGGTAAAGGCAGCCAGGCTAAAAAAATCGCGGAGAAATACGGTTTGCCGCATATATCCACGGGGGATATTTTCCGCAGCCTGCGTCCCGATACAGAACTCGGCAGAATTTTTGCCGAATATTCCGCAAAAGGCCAACTCGTACCCGACGAAATTGTCCTCAAAATCGTTGAGGAAAGACTTGAAAAAGACGACTGCAAAAACGGATTCATTATGGACGGTTTTCCGCGCACCATACCGCAGGCCGAGGCATTTGAAAGAGACATTCACGCGGACGTGGCATTGAACTTTCAGGTCGATTACGGCATTTTGATGGACAGGCTCACCGGCAGATGGACCTGCAAAAAATGCGGGGCACCGTATCATGTGTCCACAATGAACGGCATCACCAAATGCGCCAAGTGCGGCGGCGAACTGATTCAGCGTGAGGACGACAAAGCCGAAACGGTGGCGAAACGTCTTCAGGTTTATGACAGTCAGACCAAACCTCTCATCGAGTTTTACGAAAAGGTCGGCGTTCTCAAAACGCTGGACGCCAGCAAACCGATTGACGAAGTGTTTGAAAAAATCGTTCAAATTTTGGACAATTTATGATATACTTAAAAAATGACGAACAAATCGGGCTGATGAGAAAAGCCAACCAAATCGTCAAAAACGCTTTGGAACTGGCGGAAGAACTCGTCAAACCCGGCATCACGACGGAATTTCTCAATGAAAGGCTCCACGCCCTGATTGTGAAAGAAGGCGCGTATCCGTCGTTTCTGAACTATGAGGGATACCCGAAAAGCATCTGCACGTCGATAGACGAGGAAGTTGTGCACGGTATTCCCAGTGCCAAAAGATTCCTTGAGGAAGGCAGCATAATCAGCGTGGACGTCGGCGCCGTAAAGGACGGCTTCCACGGTGACGCCGCCCGCACTTTCGCGGTCGGCAAAATTTCCGCCGAGAAACAGAATCTCATAGACGTTACGCGTCAGAGTTTTTTCGAGGCGGCGAAAATAATCAGAGAAGGCGTAAGGCTGGGCGACGTCGGACACGCCATTGACAGTTATGTCAGGTCGTTCGGCTATTCCACGGTAAAGGTGATGGTGGGTCACGGCATCGGCAAAGAAATGCACGAAATGCCCGACGTGCCGAACTACGGAGTGCCGGGCAAGGGGCTCAGGCTGCTGGCGGGAATGACAATCGCGATAGAGCCGATGGTCAACATGGGCGCCTATCAGGTGAAATTTCTGCCCGACGGCTGGACGTGCGTGACCGCGGACGGCAAGCCTAGCGCCCACTATGAAAACACCCTGGCAGTCACAAAAGACGGCTGCGACATACTGTCGCTTTGATTTTGCGGAGAAAGTTATGTCTTTGGAAATTAAACAAGGCGCGGTTGTGTATTCCGTAAAGGGCAGGGACACAGGCGTCTGTTATGTGTGCGTCGCCGAGGCGGACGACGGAAAATCCGTTTACGTCAGCGACGGCAGAACGCACAAACTCAGCAAGCCCAAGAAAAAAAACGTAAAGCATCTCAAACACACGGGTAAGTCGCTGGACGTTATCGCTGCGAAACTCAAAGAAAACAAAAAGGTTTTCGACAGCGAAATAAACAGCAGTTTGAGAAACTTCTATTAAGCTCGGTGACAGTTATCGGAGGATTTATGTCGAAAGACGATGTGATAGAATTTGAAGGCGTCGTGGAAGAAGCGATGAGGAACGCCACTTTCAAGGTCAGGCTCACAAACGGGCTTGTCATTACGGCGTACATTTCCGGCAAACTCAGAATGAACTATATAAAAATACTCCCGGGTGACAGCGTCACTGTGGCCATGAGTCCGTACGATTTGACCAAGGGCCGAATCACGTGGAGAAGCAAAAAATAACGGAGGAAATTAGATATGAAGGTCAGACCAAGCGTAAAACCGATGTGCGACAAATGCAAAATCATCAAAAGAAACGGCAGAGTTATGGTTATTTGCTCCAAGTATCCTAACCATAAACAGCGCCAGGGCTAATCCTCTTGAAACCTTCAAGAGGTTAAAACCGAAAATAATTCTTCTATGGCGGCGGAAAACATTCCGATTTTTCTTTTCCGCCGTGATAAAAGTGGACATATATCTGAAAAATTTTAGGAGGAAATTTACCAAATGGCTCGTATTTCCGGTGTAGATTTGCCAAGAGAAAAACGAATTGAAATCGGCCTTACCTATATATACGGTATAGGCAGACCGACTGCCGACAAAATCCTCGCGGAAACCGGTGTCAACCCTGACACGCGCGTCAAAGATTTGTCGGAAGCCGACGTCAGCAAACTGAGAGAATATATCGAACACAACCTGCACGTCGAGGGCGACCTCAGGAGAGAAGTCGCGCTCAACATCAAACATATGATGGAAATCGGTTCTTACCGCGGCATCCGTCACAGAAAGGGACTGCCGGTCAGAGGCCAATCCACCAAACAGAACGCCCGCACCAGAAAAGGTCCGAAACGCACCGTTTCCAAGGGCAAAAAGGCTAAGTAAGGAGAACTGATATGGCAGTAAAAAAAGTTTCCAAAAAGAAAAAGGTGCTGAGGCACGTTGACAAAGGTCAGGTTCATATACAGGCTTCTTTCAACAACACCATCATCACCGTGACAGATATGGACGGCAACGCTCTGAGCCAGTGCTCCGCCGGCGCTCTCGGATTCAGGGGTTCCAGAAAAAGCACCGCTTACGCCGCGCAGCAGGCAGCCGAAAAAGCCGCCCTTGCCGCCAAAGAATACGGCGTCAGAAGCGTTGAAGTGTATGTAAAAGGCCCGGGCGCCGGTCGTGAATCGGCAATCCGCGCAATGCAGACGGCTGAAATCGACGTTACGCTCATCAAAGACGTGTCGCCGATAGCCCACAACGGCTGCCGTCCGCCTAAAAAGAGAAGAGTATAACGGAGGAATCGATAAATGGCTAGATATACAGGACCTGATTGCCGTCTTTGCAGACGCGAAGGCGCGAAACTTTTCCTTAAAGGCGACAGATGCTATTCGGCCAGCTGCGCTATGAACCGCAGAGCGGTTGCTCCGGGTCAGCACGGCGCCGCGAGAAAGAAAGTTACCGAATACGGCACTCAGCTCAGGGAAAAACAAAAAATCAAGAGAATTTACGGTCTGTGCGAAAAACAGTTCCATAAATATTATGAAGAAGCCGACAGGCAAAAGGGCGTTACCGGCGCCAACATGCTGCAACTTCTCGAAAGAAGACTCGACAACGTTGTTTACCGCATGGGTATCGGTCTTTCCAGAAGCCAGGCGAGACAGCTTGTCAACCACGCGCACATCACCGTTAACGGCAAAACCGTAAACATTCCTTCATACATCGTCAAAGCCGGCGACGTTGTGGCCGTGAAGGAAAATAAAGCCGGCAATAAATTCTTTAAAGAATTGAAGGAGAGAAAACCTAACGGTACGCTTCCTAAATGGCTGGAATTCGACCTCGCGTCGCTCAGCGGCAAGGTCATCGCTCTGCCTGAAAGAGAAGATATCGCGATGGATGTACGCGAACAGCTTGTCGTCGAATTGTACAGCAAGTAATCTGAACCCTTGAAAGGAGGATTTTACTCTTATGATGGAAATCGAAAAACCTAAAATGAACATCGAAGAAAGTCCCGACGGTTCAACCTGCCGTCTGGTCGTGGAACCGCTTGAAAGAGGGTTTGGCATTACGCTGGGCAACGCTCTGCGCAGAGTGCTTCTCGCGGCATTGCCGGGCGCTGCCGTTGTCGGCGTGAAAATCGACGGCGTACAGCATGAATTTTCGACGATACCGGGCGTTAAAGAGGACGTGACGGAGATTATACTCAATCTCAAATGTCTGGCGCTCAAAACGGCCGATACCGACGTTTCGTTCAGAAAAATCATAAATATCAAAAAACAGGGTCCTTGCGTGGTTTACGCGAAGGACATCGAGACCGATGCCGACGTGGAAGTGCTCAACCCGGATTTGTATATCTGCACGTTGGACGAGGGCGCCGTGCTCAACGCCGAACTTCATGTCGGCAGGGGCAGGGGCTATGTTTCGGCCGAAGGCAACAAGGAAGTCAACAGGGAACTGAAACTGTCTTTCCCTATCGGATACATTCCGATTGACTCCATCTTCACTCCGGTCAAAAAAGCCAGTTACAACGTGGAAAGCGCCCGCGTGGGTCAGAACATCAACTTCGACAAACTTATTCTCGACGTGACTACCAACGGCGCGTTCAGCGCGGTGGAAATCGTGAGCCTGGCGGCAAAAGTACTCGACGACCACATCAGAATGTTCGTTGACCTTTCGGAAACCATGGGCAAACTCGATATTCTGGTCAGCCGCGAAGAAGACAAGCAGCAGAAAGTGCTGGAAATGACCATAGAAGACCTGGATTTGTCGGTGAGAAGTTACAACTGTCTCAAACGCGCCGGCATTCAGACCGTGGCGGACCTCATCGAGCACACCGAGGACGAAATGCTCAAAGTGCGCAACCTCGGCAGAAAGTCGCTTGACGAAGTTATGGAAAAACTCAAGAGTTACGGACTCAAATTGAAAGAAAAGGAAGAATAAGGGGGATTTACCGAAAATGAGAAAACTTGGCAGAGCGACCGACAAGAGAAATGCTTTGTTGAAAAATCAGGTATCCAACCTTTTGTGGAGAGGCGAAATCACCACTACTTACGCCAGAGCCAAAGAAGTGCAGAAACTCGCCGAAAAATACATCACCCTGGCTGTAAATACCTATAAAGATATTTACACGGTGAACAAAGTTCGCATCGCCGACGGCAAACAAATCACCGTCGAAGTGCAGAACGACGGTCCGCAAAAGCTGGCTGCCAGACGTATGCTGATGGCTAACCTCAACGACCTGAAAGAAGAAAAAGGCGCCAAAGAATCCAAAGGCGCTTACAAGCTCAGGACGCAGGACGTAAAACATCCGCTGTTTGAAAAAATATTCAACGTTTACGCGCCTAAATACGCCGAAAGAGCGGAGTCCAACGGCCAGAAAGGCGGCTACACCGCCGTTTACAAACTCGGCCCTAGGAAAGGCGACGCCGCCGAAATGGCGAAAATCGTTTTGCTGTAAAACGGACGGGCACGGTAATTTAACCGGGATGGAAAGGACGCTTCGGCGTCCTTTGTTTTTTGCCGTTTTCAGACTGTTTTTGCCGAAAGCGGCGTTTTACCGCCGCCGTTAATTGCAAAAACCGCCGTCCGGTGATAAAATAAAACATAATGCTGGAAAAAAACCTTTCGGCAATGCCGATAGAAAACTGGGGCGGGCTGTCTTTCAGGTGCAAATGCGGAGCCCGCCATGAAATAAATGTCAAGGAGGCGGCTCTTACCGACGACGCGTGCTATATGATAAACGCCGTCGGCAAAAAGATGGGCAGACGCGCGCACGTCGTGTATGACGCCGCCATCGACGCCGAAACCAGGCGCAAAATCGCGCAGAGACTGGACAAGACGTTTGAATACACCGTGAGCGAGTTTTGCCCGGACGGGCCTCTGACCAGGACGTACTGCGACGGCGTCATGGCGGAAAGCGCCGAGGAAGCCGTCGTTACGGTGTGCGTGGGCGGCGCCGCCGTGTGCGAATACGGCAAATACGCTTCCGCCGTCAGCGGACGGCAGTGGATATTTTTGTGCCTCATCCCCGACGGGGACAATTTTGCGTGCGATTTCGCCCGTCTGTACGACGGCGGGGTGAAAGGGTTGTTCCCGGGGCGTGCGCCCGACATTCTGCTGTGCGATACGAAACTCGCCTATCCTTACGCCGCCGAAGTTTTCGACGTCGGTCTGGCGGTCGCCGCACGCAACATACTGACTGTGGCCGACGCCGATTTCGCCGCCAGGATACAGGGCGGCAGGGGGTGCGACGTCATCAACTATGTGCTGACCAACTGCGTGAGGCAGGCGGTGCCGCTTTTCAAAAAACAGGCGGGCAAAAGCGCCGTCAGGGCGCTGTTCGACTGTCTGCTGAGAATTTCGCTCGCGAAATCGCTGTGCAACGTGAAGACGGCGTATCTAACGGGGATAAACGCTTTTTCGGATATGCTCGAATTCGTGACCGGCAAGAGCGAACAGTCGCTGGCGGCTGCGTCCGCGTGCACGCTGGCGTCAGTTTACAAAGCGGCGACGGAAGACAAACTTCCGCTTGCGGCAGGCAAGGACTGCCTTGCCCACCGCGAAGCGATAATCAGGCTGACGGGCGAAGACCGCGACGTTTCGGCAGGCTTTGCCGACGCCGACGCTTTTGAAAAAAACAGGGAGCGCTTGGCTTTCAACGCCGACATAGCCTTTCGTGTGACAAAGGCGGCTGCCGCCGCCGACAGAAATCCGCCGAAATGGGATTTCTCCGCCGCGTCCGACTGTCTTAAAACGTGCTGCGACGTATATTCGTACGGCGGACTTTTGAGTTATCTCGGCGACGCGGGGCTGCTTGACTGAAAAGAGGTTGAAATGTATCTTATAGTAGGACTGGGTAATCCCGACAGCGTGTACAAAAACACCTTTCACAACGTCGGGTTTATGGCGGTGGACCGCTTTGCCGAAAAAATCGGGGCGGAGTTCACCAAAAAAGAATGCAAGGCGGTTACCGCGCACGCTTTTGTGGGCGGCAGTAAAGTCATCATCGCAAAACCGCAGACGTATATGAATCTGTCGGGCGAAAGCGTGCTGTCGCTTACGGCGAAATACAAAATAGAACAGGACGCGTTTTTCATTGTTTACGACGACGTCGATTTGGGGTTGGGCGCGCTCCGCGTGAGAGAGAGCGGCAGCGCCGGCACGCACAACGGCATGCGCAACATAGTGGCGAATATCGGCACGCAAACTTTCAACCGTATGCGCATAGGCATAGGAAGGGGAAACAACGACCGCATGGAACTTAAAGACTTTGTGCTGTCCAACGTTTCCGCCGACGACATGGCCGTGCTTGACAAAACTTTCGACAGCGCCGCTTCCGCGCTCACGGAGTTTTGCCAAGGCGTGCCGGTGCAGAAAATAATGCAGAAATACAACGCCAGGTGACCGGCGCTCTTGCTGTTCGGGAGTATATTTACGGAGTATAAGTGATAACGGAACAACTGCTCGCTTATCCGAGTTACAGAAAAATAACGGAAAACATCCGCGGTAAAAAAAATACCGCGGTTTTCGGCGTGTGCCAAAATCAGCGGCCGTATGTCGCCCGTCTTTGCGACGGCTTTGTGCTGTATGTTACGGCGGACTTTGTCAGGGCGAAAGAGGTGCTCAGGCAGCTCAACGCCATAGGCGGCGGCTTTGTGTATCTGCCGCCGAGAGACGAGGTGCTGCTGGCGGGCAAAGGGTCGTCGGCGGCGTCGAGAGCGGCGAGAAGCAGCGCGCTATTCGCCATGACGTCGGGCGTGAAAGGCGCCGTCACCACGGTGGAAGGGCTGTGCCAGATTTATCCGCGCGCCGACAGTTTTCTGAAAAACGTCATCACGCTGAAAAAGGGCGGCTCGGCGGATATTTTCGACGTGTGCGCGCGGCTTGTCGCGGCTGGATACAAAAAAGCCGAGCAAATCACCGCCGTGGGCGAATTTACGCGCAAGGGCGACATTCTGGACGTGTTTTGCCCCGGCTCCGACAATCCGTACAGAATCGAGTTTTTCGGCGACGATATCGAAGATATCAGGGTGTTTGACAAAGTCAGCAGAAAGTCGCTTTACAAAACGGAAAAAGCCGTGATGGTGCCGCTCAACCAGTTTTTTACCGGGGATTTTGACGCCGATGTTCTAAAAGAAACCGTCATGAAAAGCGCGCGGGGGCAGAAACTGTCGCCCGACGACAGAGTCAGGCTTGACTCCGTAACGGAAGACGTGTTCACGGCGCTGGATAACGGCGATTTTTCCGGCGGGTGGCTGATGCCTTTTGTCAGACATTCGCTTCTGGCGGATTACATGCCGCCGAACTCCGTTGTGGTGTGGGAAGAGCCAAAACAACTGGTGGATAAAATAAGCGGCGTTTACGAAGAGCATTACCGCCGTCTGGCTTATCTTATGTCGAAGGGCGAAGTGCTGCCGCAGGGCGGCGGCCAGCTTGTGGATAAGACGGCGCTGTTCGGCGTGTACGACAAATTCACGCAGATGTCTTTTCAGGGGGTAACCGCCGCCAACGGTGTGTTTTACGCCGTGGAAGCGGTCAATCTGAAATCGGGACCCGTGGTAAACTATCACAACAAGATAGACATGCTCGCCGACGACGTCCGCAACTGGAACGTCACCGGATACCGGGTGATGATATGCGGCGGCGACACAGCCGAAGCCCTGCGCGACGAACTGAGCGCCATGGGCGTGCTTGTCGGCATCGGCGAAGACGGCGCGATACCGCGCGAGGGGGCGGTCATCACGCACGACGACACGCCGAAAGGGTTTATAGACCATGATAACAAAATCGCCGTCATAGGGCATGAGGACGTCTTTCCCAAAAGCGCGAAAAAGCAGAAAGTGCGCAAAAGCGGCGACAAGGTGTTCACCACGCCGGAGGTGGGCGACTATGTGGTGCACGAAGTGCACGGTATAGGCCGCTGCGAAGGCATTGTGTCGATGAGCGGCAGTTTCGGCACGAAAGACTTTATCGAGGTGAAATACCGCGACGGCGACACGCTGTACGTGCCCGTGGATTCGTCAAACCTGCTGACCAAATATTCCGGCAGCGAAAAAGCGCCGAAACTCAGCAAACTTGGCGGCAACGATTTTGAAAAAATCAAAGCCAAAGTCAAAGCCAACATCAAAGAGATGGCGTTTGACCTTATTAAACTTTACGCCGCGCGCGAGCATTCGCGCGGGTTCAGATATCCAAAGGACGGATATCTCGAACAAAAATTCGCGGAGGCTTTTCCTTACGCCGAAACCGCCGACCAGCTCAAATGCATAGCCGACGTCGACAAAGACCTTGAAAGCGACAAAATCATGGACAGACTTATTTGCGGCGACGTGGGATACGGCAAGACGGAAGTGGCTCTCCGCGCCGCATTCAAGGTAATGGCGGCGGGCAAACAGGTGGCGTTTCTTTCGCCGACGACCATTCTGGCCGAACAGCATTTCAAAACGGCATGCGCGCGCATGGAAGAGTTCGGCTTCAACGTCAAATGCCTCAACCGTTTCCGTGCCGCAAAGGAGCAGAAAGAAATAGTCGGCGGGCTTGCCGACGGCAGCGTCGAGATGGTGTGCGGAACACACAGGCTGCTTGGAAAAGACGTGGTTTTCAAGGATTTGGGGCTGCTTATTCTCGACGAGGAACAGCGCTTCGGCGTGGAGGCAAAAGAGAGCATAAAGAACATCAAAAACAACGTGGACGTGCTTACGCTGTCCGCCACGCCCATTCCGCGCACGCTGCACATGGCGCTGACGGGCATGCGGGACATAAGCGTAATTCAGTCGCCGCCCAAAGACAGAATGCCCGTGGAAACCTATGTGCTGGAAAGCACCGACGCGCTGATGACAGACGTCATCACGAGAGAAGTGGGCAGGGGCGGCCAGGTGTTTTTCATTTACAACAGGGTGGAAACCATCGAGAGATTCGCGTTTCATCTCAAAGAACTCATGCCCGACGTGCGTTTCGTCGTGGCGCACGGGCAGATGAGAGAAGCCGACCTTGAAAAGAACATTTACGATTTTGTGGGCGGCGGGTACGACGTGCTTGTCAGCTCCACCATAATAGAAAACGGCATAGACATACCCAACGCCAACACGCTTATAGTTTACGACGCCGATAACTTCGGGCTGAGCCAGCTGTACCAACTGCGGGGCAGGGTGGGCAGAAGCAACCGCAGGGCGTTCGCGTATTTTATGTACCGCGAAAACAAAGTGCTGACAGACGTGGCGTACAAAAGGCTGGGGTCGATACTGGAATATACCGAACTGGGCAGCGGCTTCAAAATCGCCATGCGCGACCTGGAAATAAGGGGCGCGGGCAACGTGCTCGGCAGGGAACAGCACGGGCACATGGAAAAGGTCGGCTACGACATGTATTGCAAACTGCTTGCCGAAAGCGTGGACGAACTCAGGGGCGTCAGGACGAAAAACAAAATAGAAACGGCGATGGACGTCGCCGTGGGCGCCACGGCGGGCGGATATATCGACGACAGCGAGTCGAGAATGGCGTTTTATCAGCGGCTGGCGTCTATCGGAAGCGAAAGCGACGCCGCCGAACTGCTGGAAGAAATCACCGACATATACGGCGCCCCGCCGAAAGAAGTGCGCAGCCTTTTAGGCATTTCGCTGCTCAAACAAAAGGCGTCGGCGCTCGGCATAAGCGAAATAACCGTCAGGAACGGAAGCGCAAGACTGAGTTTTGCCGGCAAAGATTATTTGCAGACGCCGGGCGTGTTCGCTGCGCTGGAAAAATTCAAAAACACGGTGCGGCTTGACGTTACGCATAAAATCGAGGCGGTGTTCGACTGCGGCAACGAAAGCGCCGAGAAGGCTTTTGACAAGGTTTTTGAGTTTGTCAGGACGGCGGAGCAGGGCGGCAAATGATTTTTTCGCCCGAAAATCGGCGTAATGCGATTATAAAAATTTGCCAAAGCGTGAAATTTTTAGTATAATCATAGGCGACATATTGTATGGAGAAACAAAATGACTAAATTCAAAAAGTTTTTGAGTATAGCGCTTCTCGCTGTTTTCAGCCTGACCTTCCTGGCGGGCTGCGGGCTGTTTGTTGTCAACGAACAGCGCTACCGCGAGCAGGTTGTGATGGAAGTGGGCGCCGAAACCGTTACGCTCGGCGAACTGATAGACTATTTCGACACCAACGGCTCTTCGCTGGTGCAGCAGGGTCAGGACGTCCAGACCGTTTGGGACAGCCTTTTCCCTGTGTTTATTCAGCAGAAAATTCTTGTCAACGAATATAAAACCGCTTTCAGCGAAGCCGACAAAAACACGTCGGAACTCGCGCGGAAATATGAAAACGGCGAATATCTGGACGACGCCACAATCGAATATCTGCAACTCGCCGTGTTTTCCACTTTCTATGCCGCTCTTGACGAACTGACGATGGAAAACCTGTCGGCAAAATTCACTTTCGCCGACGAAACGACGTCCGACTATCAGGAGATGATTGACCACAGCGGCGAGGCGGACGGCTGGACGCCGGCGGAAGACGATTCTTTCCTTGACGCGGACGCGCTTGAAAAGGATATGGAGAAATATCCCGCCGACCAGGACTATGAGCACATCAACTATGTGTTTTCCGAAGACGACGAAAGGCTGCAGGATATCCTCGTTGACCTTAACGACCGTCTGGAAAAAGCCAATTCACAGGACCCTGACGTGACGGCGGCGGATTATATCGAAGCGCAGGAAAAAGCCGTGACTTCCACGACGCGCAATCTGCGCAGTAACAGAAGCATGACCATGGACGAATATTTCGTCTATGCGATAGAAGAGCAGATTCTGTCGCAAATCGCCAACGAATATCTGTTCGGCAAATATGACGAATACGTCGGCAAAATCACCGAAGCCGATTTCAACACCCGTCTGGAAAACCTCAGGGCGCAGGCTGAAGCGCAGTTCAGCCAGAACGTGTCGGCTTTCGCCGATTTCATATCCGAAATAAGCGACAGCGACTTTATCTATTATGTGCCGGAAGAGTACGCGGGCGAGTATCACTACATCAGAAGCATTCTGATACCTTTCAGCGACGAGCAGACCGCTTTGCTGAAACTTGCCAAAGCCGAATACGGCGAAAACTCCGCGGCGTACAAGACATACAGAGACAGCCTCGCGCAGGGTATAACCGTTAAAGATTATTCGACGGACGACAAGGGCGTTGATACCGAAATTTCGGTGGCTACGCTGCTTGACGGAAGCAACACGTTTGACGGCGTATCGCTGGCGGACGTCACAAGAGAGCAAATCATCGAGTGGACGTATAAATACAACACCGACCCGGGTATGTTCAACCCTGTCAGGGGATACATCGTCTCCGAGTCGCCTTCCAACATGACGGGCTCCGGCGAGACTTATGTCGCCGAGTTCCTCGAAGGGGCGAGATATCTCATAGCGGAGAATAACGGCGGCGGCGGAACAAACGCCACGGCGGTTGTTACCGACTACGGCATTCACATTCTGTACTATGACGGAGCGGTAGAAGCCGACACCATCTCGTGGGCTGACAGATTCGATTACGGTATCGAAGGCGGCAGCGCCAGTTACAGATTTTTGAAAGCCATGTACGACGAAGTCAAAGACGTGCTGCTTGACGCCGACATCGACGCGCTTTACAAGGCGTATACGGATGACGGGGAAATAACTATTTACGATAATGTCCTCGCCGGGTACGCGAACGAAATCGGCGTAACGCTGTGACCGACAAAATAAAAATACGGGCGTCCGTGAAAGCGGACGCCTTTTTTTTGCCCCCTTGACAAAGCGGGCGTTTTTTATACCCGCCGCGCATAAAAATTCTTTCCGTGCGGACACTAACGGTAATAAGCAAGGGAGGGATTATGAAAGAGACGGGCATGACAAGAAGAATAGACGAACTGGGCAGGGTGGTGATACCCAAAGAAATAAGAGAAAAGCTGAAACTGCGGGTGGGCACTCCCGTGGAAATTTTCATCGACGGCGGCGACCTTGTGCTGCGCAGGTATTCCGCCGCCGCCGAATACGTCAGCCTGGCTTTCAGGACGGCCGACGCGCTGGCAAAAACAACGGGACATACCGTGGTTATGACCGAGAATGAAAAGGTCATAGCGGCAGGCGGCAGAAGGGGCGGAGAGTTTCTGAACGCGTTTTGCCGTCCGGCCGCGGAACACGGTCTCACGGCGGCGGAAAACATCGTGCCGTCGGCAAAAAACATGACGGCGTACGCGGCGCGCGAAAACGGCGTTACGGTGCTTCTGCTCGCCGAAGGCGAAATCACGCCGTCTGACAGAAAAGCGGCGGAACTTGCCGCCGAGTTATTCGGCGCGGCGATATCCTGACAGGGCTTTTTGTCATAAACCCGTCATAAACATGTTTATATGGAAAAGACAAAAAATGCGGGTCAGGGCAGTTTTGTAAAAAGCGTGTTTATACTCAGCCTGGGCGGTTTCATAGCGAAACTGCTGGGCGCTTTTTACCGCATACCGCTGACAAACATAATAGGCAGTTACGGCATGGGCATATACCAGCTGGTTTTCCCGCTGTTTTCGCTGTTGCTCACCGTCTCAACGGCGGGCATACCCGTTGCCGTGTCGAAACTGGTGGCGGAAAAAGCCGCCGACGGCAGGTTCGGTCAGGCGAAGGGGGTGTTCTTTATGGCGCTTGCCCTGCTCGCCCTTCTGGGGCTGGCGGGCAGCGCTGCGCTGTATTTTCTTGCCGATAACATCGCCGTGATGCAGGGCAACGCCGACGCCGCCGACGCTTACAGGCTTATCGCCCCGTCGGTTTTGCTGGTGTGCGTCATTTCGGCTTACAGGGGATATTTCCAGGGGCTGATGCGCATGGCGCCCACGGCTCTGTCGCAAATTGTGGAGCAGACGGTGAAAATGACGGTGGGGCTTGTCGCCGCCGCTGAATTTATGCCCGACGTCATCAAAAGCGTAAATTTCGCCGTGCTGGGCGTTACGATAAGCGAAGCCGCCGCCGCCGTAATGCTGGCGGTGACTTACGCCGTAAGCAAAAGGCGTGACTACGGGCTTGTCAAAGCCGAACTGTCCGACAAAAAAGCCACCGTCAAAAGTCTGCTTACGCTGTGCCTGCCGATAACGCTCAGCGGTCTTATAATTCCGCTGACGCAGCTCATTGACAGCGTGCTGGTGCTCAACGTGCTTACGGCGGGCAACGCCACGGAACTTTACGGGCTATGGGCGGGGCCGGCGCATTCGCTGCTCAATATGCCCGTGGTGCTGACGATGGGCATATCCACGGCGATAGTTCCCGCCGTGTCGAGGCATTACGCTGAAAATGACGAAAAAGGCGCGGCGAAAAAAGCGGCTTTCGCCGTTAAACTCACCGTGGCGGTGGGGCTGCCGTGCTCGCTGGGGCTTATAGTTCTGGCAAGACCGATAACGGCGCTGCTTTACGGCGGGCTGAGCCATGCGGAAATTTCTCTCGCGGCCAAGATGGTCGCCGCCGCCGGCATAAGCGTGTTGTTTCTTTCGCTGGTGCAGACGGCTACCGCTGTGCTTCAGGCGGGCGGCAGGCTTTACGCCCCCGTGGTGTTTCTGCTGACCGCCACCGCCGTGAAAACCGTGGCGTCGAGGCTTATGCTGGGCGACAGCGCCATAAACATCTTCGGCGCGCCGCTGGGCAGCGTGATTTGCTATTTTGTTGCGTGTTTGCTTGATTTGGTGTATATTGTTGTCAGGCAAAAGGTCAGGCTGGACGTTGTCGGCGTGTTTATAAAACCGCTGGCTTGCGGCCTCGCTATGACCGTGTTTCTTATGGCGACAAGGAATCTCGCCGCCAGATATCTGCCTGATTTCGTGAGCGTCGTTCTGCTTGTAGGCGTCGGCGCGGCAATATATTGCCTTGCCGCCGCGCTGCTCGGCGTGTTCGACAAGGACGAAGCGGGCAGGGTGCCGGTCGTCGGCAAGTATCTGGGCAAAATGTATCGGGAGAAAAACAAATGAAAATTTCCGTTGTGGGGCTGGGCACGGCAAAGGACGAAGTTACGCTGCGCGGCCTCGACGAAATAATGAGCGCCGACGTCGTGGCGCTCAAAACGGCGATGACAGACACCGCCGACACGCTGAGAGAAAGGAATATAGACTTTGTATCCTGCGATTCGTTGTTTGACGAAGCGCGGGATTTTTCCGTTCTTAACCAAAAGATATTCGAGTTTCTGTCGGCGGCGAAGGGCAAAGTGGTTTTTTGCGTGAACGGCAGCGGATATGACGACAGCGCCGTGGCGTATATCGCCGAAAGAGCCGACGTCAGCATATTCGGCTCGGTGTCCAACGGCGCCGCCGCTTTGGAAAAGCGCCCCGCCGGCGCGTATCAGTATTTCTGCGCCGCCGACCTCGCGGGGATAAACGTACTGACGACAAATCTTCCGCTGGTGGTAACTGAAATCGACGACCGTTTTCTCGCTTCCGCCGTAAAGGAAAAACTGTGCGCCTTTTACGACGATGAGGAAGAAGTCCTGTTTTGCGGCAAAAAGACGGAGCGGATTCCCCTGTATGAAATCGACAGGCAAAAGCGTTATGACCAGAAAACGTCGCTGCTCATAGCGCCAAAAAAACTCACCGAAAAAAAGAGTTTCGAGGTCAGCGACCTGAAAGAAATCCTGCGCGTGCTGCGCGGCGAAAACGGCTGCCCGTGGGACAAGGCGCAGACGCATGAAAGCCTGAGGGCAAACGTGCTGGAAGAAGCCTATGAACTGGTGGACGCCATTGACGGCGGCAATATCGAAGATATAGTGGAAGAAACGGGCGACAATCTGCTTCAATCTTACTTCCACATAAGTCTGGCGGAGGAAAACGGCGAGTTTGACGAAAAAGAGGTGCTGACAAGGCTTTGCGGCAAACTTATTTTCAGGCATACGCATATTTTCGGGCAGGACAAGGCCGCCAACAGTGAAGAAGCGCTCAAAGTGTGGGAGAAAAACAAAGCGGTGGAAAAGGGCACGCGTACGGTAACCGACACCATGCGCAAAGTGGCGAAAAGCCTGCCGTCGCTGACGCGCGCCGCCAAGGTGCAGAAACGCGCCGCCAAAAACAAATTCGACTGGACTGATACGGAAGGCCTGTTTGACAAACTGCGCGAAGAAGCGGCTGAACTTGACGCCGCCTATAAAGAGCGCGACGCCGTCGGCACCGAGAAGGAAGCGGGCGACCTGCTGTTTCAGGCGGTCAACATATGCAGATATATGGGCGTCGACCCCGAAGTGGCGCTTAACCGCGCCGTGGAAAAATTCACCAAGCGGTTCGAGTATATGGAAAACAGAGTGCTGGAAACACACGGTGAGTTTGCCGACGCTTCGCGCGGCGAAATGGAAAAATTCTGGGACGAAGCCAAAAGCAAGGGGCTGTGAGAGATGAAGAGTGATTTCGCTTCTCTCGTGCCGAACAGATACGCCCAGGCGCCGCTGGCGGGATATACCGACGTCGGGTTCAGGTATCTGTGCGCCAAATACCGCTGCGGGCTTATAGTGAGCGAAATGGTTTCAGCCATGTCGCTGTTTCAGAAAAACAAGGTGGCTTTCGACATGCTGGGCATCGAAGCGCCGCCGGGCAGCGACAGCCTGCACGCCGTGCAGTTGTTCGGGCACAGGCCGGAGATTTTCGCCGAAGTGGCGAAATACGACGAAGTGCGCAAATTTGACGTGGTTGATATAAACATGGGCTGCCCCGTGCCGAAGGTGACAAAAAACGGAGAGGGCAGCGCGCTTATGCGGAACCTGCCGCTGGCGTCGGCGATTATACAAAGCGTCGTCAGAAACTGCGGCAGACCGGTGACGGTAAAATTCCGCAAGGGATACACCGAAAACGACGTCAATGCCGTGGAATTCGCCAAAATGTGCGCCGACAGCGGCGCTTCCGCGATTACCGTGCACGGCAGAACAAAAGAGCAGATGTACGGCGGCGCCGCCGATATGGACATAATAGCCGAGGTCGCCGCCGCCGTGGATATACCCGTTTACGCCAACGGCGACATAGACGGCGTGGAAAAAGCGTCCGCCGTTCTGCGCCGCACGGGAGCGTTCGGCGCGGCGATTGGCAGGGGAGCCGTGGGCAGACCGTGGCTGTACGACTGTCTGAACGGCGGCGACGGAAAACACGATTTGCTTGCCGACATCGAAACGCATTACGACATCATGCTGAAACACCTGCCGCCGAGAGTCGTCGCGGGGGAAATGAAAAAGCATGTCGCCGCTTATCTCAAAGGCATGCGCGGCGCGAAGCCCGTAGTCAACAGGATTTTTTCCTCGTCGGAAGTCGGCGAACAACTCGCCCTTATAAGAGAATTTATCGGAAGCCGCTGAGCGGCTTCTTTTTTACGGCATAAGACAATATATTGCTTATTTGGAAAACGTCGTTTTCCGTCCGCTGCATATAATTTGCGCATATTTATTTTTTCTTCTTGCTTTGCCCTGTTAAAAATGTTACAATATTTACACATCAATAATGGGGGAAACTGAATAATGCTGGCCTTTTTTACGTCTTCCGCGCAGGTGGACTTGCTTGACATAGTCGCCTTGTGCGCGGGACTCGGCGTGTTTCTGATGGGCATGAAACTCATGTCCGACAGTATGGAGAAGTTCGCCAACAACAAACTGCGCAACCTGCTTAACAGCGTCACCAACAACAAACTCAAAGGCGTGGGCGTCGGCGCCGCCGTCACCGCGATAATCCAGAGCAGTTCGGCGACAACCGTCATGACGGTGGGGCTTGTCAACGCGGGCGTGCTGACGCTGGTGCAGTCGGTGCCGATTATCATGGGCGCCAACATAGGCACCACCATCACGGCGCAGATAGCCGCTTTGCAGTCTTTTGACGTTACGACATATCTGGAACTGCTGACGGTTATCGGCGCGTTCATGGCGCTGCTCGGCAGGAGAGAACGCACCAAAACGATAGGCGTGATTCTCGCCGGACTCGGGCTTTTGTTTGTGGGTCTCGACATCATGTCGGGCGCCATGGCGGACATGAAAGACAGTCCGTTTTTCAGCGAAACGATACAGACAATCACCAATCCGTTTTTGCTGGTGCTCATCGGTCTGGTGTTTACCGGCATAATACAGAGTTCGTCGGCGGTCACCGGCATACTCGTGTCCATGGCTGCCAGCGGCATAGTAATCGGCGGCGGCGGAAACGCCGTGCTGTACGTCATACTCGGCACCAACATCGGCACATGCGTCACGGCGCTGCTTTCGGGCATAGGCGCCAACACAAACGGCAAACGGGCCGCCGTGGTTCACCTGCTGTTTAACGTTATAGGCACCATTGTGTTCATGATTCTGCTGCTGTGCTGGCCGTCTTTCTACGACGTCACTCTGGCGGTGTGGTTTGAGGGCGTGCCTGCCACGCAGATAGCCATGTTCCACACCTTCTTCAACGTGGTGACGACTCTGCTGCTGCTGCCGTTCGCCAACGCGCTGGTCAAACTTTCGAAAATCATCGTCAAAGACAAAAAGACCGACAAAGAAAAAGTTTGCCAGTTTATCGACGACAGATTTCTTGAAATGCCGTCCATTGCCATTTCGCAGGCGGAAAAAGAAATCGCCAGCGCCATAGGAGTCGCCAAAAGCGCCCTGGATATAGCGGTGGATTCGTTTGTGGGCAAAAACAACGACCGTCTCGCCGAAGTGGAGCAACTGCGCGGCAAACTGCTGAGAAGTTCCGCCGGAATCACGAAATTTTTGGTTAAAGTGTCCAGCGAGCAGATTTCTTACAGCGACGAAAAAACTTTGAGCGCCCTGCATCATATATTAACCGATATAGACCGTCTTGCCGAGCTGGCCGAAAACATCAGGAGATATTCGCAGGTGTCGCAGGAACGCGGGCTGGAGTTTTCACAGCCGGTCATGGGCGAAATCAGCGAAATGCACTCGAAACTCGGCGACCAGTTCGCGGCGGTGCTGACCAGCGTCGAAAACTGGAACGGCGATTTGCTCCCGCAAATCGAAGAACGGGAAAACCAGATAGACGAGTGCAAAAAGGCTCTTCTGGATTCGCACATCAAACGTCTTAACGACGGAGAGTGTAAAATAGAGAGCAGTTCCGTGTTTATCAACCTGGTGGGCAACCTCGAAAGGGTGGGCGACCATCTGGCGAAGATAGCGAGGAGCGTGGCTCAATAATACGCGGAGGGTAAACGATGAAAAAAAGTATCACGGATGTGAATTGCAAAGACAAAAGATGTCTTGTGAGAGTCGACTTTAACGTGCCGCTTGATGAAAACAGACATATCACCGACGACAACCGCATAGTGTCGTCATTGCCGACAATCGAGTATCTCATCGGTCAGGGGGCGAAAGTAATTCTGATGAGCCACCTGGGCAGGCCGAAGGGCACGGTCAACATGAAATATTCTCTGGCGCCGGCGGCGGAAAGGCTCTCGCAGCTTATCGGCAAGCCGGTGAAACTTGCCGCCGACACGGTGGGCGACAGCGCCAAAGAACTTGTGGCAAACATAAAGAGCGGCGAGGTCGTCATGCTGGAAAACCTGCGTTTTCAGCCGGAAGAAGAAAAGAACGACGAGGAGTTTTGCAAAAAACTCGCCGCTTTTGCCGACATATACGTAAACGACGCTTTCGGAACGGCGCACAGGGCGCACGCTTCCACCGCGGGCGTGACGAAGTTTGTGGACACATGCGTGGCGGGTTTTCTCATCGAAAAAGAGCTCAGGTTCCTGGGCGGCGCGCTGGATAATCCCGCGCGGCCTTTCGCCGCTATTCTCGGCGGCTCGAAAGTGTCCGACAAAATCGGCGTTATCGAAAACCTGCTGAACAAAGTGGACTTTCTGCTTATCGGCGGCGGCATGGCGTATACCTTTTTCAAAGCCATGGGGTATGAGGTCGGTTCCAGCATATGCGAAGCCGACAAACTGGAACTCGCGGCAGGGCTTATCGCCAAAGCGAAAGAGAAAAACGTAAAAATGCTGCTTCCGGTTGACACCAAAGTGGCGGCGGCTTTCCCTGACCCTATCGACGCCGAAATCGCCGTGGAGACGGTGGACGCCGACAAAATACCGTCGGGCAAAATGGGGCTGGACATAGGCGAAAAAACGCAGAAACTTTACGCCGAAACGATAAAGGGCGCCAAAACGGTTGTATGGAACGGGCCGATGGGCGTGTTTGAAAACCCTGTCCTGGCGCAGGGCACCAGGGCGGTGGCGCAGGCGCTTGCCGACAACACCGACGCCGTGACCATTATAGGCGGCGGCGACAGCGCCGCGGCGGCAATACAAATGGGCTTCGCCGACAAAATAACCCACATTTCCACGGGCGGCGGCGCCAGTCTGGAATTTCTGGAGGGTATCGAACTGCCGGGCATAGCATGTCTGGACGACAAATAAAAACATGAAAAACAAATTTATCGCGGGCAACTGGAAGATGAATAAAACCGTTGCCGAAACAAGACAATTTATAAGGGAACTTATTCCGCTGGTGGCCGGCGTGAAAAACAGGGTGGCGCTCTGCGTGCCGTACACCGACCTTGCCGCCGCCGTGGAGGAGACGAAAGGCACCAATATCGCCGTGGGCGCGCAAAACGTCCACTGGGCGGAAAGCGGTGCGTTTACAGGCGAGATTTCCGTTGCCATGCTTAAAGAAATCGGCGTGGAATACGTCGTCATCGGTCACAGCGAAAGGCGGCAGTATTTCGGCGAAACCGACGAAACTGTGCTCAAACGCACGCTTGCCGCGCTCGGCGGCGGGCTTAAACCAATCGTTTGCGTGGGCGAAACGCTTGCCAAACGCGAAAGCGGCAAAACGCGCGATGTGCTCGCGCGGCAGATTTCCGAGGGGCTTAAAGACGTTTCCGCCGCTGACATCGGAAACGTCGTCATCGCTTACGAACCCGTGTGGGCGATAGGCACCGGCAAAACCGCCACCAACGATGAAGCCAACGAGGCGATAGGGTTTATCAGAAGTCTGCTTGCCGAAAAATACGGCAAAGACGCCGCCGACGGCGTATATATCCAGTACGGCGGCAGTATGAACGAGAAAAACGCCGAAGCGCTGCTGTCAATGAGCGAAATCGACGGCGGCCTCATCGGCGGGGCAAGTCTCGTTCCGCAAAAATTCGAGGCTATAATAAAGGCAAAATAAATGGACAAAAAACTTACAGCGCTTATCATTATGGACGGTTACGGCCTGAGCGGCGAAACCAAGGGCAACGCCATCAGGGCTGACGGCAGCGCCAACGTAACCGCGTTTACACAAAAATATCCGCACAGCGTGCTGGACGCCAGCGGGCTCAGCGTCGGTCTGCCCGGCGGACAGATGGGCAACAGCGAAGTGGGGCATCTCAACATCGGCGCCGGCAGGGTGATTTACCAGGAGCTGACGCGAATCACCAAGTCAATCGATGACGGCGACTTTTTCGTCAACGGGGCGTTTGTGGCGGCGGCGGAAAACTGCAAAAAAACCGGAGGAAAACTTCATCTTATGGGGCTTGTTTCCGACGGCGGCGTGCACAGCCACATGACGCATATTTTCGCGCTTGTGGATTTTGCCAAAAAACAGGGGCTTGACAATGTTTACGTGCATTGCTATCTCGACGGCAGGGACGTGCACCCGACAAGCGGCGTGAAATATCTCGCCGACCTGCAAAAGCACATGGATGAAATCGGCTTCGGCAAAATCGCCACAGTCTGCGGCAGAATGTACGCCATGGACCGCGACAACCGCTGGGAACGGGTGGAAAAGGCGTACGACATGCTGACGCTCGGCGAAGGCGAAAAGTACGCCGACTGGAAAACCGCCGTGGAAGACAGTTACGCCGCCGGTGTGACGGATGAATTCATGACGCCGAAAGTCATCACGCGTAGCGGGGCGCCGGTCGCCACCATTGAGGACGGCGACAGCGTGATTTTCTTCAATTTCCGTCCCGACAGGGCAAGGGAAATGACGAGGGCTTTCACCCAGGAGGGTTTCGACGGGTTTTCGCTGCAAGGCAAAAAACGCCGCGTGCACTGGGTGTGCATGACGCAGTACGACGAGAAATTCGTCGGGGTGGACATCGCTTTCAGACCCGAAACTTACAAAAACACGCTGGGCGAATATCTGTCGTCGCTCGGCAAAACACAGGTGCGCATAGCCGAAACGGAAAAATACGCGCATGTCACCTTTTTCTTCAACGGCGGAGTGGAAAAGCCGAACGACGGCGAAGACAGAATTCTGGTGCCGTCCAAAAAACAATACGCCACATACGACCTTGTGCCTGAAATGAGCGCCTATGAAGTCACCGACAAGGCTCTCGCCGCGCTTGACAGCGGAAAGTATGACGTTATGATACTCAACTACGCCAACTGCGACATGGTCGGGCACACCGGCGTGTTTGACGCCGCGGTAAAAGCCGTGCATGCCGTCGACGACTGCGTCGGCAGGCTGGTGAACGCCATTCTGGCAAAGGGCGGCAGCGTTCTGCTTACCGCAGACCACGGAAACGCCGAGCGTATGTGCGACGAAAAAGGTTGTGTCGTAACGTCGCACTCGACGAATCTGGTGCCGTTTATACTCATTGACGACAGACTGAAAGACAAAGTCACGCTGGAAAACGGCGCCCTGTGCGACATCGCGCCGACCATGCTCTATGTGATGGGATTGCCCGTCCCGGCGGAGATGACGGGTAAAATATTGGCGAAAAGCAAATAAACCGCCGGTTGTTTTGGTTTTTACGGCGTTAAATTTGTTGTCAAACAAAAAAAAGTATGGTAAACTATTCAAACTGACGGAGGAAATTATCCATGAGTTATGAGGTAATACTTGTTCTCAGAATTATATTGATGGTTCTTATGGCGCTTTCATCGCTGTTTTTGATTTTTGCCATACTCAAACAGCCGGGCAACTCGCAGGGTTCTTCGGCTATAACGGGCGCTGGCGCGACCGACACCTTTTACGGCAAAAACAAGTCGAAAAGATTCGAGAATCAACTGAAAAAGTGGACAATCATCTGCGGCGCGATTCTCGCGGTGTGTTCGATACTTTTCTTTGTGCTCGGGCTTTTGTGATACCGTGATATAATTCGGGGCGACGACGTCGTCCCGTTTTTATTTGTTTAACAATTATTCGGCGAGATATAATAGATTTATGACACTTAAAGAAAATATAAGAGAGACACTGGACAATCACGGAAAAACGTCGTTCACGAAAAAGCAGCTGTTCGACGCGCTGGGCGTAACCGACAGAACAATGGCGGCGGAAGTCATCGGCGCCATGGATTCGCTGTGCGCGGACGGCGTATATATGTATGACGACAAAGCGGAAAAATACCGCAAGATTAACCCCAAAGAATATGTGGTGGGCACCGTTCAGGGGCACGCCAGGGGTTTCGGCTTCTGTATAGACAGGGACGCCGTGGCGCCTGACCTGTTCATAACGCATGCCCGTCTGCACGGCGCGCTGCATATGGACAAGGTGCTGGTAAAAATTCTGCCGGGCACGAGAGACGAAGGCGAAGTAGTAAAAATTCTCGGCAGGGGGCTTACGCAGATAGTTGGCACGCTGGACAAACAGCGCAGCGCTTTCGTGGTGCCGGACGACGGCCGCTTCGCTTCCGACGTGTATGTGCCGCGCGGCAAACTGGGCGGCGCGGTCAACGGGCAGAAAGTCGTCGTCAGAATAACGGCGTATCCTAAAGGCAAAAGCCCGGAGGGCGAAATCGTCAAGGTTATAGGTTATCCTGGCAGCAAGGGCAGCGACGTGCTGTCCGTGGCGTACAAATACGGGCTGGAAACGGAGTTTCCGCCGCGCGTCGCCGCCGCCGCCAAAACAATGCCCGAAAGCGTCGATAAAAACAAATACAAATACCGCGCGGACTTTACGGGGCTCAGAACGTTTACGATAGACGGGGCCGACTCCAAAGACCTGGACGACGCCGTATCCATCAGCGCCGACGGCGACAATTATATTCTCGGCGTGCACATAGCCGACGTGTCGCATTATGTGCGGCAGGGCTCGGTTATAGACAAAGAAGCGTTCGAGCGCGGCACCAGCGTCTATTTCCCGGACATGGTGCTGCCCATGCTGCCGGTAGAACTGTCAAACGGGATATGTTCGCTCAACCCGCGGCAGGAACGGCTGGCGATGAGCTGCGTCATGACGGTCGACAGGCGCGGAAAAGTGGTGGACAGCAAAATCTGCGAGAGCGTTATAAAAACGGCGCACCGCATGACGTACGACGACGTCACCGCCATTATTGAAGGCGACGGCGAACTCCGCCGCGAGTACGCCGACATCACGCCGGACATCATGCTGATGAAAGAACTGGCGGAAATACTCATAGACAAACGCCGCCGCCGCGGATGTATAGATTTTGAAACGAAAGAAGTCAAATTCGTGCTGGACGAAATGGGAAAAACGGTGGATATCCTGCCGTATGAACGTACGATTTCGCATAAGATGATTGAGGAGTTCATGATACTCGCCAACGAAACGGTGGCTGAGCGGGCTTTCCACGGCGGTCTGCCTTTTGTTTACCGTGTGCACGACAAGCCCGACCCCGACAAACTCGACGACCTGAACGCCTTTCTCAACGGCTTCGGGCTGTCTTTCCACGAAAGTCCGGAAAACATACATTCGATGACGCTGCAAAAGGTCATGAACGAGGCGGAACAAACGCCATACTCGCACATAGTGGCGAAAGTCATGCTGCGCAGCATGCAAAAAGCGCGTTACAGCGCGGTAAACAGCGGACATTTCGGGCTTGCCAGCGGGTGCTATTGCCATTTTACGTCGCCGATACGACGCTATCCCGACCTTGTGGTGCACCGCATGCTTAAACTCATGCTCAGGGGCGACACGGCGGAAATGGAAAAGCAGGAGAATTTTGTAAAAGAAGCCGCCCTGCGTTCCAGCGAAAGGGAAAAAATAGCCGACGAAGCCGAGCGCGACGTGGACGACATCAAAAAGGCGGAGTACGCCGGTACGATTATCGGCGGCGAGTTTGACGGTATTGTCAGCGGCGTGACGAGTTTCGGCATTTTTGTGGAACTGCCCAACACTGTGGAAGGGCTTGTCAGGGTGGAAACCCTGCCGGGATTCGGCTATGAATACGATGAAAAGAGATACACCCTTTCAAACGGCGTTCACAGGTTTACGTTGAGTTCGGCTGTGAGAATAAGAGTCGCCGCGGCGGACTCGGTGAGCGGCAGGATTGATTTCGATTTTGTGGATATGGTATAATTACGCTATGAAAGTTATTTCGACAAACAAAAAAGCCTATCATGATTTCACCATGGCTGAAACTTTTGAGGCGGGGATAAACCTGGTCGGGTGCGAGGTCAAGTCGGTCAGGCACGGCGAAGTAAACCTCAAAGACAGTTACGCCACGGTGGCGGGCGGGCAGCTGCTGCTCAAAAACGCCTATATCAAGCCGTATGACAAGGGCAGTTTTTCCAACGTGGAGCCAAGACGGGACAGACGTCTGCTCATGCACAAAAACGAAATTATGCGGCTGGTGGGCAAAGTGAAAGAAAAGGGTTATTCCATCGTGCCGCTCAAAATCTATCTCGTAGGGTCGCTGGTCAAAGTGGAAATCGCCCTGGCAAAGGGCAAAAAACTTTACGACAAGCGCGACGCCATCGCTAAAAAGGATTTGGACCGCCAGCAGCAAAGAGACGTGCGCGAAGCAATGAAAGGCAGATAAATTTTTCAAAAACGCTTTGTAAAAATCAAAAGTTGTGGTATAGTATATATCGTCACGGGGGTGTTTTCAGATTCGCCCGGTGAGAACGCGGATATCGTAAGCGTGCCGCAGGCTCGTCTGCGTAAAAACGGAAATTAAAATTAAACGCTAACAAAAACGTAAACAACGGCTACAACACCGTTGCCCTTGCCGCTTAACATTTCGCGGCTTGTCGTCTCCGCCCGCCGCGCGGCGGATAAACGGCATCAGACAGCGCGGCAAACAAACCCTGATTTACGCGGCGGGGTTTTGTAAATAAAGCGTATCGCTCCGTCACGATTGTGTCGTTTCAAGCGGGACGGGGGACTTAAAAAAACGACTGCGCACGGAGAAGGCGGTGTTTTCGCTCGTCGGTACAGGGGTGCAAGTCCCCTCACCTCCACCAATAAAAAGGCGGCGGGCTCCGTAACAACTGAATACACGGACAATTAACTCAGCGGGAGAGTGCTTCCTTCACATGGAAGAAGTCAGGGGTTCGAATCCCTTATTGTCCACCAAACGAAACCTAAAACGAATCACTGTCAAGTGAAAGTAGTTTTAGGTTTTTTCTTTTCTCATTTCACCGTTTATTTTCAAAGCGTCGAAAAATGCTGTCAATTATAAATAAATACGGCGCATAACATCGATAAATTCAGGGCTTGCCGCATGGGAGATAAGGGCGGATCGCCAAGCGGTTCAGCGCGGCCGCCCGTTCCCGTGCGCTTTGAGTTTCGCCTTATTCCGTTTGTCCATATGGCGGGCGCCTGAACGGCGAGGCGCAACCGAGCCGCTCGTTTATTCAAGCAACCGCCATAGTGCCATAAGTATTTTACGTCCTATAATAGTTTGAGAAAATTTTTTATTTGTGCGTATTCTCACATAGTATTTACCATATAAATCCGTATCATTATTTCAACTTCCATGTGCTTTTCGTAAATTGGTTATCGCGGTCAACAATGTGCCTCATAAGCGGCGGCTGATGCAACCAATCATGAACTGAGATGTATTATGTTTATGATAAATAGATATCAAAAAGAATTTCAAAATATCTTCAAATATCTTGACATATCAAAAAATATATTATAAAATATCATACAAGGAGGTTAAAATGGATTATGCAGGTATAATTTTGGAGATGATAGACAGAATTAAAAAGTTGGAACATGAAGTAGCTGAGTTACAACAATTGCATAAATCGAAAGAAATACCATCTACCGATAACAGCTATATACAAGCGGGAAATCGTAATTATGAACCAAGCTTTCCGTACCAGGCATATCCTACCGGGAAGAGAGATACTACACGGTATATGTTTGAGGGCAATGTGTATTTGAAAAATCGTTTGGTTCTGGCTGTTGTAACGGCTTACGTTGCACAAAACAAATCGATTACCCGGCTACAGTTAAAGCAAGTGTTTGATAAAAGTTTGCAAGGTTCGATCGGTGTTGTAGAGAATGTTGAGATTGCCGAGTTACGCTCAGATTACGAAGTGCGCTTTTTTACAAAGCCGGCGGAAAGGCTCCATCTCATTGACGGAGATATGTTTGTATGTACGCAATGGGGCATTCTTAATATTCCCAACTTTATAAAGCGGGCAGAGCAGCTCGGATTCCGGATAGATCCAATCAAATAAATCAAAGGAGACATTACAATGATAAATAACAGCTGGGAACACGATTTGATTCGTGGAATTAATGAAAATATGAATACAGATACCGGCCCAGAACGAACGGTATTTTGGCAGATGCTGCAAGAAGAACTTGACAGGAACGGAAATCCTTTTACTATTTCGACACGTGCCCAGTATGGTACGGTAAATAGGAAACATGCAACTTGCAGCCTTTGTTTGTGCTTTGAATTTTTGTTGCAAAAAAGATTTTTCAGGATTGGAATTTATATCCAAGACGATACCAAGACCCCGCATTTCAACAGGTTATTGCGACAGAAAGATGAAATAGAATCGTTCTTGGGGTTCAAGCCCATATGGACAACACGAGGAGAAAGAAGCCTCCATACGCGGCGTATTCAAACCCAGTTACCTTTCACCCCTTATGACCGTGACGATTATGCACGACTGATTGAGGAGGCCTTGCCCATTTTTATGCAATATATCAAAATGGCTTCAAAATTTTTGCCCGAAGTATTTTGTGACTAATGAACGCACAGCGGACAAAATGCGTATGGCCATTCGCGGTTCTTCAAGAAAAGTTTTGGCTAACGGAGAAGCGTTTTAAAAAAATACAATAAGGAGTAAATAAGGTATGATCAACAATTACGAAGAAGAAATTGTCCACGATATTTTGTACCATGCACGTGGAAAGGGATACATAACCGAGTTGGAAATTGTTGACTTAGCATATCCTATGATCATGGGATTTAAGGAAAGGAACGAAACCGATTGCAGCGAGTTAAACTTTCTGCAATCTTATCAAATTTTCGATAGTTTGAAGCGCCTTGTCTTTCTCAATAAATTACAAGTAAAGTCTGACGGAATGAGCTCGCTTCTTTCCTTCATGTATCTTGCTTCTCAGATAAAAAGCGGAGAAATTACCTTATCGGATGTATCCGGCGGCAAAGGATATTCCCGGTTTTTCAATGATTATGCGAATTATTTACAAGAACTTTATGGTTTAACTGACGGAATCGTAAAACCGCGAAGCCATTTCGGAAATCGTTGGATCGTTTATGATTTGGAATGCACATTGTTAAGCGAAGTATATGTAAATTCGTTTTAGGTTACTACCGCTCCACCATTAAACCCCGTCTGTCGGACGGGGTTTTTGTTTTGGCGGCAGAATGGAAAGTCGGTATTGACAATATAGTTGTTTTGTATGATAATTAAAAAAATGTGTGAGGTGAAGAATATGAAAAAAATTTTTACGGCAATCATATGTTTGATACTCTCACTGTTTGTTTTCGCCGGCTGCGGCAACAGCACTGAACTGACTATTTCGATAGGCGACGGTAAAAAGGAAAACGACGCCGTTTCGCTTCTTCTGAAATATAACGACACGTGGAAAAGCGGCGAGAAAATATTTACCGTAAATTACGGCCACGAAAGCGACGCTGTGCTGGCGGACGAATATTCCGTTTCGTTTTGCGACGTTGATCCGTTGTTTGAGAACAGCGTTACACTGAAAAAAATCTATTCCTTCACGAAAGCCGACCTTGAAGACAGAACCGTTGATAACGGCAGGTTTTCCGGCAAAGAGGGCGAGATAATCGCCGGCGATTTGAAGACTATCTCCCGCAGGGCGAGGGCACGCTCAGCGTGTATATTGTGCTGAGCAGCACTGACACCGATTTCGGCAATATAACGACTTTCGCGTCACACGAAATCGAATTTCAGTGGCAGGACGGCAACGTGAAAATCGTCGATTGAGCGGCGTGACGCCACTCGACAAAACGCTTTGTAAAACCACCCGAAAGGGTGGTTTTTGTTATCGCGCGGATGGAGGTTTTTGACAAATATTTTCCTGTCGGGCTTGACAGACGGCTTGAAAATAATGTATCATATAAATCACCGTGAATATTTCAACGGTTTTTTAACAAGCGTTAAATTGACAACTAACCGGGAGGGCACAGCCATGAATATCGCTGTTACGACGGACAGTTCGAGCGGTATACTTGCCGTCGAGGCGGCAAAAATGGGAGTGGTTTTTTTGCCCATACCTATAATCATAGACGGCGAAACGTATTATGAGGGCGTAAACATCACGCCTGCCGACGTTTACGCGGCGCTGGAATCGGACAAAAGAATAACCACTTCGCAGCCGTCGCCGCAGTCGCTCAAAGATTTGTGGGACGGGCTTCTGGATACAGGCTGTGAAAAAATTCTGCATCTGCCCATAACCTCGGCGCTGAGTTCTTCTTACGCCACGGCGGCGGCGCTGTCGAAAGAATACGACGGCAGGGTACGGGTTGTCAACAACAACAGAATTTCCGTGCCGCTTAGAGAAGCGGTGAAATCGGCTTTGCGCATGGTTAAAAACGGTATGAACGCCGACGAAATAGCCGACAGACTTGAACGCGACGGAGAAAACTACAGCGTGTATATCACCGTGGATACGCTGGAATATCTGCAAAAGAGCGGCAGGATATCTGCTTTTACCGCGCAGATAGGCAAACTGTTCGGCATAAAGCCGGTGCTGTCGATACGCAAAGGGGTGATATCTCTTTATTCCAAACAGCGCGGAATGAAAAGAAGCAAAAAAGAAATGTTCCGCAGCCTTGCCGACGACGTCAAAACACGGTTTGCCGGACTTGACAAAAACCGTATGACCGTGTGCGTCGCCGGCACCTGCGTCGATAAAAAAGAAATAGCCGAAATAAAAGACACCCTGTCGGAGATGTTTCCGGGGCGCCCGGTGTGTTATGACGAACTGCCCGCGTGCATCGGCTGCCATACGGGCGGCGGAGCGGTGGGGGTAGGCGTCTGTTTCGACGACTGAGAGGGTTTATGAAATACGGACCGGATCCCAACAAAAAATTCCCCGTCAAAAACGCGCCGAGCGTGTGCTTCATTAAAAACGTCGTGACGAGGCCGAACATTATTGTAGGCGATTATACCTATTACGATGACCCGGACGGCGCCGCCGATTTCGAAAAACATGTTACGCACCACTATGAGTTTCTGGGCGACAAACTGATTATAGGCAAGTTCTGCGCCATAGCGAGAGGGGTGGAGTTTGTCATGAACGGCGCCAACCACCGCATGTGTTCCGTGACGACATATCCTTTTAACATAATGGGCGGCGGCTGGGAAAAATGCACGCCGTCACTTGATGATTTGCCGCTTAAAGGCGACACCGTTGTGGGCAACGACGTGTGGATAGGTCAGAACGTGACCGTCATGCCCGGCGTAAGAATAGGCGACGGCGCCATTGTGGCGGCGTGTTCCGTAGTCACCAAAAACGTGGAGCCGTATACCGTTGTGGGCGGCAACCCCGCGAAACTCATACGCAGGCGCTACGACAATGAAACGACGGATTTTTTGCTGAAACTGCGCTGGTGGGACTGGCCGCCCGAAAAAATATTCGCCAATCTGGAAATTCTCTGTTGCGGCGACATAAACAGAATAAAGGATATAAAGTGACAAATCGCCTTTAAGGCGGTTTGTTTTTTTGCCGGCGGTATTGACCGCGCCGCCGTCCGCTTATATAATAAAAAAAGAGATATATTTTTTGCGCGGAGGGAAATATGAACACGGGGTATAAAAAGGTTTTTGTTCCGCACCTGGCGGCGGTGTGCTGTCTGTTTGCCGCGGCCGTGTATCTGGCGGTGTTTTCCGTGGCGGTGTTTCCGCAGGCGATGATGGACGGGATAAACGGACAGCTTGACGGCGTGAACGTGGCGGGCGTCTTCGGCGTGGCGCTTGGCTCGGCGCTGGCTGTCGCGGTGCTGGCGGCGATATTGTTTATACTTGCCGTGGCAGGTGTGTGCGTATGCGTGTTTGGTCTTGTCGCGGCGCTGAGATGCCGAGACATCGTTGTGTACGGCAGAAGCGACAGAAAAAAACGCTTTGAGGTTTTATGGATTGTCTCGGCAGTGCTGCAGCTTGTCATGGCGTTGCTGTATATCGTCGGGGCTTTCGGCATTTACGCGGCGTATCTGCCGACGGCGGTTTTCGCCGTGGCGTGCGTTGCCCTTACGGCGGCGTCGTGGGTGATGAAAATAAAATTTTTTGAGCAAAGCGCGCTGTAAAAAAAACCGCTCATCGAGCGGTTTTTTTATTTCAGGTTTGTTTTGAAAAACTCTTCCAGTTTGTCGAAAGGTATTCTGTCGGTTCTGTCGTACAGGTCGATGTGTTCGGCGTCCTTTACAACGAACATTTCTTTTGGTTCAGCCGCTCTGGCGTAGACGTCGTCGCTGAAAAACCTTGAATGCGCTCTGTCGCCCACTACAAACAGAATAGGGCGAGGGGAAATCTCGTCGACGTGGTCCAGCAGGTTGAAGTTCATCATTGAAAGATTGGACGTTGTGGTGAACGAGCCGATTGCGTTCGGGTGGTGCCCCCGTTTAACCGCGTAGAAGCGCAGCCACTCCGCCGCTGGTTCTTCCACGCCTTCGGGCACCTTGTCGAAAGGCGTTTCGGGAAATGCCGGGCACAGTTCCGGCGCGCCGTTTTCAAAATCGGCCCAGCGCCTGCGCGACAAACTTTCTTTGGCGGATTGAATTTGCGCTTTATCCATGCCGAGCCGCGCGGCGTCGGTCATGACGTACATCGAAACGGTCGCCACGGCTTTTATCCTGGTGTCGCACTGTGCCGCCGAAAGGGCGAAACCGCCCGAGCCGCAAATACCTATCACGCCTGTTTTTTCTCTGTCGACGAGCGGCTCTTTCACGCCGAGATAGTCCACCGCGGCGGAAAAGTTTTCCACGAAAATCGCCGGGTCGGAAACATTGCGCGGTTCGCCGGACGATTCTCCCATGAAAGACTGGTCAAAAGTCAGGGCGACAAAGCCTCTCCTGGCCAGTTCGCCCGCGTAAACGCACGGCCCCTGTTCTTTCACGCCGCCGTATGGGGCGCCTACGATAATGGCGGGGTATTTTTTGCCCGGGTCGGCGTCTTTCGCCGTGTAGACGTCGGCCGCTATCGCCATGCCGAATCTGTTGCTGAAACGAACGTGTCTGCGGCTGACCGACGGGTCAAGCGCAGCGATGTATCCGTATGCCATAAAAACCTCCTTGAATGTTTTGACAACAGTGGTGTTTGTCTTTATACTTGATAAAGACAATATAAAACTTGAAGTCAACTTTAAGTCAAGAATTTTACGCTGCTTTTCGGAGGAAAATATGTTTTACACAATAGGGCAGATGTCCGCGATGACAGGCGTGCCCGCTTCCACGCTGAGATATTACGACAAAGAGGGGCTGCTGCCTTTTGTTGAAAGGTCGGGCGGAAACGCGCGCAGGTTCACCGACGCCGATTACGCCGCGCTTAAAGTTATCGAGTGTCTTAAAATGTCGGGGCTGTCAATCGCCGAGATTAAGGACTTCATCGGCATGACGAGGCGGGGCGACGCCACGCTTGGCGAGCGGTTTGAACTTTTTGAGCGCCGCCGCATTGAAACGGAAAAGCGGCTGGAAGAACTGCGGCATACGCTGGCGCTTATAAATTACAAATGCTGGTATTATAAAACGGCGGTGGAAGCCGGCAGCGAAAGCGTCGCGGCTAATACGGACTTTGAACATATACCGCCTGAACTCAGGGAAGCGAAAAGAGAACTCAGCGCTTTCGACTCCGGAAAAACAGAATAAAAAAGAGCCGGAGCGCCGCAAGATGGGCACTGTGAAGTGGGCGCGGCAGGCAAGTGTGCCTTTGAATATATGATGAAGAACCTGATGGCAACGAATATGGCAAATAATTGAAATACTAAAAATTGACACGGAGAGTAAACAATGCTGGAATTCGACACGGGAAAAGCGAAATTAAGAACATTTTTCGGTGCGCGTTACTGCGATATGCTTACGCACGCGTTAAACAAAAAATTTTACGTCAATCACCTGGCGTCTTACGTGGACATGGAGCCATTCGGCGCGCCGGGCGTCATCAGTTGGTTTGTTTTCATGAACGGACAGCCGCACGGCTATCCCGACGACTGGCTGTGGACGAACGAGATTTCAGATGACGGAAATGAAATTATAGAAGAGAATATCTGCGACGATCTCACAAAGCTGCTCAACAAACGTATTGAAGAAGGGTTTTTGCCGTTCAGACTGGCGTTCAGGAGAGACCCGTTTGACTGCGGAAACGCAAATTGGTGTCAATTTGTCGGCGCGTTTCGTTTCGGCGGTTTTATCGACGGATTATCCCGAGTAAAATACGTCAAGGTTGCCGACCGCATCGTATTGCCTGGTATAGGGGCACGCGCGCAAGATGACTGCCGTGATATTTTTATTAACGATTGGTCTGAATATCGTTATCCCGTGGAAAAAATGGGCTTGAACGGCACAGATTTGCAAACACTAAGGCAAGCAAACATTAAATACGCCGGTGAACTGCTCAGCCGTTTTCCGGGAGGAAGCGTGAGCGCGTGCGTGAGAATTATGAAAGCACTGTATGAAGTGTATCGCTCAAGATAATTTCGCAACGAAAGAACCGGGTTGTGTGAGTTTTACAACGGCGTGTATGAATATCTGCGCGGGATAATCGGGGATTGACAGGCGCGGGCTTATTTTTGTTTGCTTTTTGGCGGCGGCGGTTGTATAATTGCAGTGTGAAAATTCATTACCTAGGAGGGTAGCGTTATGTTGGACAAAAAAGTTGCGAAACTCATCAACGAACAGGTCAACAAAGAATTTTATTCGGCTTATCTGTATCTTGATTTCGCCAATTATTATGAAGATGAAGGGCTGGACGGCTTTGCCAACTGGTATGAAATCCAGGCGATGGAAGAGCGCGACCACGCCATGATGATGAGAAAATATCTCATCGACAGCGGCATAAGAGTGACGTTTGACAAAATCGAAAAACCCGACAAGACGTTTGACAATCATCTCGCGCCGCTTGAAGCCGGTCTCGAACATGAGCGTTACGTTACGTCGCTGGTGCTCAAAATTTACAAGGCGGCGGACGATGCGCAGGACTACAAGACGATGCAGTTTCTCGACTGGTTTGTGAAAGAGCAGGGCGAAGAAGAAAAGAACGCCGAAGACCTCATCAAAAAGATGAAACTTTACGGCGGTGACGGCAAAGGGCTTTATATGCTCAACCAGGAACTTGCCGCGCGCAAATACACGGCGCCGTCGGCGGCGGAATGAAAAAGACGTGAAAGGGCGAAATTTTTCCGCCCTTTTTTCACGCAAAAAACCGGCGCATTTGTTTGACATTTGTCACGGGCAGTGCTAAAATCTGCGCAACAGCAAAGATGAGGATATGCGGCGGGACGCGATTCCATGCAGAGAGCCGGCGGCTGGTGAAAGCCGGTTGGGGTTGTTCCGCTGTCTCGCCTCGGAGCCGCGCGGCCGAAAATAGCCGGTAAGCCGCGCCGGGTGTTCCCGTTACAGGGCGGAACGTTGACGGACGTTCGAGTGCGTTATTACGAAGAAGAGTGGTACCGCGGGTTTTGTTTACTCGTCTCTTCGCGTGTTTGTTCACGCGGAGAGACTTTTTTGTTATATAAAGGAAAAGGAGTAGAACGATTATGAAGACTTACACTGTTTCGCTTCCGAATTACACAATCGGGACGGAGGCTTACAAGGCGATTCCGCATGAATGCGGGTTTTACGGCAAAAACGCCGTGGTCATAGGCGGCAAGACGGCGATGGCGAAATCCAAAGACGCGCTGCTCGAAGGCGTTAAGGGTTCCGACATCAAAATAACCGATTTTATCTGGTACGGCGGCGACGCTTCTTTCACCAACGGCGACAAACTCATTGCCGACGAAAGGGTCAGAAACGCCGATATGCTGTTTGTTGTGGGCGGCGGCAGAGCGTGCGACACGGGCAAATACGTCGCCGACGTGCTTGACAAGCCTTTGTTTACTTTTCCTACGGTGGCGTCAAACTGCGCGGCGGTCACGCAGATTTGCGTGATGTACAACGACGACGGTTCTTTCGGCAAATATTATTATCCGAAACGCATAACCAACCACGCTTTCATCAATTCCGCCGTCATAGCCGACTCTCCTGTCAACCTGCTGTGGGCGGGGATAGGCGACGCGCTGTCCAAAGAGTGCGAGGCGCTTTTCGCTTCGCGGGACGCCGAACTGTTCCACACCACTTACATGGGCAGGCAGGTCAGCCGCATCTGCACCGACCCGCTTTTGCAATACGGCAAGCAGGCTCTTGCCGACATTAAGGCAAAAAAGGCGTCTTTCGCCCTGGACCAGGTTACGCTGGATATAATAATGAGCACCGGCATTGTGTCCAACCTGATGACCACCGCCGACGACTATTATTTCAACAGCTCCATCGCGCACATGGTATATAACGGCTCGACGATAACCCCGCACAGCCACAACCACATGCACGGCGAAGTCGTGTCGCTGGGCGTGCTGTGCCTTTTGACTTACGAAAAGAACTACGAACTGTGCGACAAAATAAGAAAGTTTAATCACGAACTGGGTCTGCCAGTGTGCTTCGGGGACATCGAAGTGACGGAAGACATGTTCCCGATGATTGCGCAGAAAGCCACGGCGACAACCGAGTGGGCGCACAGGCCGGCTTCCGCCAACATAACGGTGGAAAGCCTCATCGCCTGCATGAAAGAAACAGACGAGGCGGGCAGGAAGTTTAAAAAAGCGGCGGAGTGACCCGCCGCGGCGGACTAAAAGCGGCTTTAAGCCGCTTTTTTCCGTTAAATAAAGGCTTGTTTTTCTTGCGTCCAAACGTTTGACAGGCGGGGCTTGGTGTGATAATATATTTTAGCACTCGTATCGGGTGTGAATTTTTTTGTACTTGGGAGAGTGAACTATGGCAGCAAAAGGCGCTAGAGTCAAAGTTACGCTTGCCTGCACCGAATGCAAACAGCGCAACTACGACAACATGAAAAACAAGAAAAATACGCCTGACCGTATCGAACTCAAAAAATATTGCAGATTCTGCAAAAAACATACGGTTCACAAAGAGGCGAAATAAGGGCGAGGTAACCTATGGCATCTCAGACCAAAAAGAAAAAACCCAACATATTCAAAAGAATGGGCTCCTGGCTTGCCAGAAGCTGGGCGGAATTCAAAAAAGTGACGTGGCCGTCCGCCGGCACGGTATTCAAAAACCTGGGCATCGTGCTTGTGGTGGTAGTGTTCTTTTTGATTGCCGTCGGTCTTGCCGACCTGCTTTTCAGTTGGCTGTTGGGTCTTTTGACTTCAGTCGGAGCGTAAGGAAGCGAAATGGAAGAGGCAAAATGGTATGTGCTTCATACCTATTCGGGGTATGAAGACCTGGTAAAAGCCAATCTTACCCAGATGGTGGAAAACAACCATCTCGAAGACGAGATATTCGACATCAAGATTCTCACCGAGGAAACGGTGGAAGAGCGCAACGGCAAAAAGAAAGTCGTTGTGACTAAAATCATGCCGTGCTACGTCTATATCAAACTGAGATATTCGTCGCAGATATGGTATCTCGTCACCAATACGCGCGGAGTGACGGGTTTTGTCGGTCCGCAGGGCAGGGCTTTGCCTCTTACCGACGAAGAAGTAAAGCGTCTGCGTCTTGAAACCGTCGTGACCGACTTCAAACATAACATCGGCGACTATGTTCGCGTTATATCCGGTCCTTTCGAAGGGCAGGTGGGCATGATAAAGAGCATAGACACGGCGAAGCAGAAAGTCTGTCTGGTGCTGTCGATGTTCGGCAGGGAAACCGATATAGATATGGACTTTATACAGATAGAGTCCGTCTGACACGTTTATTATGTGGGAGAGGGGTGAAATACATTCAGCGCCCTTCGCTTAAACCACAAAGGAGAATATATTATGGCTAAGAAAGTAACAGCAGTCGTAAAATTGCAGTTGCCTGCGGGCAAGGCGACTCCGGGCCCGCCTGTCGGTTCTTCTTTGGGACCTCACGGTATCAACATTCCGGGTTTCACCAAAGAGTTCAACGCTAAAACGCAGGGTCAGGAAGGTCTGATTATCCCTGTGGTTATTACGATTTATCAGGACAGGTCGTTCACGTTTGCTCTTCCGATCTATGTTTTTTGAAAACTTTGAATCGCCGAAATTTTGCGGCGTGAGCAGCACCGCCTGTTCGTTCTCGCATTTGATATAGCGCAGCGCGAGCACTTCCGACAACGCCCCCATATGCGGACAAGAAAAGATCACCATATCTGTCACCGCTTTGCAGAAATGTTTTTCTGCCTTTTTTGAAAAACCGGTTAAAGACTTTTGGGCTGTAAACCAGTCCAAAAGTCAGCCCCGCCTTTTTGGTACATTATATACGTTTTACCCGTTTTTGTCAACATATATTGTCAAAAGCTCATACAGCGGTTGAAAAAGAGGGGCTTTGCCCCTCTTTTTCAACCGCCATCATCTTCTGCGGCGTATTTTTTTATAAAAATACAGCATTCCTTTTCGTATCAGAGCGAACGTGCCCTTATCCACCCAAAAAAGCGCCGCTTTTTTGAAAAGGCTCTGACCAGGCAAAAACGTGCTTTCCGCCCCGCCCGGTTCGTTTTTTATCCCTTTCTGATAAAATTCGAGCATCGTTTCCATGCTGACGCGCAGATCTTTTTCCGTTTCCGGCAAGATCTGTTATGAGATCGAATTGATCGAAGGATTTACTTTGGTGCAT
>ERZ1106932.20-NODE-20-length-71162-cov-127.182261_pt1 | contig 71162 bp, 64 predicted proteins | sample MGYA00403665_ERZ1106932 | MGnify/ENA primary metagenome ERZ1106932 (study PRJEB35170, sample SAMEA104062448) | human gut metagenome | biome: human gut; feature: human-associated habitat; material: faeces | place: Denmark | collected 2012-08-24 ... | reverse complement strand
TTATCCCTTTCGTACAGTTGATCGTATATAATCTCTTTCTGAAACTGACTGCGGCGCAGAAGGAAAGCTGCAACGAGCTTCCCTCGCAGCGGGAGGCCTTTACCGAATTCGTGCGCATGTCCTCCCCGACCACGCAGAAGGTAGACAACGTCAAGGGCGTTTACGAAAGCGTATCCGATTTTTACGGCGCGGACGCCAACGGCGATATTTACGGATACGGCATAACGCCGAACCCCAACACGATTGCGACGGACGGCAAAAACGGATACTTTACGTCGGGAAAGGTCGCCATGCTCGTTTCCACCGCATCGGTGCAAAGGCAGTATTATAACAACATGCAGGGCAGCTCTTCCAGCAAATACGGTTACGACGTCGCGCCCATGCTCGTATATAAGGAATACAGCGAGGACGGCACGGAGGTGCTGGTGCACGGCGTGGAGGGCGCGCACAGCGGTTCTGTCGCGCTGGTCATGAACGCAAATACCAAAAACCCGAATGCGGCATGGCTTTTCATGGAATACGTCGCGAGCAAGGAAGGACAGGAAATTCAGGCCGAAGGCGGGTTCGCCGTGCCCTATTACAAGTCGCTTGCCTATGACGAAGAGGGAGCTTTCCTGAACAGCAGATACGCGGCGGATAACGCTATCGTGTTCGTCGAAGCGACGGAATACGAGCGTCCGGGGGATTGGTGGTATCTCAAAAATAAAAAGTGGATAGACGCATGGGCCGGCGTACTCAATTCCGACGTACGCGGCGGCAAGATGAGCCTTACGGATTTTTACAAGTCGGCCGAATTTATCGGCACGCAGGAAATTTTATACGATTATACGAGGAGATAAGCCCTGTATGGCAATTTCGCAGAGGACCGCGAAGAAAAGACGCGGCAGCGTATATAAAAACGAGGAAATATGCGGCACGATCATGGCGTCGCTGCCCGTGATACGGTTCGTATTGTTCGGCCTGGCGCCGATGGTGTTAGCGCTCGTCATGGCGTTTTTCAAAATGAAAAAGATCACCTCGTTTGAGGGCTCGGAGTTCGTTTGGTTTGAAAATTTCAAGTATATTTTCACGGATCCGAATTTCGGCACTTCCATCGTGAACACGCTTATCTACGTGCTCGTGCTGCCCGTTTCCATCTTTTTGGGGTTGCTGGTCGCGGCCGTGCTCAATTCCAAGGTGCGGGGAAAGGGATTTTTCCGCGTGGTCGTGTTTCTCCCGTACATCTGTTCGACCGTCGCGATCGTTTACATCTGGAAGTGGCTCTATAACTATAATTACGGCATATTCAACGTGCTTTTGGGCAGACAAATTCCGTGGCTTATCGATAAAAATATGTTTCGCTTATCCATTTTGATGATGTTGCTTTGGTCGACCACGGGGTATAAGATCATCATTCTGGCGGCGGGGCTGACGGCGGTCAATTCCTCGTATTACGAAGCGGCGGAAATAGACGGCGCCAACGCTTTGCAGAAGTTCGCGCACATTACCGTGCCCGCAATTTCGCCCACGCTGTTTTTTTTGCTCGTAACGGGAATGATCAGTATTTTTCAGATGTTCAGCGAGTCGCAGGTCATGGATCCGACGGGCGGCCAGTCCGCGGAATACGCGGGGTTGACCATTGTGTTCTATCTTTACCGCATGGGCTTCAATTATTACGACATGGGCGCGGCGTCCGCGACCGCATGGGTGCTGTCGCTGATGATACTCGCGATCACCGTTCTGAATTTCAAGATTTCCAAATTGTGGGTGCATTATGACTGAGAACGTTATCGCGCAGAGAAGAAACAACGGAAAGGCAAAGGCTCGTTCTGCGGCGTCGAAAGCGCTGTCTTACGCCTTTTTGATACTTACGGCCGTCGTCGTGCTGTTCCCGTTTTATATCGCGCTCGTCACTTCGTTCAAGACGCGCGTGGAGGCCATGAACGTGGAATTTACCTGGTGGCCGAAGGAGTTCAGTCTGCACGGCTATAAGGACGTGCTGACCTATAAGGGAAGCAACGCCATCACCATACCGCTTATCGTTCTCGGTTTTCTCAATACGCTTTGGATGGTGGTGCCGCGTTCGCTTATCAGCACCGTACTGGCGGGCATGGCCGCCTACGCTTATGCTAAACTGCGGTTCCGCGCAAAAAACGGCATGTTCGGATTTTTGATCGCCACCATGATGATACCGGGGGTAATCACGCTCATTCCGTCTTACCTCATGTTCTACTGGCTCGGCTGGCTCACCACGCCGCTGCCCGTCATTCTGCCGCCTCTTTTGGGCGGAGCTTCCTGCGTGTTTTTCATGCGGCAGTATTATTTGGGCGTGCCGGGCGAGATGGTGGAGGCGGCATGTCTGGACGGCTTGGGATATTTCGGCATATATTTCAAAATCATGTTCCCGATCGGCATGCCCGCTTTCTGGGCGCAGCTTGTGCTTGCGCTGATCGGCGGCTATAACGAATACCTCGGTCCGCTGCTCTATCTGAAAAACACAAACCTGTATACATTGCAGCTGATGCTCACGCAGTTTTCCAGTTCGAGGAGCACCGATTCGGCCGCGGTCATGGCCTCCGCCATGGTGGCGCTCATTCCTACCGTGCTGGTATTCGTATTCGCGCAGAAACAGTTTATATCGGGCATCGTCGCTTCGGGCCTGAAAATGTGAAATAAGGAGAAAATGTTATGAGAATGAAAAAAACGGCAGCTTTACTGCTTGCGCTCGCGCTGGCGCTGGGAGGTTTTTCCGCCTGCGGCAAAAACGCGTTCGAAAACGTGGAATTCGGTTACGGCGACGGCACGAAACCGAACGCGGACGGCTCGCTCATGCTTACGGAATATGATACTTCTTTGTTTTATCGCAACGATCTTTCTTTGAAAAAGGTGGCGGATCCCTGCGCTTTGTATATCGAGGAGGGCGATTACGCGGGCACCATATTCGTGTACGGAACGAGCAATACGCTGGGCGCGGCGGCTTTCGGCGTCTGGGGAAGCACGGACGGCGTGAACTGGACGTCTTACGGCGTGGCGTTCGAGCCGGACAGAAAATCGTGGAGTTACAGCAGCCTTTGGGCGCCCGAGGTAATCCGCAGCGAAACGGACGGCAGATATTACATGACATATTCGGGGCGCAACGCAAACTGCAAGGCCTCCGGCGGCAGATATTACGATAACACCTATATCGGGCTGGCGGTGTCCGACAGTCCCGTCGGACCGTTCGTACAATGGACAGGTACGAACGGTAACGGAGACCTTATCGGCCTGGGCGATCCGATACTCGATCCCGCGAAGATATCCGCGGTGGACGGCGTCGCCTGTGAAACGGGTAAATATGAAAGATACCGCTTTCTCGATTCGTCGTATTTCGTCGATAAGGACGGTTCGATCTATCTTTACGTGTCCAAAGGTCAGGACCGTTACAACGTGCTGACGGAGGAGGACGAAATCCCCCAGTCCGAACGCGACAAGTCCGATATATGGGTGTTCTCCTGCGAGGATTTCGCGACGATAGATTATTCTTCCGCAAAGATACTGACGGCGGTCGGCTACAATACGCCGGACGACAGAAGCGAGGCGAATATCAACGACGTCGACGCGGAACGCGCCGCGGCGGAAACCATCAACGAGGCTCCGCAGATGTACGAACGCGACGGCACGTATTACCTTACGTATTCGGTGGGCGGTACTACCTCCAACCTCTACGCGGTGGCGCAGGCGATAGGGAAAAGCCCTGAGGGGCCTTTCAGAAAACTTTCCAAAGCCGAAGGCGGGCTGGTGCTCGCCGCTGATATGAACTGGATTCAGAACGCGGGTACGGGACACCACTTTCTGACGGAGATCGGAGACGAACTGTTTATTTTCCACCACGAAGGCGCGGACAGATACATGATAGATTCCAACAACCGCGCCGTAGCTTACGACCGCGTCGGCTTCATTAACAACGGAAAGGAGGTGGTTATGGCCGCAAACGGCCCCACGTCCTACAGTCTGCAGGCGCTGCCGCAAGTTTTCAGCGGGTATAAAAATATTGCGCCCGAAGCGGAGGTAACCGCGGAGGGACTGGCGCAGGGCGGCGATACGAAGTGGCTGACGGACGGTTTCTTCGCCTCGCATACCTACGGTGCGATAGGGGAAACGGAATTTGCGGCGGGCGCGGCTGCGAAGGTGGAGCTGAAATGGGACGGTTACAGAAAGATCCGTTCGCTCATGATCTATAACAGCATCGATTACGGCAAGACGTTTTACAAAATCGCGCGCATAGAGTTTTCCGTCCGAATGCCGTCCGGCGCGAAGGGTACGGTCGCCGTGGACGACGCGGCTTTCCGCTTTGACGAAACCACGTGCTACGGCGCGATGGAACTGATGTTCGCGGGCAGCAACCTGGTGCTCGATTTCAACGAAATCGAGGTGAACGCCGTTACCGTAACGTTCAAAGCGCCGAGAAGCGAGGGCGTCGCCGCGATCGGCGATATCTGGGTGCTCGGCAAATAAGGAGGAATGAGATGAAAAGAAAAATTTTGTCGCTGCTCGCGTTGGTCGCGCTGGCGCTTACGGCCTTTTGCGGATGCGCGGTAAAAGCCACGCAGGAGGAGCTCGGCTCGCTGAGCGGCTTCGAGTTTGAAAATCCGACGTACGAGGGCGGTTATCCCGGCGTGGAAACGGACGAAGGCTTTGAGATGGACGGCCGTTTTGACGAAAAAGAATGGGGCGAGGTAGGCAGCGTTTGGACGTTCGCGCATTCGAGCGGCACCGAAAGCAATCCCATCACCATGACGACGAAGAGTTATCTCGGTCAGAAAGGGGTGTACGTGGCGTTTTCCGTCAAGGATACCGCCGTGTATTATTCGGCGGACAGAAAGGCTTCGGGCAATACGTCGGTGGAAATTTACATGTCCGCGTACGGACAGACGGAATGGAACGGCAACGCCTTCCGCATTTCCGTCGTGCCGACGGGGACGGATACATGCATAACGGAAATGCGGACATACCGCGACAGAAAGCTCGATTTCGGGGACGGCGAGAAGGTCGATCTGAACTGGGTGCTTTGGGATAAGGCGCACCTTGCGGGGAGCCATATCAACGGCGTCGGCATCAATTCCAACTTCAACGAGGGCTACGATATCGAGCTTTTCGTCCCTTACGAGAGCCTGGGACTTTCGGAAAGGCCGCCCGCCGTACAGTATATGACCGCGTTTTATCACGTGGAATCGGAGGCGACCGACGCCGACAACACCTGGACGAAATGCAACCCGACCTCGGGAACGACGGCGTTCAGCACATGGCTTGTGGCGGATAACGAAGAGATAGACGAATATTCCGTGATGGCCGATAAAATGGTTGTCTGCGACGAATATATGACGCTCGACGGAGAACTTTCGGAGGAGGAGTGGACGTCTGCGGAAACGACGGGCTATACCGCCGGAAAGCCGCAGTACGGCAAGGAAGCGGAAATTTCCGTAAAGACGCATTTCGGCGACAGAGGCTTATATGTCGGCCTTTCGGTTGCGGACGGCAAAGTTTACGCGACGGAAACGCGGGACGTCAAACTGAACAGCGGTTTCGAACTTTGGCTGCAGAGCGCGGCGGCGGAAAAAACCGACGGAAATTCCATGCAGCTGCGCGTGGACGCGCTCGGCGGCGTTACCAAATGGAAATATAACGAAAGCTCGGCCAACTGGAAAGAAACTTATTTCAAGTCGCGCGCGGCCGTCGCCCTGCACGGCTGCGAAGAGAACGAAGACGGAACGATCGCCTCCGACGACGCGCAAGGATTTTCTGTGGAGATTTTCATTCCGTGGAGCGAATTTTCCTTCGACGCCGAAGCGGGCGTGGCGCTCTATCCCGCGTACGTGCGCGCCACCGACAACGAAAATCTGAAAAATACCGAAAGCGAAGCTTGGCAGTATTTGCAGATCGCCAGCCAGACGGCGGCGAAAACGCAGTCTTTAAAATCTCTCTTCCGCTTTACGGAAAACGGGTGCGTCTACGCGCTGAGCGCGAAAGACGTCGTGTTTACGGGGGCGGATCTCGGCGGCGACGGCAGCTATACCTTTACCGTTGAACTTACGAAAGCGCCCGACCTTGCGCCGATCAACGGAGCGCTGACGGCAGCGGCGGCCGCAGGCGCGGAAACCTCCCTGCCGGAGGGAATGTCGCTCGTCGGGGAAAGCGGCGGAGAATATACTTTTAAAATCGCCGCCGACAGCGTGGACGACTTTACGACGGCACGGCGCATAACCTTTTCGCTGGACGGGGCGCGGACCGAGATTTCCGTGAGAAAATCGCCGATCGTCTACGACGGGAAGATAGATGAAAACGACGCGGCCTACGCGGAACCGTTCTCTTTCTATGCGTCGAAGATAACCGACAGCGAAGTCATCGACATGGAGGGCACGGTATACGGTTACGACGCGGGCGACGGATTCGCGCTCGGCGTCGTGTTCGACAGCGATTACATAGACTGCAACGATTCCTCAACGAGCGGAAATTACGGCGGCGGCATCGAGATCTCCGTCGGTACGGCGCAGGCTGCGGCGGGCGGCGGCACGCGCGTGGTATGGCGCATATACCCCGACGGTACGGCGCGGGTAGGCGTTAACAAAAACGTACCGGAAACGGCGCGCGTGGACACCTTCCCCGGCGCGTCTTCATGGGGTATTGCGAGCATTGCCGGCGCGGACGGCGCGGGATATAATAAAATGACCGCGGAATTCTTCCTGCCGTACGATTACTACGGGGTGAACGGCGCGGACGAACTTTATATCGCGATCGGGCTGAACGCCACCAAAAAGTCGGACGTAACCACTTACGCAACCGTTTGGCTGAACGGCACGGGGACGAAATCGTACGTGCCGGCCGCGTCCTTGACGGCGTTTGAGATGAAAGATGCGGCGTGTTCGCTCGTCGGCGGCGAGGGCACGTTCCGCCTGACCACGGATATCGAAGGCGAAACATATGTCAAGGGCGCCGTTTTCGAGGGCGCGGAGGTTACGGAAGAGGATTTCGGCGTTTACCGCGTACGCTCGGAGGCGAGCGTATCGCTGACGGCGAAAAAAGGCTCGCGCACGGCAACGGTCGAATGTACGGCCGAGGCTGCCCCGCAGCTCGACGGCGCGATAGGCGAAAACGAATACGCTGGCCTGCTGAAAGAATATTCCATGGCCGACGGCGATTACGCGGCCGACGTCAAGGTCTATTATAAGACGACGGGTGCTTCCGTATACCTCGCTTTCGACGTACGGGAAACGGGCGCGGCGAAATATGTGAAGGATACTCCGAGCGGCAATCAAGGCACCGCGGGCATCAACTTCGCCGTAGCGAGCGAGGGCTTTGCGCGGGCGAATTATTACAGAGCGTATGCAACGGGCAAGGCGCGGATCAAGCAGAATTTCGGCGGAAAGGCATTCGGCGCGCCTAATTCCGATGTGGCGGAATTCAATTATTTGTGCGGCAGCGTACGGGTGGAAAACGGGCAGGCGGACGATATTTCCGCTTATGTGCTGGAATGGCGCGTTGACTACGCCGATTACGGGGTGAACGGCGCGGACGAATTGTATTTTCTCTTCGGTTGGATCAACGGCAACCAGGCCGACCGCGGGTTCAGCGCCGCAACGGGCGCGCAGTTCAATATAGTAACGAACGATCAGAACAACGGTCTGTTCGCCCTTGAAAATTATTTCACCGCGGAGGCCGTTTCCGAATGAAAAACTTTTTGAAAGGCGCCGTCTGCGCGGCGATTGTATGCAGTATGTTTATTCCCGCGTTTGTTTCCGGCGGCGCGGCCGCCGCCGATAAAATTGTAGACGTGTACCTGATCGCCGGGCAGTCGAATGCGGTCGGATACGGCTACGACGACCTCGAAGAAAACGGATTTACCGACGAGAGGCTGAAAAACGGATACGACAACGTGCTTTTTTACGGTCGTTACGAATCGGATAAAGAAGTTCCGTCGGGGCTCGTCGAGGTGAAAAAGGGGCTGGGCAAGAACTGGACGAACGGACAGAGCGGTTCGGGGGCGGAGATCGGCGTCGCCGCGGCGGTGTCCGACCTCGCGGACGGCGGCGTTTCCGCCGTAATCAAATGCGCGTGGGGCGCTACCTTCCTCGCGCCCGATACGGGCAATGCGGTTTCCGTAAGCCAGGGGACGTGGACGCCTCCGAGTTATATCGAAAAATATTCGCTCGACACGAACGGCGGCAAGATCGGCGCCATGTATTCGCGTTTTCTGCAAACGGTGCGCGACGGTTTGAATCTTTTGAAATCCGAAGGATATACGCCCGTTTTAAAAGGTATGTGGTGGATGCAGGGCGAAGCGGAATGTCCTGACAGGAAGAACGCCGCGGCATACGAGGAACTGCTGACCTGCCTTATTTCGGACGTGCGCGCCGACCTTTGCGAACTGACTGCGCAGGACAGCGCGAAAAACCTGCCTTTCGTTCTGGGAAAAATATACCGCAATCCGGAATTTTCGCAGTTCGCGTATATCGACGAGGTCAGACAAGCGCAGCAGAGCGCTGCGGATAAGCTGCCCAACGTGTTCGCGGTGGATTGTACGGGACTGCCGCAGCAGGACGGCTGGCATTTTTACGCTTCCGCACAGCTTTGGCTTGGGCGGCAGTTTGCGGAAACGGTGCTTACTTCGGAAGGAAAATTCAAGGTTTCCGTCGAAGGCGAGGGCGTGTCCGTCACGGGAAGCGGCATCAAACGGGCGGGGGAAAACGTGAGCGTCCGCGTTCAGGCTCAACGCGGGTATAAGCTCGCGGGGCTGAGCGTGCGCGTCGGCGCGGACGGCGCCGAAGAGTCGGTAAGGACGGACGAAAACGGATATTATTCCTTCGTCATGCCTGCGGATAACGTATTCATAAAGGCCGAAACGGAGGCTTTGCCCCTGTTCAGGCTGATCTCGGCTGAGGTCAGCGACGCGGCGGGCGGCAGCGTTTTCGCGGGTGCGGACGCGAAGAACGGTTGGTACGAGGGCGAGAGCGTTTCTTTGGCGCTCACCGTATCGGAGGGTTACGAGTTCGCGGGCGCGGCGGTGAACGGGAAGCCGATCGGTCCTTCCGACAGCGACGAACGAGCCTATTATTTTACGATTTCCGAAGCTGCGGACGTGAAGTTCTACGCGGAAGTGAGAAAAGTTACCGTCGCGCCGCCCCCTGAGCCCGAACCGCCCGAACAGAAAGAAGGGTGCAAATCCGCGCTGGGCGCGGAAACGGGATTCGGTCTGTTATTTGCCGCAGGAGCGGCGGCGGCCGTAAAGAAAAAGAGATAAAAAACAAAAAACAACGGCTTTTGCCGTTGTTTTTTTACATGGAGCAGGTGATGAGAATCGAACTCACAACCACAGCTTGGGAAGCTGTTGTTTTGCCACTAAACTACACCTGCGATGCGTTTTCTGCCGCGCGGAAACGCCGCGGCGGCTTTTTACTTTTCTCATTATAGCACATTGTCGGCTAAAAGTAAATAAAAAATAATAAAAAAATATTTGTCAATCCGCATATAATATGTTATAATTATCAAAAAACGGGGGAGGCTTGTTATGGCACTTTTCTTAAAGATCATAGAATGGAGCGACGACTCGAAAGACCAGCTCGTGTATAAATATCCGCTCAAAAACGCGGGACGCGAGGTAAACCAAAAGAGCAAGCTCGTCGTCAGAGAATCGCAGGAGGCGATATTCGTCCATAAGGGGCAGATCTGCGATATTTTCCCCGCGGGTACGTACGATCTCAATACGGAGATATTCCCGATACTTTCCAAGCTCGCGGGCTGGAAATACGCGTTCCAGACGCCGATCACGCTCGACATATATTTCGTCAGCGTGAAACAGTTCACGGGCGTCAAGTGGGGCACCGCCAACCCGATCATGATGCGCGATCCCGAATTCGGCATGATCCGCGTCAAGGGATACGGCTCGTTTGCGTTCAAGGTGCATGATTCGGGCGTGTTTTTAAGGGAGCTGTTCGGCACCAATTCCACGTATAAAACGAGCGATATCACCGACTGGCTCAAGACGATGCTCATTTCGGCGTTGACCGACGCCATCGGCGAAAGCAAGATATCCGCGCTCGATCTCGCGGGCAACACGCTGGAATTCAACGAGATCGTCAAGCACAGCATACAGGATAAATTCAAGTCCATCGGCCTCATGCTGACCAATCTCTTCATCGAGAACATGTCCGTTCCCGAAGAAGTGGAAAAGGCCATCGACGAGCGCACCAAGCTCGGCATACTGGGCGACAAGACGGACGTCATGATGAAAATTTCCGCGGCGGAGGCGCTCAAGGACGCCGCGAAGAACGAAGGCATGGGCGGCGCGTTCGTCGGCGCGGGCATGGGCATAGGCGCGGGCGCGGGGCTGGGCTCCATTTTCGGAGAGGCCTTCAAGAGCGCGCAGCAGCCGTCGAACGGCGGCGCAGGCGCAGGCGCGGCGGCGGGCGGCGCGGTTTGTCCCAAGTGCGGCGCGCATGTCGGCCCGAAAGCGAAATTCTGCCCCGAGTGCGGGGAAAAGCTGGCCGCCAAAAAATTCTGCCCCGAATGCGGCGCGGAAGTAAAGGCTTCGGCGAAATTCTGTCCCGAATGCGGCAACAAATTCTGATAACGACCGTTAAAAACGGAAAGGAGAGAAAGATATGGCAAAGAAAATCACGGCTGAAACGAAGATATTCGACGCGCTGGAGATCAACCCCAAGGCGGGCGATATCCTCATGAACTACGGCATGCACTGTCTCGGCTGCGCGCTCGCGCACGGCGAAACGGTGGGGGAGGCGGCGGACGTTCACGGCGCCGACCTCGAAAAAATGCTCGAGGAACTCAACGACGTAGAATAATCGTCTGAAAGCGGGCGGCGCGGGATAAGCGCCGCCTTTTTCAAGGAATGATCGGGAGGGGATTATGGAAGAAGAGATGAAAGACGGCGCCGTGCCGGAACAGGTGGAAACGGAGAACGTAAAATGCGATTCCTGCGGATCCAATATGAAGTTCGATCCCGAAAGCCAGATGCTCTACTGCGAGCACTGCGGCCGGAAGGAGAGTTTTGCTGTCTATGTGCAGGCGGACGAACTTGCGATCGAGGACGCGCTGAAAACGGGCGGCGCGAGCTGGGCGGAGGAAACAAAAGTTTTCCGCTGCGAGAACTGCGGCGCAAAAGTCGTGCTCGACAAGGGCGAAACGGCGGCGGTCTGTCCTTTCTGCGGGACGGCGCAGGTTGTGGAACTCGAAGAGCTGGCGGGGCTCAAACCCAACGCGCTGCTGCCTTTCAGACTGACGGCGGAGGAGGCCGCGTCCTCGTGCAAAAAATGGGCGAAGAAAAAGGTATTCGCGCCCCGCGCGTTCAAAAAGAACCTCAAGACGGACAATATGCACGGCGTATATATACCGTGTTTCACTTTCGACAGCAATACGGAATCGGTCTATTCGGGGCGTATCGGCAAACGGCATACCCGAACGGTCGGTTCGGGGAAGAACCGCAGGACGGAAACATATATCGTCTGGCGCAACGTCAGCGGCAGGTTCAGTCATTTTTTCGACGACGTGAGCGTGGTTGCCGGTTCCAAGGTTACGCAGAAAGACTTGGCGAAAATGGGACCGTTCGACAGCAACCGCTCCACGAAATACGACGGTAAATACCTGCTCGGCTTTTCTTCCTATTATTACGAGAAGGATATTTCTCAATGCTGGGGAGAGGCGAAGTCCATGATGGACGCGCAGCTGAAACGGCTGATTCTGTCGCAGTATAATTACGACGTGGTCGATTACATCAATATCGGCACCAAGCATTATTCCGTTACATACAAATACGTGCTCCTGCCCGTTTATGCGGGGCACTTCGATTTTAAAAAGAAGATATACTCGTTTTTCGTCAACGGAACGAACGGCAAAGTTACGGGAAAAACGCCCGTCGCCGTCTGGAAGGTGCTCGTTACGGCGCTCGTCGGGCTGGCGGCGCTGGCGGGACTGGTCTATCTCGTCATGCAGTTTATGTGAAACGGGGCGCGGCGTCGTTTTGCCGCCGCGCTTATTGCGTTTTTTGAAAGCGGATACGCAAGATGTTGTGTTTTCCGCTTTTTTCTTTAAAAAACTTACAAAAAGGCGAAAAAAACCTTTAAAAACAGTTGACTTCGGACGGAAATTTTAATATAATGGTTAAGCTGTGTAATAGGGTTGATACGGAAAGTTACTTAATTTCGCTTTAAACAGCGGGCGAAAAGATAATTTCCGTTGACAAATGTAGAGGCTCGACCTCTGCGACTAACATCGGGTTTAGTGTATCGCGGTCATTCGCAGCGACTTAATTTAATTAAGTATCGGCGGATGATTTTTTTATGTTCACGGATTCGACACACACGGCAAAGTTGACGAAATGTTAGGATAAAGAAAAGGAGAAAAAACATGGCAAGTCAGAAAATCAGAATCAAATTGGTATCTTACGACCACGAGATGGTGGACCAGGCCGCGGCGCGCATCGTCGATACGATGAAAAAGGGCGGCGCGAAGATCAGCGGACCCATCCCCCTGCCTACGGAGAAGGAGATCGTTACGATCCTCCGTTCCCCGCATAAGTACAAGGACAGCCGCGAACAGTTCGAGATCAGAACGCATAAACGCCTGATCGACATCTATTCGCCCAACATCAAGCTTTTGGACAGCATTCATCTGCCCGCAGGCGTGGACATCAAGATCAAATTATAATCAATATATAAATATATACGGAGGTGAACTTTATCTATGAATAAAGCAATCATTGGAAGAAAGTTGGGAATGACGCAGGTTTTCGCGCCCGACGGCAGAGTGATACCCGTAACGGTAGTGGAAGCGGGCCCCTGCCCGATCGTGCAGGTGAAAACTTTGGAAAGGGACGGTTACACCGCTCTGAAACTCGGTTTTGACGAAACGACGGAAAAAGCGCTGAACAAGCCGCAGCTCGGCCAGTTCAAAAAAGCCGGCGTGGCGCCGCAGAAAGTGCTTAAAGAAGTCCGTTATGACGACGTGAGCGCGTACTCCGTCGGACAGGCCGTCAAGTGCGACGTTTTCGCCGCGGGCGACAAAGTGGACGTTTCGGGCGTTACCAAGGGCCACGGGTTCACGGGCGTTATCAAAAGGTGGAACAACCACCGTCTGAAGGAAACGCACGGCGTAGGCCCCGTACACAGAGAGGTCGGCTCCATGGGCGCGAACAGCACGCCGAGCCGCGTTTTCAAGGGTAAGAAGATGCCCGGTCAGTACGGCCACGAAAACGTAACCATACAGAACCTTGAGATCGTGAAAGTGGACGTGGAGAGAAACGCGCTGCTCATCAAAGGCGCGATCCCCGGCCCCGTGAAGAGTATCGTTACGATCAAGGAAAGCGTTAAAGGTTAAGGAGAGTGAAGAAAATGCCAAACGTAAAATTATACAATATGAGCGCCGCAGAAGTGGGCACGTTGGAACTGAATGAAGATCTGTTCGGCATGGATTACAACGAAGCCCTGATCCATCAGGCGGTCGTTACCAGATTAGCAAACGAAAGACAGGGAACGAAAAGCACTCTTACCCGCGCCGAAGTGAGGGGCGGAGGCGCGAAACCCTGGAGACAGAAGGGCACGGGCCGCGCAAGGCAGGGTTCCATCCGTTCTCCGCAGTGGACGAAAGGCGGCGTGGTATTCGCGCCCAAGTCCAGGGATTTCTCGAAAAAAATGAACGTTACGGCGAAGAGGATCGCGCTCTTTTCCGCGCTCTCGCAGAAGATCAGGGACGACGAAGTGGTCTTTATCGAAGATCTGAAAGTCGCCGCGCCCAAGACCAAGGAAGTCGTTAAAATGCTCGACGCGTTCAAGCTCGAAAAGAGCGTGCTGATCGTAACGAACGGCAAGGACGAAGATCTCGTGAGAGCGGCGAACAACCTCGAAAAGGTTACGACCGTTCCCGTCGAACTCATCAATACTTACGACGTGGTCAAAAATGCGAAAGTAGTCATTTCCAAAGAGGCCGCCCAGAAATTAGAGGAGGTTTACGGAGCATAATGTTAGCACACGACATCATCATCAAACCCGTTCTGACTGAAAAGAGTTACACGGGTATACAGGATAAGAAATACACTTTCGTCGTCGCGAAAGGCGCGAACAAGACGGAGATCAAAAAGGCTGTCGAAGAAGTTTTCAACGTACAGGTGGAAAGCGTGAACACGCTGAACGTCAGGGGCAAGCTGAAAAGAATGGGCAAGAACCAGGGCTACACCCCGTCGTACAAAAAGGCAGTCGTGCAGCTCAAGAAAGACAGCAAGGCTATCGAATTCTTCGAATCGCTGTCCTAAGGAAAAGTAACGGAGGAAAACTTAAATGGCTATTAAGAGATATAAACCGACTTCGTCCGCCCGCCGTTTCATGACGGTCAGCGCTTACGACGAAATCACGACGGATAAGCCGTTCAGAGGCCTTTTGGAAGACCAGAGAAAGAGCGGCGGCAGAAACGCGCAGGGCAAGATCACCGTCAGGCATATCGGCGGCGGCAACAGAAGAAAATACCGCATCATCGACTTCAAGCGTCAGAAAGACGGTATCCCCGCGACGGTTAAAACTATCGAATACGATCCCAACAGAAGCGCGAATATCGCCCTGCTCTTCTATGCGGACGGCGCCAAGACCTACATTCTCGCGCCCGTCGGCCTCAACGTGGGCGACGTGATCGTCAGCGGCCCCGATGCGGACATCAAAGCCGGTAACTGCCTGCCTTTGGAAAATATCCCCGTCGGTACAGTCGTGCACAATATCGAACTGCAGCCGGGCAAAGGCGGCCAGATCGCGAGAGCGGCCGGCATGAGCGCCCAGCTGATGGCTAAGGAAGGCAAATTCGCCACGCTGAAAATGCCCAGCGGCGAAATGAGATACGTTCTCGTAACCTGCAAGGCGACCATAGGCCAGGTGGGCAATCTGGAACACGAGATCATCCGCGTCGGCAAGGCCGGCAAGACCCGTCACATGGGCATCCGCCCGAGCGTCCGCGGCGTGGTTATGAACCCGTGCGATCACCCGCACGGCGGCGGCGAAGGCAAATCGCCGGTCGGCCGTCCCGGTCCCGTAACGCCGTGGGGCAAGCCCGCTCTCGGCTACAAGACGAGAAAGCACAAGAAGGCTTCCGATAAAATGATTATCAACAGGATCAATTAAGGAGATATAAAGGTATGAGCAGAAGTGTTAAAAAAGGCCCGTACGTTGAAGAAAGACTTCTCAAAAGGGTCGAAGAATTGAATGCCAAAAACGAAAAGAAAGTGCTTAAAACCTGGTCGAGAGCGTCGACGATATTTCCTCAGATGGTAGGACACACGATCGCCGTATACGACGGAAGAAAGCATGTGCCCGTATATTGCACGGAAGACATGGTCGGCTGCAAGCTGGGTGAATTCGCGCCGACGAGAACGTTCAAGGGACACGCGGGCGAAAAGTCCACGGGCGGCAAATAGGAGGTTTAACCCGTTATGGCAAAGAATATGAAAGAAAAAACTCTCCGCATCGCAGAGAAGAAAGATAAAAGACCCAAGGCGATCGCAAGGCACGTCCGCATCTCCCCGTATAAGGTGGGCCGCGTGCTCGACCTCATCAGAGGCAAGGACTATGCGGAAGCCGTCGCTATTCTGGAAAACGTGCAGAAATCCTCTTCCGAACCCGTGAAAAAGGTTCTGATGAGCGCCGCCGCGAACGCGGAACACAACCTCGGCATGAGCAAGGACAATCTTTACGTTGCCGCCTGCTACGCCGACCAGGGCCCCACGCTCAAAAGAGTTATGCCGAGAGCGCAGGGCAGAGCGTTCAGGATTTTGAAACGCACCAGCCACATCACCGTGGTTCTGGACGCCAGAGCGTAAGAGGAGGACAGTATGGGACAGAAAGTTAATCCGCACGGTTTAAGAGTAGGTATCATAAAGGACTGGGATACGCAGTGGTTCGCGGGCAAGAAGGACTTTGCCGCCAACCTCAAAGAGGATTATGAAATCCGCACGTATCTCAAAAAACAGTATTTCCAGGCCGCGATCTCCAAGATCGTGATCGAGCGCGCCGCGCAGAGAATCACCATCACCATCCACACCGCTCGTCCGGGCGTTCTGATCGGCAAAGCGGGCGCGGAGATCGAAGTCATGAAGAAAAAGCTCGCGAAAATGACCACGAGCAAACAGATTTCCATCAATATCGTGGAGATCAAGAAACCCGACGCGGACGCGCAGCTCGTCGCGGAATCGATCGCGGGCCAGCTCGAAAAGAGAGTTTCGTTCAGAAGGGCCATGAAGCAGGCGATCGGCCGTTCGGTTAGGAGCGGCGTCAAGGGCGTAAAAGTCATGGTGAGCGGCAGATTGGACGGCGCGGAGATCGCGCGTTCGGAACAGTATCACGAAGGTTCCATTCCCCTGCAGACGCTCCGTGCGGACATCGATTACGGCTTTGCGGAAGCGCACACCACGTTCGGCGTTATCGGTATCAAATGCTGGATTTATAAAGGCGAAGTCATCGGCAACCCGAACAAAAAGACCGTTGAAGGAGGCGAAGCATAATTATGTTAATGCCAAAGAGAGTTAAAAGGAGAAGAGTACACCGCGGCAGAATGACCGGCAAGTGCACGAAGGGCAACAAGATCGCTTACGGCGATTACGGCCTGGTTGCGCTCGAACCCGCTTGGATCAAGTCCAACCAGATCGAGGCGGCCCGTGTCGCGATGACGAGATTCATAAAGAGAGGCGGTAAGGTCTGGATCGACATCTTCCCGCACAAGCCTATCACGAAAAAGCCGCAGGATTCCCGTATGGGCAGCGGTAAAGGCGCGGTAGAATACTGGGTGGCGGTAGTCAAACCGGGCAGAGTTCTTTTTGAAATGAACGGCGTGTCCGAAGAAGTCGCCAAAGAGGCCATGAGGCTCGCAGGGCACAAACTTCCCATCAAGACGAAGTTCGTTACCAAAGCGGAACTCGAAGCCGAGAATAAACAGGAAGGCGGTGAAGGTTAATGAAGACGAAAGATATTAGAGAACTTACCGACGATGAGCTCAAGACCAGGCTCGCGGAACTGAAGAACGAACTTTTCAACCTTCGTTTCCGCCACGCTACGGGCCAGCTCGAAAATCCCGTTTCTTTGAGAAACTGCAAGAAAGACATCGCGAAGGTCAAGACGATCATCCGCGAAAGAGAACTGAAGGCGAAGGCTTAACGGGGAGAACAGGTATGGAAAGAAATTTGAGAAAAGAAAGAGTCGGCATAGTAGTTTCCGACAAAATGGAAAAGACGGTAGTAGTCGCCATCGAAGAAAGGGCGAAACACCCGCTCTATAAAAAGACCATAAAGAGCACCCACAGGTTCAAGGCTCACGACGAGAAGAACGAGTGCGGTGTCGGTGATAAGGTCCGCATCGTGGAAACGAGAAAACTTTCCAAGGACAAGAACTGGAGAGTTGCGGAAATCATCGAAAAGGCGAAATAACGGAGGGTCTACAAGATGATACAACCACAATCGAGATTGAAAGTCGCGGATAACTCGGGCGCAAAGGAAATCATGTGCATCAGAGTGCTCGGCGGCAGTTTCAGAAGAACGGGAAATATCGGCGACGTGATCGTCGCGAGCGTTAAATCGGCTACGCCGGGCGGCGCGGTCAAAAAGGGCGAAGTCGTGAAAGCCGTCATCGTCCGTTCCACGAACGGCGTGAGAAGGCCGGACGGCACCTATATCAGATTCGACGAAAACGCGGCGGTCATCATCGACAATCAGAAACAGCCGAGAGGCACGCGTATCTTTGGACCTATTGCGAGAGAACTGCGCGACAAGGATTACATGCGCATCATTTCGCTTGCACCCGAAGTACTGTAAGGAGATCGCACGATGAAAGTTAAAAAGAACGATACCGTAAAGGTCATTACCGGTAAGGACGCGGGCAAAACGGGCAAAGTGCTCGTCGCGCTTCCCAAAGAGGGCAAGGTCGTAGTAGAAGGCGTCAATATCCAGAAAAAACATAAAAAAGCCAGAAACGCGCAGGACGTTTCCAAAATTCAGGAACAGAACGGCGCGATCGAGGTCAGCAACGTCATGGTCGTATGCCCCAAGTGCGGCAAGGCCACGAGAGTCGGTTATAAAGTCGAAGGCGACAAGAAAGTGCGCGTGTGCAAACACAGCGGCTGCAACGCCGTGCTCGACGTAGCGGAAACCAAGGAAGTGAAAAAGGCTTCCAAGAAGTCCGCGTCGACGGAAAAGAGCGCCGAAAAGAAGACGGCGACGAAGACCGCAACGAAAAAGACCGCTGCCAAAAAGGCTGCAACTGCGGAAGCGGGCGAAGAAAAGAAAACGGTAACGAAAAAAGCGACTGCGGCGAAGAAGACGGCGACGGCGAAAAAGGCCAAGGCGGAAGACGCCGGCAAAGCGGAATAATCGGAGGTAATATAAATGGCAGCAGCAAAAAAGACTCAGGTTGCTAAGGAAACTGCAACCGAGAAAAAGCCGGTCGAAATGAACAGGGTAAAGGCTCGTTACATCAACGAAGTAGTACCGTACCTTGTGAAAAAATTCAATTATAAAAACGTAAATCAGGTTCCCAAGCTGGTAAAGATCACGCTGAACACGGGCCTCGGCGACGTCAAGGACAACGCCAAGAGCATACAGCTGGCAGTGGAGGAACTCAAAACGATATCTGGGCAGAAACCCCTCACCATCGCGGCGAGAAAGTCGGTCGCGAACTTCAAGGTGAGAGAGGGCATGACCGTCGGCGCGAAAGTTACGCTGAGGGGCGATCGCATGTACGAATTTTTCGATAAGCTCGTTTCCATCGCGCTTCCGAGAGTCAGGGACTTCCGCGGCGTTTCCACAAAGTCCTTCGACGGCACTTTCGTTGCAGGGCTGCGGCATATTTTATTTGTTATTCCGCTCCTTTCCCTTCGGTATTGTGGATATCTCCGAAAATTTTTTAATTTTTCTTAAAAATATATGAACATATGTTTGACTTTTTAAGAAAAAGGTTGTATAATATCCGCATGCACCTGAAAAGGGGCTGGTACAACTGAATAAGAGAGCTGATTTATGATTTGATTGAGTAAGTAAGATAAGAATAGAGAAGCCGTGAAGCGATACCATTGAGATTGTAGCAGGCTGAAAATTGCCGCGCCGTTACCCCGAGCGGAAGAGTCGGGGCGGGGTCGTTATCTTCAAGGGCATAACATAAAAGAAAGAAACTAACTGACAGTGATTTCTCTCTTTTGTGCTATGCCCTTTTCTTCGTGCAAATTTTATCTTCGGAGGACAAAAATTTGCAGGAAAACAAGACAAAAGGTATTGCGGTAACGCGGCGTGTATTGCTTGCGGGAGGTGAAAGATGAACCTTCTCGCGGCAAAGATATATTACGACGGTAGCCACTGGATAGCGATACCGCATACCGAACGCCTTTACAGGCAAAGGAGACGGCGGAAACAACCCGAAAAGAGCGAAGAATTGCAGCAGTTCGAGGAGCGCTTTGAAAAGGTCAAAGGTGGTCGAAAGAGCCGCAAAGCAAAGCTGTTGCAGGAATTTACCCCTATGTTTAAGGACGAAAATGAGGCGGAACAGTTCGTGGAAGAACACTTCAACAGGTTAAGCCGTAACCGCTGGGAACGGTATAAGCGTATGATCCGGCGCGGCTATACAAACAGTTGGAATTTCTTTTGCACTTATACGTATGATTCTCAAAAGCATACGGAAGACACTTTCCGTACATCGCTTATGAATACCCTGTATCACCTCTCATCCCGCCGCGACTGGCGGTATATGGGAGCATGGGAACGCGGAGAGTTGGGAGAACGGCTGCATTTTCATGCGCTTACTTACATACCGGAAGGACAGATGCCGGGCGAGTTGGAAGAGCATGAGGATTACAGTACCAAGCGGCACAGACGGGAAAAGAGCATACAGAACAGCTTTTTCAATGAGCGTTTCGGACGGAGCGATTTTTCGGCTGTCAATAACGCCTATGAGGTCGCGGACAGCATCAAGTATATGCTCAAATATATCAGCAAGAACGATGAAAAAATTGTGTACTCGCGCGGGCTAAAAACTTATGTTGTTTCGGATGTTCTGGGTGAGGATATCCTCTGCCGCACGGGAGACGAGGAAGTATCATGCGAGGAAAGCGCCTTACGGGTATGTGAAAAGCGATACCGAAAAGAAAACGCCTGTCGTGGACGAGGAATCCGCCGTAGTCGTGAAAAGGATATTTGAAATGCGTGCGAGCGGATTGAGCCCGCATAAGATAGCAGATATTCTGAATGCCGAAGAAATATTAAATCCCAGCCGTTACAGCATGGAGAAGTACGGGATCGTCGGGCGCAAAGAAAACATGGGGTTGTGGTCTTTTTGCGCCGTGAACAGCATTTTGAACAATCCCACTTATTTAGGACATATGGCGCAGCAGCGTTGGAGTTCGATTTCGTATAAGAACCATAAGCGGTATAAGCGCGATGAAAGCGAATGGATTACGGTGTATAATACGCACGAACCGATCATAACGCAGGAGCTATGGGATAAGGTGCGCGAAGTGGAGAAATCCGTAGCACAGGGCAGGAAAACTAAAAGAGGATACACGCATCCGCTGTCGGGGTTCTTGTTCTGCGCCGATTGCGGCGGAAAGATGAAGCTGAATTATATCAACCGAAACGGGAAGATAGATTTTAATTTTAACTGCGGCAATCATATGAGAATCGGGAAAGCGTACTGTTTCTCGCACTTTATACAGGCGAAGGATATAGAGGCGATAGTTCTTAACGATATACGCGAAATGGCACAAAGAATTGTCCTTGACGAAAAGACTATCCGTGAAGAGTTTATCCGGCACAATACCGAGCTTGCGGATAAAGCAGTTAAGTCCGCTAAAAAAGAATTGCAGATAAAGCGTAAACGGACGGAGGAATTATCCCGCCTTATGCAACTTGCTTATGAGGACAGGCTGAAGGGTAAAATGCCGGAAAATATCTGTATCGGCTTTATCCAAAAATATTCCGAGGAGCAGAAGAAAGTCGATGCGGAAATCGCGGAGCTTGAAGAGCGGCTTACCGAAACGACGAACACAATACAGAGCGCGGATGAGTTTATACGGAACATAAAGAAGTATCTTGAAGCGCCGGAACTTACCCGCGAGATGTGCTATGAGCTTTTAGACCGTGTAGTCGTAGGCGGTCATCCGAAGCATACGGGCAAAGAGCGTGTGATAGATATTGTCTATAAAGTCGATATTGCTTCCGTTCTGCGATACAAATTCAATAAGTAATGAAAAAGTGTATGAGCATGCCGCCCATACACTTTTATTATGGCAAAGCCCATAATTTTAATAGTGTCCATAAATTTATGTCTCAACGGTAGGACGAAATGAGTGGGTAATCCAAGAGTATATCAAAAAGCAATTGGAGGAAGACCGAATGCACGACCAAATCAGTATGAGCGAATACATAGACCCGTTTACGGGTATCAAGAATAAATAGGGCAAAAAAAGACAGCCGCGACATAGCGGCTGCCAGAGATAAGTGATGCGTTGCCAAATTTCGGTACCCGTTGACGGGTGTGCCGGTATTAAACCCTTTTAGGGTCTGTGCAAACCACCAGTTCACTGGTGGTTTTGTTTATTTTTTAGAATATCGCAAAAATTATGATTTTTCGAGATCCGTATCCGCCTTATGCCTTGTAGCCGCGTTCGGTCATCGTGCGTTTGCACTGTTTGATCTTCTTTTTGATGGGGTGGCACCAGAAGATGGATACGCACCAAAGCAGGAGCAGGCAAACCGCGGAAACGATCGTCAGTCCGCCGAACCCGACGCCGAGCGAGGAGACCATTCCCATCGCCTCATCCGCGCCGCTTACAAATTTCGGGATGAGTTTCAGAGCAACCAGGGGCAGGATCACGAACAGCAGGCAGGGGGTCAGCCCCGTCAGTTTCACATACCACATACCGACTTTTTTGTTCTTTGCAAAAATGTGCACGAGGGAAAGCAGGGCAAGCATCAGCCAGCAGAAGGCGCTGAGCAGAACGCCCGCGACGGACGCTGCCGTCAGCCCCATTTTGAGCGCCTGAAGATCGGAATCGTTCATTTTGTCGATCTGATTATAAAAATCCTCGAAGGGATTGGCGCTGTCGCCTTCTTCACCCGAAGAGCCTTCCTGTCCCATGCTCGTAATGACGTTCATAAAGGAAAACTCGCCGTTTTCGTCCGTTCCGCGCGCGACGATCTCGTCAAACCCGTCCTGCAGGGAAGCAAGATCGCTCTGGGTCAGCGTGATGCCGAGTTGATCGGAGGCAAAATTCTGCGCCGCGGTGGAAAAATAGAGGGATGCCTCGTCCAACTGCTGGTTCTGCAACATGGAGACCAAAGTTTCAAACTCGGCGGTGGAAATCTCTTCCAAATTTTCGGGCAATCCGTCTCCGACCTGCTGAATGGTCAGGACGGACAGCAATGCGGGAAGTACCTGCTCTCCGATCCTGGACATGGACTCGATTGCGTCTGAAATGATGCTTTTGAGAAAATCTTTCGTCTCCTGCGAATCGGAGGCGATCGCCGCTTTGAACATGTCGATCGGCTTTACGCTGATATGTACCGTTTCGTCGATGTCTTTAAACATGAAATTCATGATGCGCTGTTCTTCCGCATCCGGCTGGCTTTCGCCCGATTCTTCCATGGCCTGCTCGTAGACGTCGGATACGAATTCCTGGGTGATGCGCATTCTCATGTCGAGCACGGGCCCGATCAGCAGGGTCACGAGCGCCACGACGGAGAGGATGAATACCACGATATTGGCGGGCATCAGTTTTTTGTGCAGTCTTTTGTGTTCGGCAGTCAGTTCTTCGCCGCTCAGTTCCGCATAGTTCTGTTTCATACGATTCTCCCGATTGTTAAATTTACTTTATTTTAACATTTTACATATAAAATGTCAATTATAAATAAACAAATACGGACCGTATTGTTGCATTTTTTCGATATTCGGGCGCCTTTTGTCGAAATTTCAGAAATTTTGTTCCGCGCAAATTTCCTTGCAAAAAAACTTGACAATCTTTTCCTTTTCGTCTAAAATAATATCGTTGAGTAACTGCGTAGGCGAAGGAGGGTTGAAAAGGAATGTCCACGATCAGAGTCGGCGAAAACGAATCGATTGACAGCGCATTGCGCCGTTTTAAGAGAAAGTGTTCCCGCGACGGCATCATCGGTGATCTTCGTCGCAAAGAGCATTACGAAAAGCCTTCCGTCCGCAAAAAGAAGAAAGCGGAGGCCGCAAGGAAAAGAAGCAATAAAAACTGATGCACAAAAGCCTGTTATGTTTCATAACGGGCTTTTCGTTTGCGCGGATTTTGTCCGTTTATGGCATTTTTGAGGGAAGGAGGACGCATTATGTCGAATGCCGAGAAAAATTTGAGGTCAGTTGCAAAAGAGGCGAAAGCAAGGCTGAAAAGCGGGTTCTGGCAGACGTATCGCAGTAAGATCGAAAACGAGGTCGAGCGCGCGAAAAACGAGGGGCTGAACGCGAGCAAGGTGGAGAGATATTTTGCCGGCAAAGTGACCTACACGCTCCGCGGCGGCGACGGCGAGGACGAGGCTTTTTATGAAAAAGTCAAGGCGATGCTCCTTACGGACGGCGAAGTGAGCGACGCGATCGGCAGGCTTACCGACAGGGAGGTCTTTTCCAAACTTTCGTACGAGGAGAAGCAGCGCTACACCCTCAATTTGTCCGAACGGTACCTGCGCGCTTTGGAACGCTTCCGCCGCGAGCGGGAATTCGAAGGCGTTTCCGAGGGGAATCGATAGAAAGACGGCCCTACGCACCTTATGTGCGGAGGGCCTTTTCTGTTCCGATTTTTCTGCCGGTATTGACAAAATTTCCGAACCGTTATATAATAAACATGCGCAGATCTTTTGAACGGGAACGGTTCGGGGGCGGACGCCACGCGATCGAGGGGGAGAGAAAAATGAAAAAATATCGGGTTTTGTACATCTTTTTGGCGGCGGCTGCAGCGGCGCTGCTCATCGTCGGCGGGATCTTTTTATACGATTTTATCAAATATCCGAAGCGGATCTCGTTTTCTGATTTCCCGCAGTTTAGCGGGATCGAAGAGGGGGAGATCGAGCGGTTCCGCATCTATTGGGATACGGGCGATGGTTCCGCGGAAGAAAGAATCGTTTCCGACGGCGAAGCGGTGCAGACGATCGCGCATGCGCTCTTTCATAAGACCGTGTTCGAGCGCGCGGAGCGGCGCGCAGGCAATTTAAGTTACATGGTCGTCGAGACGGTAGAGGAAAAAGAATACCGCGTCGGGCTGTATATGAACGGCTACGGCGATTCGGACAGGGGATATAAATTTTCGGACGGGGCCTTTCGCAGTCTTCTCGCCGAATATACGGGGTCAGCCGCAGCCCTGTAAAAGCGCGCCGTCGTTCGGTGTTTTTCGGGGGCTTTCCGCATTTTGCGGGAAGCTCCTTTTTATGGAAAATCTGTAAATCCCTATCGAACGGTCGGCGTCGGGCTTGCAGTTTGCCGCGGTTTGTGCTATAATGATTTTCGGCGGCACGGCGCAGGGTGCAAGCGCGTTTTGCGTTCCGCCGAAGTTTGAAAACGAAACGATGAGAAAAAGGTGCTTATGAAGGATATCCTGCAGAATCTCAACCCCGAACAACGCAAACCGGTGACCGATACGGAGGGCGCGGTGCTCGTGCTCGCGGGGGCAGGAAGCGGCAAAACGCGCGTGCTGACCTCGCGCATCGCCTATCTGGTGGAGGAAAAAGGCGTATATCCCTCCTCGATTCTGGCAATCACTTTTACGAACAAGGCGGCGGAAGAGATGCGCACCCGCCTCTCCCGCATGGTGGACGGGGCGGAAAAAATGTGGATCTGCACGATCCACAGCATGTGCGTGCGCATCTTGCGGCAGTTTGCGGACCGTTTGGGCTATCGGCCGAATTTTTCCATTTACAGCGAAACGGAACGGGCGAATACCATCAAAAAATGTTTTTCCGATTGCGGTTTTGACGACGAAAAGATGCTGAAAAACGTGAAATTCCACGTCGCGAATGCAAAGATGCTGGGCAAATCTCCCGAAGAGTACGAAGAGGAAAACAGGGAGGTCAAGGGGATCCGCGATTTCGTTAAGGTATACGCGCTCTATTGCGACCGGCTCAAAGCCAACAACGCGCTCGATTTCGACGACCTGCTCAACGAGGCGCTGCGCCTTCTCGAAACGGATAAAGAGGCGCTCGAATACCTTTCCGGCCGTTTCCGCTACATACACGTGGACGAGTTTCAGGATACCAACAGAGTGCAGTACGAGATCGTGCGCCTCCTCTCTACGGTGCACGGCAACCTTTTCTGCGTGGGGGACGACGATCAGAGCATCTACGGCTGGCGCGGCGCGAAAATTGAAAACATCCTCGAATTTGAAAAGGATTTCAGGGGCGCGAAAGTTTATAAACTCGAACAGAATTACCGCTCTACGAAAAACATCCTGAAACTTGCCAATACCGTGATCAAAAACAACGACCGCCGCAAGGACAAAGTGCTCTGGACGGAGAACGGCGAGGGCGCGGAGGCGAAGTTTTTCCAGGCGGAGACGGAAACGGACGAAGCGCTGTTCGTAGCGCGCACGATTTCCGATCTTCGCAGCAGCGAAGGGTATTCCTTTTCCGATTTTGCGGTGCTCATGCGCATCAACGCGCTCACCCGCTCTTACGAGCAGGAGTTTGCGAAATACGGTATTCCGTTCAAGGTGTTCGGGGGCTTCCGCTTCTACGAACGAAAAGAGATCAAGGATCTTTTGGCCTATCTGCGCGTCATCAACAATCCATTCGACAGCGAGGCGGTCACGCGCATCGTCAACGTTCCCAAGCGCGGGATCGGGCAAAAGACGGTGGAAACGCTCGAACAGTACGCTTACGAGACGGAACTTTCCGTATACGACGCACTGCTCGACGCGGACGCTCTCCCTCTGAACGCGGGCAGCAAGGCAAAGGTAAAGGCGTTCGGCGCGCTTTTGAAAAATCTCGTCGTCAAGGGCGCGACCATGAGCGCGGACGAACTGATCCGCGAGGTCATCAACGACAGCGCCATCCTCACGATGTATGCCGACGATTCGGACGAAAGCATCAACAAAAAGGCGAACATAGACGAATTCGTCAATTCCGTGGACGAATTCTGCAGGTTGAACAAAGAGGCGACGCTTTCCGATTTTCTCAATCAGGTGACGCTGAGTTCGGACACCGACGACATGGACGAGAGCGAATACGTGACGCTCGCGACCATCCATTCGGTCAAGGGGCTGGAATTCAAGACGGTGTTTATCGTGGGCATGGAAGAAAATATCATGCCCGTCTCCCGCGCGGCCTTCGACGAATCGGAACTGGAAGAGGAGCGCCGGCTCATGTACGTGGCGATCACCCGCGCGAAAGAGCGGCTGTATCTGACGCGTTCGCGCAGCCGCTATCTGTACGGTAAGCGCGAAATGACGCTGAAATCAAGATTTATCGGCGAACTTGCGCCCGTTCTGGACGTTCCGCCCGAACGCTCTCTGTACGAGGAATACGCCAAAAGCGCCGCGGGGTATCGTTCGGGTTCGGGCTATACCGGTTACGGCTACGGCCGCAGAAGGTTCGGCAGAGAAGAGAACAGGGACGAAGACGAATTCGGCTACCGCAGCGACATCCCTTCGTCTTCGGAGAGCAGGACGGGCGGCTTTTCCGCGGCGGCGGGATTCAAGGCGACGCTGGCGCGCGCATCTTCTTCGGATAAGAAAGACGCGGCCGCGCTCGTTGCCGGCGTAAAAGTGCGCCATCCGAAATTCGGAGAGGGCATGGTCGTCTCCGTGCGCGGCGAGGGGGCGGCGAAGGTCGTCAACGTAAGTTTTGCGGGGCTCGGCATCAAATCTTTGTCCGCGCAACTTGCGCCGCTCACCATCATCGAAAAGTAAGCAAAGGTCGCTTTTTGATAGGACGTATCGATCGAATTGCGACCGAAAGGGGATAGGATATGGACAGAATGCGCGAACTGGTGGACATTCTCAATCAATATGCATACGAATATTACGTCCTGGACAATCCGTCCGTTTCCGATGCGGAATACGACAGACTGTACGATGAACTGAAAAGGCTGGAAGAGGCGCGCGGCGAGCGTCTGCCCGATTCCCCTACGAGAAGGGTGGGCGGAGAACCGGTCAAGGCGTTCGCACGCCACGAACATATCGCGCGGCTGTACAGTCTGGATAAGGCGGTGTCCGGCGAGGAGATGGAGGCTTTTTTCAACCGCGTGCGCAAGACGTGCGGCGAGGTCTCTTATTTCGTGGAATATAAATTCGACGGCCTGACCATGTGCCTTACTTACGAAAACGGGCAATTTGTCCGTGCCGCGACGCGCGGCAACGGCACCGTGGGCGAGGACGTCACGGCGCAGGCACTCACGATCAAAAGTTTTCCGCTCACGATCAGGTATAAGGGGACGCTGGAGGTCAAGGGAGAGGCGGTGATCCGTCTTTCCGTTTTGGAAGAATATAACAGGCATGCGGCGGAACCGCTCAAAAACGCGCGCAACGCCGCTGCGGGCGCGATCCGCAACCTCGATCCCGCAGTCACCGCCGCAAGAAGGCCGGAGATCTTGTTTTACGACGTGAACTATATGTCCGACGGGACGATCTCTTCGCAGGAAGAGGCGGTGGCATTCCTCAAAAAAGAGGGCTTTAAGGTGTTCGGGCGCACGCGGCTTTGCAAAAGCGAGGCGGAAGTGCTCGACGAGATCGCAAAAATAGAAGTCGAGCGCAAAAAGATCGACGTGCTCACCGACGGGGCGGTGGTCAAGGTAAACGAATTTTCCGCCCGCGAAGCGCTCGGGTATACAGACAAATTCCCCCGCTGGGCGATCGCTTTCAAATTCGAGGCGGAAGAAGCGGTGACCACTGTGGAAAAGGTGACGTGGCAGGTGGGAAGGACGGGAAAACTGACGCCTCTCGCGCACGTCGCGCCCGTGGAACTTGCCGGGGCGACGGTGCGCCGCGCCACGCTCAACAATTTCGGCGATATCCTACGCAAAGACGTGCGCATCGGCAGCAAAGTCATGATCCGACGCAGCAACGAGGTGATCCCCGAAATCTTAGGCGCCTGCGAGCATACCGAGGGGAGCGCAGAGGTGGAAAAACCCGCTTTCTGCCCCTATTGCGGCACGCCGCTCAAAGAGGACGGGGCGAATCTTTTCTGCACGAACAAACTCTGCCGTCCGCGGGTCGCGGCGGCGCTCGCAAACTTTGCAAGCAAAAACGCGATGGATATAGAGGGTTTTTCGGAGATGACCGCATACCAGTTGATCGACGGATTGGGCGTAAAAAATTTCTCCGACCTCTATGCGCTCGACCGTGAAAAACTGTCAAAACTGGACGGGTTCGGCGCAAAAAAGATCAAAAATCTTCTCTCCGCCATCGCAGGCAGCAAAAACGTGCCTTTGGACAGGTTTTTGTTCGCGCTCGGCATAGACGGCATCGGCAAAGTCGCCTCGGCAGACCTTGCGGAACGCTTCGGCAGCGTCGGCGCTCTGAAAGAGGCGAAGGCAGAGGAACTGCTCGAAATGGAAAACATCGGCGAAAAGACCGCCGCGAATATCGAAGCGTATTTTTCCGATCCGGAAAACCTGGCGGAGATCGACAGGCTGACGGCCGCAGGCGTCAGGCCGTTTTATAAAGAGCGGGCAAAAGAGGGCGCCTTTTCGGGGGAAAACGTCGTCCTTACGGGTACGCTTTCCGGATTCAAACGGAGCGACGCGCAGAAGATCATCGAGGATGCGGGCGGCGTGTGTCAGAGCGCCGTCACGTCGAAAACGACGCTCGTCGTGGCCGGAGAGAGTGCTGGAAGCAAACTGGATAAGGCCAAAGCGCTCGGCATCCGCATCATCGGAGAGGAAGATTTTATAAAAATATTAGAGGAAAACGGAATCGCGGCAAAATAAGTTGAAATATTTTGCGTTTTCTGTTATAATGCAATTTGCAAAAGTGTGTGCCTTGTCAGAATCGTCGGCGCGCCTCTTTTGCGACGCTTGCACTTTTAGGAAGGTCGCTTATGTACAGCATGACGGGTTACGGAAAGGGTGAATACAGGGAAGGCGGGATCGAACTGACCGCCGAGATCAAAACGGTCAACAACCGCTATCTCGATATCGCCGTAAAGAGCCCGAAAGTTTTCAACGCTTACGAAGAGGTGATCCGCGCGGAAGTGCGCAAAAAACTGTCCCGCGGGCATGCGGATATTTTTATCAATTTTGTTGACAAGAGAGAAAAGCCTAAAAATCTGTATGTGGATTCGCCCGCCGCGCAGGGCTGGTACGATGCCGCCAAGCGGCTCAAAGAGATGTTTCCCGGCCTTTCGGACGATTTTACGCTGACTGCGCTCATCAAGTGCCCCGACGTCGTGCGGCAGGAAGAGGTGCAGGGCGCGGACGAAGAACTCGTCGGCGCGCTTAAATCCGCGCTCGCCACGGCGCTGGACAACCTGAACGCGATGCGCCTCAAAGAGGGGACGAAACTGAGCGAAGACATGCTCTCCCGCATGGACGAGATCGAACGCCTTGTTTCGAAGATCAGGACGCGCGCGCCCCTCGTGGCGGCGGAATACCGCAAAAGGGCGGAAGAGCGCATGAAAGAGATCCTCGAAGGCATCGATTACGACGAAGCGAGACTGCTCACGGAAGTCGCCGTGTTTGCGGATAAATCGAACATAGACGAAGAACTGACCCGTCTCGGTTCGCATATCTTACAATTCCGCGCTATCTGCAAAGAGGAGCGCGTGGGCAGAAAACTCGACTTTCTCGTGCAGGAATTCAACAGGGAAGCGAACACCGTCTGTTCGAAAAGCAACGACCTCGCGGTGACGGACGCCGCGCTGGCTCTGAAGAGCGAGATCGAGAAGGTGCGCGAACAGGTACAGAACGTAGAATGACGTCCGGCGCTGACGTTTTCAGCAAAAAGAGTAAATTTTTTGGAGGAACCGAAATGATCAATCAACCCTCTGTAGACAGTCTTGTAGAAAAACTCGGAACAAAGGAGCACCCCGCATCGCGCTATGCGCTGTGCATGGTGGTCGCCAAGCGCGCTCGGCAGATCATCGATCAGGAGCAGAGCCAGGGGATCAAAGAGTTGCCCGGCAACGTGAAAGAGATCGCCCTTGCGTGCCATGAGATCGAAAACGGCACCCTGACGATGACGAAGGACTGATTTTCCCCCCTTTAGGGCGGAAATACTTTTCGATTGCCTCGGGTCTTGAACGGGGCATTCTGTTTTTTAGGGATAGGAAATGACGGCGGAAGTGATTGTCGACATCGCGCACGGCGAGGTGGACCGCATATTCGAATACCGCGCGATCGACGGCGTTTGCGAGGGGAGCAGAGTCAAAGTGCCCTTCGGCAACAGGGTCGTCGACGGCTTCGTCATGCGATTGAAGCGGAACAGCGATTTCGATGCGGCAAAACTGAAAAGCATTCTTTCCGTCGTGGACGAGGTGCCCGCCCTCTGTGCGGAGTGCCTTTCCCTCGCGGAGCAGATCTCAGTGCGTTACCGCTGCCCGAAAGCGCTCGTATTGCGGCTGTTTTTGCCCGGAGAAATGCGCAAGGGCGCCGTGCGCGAACTTTATAAAACGTACGTTTTGCTCAAAGACGGCGCTTTTGAACCCGCCGCGCGCGCAAAGGCGCAGGCGGCGGCGCTCGCCTTTCTGCGCGAGAATGGGAAATACGGGTACACGGAACTGTGCGGCCGCTTCGGCAGAAGCGCCGTCGGCGCGCTCGTCGAAAAGGGAGCGGCGGAACTGACCAAAGAGCGGGTCATCCGCTCTCCTTACGTTGCCATGAGCGGCGCAGGCGCGGAACATACCCTGACGGCGGGGCAGAAAAGCGCGGTCGAAAGCATCGGACGGTCGGACAAGACCGTGCAGCTGTTGCACGGCGTGACGGGGAGCGGAAAGACGGAGATCTATCTTACGCTGATCGCCGACCAACTGAAAAAGGGCAAAAGCGCGATCTTTCTGGTGCCCGAAATTTCTCTCACGCCGCAGATGCTCTCGCAACTCAGGGCCCGTTTCGGGCCGCAGGCGGCAATTTTGCACAGCGGGCTGTCCGCGGGCGAGCGATTCGACGAATGGTGGCGGCTGCGTACGGGGGAAGCGAAGATCGCGGTCGGCGCGCGCAGCGCCGTATTCGCGCCCGTCGAAAATATCGGCGTCATCATTCTTGACGAGGAGCACGACGGAAGTTATTTCAGCGAATCCAATCCCCGCTATTCCACGCTTGAGATCGCCAAAATGCGCGCGGAATACAACGGCTGCAAACTGGTCGCCGGCAGCGCGACGCCTTCGGTGGAGACCTATCTGAAAGCGACGCAGGGGGAATACAATCTGATCCGGCTTCCCGAGCGCATCAATCGCAAGCCCATGCCCGAGATCGCGATCGCGGATATGCGCAGAGAGGTGCGGCGCGGAAACAACAGCGCCTTTTCGGCCGCGCTCAGAGAGGAACTTGCCGAATGTCTCGAACAAAAAAAACAGGCGATCCTGTTTCTCAACCGCAGGGGGTACGCGCAGAGCGTCGTCTGCAGAGAGTGCGGCTACGTCGCAAAATGCGAGGCGTGCGACGTAGCCCTTACCTATCACAGCGAAGAAAACTGCTTAAAATGCCACTATTGCGGCGCGCAGTACCGCATGCTGAGCGCCTGTCCCGAATGCGGCGGCGTGCATCTGTCCTATACGGGCACGGGCACGCAGAAGATCGTGGGGGAACTGAAAAAAATGTTCCCGTCCGCGCGCATCCTGCGCATGGACAACGACACCACGTCGGGCAAAGAGGGGCATTATAAGATCTTGAAACAATTTGCCGACCGTAAGGCGGATATCCTTGTGGGCACGCAGATGATCGCAAAGGGGCACGATTTTCCCGCCGTTACGCTCGTGGGCATCCTCGATGCGGACATGAGCCTGCATTTTTCCGATTACAGGAGCGGAGAGCGCACCTTTCAGTTGATCACGCAGGTCGCAGGCAGGAGCGGCCGCGCCGAAGAACAGGGAAAAGTCGTCCTGCAGACATACGATCCGGAAAATTATATTCTTCGCTTCGCGATCCGTTACGATTACGAAGGATTTTTCCGCCACGAGATCTCCCTTCGCAAATCCACGGCGTTTCCGCCCTTTGCAAAGATCGTGCGCGTCATGGTCACCGCTTCGGAGGACGCCGATGCGCTCGAAGCGCTCCGCGCCGTCTATTTTGCGCTGAAAGAGATCTACGAAGCGCACAGGGAGGATTTTTTGTTTTTCAACAAGATGAAGTCCCCCATCAAAAAGATACAGAACAAATTCCGCTATCAGGTACTCATGCGCGTGAAAAACGATGCGCTGCTGCCGGAAATTTACGAAAAAGCGCTCGCCTGTCCGGTGCGCGGCGCGCTCGTATACATAGAAGAAAACCCCGCAAATCTGAGTTAAAAAAGCGCGGGCGCCGTGACCTGCGGCCGCGTCCGGGATTTGCGATCGATCCTGCCCGCAGAGGGCGGATATCCGAAAAGGAGTCAGTATGGCTATCAGAAACGTAGTGCAGGTCGGCGACGACGTGCTCAGAAAAAAATGCTTTGAAGTGACCGCTTTCGACGAAAAACTCGCCGATCTTCTCGACGACATGAAAGAGACGGTCCGTAAGGAAGAGGGGGCGGGGCTCGCCGCGCCGCAGGTGGGCATTTTGCGGCGTGCGGTCGTCATCGACGTTACGGAAGGATTTTTCGAACTCGTCAACCCCGTTATCGTAGAGGCAAAAGGGGAACAGACGGGATATGAGGGTTGCCTGTCCGTCCGCGGCAAACGCGGTGTCGTGACCCGTCCCAATTACGTGAAGGTGGAATATTTTGACCGCAGCGGCAAAAAGAAAAAACTCGTCGCCCGCGGATTTTTCGCGCGCGCGGTCTGCCATGAACTCGATCACCTGGACGGGATCCTGTATATCGACCGCGCAGAAAAAGTGGAAAGGGTCAAGGAATAATCATGAAGATCGCATATGCGGGCGCGCCGGAATTTTCCGTCGCGCCCTTAAAAAAACTGATGGAATCGGGCTTTAAGATCGCCGCGGTGATCACCCAGCCCGACAAACCCGTCGGGCGCAGGGCGGTGCTCACGCCCACGCCCCTGAAGTCTTTTGCGCAGAGCGCGGGGATTCCCGTGTTCACGTTTGCAAGGATCAGGGATGAGGTCCCTGCCGTAAAATCGATCGGCGCCGACTGCATGGTCACCTGCGCATACGGGCAGATTTTGACGCAGGAGATCCTCTCCGCTTTTCCGACGGGAGTATACAATATCCACGCCTCCCTTCTGCCGCGTTGGCGCGGCGCTTCGCCCGTTCAGCACGCTATTGCGGCGGGCGACGAAAGGACAGGGATCACCGTCATGCGCACGGACGTGGGGCTGGATACGGGCGATATGCTGCTGCAGGAAGAAATTCCGATCTCGTCCGCGGATACGGCCGGGTCGTTGTCGGAAAAACTTTCTCTGCTCGGCGGGGAATGTATCGCGCGTGCGCTCGCGCTTGTGGAAAAGGGGCAGGCGACCTTCACGCCGCAGAGGGATGCGGACGCGACCCTCTGCAAGAAGATCAGAAAAGAAGATTGTCTGGTCGATTTTTCTCTGCCCGCGAAACAGGTATCCGATTTTATACGCGCCATGAATCCATCTCCGCTTGCGTTTTCTTACCTGAACGGCAAACTCGTCAATCTGTGGTTTGCCGAAGCGTCGGAAACCGCTGCCGCGGCCGCCGCCGGAGAAGTTTTCCGTGCGGACAAGACGGGCATTTACGTCCGTACGGGCGAAAACGGCGTTAAGATCACCGAATTGCAGGAGGAAGGCGGCAAGCGCCTTCGCGCCGCGGATTTCGTCAACGGCAGAAAAATCTCCGTCGGGGACGTATTCGGAAGGAGCAGGGCATGACCAATCCTCTCTACGATCCGTATGCGGTGCTCTTCAAAGTATACAGCGGGGGCGCATACCTGAAACAGGCGCTTGCAGATACGCCCGTAGAAGAGGCCAACCGCCCGAGAACGACGCGGATCTGTTACGGCGTGCTCGAAAACGACCTGTATCTGGAAAGGTGCGTAAAGACGTTCGCCGCGAAAAATCCGAAACTGCCCGTGCGCATCCTCTTAAAGATCGCGCTCTATCTGCTCCTTTATATGGGCAAGAAAAAATATATGGTAACGGACAACGCCGTATCCCTCGCCAAAAAGTTGGGTAAGGGGGGTGCGGCAGGGTTTCTGAACGCCTTTTTGCGCGCGTTCGACGAAAAAAAGGTCGGCCTGCCCGAGGGGGAGATTCCCTCCCTGTCCGTCCGCTATTCTTATCCGGAGTTTGCCGTCCGCCTTCTTTTGAGCGAATACGGCAGGGAAGAGGCGGTCAGGATCATGGAGGCGAGACCCGCGGGGATCACCGTCCGTTTCGCCGGCGCGGACTCTGCGCAAAAATACCTTTCGCGCGTGCCGGACGCCGTCGAAACGCCCTTTGAAAATGTCTGGATCTTTCCCTCTTTCAGGCGTGACGAGGGGTACGACGCGGGTGAATATACGTTCCAGTCGGTCGGCTCCGTCGCCATTTGCGGCGGCGTGGATGCGTGCGATGACCTTTTGGATGCCTGTGCGGCGCCGGGCGGAAAGAGCGTGCTTTTGGCAAAAAAATGTGCGCGCGTCACCGCATTCGAACTGCATCCGCACCGCGCGAAACTGATCGAAGCGTATGCCTGCCGCATGCATGCGGAAAATATCCGGATCGTATGTCGGGATTCGTCTTTGCCGGACGAAGCGTATCGTGATCGGTTCGATGCCGTCCTCGTCGACGCGCCCTGTTCCGGGTTCGGCGTGGCGGCGGAAAATCCAGATATACGGTTGTTCAGAAAAGAGGCGGACCTTGCGCCGATTTGCGAAGCGCAGAAAAAAATTCTTTCCGCCTGCGCGCGTTACGTCAAAAAGGGCGGCTTTCTCTATTACTCGACCTGTTCTGTGTTCGGCTGCGAAAACGACGGCACAGTCTCCTCGTTTTTGGAAGAAAACGGAGAGTTTTCCGTTATGGAAACGGACAGTCCGCTCGGGCACGTCCGCAAAAAGTTCGGTCTGCAGTTTCTGCCCCATCTTTCCCGGGGAGCGGGTTTTTATTTTTGCAAAATGCGGAGAAAAAGCACATGAAAGAGATCTTACAGGACCTTTCCCGCGCACAACTTGAAACGCTTGTCGAACAGATGGGGGAGAAAAAATTCCGTGCGGGCCAATTGTATAAAGGGTTGATGCGCGGAAGCAAGATTTCCGACATTTCCGACCTGCCCAAACCCTTCCGCGAAAAACTGCTCCTTCGCTTCGAAGACGAGCCGGTTAAAATTCTCGAAACTTTTTCCGCCTCCGACGGTACGGAGAAGTATCTGTTTGAACTTGCGGACGGAAACATAGTGGAAGGGGTGTTCATGACCTATAAATACGGCAACACGCAGTGCGTTTCCACGCAGGTGGGGTGCCGCATGAACTGCGCTTTCTGCGCTTCGGGGCTCGGAGGGCTGGTCCGCAACCTCACCGCGGGAGAAATTTTGTGCGAAGTGCTCTGCGTCAACGCGCGGCACGGCGGCACGCCGGAGAAGCGCGCGGTCACGAATATCGTGCTCATGGGCAGCGGCGAACCGCTCGACAATTACGAAAATACCGTCGGCTTTCTGCGCGGCGTTACGGCGGAGGGCGGCATTGCGGTCAGTGCGCGCAACATCAGCCTTTCCACCTGCGGGCTTGTCCCCAAAATGTACGATCTTGCAGACGAGGGGATCCCCGTCAATCTGACCGTATCCCTGCATTCGCCCGACGATGCGGAAAGAAAGCGCATCATGCCCGTGGCAAACGCCTATTCCATAGCGGAGATCTTAAAGGCGTGCGACTATTATTTTGAAAAGACGGGGCGGCGCTATATCTTCGAGTATTCCCTGATCGCGGGGGAAAACGCGGACAGGGCGCATGCCGAAAAACTCGTTTCGCTTCTGCGCGGAAGGCCCTGCCACGTCAATCTGATCCGCCTGAACGAAGTCAAGGAAAAGTCGCTTGCGGGCGTTTCCGAAAAGGAAGCATACCGCTTTCTGGGCGTATTGGAAAAGGGCGGCCTGTCCGCGACTCTCCGCCGGCAGATCGGCGCAGAGATCGGCGGGGCGTGCGGGCAACTTCGCGCAGGTTACAAAAAATCGGAAACGTCTTCGGAAAATCAGGTACAAAGCTGATTTTCTCCGTTGACATTTTGTCTTTGTTCTGTTACTATTTTACCGTTCGGTTTTGCGGCGGCAGCGCCGCGGGGAGGAATTATGGAAAATATCAAAATTGCGCCTTCCGTCTTGTCGGCGGACTTTTCGGCGATGGGCGCGGCCGCGGAAAAACTTGAAAAGTGCGGCGCGGATTGGGTCCACTGCGATGTGATGGACGGTTCTTTCGTGCCTAAGATCACTTTCGGAGCGGATATGGTCGCCGCGATCGGCAGGCATACCTCTCTGCCGCTCGACGTGCATCTGATGATCGTGCATCCCGAAAAGCATATCGAAACGTTTGCCGAAGCGGGCGCTTCCGTGATCACCGTACATCACGAGGCGTGCGGGGCAGACCTGAAAAACGTCCTGAAACGCATCGCGGCCGCGGGCGTGCGCGCGGGGGCCGTGATCAATCCGGATACCCCCCTGAAAGAGGTCTACGGCTGTCTCGACTACTGCGACATGCTGCTGGTGATGAGCGTATTTCCGGGGCTCGGCGGGCAGAAATTTATCGAAAGCGTGCTGCCGAAAGTGGAGGAGGCGCGCAAGATCTTCGACGGTCAGGGCGTCTTCAAGGACATCGAGATTGACGGCGGCGTCGGCGAGCAGAACGTGCGCCGCGTCAAAGAGGCGGGTGCGAACGTCATCGTTGCGGGCAGTAGCGTTTTCGGCGCCGCGGATATGAAAAAAGCGATCGAAAATCTTCGTTCGCTTTGAGGAGGAAACTTTGAAAGGCATAATCCTGTTGAACGGCGAGCCCTACCTCGGGCAGATCGTAAAAGGGGAAGGGGACTTCGTTCTTTCTGCCGACGGCGCTCTCGCATGGGCGGCGGACAAGGTAAAAATCGACGCATGCGCGGGAGATTTCGATTCCCTCGGTTATGTGCCCGACGGCGCGGTCGTATATCCTTCCGAAAAAAATTTTACGGACGGAGAGATCGCTTTGGACATGCTTTTGGACAAGGGTTTCGATCAGATCGAAATCTACGGCGGCGGAGGCGGACGGGAGGATCATTTTTTCGGAAACCTGCAGTTGCTGTACGCGGGGCTGCAACGCGGCGCGCACTGCGTGCTCAGGACAAATTACAGCGACATCACCTGCGAACGGGGGCTGATCCGCTTTTGCGGCGAAAGGGGCCGCACGGTCTCTCTGGCACCGGTCGGGCTGTCGGCGCATATAATGAGCAGTGAAGGGATGAAATATCCGCTCGAAGACCTCACGCTCACGGCGGGCAGTTGCCGCGGCGTAAGCAATATCGTCTTGTCGGACGACGCGCGCCTGAACTGCGACGAGGGAGCGGTTTTCGTCTTCAGAAATTTGTCCGAGGAGTCTAGACTTTGAAAATCATCTGCGTAAAGCCTCCCAAAGCGGTCCGCCTGCTTTTGAGGCTGCTCGTTCGCACGAAAGAAAAAAATACATAGTTTTGCCGAGCGGGCCTCCGGTTTATCCGGAGGCCCGCCTTTTGTTATGCCGCAAACTTTCCGCGCGCGGCTGACAGTTTACAAAAATATTGCTTGCATGAGATAAAAATTATATATTCCCGCACTATACTTTAAATCGAAGGGGTCAGAGGACGATCTTGAATTGTTTGCGGTACGATTCGGGCGGCTCGCTGTCGCTGATAAAATAATCGATATCCTCCGCCTTGGCGATCAGATAGGGGAAAGAGCGGTTGAACTTGGTATGGTCGCACAGATAGATCTTTTTTTCCGCGTGCTGCAGCATCAATTTATTGATGGAAGCGCTCTCTTCCATTTTATCGCAGATGATGCCGTTTTCCATGATGCCGGAAGAAGAGAAAAAGCATTTGTCCGCATAAATGGAAGCAATGAGCGGTTCGGCATATTTTCCGGAAAAAGAAAAGGTATCCGACTGGATGAGCCCTCCCGTGCAGTAAGTTCTGATGCGCTTTTCCGCAAGAATGTTCGCAATGATCAGACTCGTCGTAAACACGGTCAGGTCCATGGAAGGATCGAGCAGGTTTGCGATCAGGCTGGTCGTCGAGGACTCGTCCATAATAAGCGTATCTCCCGTTTTGACCAGGCCGACCGCCTTTTGCGCGATGATGTTCTTTTCCTTCCTGTTGTCCTGCATGCGCAAAAGAAAGGGCAGCGTATTGTTTTGGTATTTGAGCAGTACGGCAAACCCGTAACTTCTCCTCACGATATGCTGTTTTTCAAGATATGCAAGGTCCCGCCTGACCGTCGTCTCGCTCATATGTATGTCTTTTGCGATCTGTTTTACGGTCGCGGAGTGGTGCTTTTCAAGGTATTCCTGCAAAATGCCCGTTCTTTCAAATTGTAACATGTCATTCTCCCCGCATATGGATTTTTATTCATTATATCACGGCAAAACGGGCATGTCAAGTCTGATTTCGGTTCAAAGTTTATCGATTTTGTATTATTTTTGTATCGTTTTTATATTTTTTATCATTTTTTGTACCACTATTGAAAAAATTTTATTTATGGTTTATAATGAGTTCAAAAAGAGCGCACCGCCGCGGAATTTACGGAAAAGCGACCGAAAAAGGAGAAGAACATGGCGATCGGGAATAAAGTTCTGTTTCATAAAAGCAATAAAGATATTATCATAGCGGGGCATCGGGGGATCTGCGCGAAATATCCCGAAAACACGATGCTTTCCTACCGCAAGGCGATCGAGTCGGGCGTCGACCAGTTGGAGATCGACGTGAACATGACGGCGGATAAAAAATTGGTCCTGATCCACGACCCGTGGGTGGACAGGGTGACGGAAAAGTCGGGCAAGGTCCGGTCGTTTACCCTCGAACAGATCAAAATGATGGATGCCGGATCGCATAAAAGTTATGATTTCCGCGGAGAGCGCATTCCCGAGTTCAAAGAACTTCTCGAACTGGTGCAGGGCACCGATATCTCTCTGAACGTAGAGATCAAGGACCGTACCTTTGAAGTCGTAGACGCCACCGTGCGCACCCTTTTCGATTACGGCATGCAGGATCGCTTCGTGATCGCCTGTTTTGATGCGAACATTATACAATACGCGCATCAGAAATACGGCGTCATGACGCAGGGATTCCCCGACGACATGCACGACAATTTCTCGAACGAAACGCGCGATCATATGTATGCGGTCGGCATTCCGATGTGGGCCATCACGGAAAAACTCGTTCAAGAATATCTTGACTGCGGCATTCAGCCCTGGGCATGGTGTCCGGATACGGAAGAAGACGTGCGCAAAGCCGTCTCCTGCGGCGCGCGCCTTCTGACGTGCAACGACCCCGCCCCCGCAATGAAAGTGATCGGAGAGATGGGGCTGAGAAGGGTATAACTTAATAAAAGGGCGAATTTTCGAAGGCTTTTCAAGCCCTGAACGATAAAAGCCGCATCGGCCGAAAGAAAACGGCGGCGGTGCAAAAGGGATCAGAAAAATCAAAAAGAGGCATGCCTCTTTTTACGTGCCAGGCACGTAAAAATTTGTTTAACGGTATAAGTGGAGGAAAATGCAATGGCCGCAAACAAGAAGGTGAAAATCGGCGTATTCGGAGGAGGCAGGGGCATTTCAATGATCGAATTTTGCACCTTTTATGACGAGGCCGAGTTGGTCGCGATCTGCGATATGAATGAAAAGGTGCTCGACGACTGCCGCGCTTTTCTGAAAAAACACGGAAAGGAAGGGCGCGTAGCGCTGTACCGCGATTTTGAAGATTTTATAAAATGCGACATGGATGCGGTCGTCCTTGCGAATTATGCCACCGAACACGCGCCTTACGCGGTGCGCTGCCTCGACCTCGGGCTGCACGTTTTGAGCGACATATCTCCCGTGCAGTGCATGAAAGAGGCGGTCGAACTGGTCGAAGCGGTCGAACGGAGCGGCAAGGTATACGCTTTCGGAGAAAATTGCTGCTACTTCCCGGGCGTGATGAAGATGCGCGAAAATTATCGTGCAGGCAAATACGGGCAGGTGCTGTATGCGGAGGGAGAATATATCCACGACTGTTCCTCCATTTGGCATAAGATCACGTACGGAGACAGAAATCATTGGCGAAACCGCATGTATGCCACATATTATTGTACCCATTCCATCGGGCCCATCCTGCATATCACGGGAGAAAAACCCGTCTCCGTCGTCGGGTACGAACTGCCGCTTTCGCCGCGCCTGCTCGATCTGGGGTACCTGAAAGGCACCGCGGGGATCGAGATGATCACGACCGCTTCGGGCGCGGTCATCAGGAGCACGCACGGAGATATGCATAAGTACGGCCTGTGGTATTCGCTGTACGGTACGATCGGCGCCGCCGAAACGGACCGCAAGGGAGAGAGTGCCTATAACGTCGTCAATGAGTGGTTCAACGAAAAACTGACGACAGACAACATCTCGCACAGCCTGTCCGCGGCCAATAAGATGATCGAAATGCACGGCGGAGCGGATTACTACGAGATGCATTATTTTATACAGAAAATTCTCGGCCGCGACGACGGCGGGCAATCCATCGACGTCTATGAAGCGCTGGATATGTTCCTGCCCGGCCTGATCGCCTATAAATCGGTTTTTGCGGGGAACAAGCCTCTCGAGATCCCCGATCTGCGCACGAAAGAGGCGAGAGACAAATACCGGAACGACGTATGGTGCGTGGATCCCAAAGTTGCGGGAAAGGACGCCGTTCCTTCTTATTCCAAGGGCAACCCCGTTATCGCGGACAGCGTATACGAAAAAGTTGCCGAAATGTATCGCAAAGAATGCGAACAGGCTGAAAATAAGGCATGAAGACGCTCTATTATATCCTGCTATTTGTGGCTGCGCTCATTTTCTCTACGCAGTTTCTTGTCACGAGGCAATACCAGAGGCGCAGCGGTACAGGCTTTTTAAGTTCCGTCAAACTTTCTTTGGGCGCATACTTTACCATTGCTCTCTTCTTTTTCATCAAGGGTTGCATTACATATAAAAGTTTCAATTTCGGGTTCAGCACGTTTACCTTTCTGATGACTCTGCTCATCGCCGCGGTTTCCCTTTCCTGCGTGTATATGGGTATCCGCGTTCTCGCGGTGGGGGATATGAGCATCTACTCCGTATTTATGATGCTCGGAAGCCTGATCCTCCCCACGTTCGTCGGGCTTGTGTTCTACCATGAAAGTTTCGGGTGGATCAAGGGCATTGCCATCGCGCTCATGCTGGCGGCGATCGTGTTTTCGGTCACGTCTTCCGGCAAAAAGGTTTTTACCCCGAAAGCCCTCATCTGCTATATCGGCATCTTTATCATGAACGGCATGATCGGCGTGCTGTTCACGGTACATCAGAATCATCCGGCGCAGACGGTCGCCGCGATCGCAAATGCGGACGGAAGTTTTTCCGTCAACAACGATGCGTTTATGACCTGGTACGGCCTTTCCACCGTATTGCTCTGCGGCGTCCTGTATGCGGCGGTCAAGATTTATGACAGGCTCCGCCGCGCGAAGGCAGGCCCTGCCGTCCCCGCACCGACGGAAACGCCGTCCGCCGAAGCGGGTGCAGCATGCGCGGCCTCTGCGCGGAAGATCTCTGCAAAAGAAGTGTGCCTGATCATATTGCTGCCCGTCCTGTACGGTCTGTGCAACGGGCTGGGCGACTACTTTATCGCCCTTGCCACGCAGCCGGGCGCACTCGGTTCTTCGGTGACCTTTCCCATCATAAACGGGGGAACGATTCTCTTTTCGACGATATGGGGAATGATCTTATATAAAGAAAAACTGCGGCCGGGAACGATCGCCGCGCTCGTATTGGTGATCGTTTCGACCGTCTTGTTCATGTTTGCGTAAGGGGGGAAGTAAATTTGTTTTCGCACCGCTTTGAGAAAAAACCGCAGGGAGAATGTCTTTCTCTTGCAGATGCCGCGCTGGAATCGGATTTTCAGGAAAGATACCTTTCCGAATATTTTGACGATCTGCGTTCTATTTGCACAGACGGTCGCTCGGTCGGGCGGGTGCGTATCGTAAAAATCGAAGGAAGAGAAAAGGAACGCTATACCGTATCGGTAGGGGAAGAAATCGTCATATCCGCAGTTGCTTTTTCCGGCGCATTGTACGCGCTTGCGGATCTTAAAGATATGGCGCTCTCTCGAAACGGTTTGCGTGCATGCACGTTTGCAGGGGAGCCGATCTGCTCTTTCCGCGCTTATCGCGCATATCTCCCCTCGCGGGAAGGGAAGGAAGATTTTTTTCGGTCAATGCGTTTTCTGACCGATTTCAAATACAATACCGTCATATTGGAAGCGGGCGGGGCGATGGAATACGAAAGACATCCCGAAATCAATCGAGCATGGTCGCGGTTTATGGAAGACGTACGCAGATATTCGGGACGCAGCCTGGAAATTCAGTGTGGTTATCCTTGGGAAAAAGATTCCATACACGCCGAAAATGCGGACGGCGAAGTACTCACAAAAAAGGAAACGGAAGAGATCGTCTCCCGCCTCAAACGGATGGGGCTGGAAGTGATCCCCGAAGTTCCTCTCCTGTCTCATGCGGATTATATCTGCCTCGCGCATCCCGAACTTGCGGAGAGAAAGGAAGACCCTTATCCCGATACATACTGCCCTTCAAATGAAGGGACTTACGAAATCGTGTTCGACATTCTCGAAGAAGTGATCGGCGTTTTTCAGCCCCGTTTAATCAATATCGGGCACGACGAATTTTATTCGGTCGCGCTGTGCGATCGGTGTAAAGAGAAAGATCCCGTCGATCTGTACGTCGGCGATATCGTCAAAATTCACAATTGGCTGAAAAAGCGCGGGATCCGGACGATGATGTGGGGCGAAAAACTGCTCGACGCCCGCCGCGGTGAGGAACGGATCGGCGGAGCGGGTGTGGACCGCATCAATGAAGCGGGCTATCATGTGACCGTGCCGCCGCTTTGGCGCTGTGCGGAAAAACTGCCCAAAGACATTCTCATGATCAACTGGTATTGGGAATTCGGCGCCCATCTCGATCAGACGTATATCAAAAACGGGTATTCTTTTGTTTACGGCAATTTATGCTGCGACGAGATAGACGGCTGGAACGAAAGGCTGAAAAGGGGCCCGCTGGGCGGCGCCGTATCAAACTGGGGCGCGTTCGACCGCAAAAGCATGCAGAGAAATCTGCAGATCTATTCCCTCGCCGCTTCCGCCTGCCTTTTCTGGGAAGGGGAAGCGCAAGATCTTTCCGTCCGCAGGAATCAGATCGCGGAATCGCTGTATGCACGGCGGCTTGCCGAAATACCGAAAAATTCGAGGGTCGAGATCGTATCCTCAGCCGACCGCGGCGAAGCGCACCGCTTTTTCTGGTGCGGAGAATTTGCTGAAAACGAAGGAGAATTGGGAAAGTTTTGCCTGCTTTTCGAAGACGGCACCGAGGCAGAATATCCCGCGGTGAACGGTGAAAATACGGGATCGGCGGATACCGTTTCGGGCAGCCGCGAATGGGCGCAGACATTATACATGTGCCTTCCGGAACAGTCGGACGGGGAAATGCGGTTCCGCACGGTATTTTGCAATCCCTGCCCTGAAAAAAGGATAAAAGGAATCGTTTTCGAGCCGCTCGGCGGCTGCAAAACGCGGTTGATATATAAAATTCTTTAATCGGAGGTTTATTGCATGGCTGTTCCTGCGGAATCTGCACGGCAAAAACGATCTTCCGGAGTGAGGGGGAATAAGAAAAAACGCAATCAGACGATCTTTCTGATCTGCATGATGTCACTGCCCTTCATTCAATGGCTGGTGTTTTGGCTGTACGTGAATCTGAGTTCCATTCTCCTCGCTTTTCAGGATCAGAGAACGGACGCCTGGACAACGAACAATTTTGTACAGTTTTGGGAGGGGCTGACTTCGCCTTACGGCGAGATCAAGATCGCGGTCAGAAATACGATGTACTATTTCTGCGCGAATCTTTTCGTGATCATGCCTCTTTCGGTGATCATCACCTATTTTATTTATAAAAGGATACTGTTTTTTAAAGGGTTCAGGATTATCTTTTATTTACCTGCGATCATTTCGGCGGTCGCGATGGTCACGTCGTACATGAACTTTATCGACCCGAGAGGCCCGCTCGGCAATATTGTGGAGGCGTTCGGCGGTTCTTTGCCTCCCGAAGGGTTGCTCGGTAAAAACTCTACGGCAACGGCTACGATCGTCGTATACAGTATCTGGGTCGGATTTTGTTCGAACATTCTTCTGTTCGGCGGAGCGATGACTCGTATTCCCGTCGACGTGCTTGAATCGGCACGGCTGGAAGGCTGCGGCCCGTTTCGGGAACTTGTTCAACTGATTTTCCCGCTCATCTGGTCTTCCGTATCCACGCTGATCGTGTTTGCCTTTACGGGCATCTTCAATTCGAGCGGGCCGATCCTGCTCTTTACCAACGGTTCTTTTGAGACGACGACCATCAGTTTCTGGATTTTTCAGCAAGTCTACGGTACGGGCGCCGTGGGTGGTTCGGGGTCGTACAACCTCGTGTCCTGCGCAGGACTGTGCTTTACGCTCGTCGGGGTCCCGATCATACTGCTGATCCGCTGGCTCCTCGAACGGGTACCTACGGTGGAATATTGAGGAGGGCGGAAAATGATCAAAAAAGTTGTCGGGTACGATCAAGGGAAATTCGTCCCTTTGGAAATCAAGGTCAGCAAAGAGGGCTCCATCCTGTCTAAGAGGGGCAAGGGGGAAAAGATTGTCTTTGCAATTGTTTTCGTCATCTTCGTCCTGTATGCTGTCTCTTTGATAGCGCCGTTTTTGTTCCTTTTTATCAACTCTTTGAAAGGGGGGCTTGAATACATAAACGACCGCAATGCGAGCGCATCGTTCGCGTTGCCGGACAAATGGCTTTTTTCCAACTACGTCGAAGCGTTCACGAGCATGAAAATGGTCGATTCCATGGGCAACGATATTTATCTGCCTACCATGCTCTTCAACAGTCTCTGGTATACGTTTGCCTGTGTTGTCTGCGGGGTCGCAGCGAGCACGCTGACGGGGTATTGCCTTGCGAAATACCGCTTCAAACTGCGCGGATTTTTCTACGGCATCGCAATCTTTTCCATGACCATTCCCATCATCGGTTCCACGGGCGCTTCATTCAGGCTGATGACGATATTGGGTATTTACAACACGCCGCTGTTTCCGTTTTTGAACAATTTCGGAGGGTTCGGGTTCAACTTTCTTGTCATGTACGGATTTTTTGCAAATCTTCCGTGGAGTTATGCGGAGGCGGTGTTCATCGACGGAGGCGGGCACGGCACCGCGTTTTTCAGGGTCATGCTCCCGCAGGCGTGGCCGCCCATGCTCACTTTGGCGATCATGGCCTTTATCGGGGCATGGAACGATTATATGACGGTATTGCTGTACCTTCCGGACTATCCGACGCTCGCGTCCGGTATCTACCGCATTCAACTCTCCCTGACAAGGGGAGGCAATTATCCCGTTTATTTTGCGGGATTGCTCGTATCGACGATCCCCGTCATCGCATTGTACGGCGGATTTTCCAATACGATCATGCAGAACTTTACAGTCGGGGGACTGAAAGGATAAAAAATCGGAGGTAAACATGAAAAAACTGATTTGTGTTGCATTAGGTGTCACGCTTTCCGTCGCGGCTTTAGCAGGGTGTACGTATCAAAAAAGATCGCCCGATACCGAAAGTACTTTGGAAGTGTATGCATTCGATGCCGGTTACGGCGTCGACTGGGTAGGGGAAATGCTCGATCTTTTCGCCGATCAGGACTGGGTGAAAGAAAAATATCCGAATCTGAATATTTTGCAGCCCATCACGAACGACGTATCAAACTTTGCGGAAAGTAAACTCAACGCCGGCGAGCGGTCGAATACTATAGATCTTATTTTCGGAACAAACCTGTTCGACTATGCCGGCCCCAATGGGGATTTATTGGATCTTACGGAAAGCGTATATAATTCCCCTGTTCCCGGGGAGACGGACGAAAGCGGGAAGCCCGTTCTTTGGATCGATAAGGCGATCGGAAGTTATAACGAATCCAACCGCTATATCGATACGACCAATCTTTCGTCCGAATCATATTATACCGTTTCCTGGGCGGCGGGAATGAACAGTTTTGTATATAACGAGACGATTCTTAATTCCTTCGGGCTGGACGTCCCCAACACGACGGACGACTTGGAGGAAGTGTGCGCTATAATCAAGGCGAATGAAGGAAAGGATAACGGCAAGTATAACGAGGGGTATTCCTTCGTTCAGTCGAGGGAGGCGGATTACTGGTCCTATTTATTCCCCGTCTGGTGGGCGCAATACGAAGGGGTATCGAGGTATCTTGACTTCTGGAACGGGATCGACAACGATATTTATTCCGTCAATATTTTCAGGCAGCAGGGCCGAGTGAAATCTTTGGAAGTATACGAAGACCTGCTCGCTTACAGCAAAGGGTATCTTTCCCTCAGTTCCTTCCTCGACGAATTCATGATGGCGCAGACCTCGTTTTTGCAGGGGCACGGCGTGTTCCACGTCAACGGCGATTGGTTTGCTAAGGAGATGGAGCAGACGATGTCGGATATCATATCCGAAGAGGGCGGTATTGATTCTTTCAAAACGATGCGCATGCCCGTCGTGAGCGCATTGGGGGTAAAACTGGGTATCGAAGATTCCACGCTGTCCGACATCATAGATTATTTGGACGGGGATACGGCAAGTTTGCCGGACTTTGAATCGACGGCAGGCTATACGGACGATGCGGTGGTGGCGGCAGTCCGAGAAGCGCGCACGATCGTGCATTCCATCGGCCCCAACCATACGGCTGTGATCCCTGCGTATGCGAACGGAAAAGACGTAGCGGTCGATTTTCTGCGTTTTATGGCAACGGACATCGCACAGGAGAGTTATATACGGTCTACGGGCGGGGCAAGCCTTCCTTTCAATTACGATCTGAAGGAGAAGAATATAGAACTTTATAATGAACTGCATCCGTTGCAGCAAAGCAGGCACGATTATTTCAATGCGTATGAAATTTATACGCTCCCTTCAGACAGGGCGTTTCCTCTGGCGCGCTACGGCGGTATTAAAGCATTTGTGACTGAACATTATTATACGACTTTTTCTGCTAACGGAAATCAGAAAACGCCCGGGGACTATTATGACGAGACGATCTCCGCATGGACGTCAAACAAGTTCAACAACGCGCTGTCCAATTCAGGTATCGTAAGATAATGGTGAAAGCGAATTTTTTCGCGGAAATAATATGATCGGGAGGATCAAAATGAAAAAGATTTTGTCGGTGATTCTGGCAATGGGGCTTGCGGCGGGCGTACTCGCCGCTTGCGATTCGGGATCGGGGGGAGCGAGCGGAGGCACGGCCTCCGGCGGCCTTGCCGATGCCGAGGTGTGGGGCGCCCCTGCGACTGAAAAAGTGTTGCAGGACGTACACGGCATTTACGACAGTTTCAAAACGGAAGCGCGCATTAACGTGACCGCGGCGAAAGGAGAGTATGAATCTCAGCACATCATCATCACGGCGGACGAGAAAGATCTCGTCTACGACGTGCAAATCTCTGCGCTTGCTTCAGCAGATGGTAAATCTTTTCCTGTCAGCAATATAGACGTTTTTCATGAAAAATATATTGAAGTGCGTTCTAATTTCGAGGGAAACGGCATGCCTGTGGGCATGTATCCCGATGCGCTTTTGCCCTTTGAAACAGCCAAAGAGTACGGGGAAAACGTAGTCAAGGCGGGGGAAAACCAGGGGATCTATTTCCGCTTCAACGTCGATATAGAGCAGGAAGCCGGCACGTATACGGGATCTTTCAGGCTGTCCATCGGCGGAGAAAGCATGAATATTCCCGTGACGCTGACGGTCGCGGATCTGGAAGTTTCCGAAACGAACCATGCCAAAAGCATCTTTTTGAATCAGTGGTCGTTTTATAAAGGAGAACTGGATTCTTCGCAGGCCATGCTCAACAAATATACCGAGGCGTTGTTCGAATACCGGCTGAATCCTGACGTTATCGTGACGGATACGAATCATAAGGATGAGGATATCGAGTATTATACGGAACTTGCCTACCAATACATGCAGAATCCGAGGTGTGCCAATATTACAATTCCGTATGAAACCACCAACGTTGACGGTCAGCAGTGCATCGATCCCGTCATTTTCGATAAATATCTGACGGCGTTTGCCGAAAAGAGTTTTGAAACGGGATTTAATATGCTCGAAAAATCTGTCTGCTATATCGGCCTTATCGACGAGCCGGATATCAACGGCCTGCTCGACAGGACTGCGGTCGTGACCAGGGTCTACGACGAACAGATCAAAGAGACGGCGGACCGCCTTGAAGCGGACAATTCGATCACGGCATCCAACAAAGCGGAAGTTATCGCGTCTCTCCGCGATGTGCGCAACGTGGTGACCTGTGCATATTCGGACGCATATGCTCCTTATGTGGAAACGTGGTGTCCGCAGTATCAGCATTACGATTCGGAAGCGCAGCGCGCCAATTATGCGGATCAGGAAGAAAAATGGTGGTACGGCTGTATTTCGCCGCGCGCGCCGTATCCGACATACCATATGGAAGATACGCTTCTTTCTGCCCGTGCTCTCGGCTGGATGATGGCAGAATATGACGTAGTGGGGAATTTATTCTGGGCTACAGATATTTATGCGGCCTACAACGGCAGTAAATACGAAGAGATCGAAGATTATTACGGCGGCAGTGCGTCGCGATTCCCCAACGTAAACGGAGACGGCTATCTTTTCTATCCCGGCAAACAATACGGGATTGACGGCCCAGTCGGCTCTCTGCGTCTTGAAGCGATCCGCGACGGTTTGGAAGAATACGAACTTCTCTATGCGATGAAACAGACGTACGGCGATGTCAGCGACAGGATTTCGGCGGACGATTCCTCCCTCGCGTTCACGGCGGACAGAATGATGGAGAGCCTGACCGAACTCGTCTACGACGGTACGCGCGTGTCTACAACGAGCGCAAATTTCCAGTCTTCGCGCGACGCGCTCCTGCAATTGGCGACTCTTTCACAATCAGAGGCGGAATTCTGCGTCATCGACTACGGCGACGACGGATACGGTACGAAAAATTATCGCTTCTATGCGGCGGACGGTGCTGTGGTCAAGAACAACGGCACGGAGATCGCTTCTTCACAGAACGTGGAGGGAGGAAAGATCTATACGCTGGATATTCCTTTGGAAAACGCACAGAATATGCTGGCCATATCCGTGGAAGTCGGCGGAAATACCTACTATTACGAACAGAATCTCGGCGGAAAAGTCAGCGCGAATCTTGCCGACAGTACGACGGCTTCGGAATTTACAGGTTCGGGCGTGACCCCCGTATATTCGTTGGTGGACGCTTCTTCTGTCGATTCTGCGCTTACAGGCAAATTTGTCAAGTTGGATGTCCCGTCGGCGGCTTCAGACGTGGCGCAATCGTTCAGCGTGTCCGGCTCGCTCCTTACGGGGATCGACGAAACGGCAAGCAGCGTGATCTTCCACATTTACTATGACGGTGAGGATGCGCCCGCATTCATGATCGCGGCCAAGCACGAAAATCAGCGTGTGTTGGTAGAAATGGCAAACGTAACGCTGCAAAAAGGCATGAACACCATTTCCGTTTCCCTGACCTCCAAGAGCTGGGGCACACTCGGTGCGATCGAATACGTCAACTTCTATCTGGGCGGAGTGACCGGAGAGCCGGCGCGCATCATCTATATTGCGGACACTGTCGTCTACGCCAAATAAGGAGGAAAAATGATGAAAAAAATATTCGGATTGATGCTTTCTTTCGTCTTGCTCTTTTCCCTCTTTTCCTTTGTCGGCTGCAACGAAAAAGAGAGCAAGGGGGATACTCAAGCGGGAGAGGTGGTGATCGCTGACTTCGAAAAGTGGGCACCCGATTTTCAGATCATGCGGCCGATGAACAGTTTCGGCGTCGTTTCCGTCAACGAAGATCCGCAGTACGTACACGGCGGAGAGGCGTCTGCAAAATTGCAGCCGATGGGCGGTTATTCGGTGCAGAAGGTACCATACGTTTACTTTCCCTTGTCCAGCGAATTGTTCTCGTTTAACTATTGCGATTTTTCTTTGGTGGATTACATTACTTTCTTTATCTACAACGCACAGGATGAGGCCGCCGCGCTCGATTTCGGACTGGTCACAACGATCGTCGATATCAACAATACAGAGCGGGCGAGCGGGGGAACATTTCAACTGCAACCCGGGTGGAACGAGATCGTGTACTATCCCGATCTGACCATTATCAACCTGTCTTACGATATTACGGATATACAGGGTATCTATCTCGGGTTTGAAAACGCAGGCGTGCGCGATCCGGAAGACGCGCCCGTGTTCTATCTCGACGACGTGGTCATGCGTCGTCTCGACGAGCCGGTCGAAGTGGAAAACATCATCGAACTGGACGAAGGGGAGATCTGCGATTTCGAAAAGGCGTATCAACAGTATATCATTACCTATGACTGCCCGAATACCAAATGTATCCCCGATATGAGTATTGTGGAGGCTGCAGAATATGGCCTGACCGCACCGAGCGGAGAAAAAGTACTCAGGATCGTCACGAAACCGGGAGATGCGACGGAAGGCTCGTGGCCGAGATTTACGATCCCCGAAAAGATCGTGCGCGAGAGCGGATTCATGAATATCCCTTCAGAAGAGTGGTCAGAGTATCGATTCTGCTTTGAAGTATACGCCGAAACGCAGAACCGCACCTTCTTCCCCGAATTCTACTCGCAGGGCGGCAGCAACTGGACGGCGACGAATGTATCTGCGCGCAGAGGACAATGGGTTACCTATTCTGTGGATTTTACCAATTTCTCTGAGGATGTCGTATCCAATCCGGGCTTTATCAAAATCGCATGGGCCGAATATATCGATGCGGGCGAATTGGTGTTTTATTTCGACAATTTCCGATTTGAGAAAAAATCGTAACGTGCGGTAATATTTTCCCGCCGGTTTGATGCCGGCGGGAGAAAATAAAAAATAAGAAGGAGAAATGATGAAAAAGAAGTCACTGTTATTGATGTTGCTGCTTTGCATCGCTTTTGCCGTCGGCGGAATCCTTTCCGCTTGCGGAAACGACGGCAGCCGAGTGGAACTTGTCGATTTCGAGAACGAGACGATCACCGTCGATCTCGGGTCGACCTACACCATCTCCGATACGTTCGTCAAAGATACGGAGGGAAACAATTACAGACTCACGGTTACTGTCAAAGACTCGGCAGGCGAAGAGATCTCTGTGCTCGCCAATCAGTTTGCGGTGGAGGACCCCGGCGGCTATGTGATCACGTTCAGCGCCGATCTCGGAGGAGGGGACGTGCGCACGCGCACGGTGACCCTGAATGTGCAGGATAAGGGGGATCCGACGATCACGATTTCTTCGCCGCAGATGGGATATGTGAACGAAGAGTATGTGCTGCCTTCCGTCTCTGTGCGCGACGATTCCGGTGAATCGCTCACGCCTGAGATCAAAGTCTATCTCGTCAACGGAGAGGACAGAGAGGAGCAGACGATCACCGACGGCAAATTCACCCCTGCGACGCGCGGCGAATATCTGATCGAGGCAAGCGCGACCGACAGTTCGGGCAATACGGGTACTGCAAGTGCAACTTTTTACGTCCGCAACGCGCTTACGTTGAATACGTTCGAAGATTTCAATGACCCGTACTCCGTCTCATCGATTGTCAATGTCGACCGCGGTTATACGGAAAAGGCGCCCGTATATCATGAAACGTTTGAAGGCGCTACGGGTGTTGCGTCCACAGGTTCGATTGCCGATCAGTACGGCACGTACGAATATTTTAAATTCAACATGACGACGGAAGAACTCGCCGAACTCGATTTTTATTATGTCTACGTCAAATGCTACATCGCGTATGACGGAACGGACAGGACGGCGGTCGATCTGTTCAACTGGAATTACGGCTTGGGCAATTATCCGCTGAACGAGTGGATCGAGGTGCGCCTGACGGCTGAAGATATAGAGCGGTCGGACGTATGCTATTCCGACCCGAATATCTATCTTCCCGGCGAATCTCCCCGCGATTGCTTCAATCGCCTGATGACTGTGGACGGCGGCTATCTGTTCTGGATCAGAAACGGCGGCTTTGAAAAAGACAGCGGGAAAGATCTGTATACTTTCTATGTGGACGAGATCGGCTTTAAGCGCGTCTACGAACCGGTCATGAGCACGCCTTCGGAAGTGGAACTGGGCGACACCGTTACGCTGGAAGGCACGGTGGCAGATCTGACCGATTATACGCTCTCTTATCAGGTCGTCGATCCGTTCGGCAAGACTGTACAACTTACGGACAACAACACCTTTGATGCAAATATCATGGGCGAGTATAAGGTCACGGTGACCGTAAATCACGCCACGGAAGGCGGTGCGATGGATTTTGTGATCACTGTCGGTTCGGATACCAATATCGCGATCGGCGACTTTACCGATACGCCTTCCATCGGAGGCACGGTCACCATTCCTGCAGGTACCTTGGACGGTGCGCAGGTGAATGTTTCCGTCGTTTGGTCGGGTACGGAGATCACCGTCAACGATGGTACGTTTACGGCAAACAATATCGGCGAATATATCGTTACATATACGGCCGTCAAAGACGGGCTGACCTATATCAACACGCTGACGATCACGGTAGTTGCTCCGGAAGAGCGGCCTGACCCTGCGGTGAACGAGGTCGAGTCCTTCGATCATCCCGATTCAGACTCTTCCCTTATGGGATTCAACGGGTCGTATAACGAAGTTAGATGGCTTAATTCCTATGAGGGAGAGGCGGGTGTCGTGGAACTCTCTTACGGTGGCAGCGCATGGCCCGCATTTTCTTTCGTGCCGCGCCGTCCTATGGCCGATTATGCCGATTACGATTATCTCGTCATCCGCGCCTATATCGTGTCGGGCGGCAATGCTTATACGAGCATGATTCTCGGCAATGATACCGTTTATGTTACACATCCTTTAACCAGCATTCAGACAGATCGCTGGGTAGATTATGTCTATGAGATCGATAATTTCCTGTATTGGTGGAAAGACGAGGGAACGGATACGTTAAAAGCCCGCATCTGGTCCGGCCAAACGGACGCTACCGACGGCGTTATCTATATCGCGGAGATCATGGTCTATAAAAACCTCGACGATGCGCAGATCGACGTGAATGTAACGGGAACACTGATCGCGGGGCAGAGCGCGACCGTCGAAGTCACTGCAGCGGACGGGTTCAACGTCAGCAGCGTGATCACCGCGCCGGACGGCTCTGTCGTTACGCCTGCATCCGGCGGCGTCATCGAAAATCTTGCGGAAGGCACGTATACGGTCACCGTATCCGTTTCCGACCCCGGATATATGGGTACATATGAAGAGACGTTCGTTGTCGCACCGGCAACGGGGTATAAACTTGTCGGAGAACTGGAAGACAGTTACGCGGCAGGTGCGCAGATCGAAGTGCCCGATATGAGTCTGATCAATTCACTCACACAGGAAACGCTCGTCGCTGTAATGGATTATACCGTAAATTATTACGGAGATCCCGTCACTGTCACCGACGGTGCGTTTACGGCAGATCTCGGCGGCACTTATACGGTCGTATATACGACAACGTATAATGAAACGCCGTACACCACCTCTGTCGAGATCACTGTCAATCGCCCTGCGCCCGCGGCAGGCGAGGTGGAGTCTTTCTCTGACAGATCTTCCATCGACAATGTGTCCATGCGCTCCGCAGGAGATCCCATCTATGTGGACGACACGGCAAGCGGCCCCGCAGACGCGACGCACGGCTATGTGAAGTTTGAAATTACGCAAGGAGAGGAAAACTGGCCCGTCCTTCGCCTGCAGCCCCGTCAGGGCGTTGAGGCGTATGCGGATTACGATTATATCCGCCTGACAATACGCATCGTCGGTACGGCCGGAACCGTCCAAATGTGTTTCTGGCCAGGAGATGCTGAAAGGGTAACCGTTCCGTTGAATGAATGGATCACCGTTGACGTGTATGCCGTACTGTTCCGCGATCTCGCTTTCGATACGCTCACCTCTCCCGATCAGGGCTGGTTCTGGTTCACGAATGTGAGCGGCAACAGCGTGCAGGAATTCCATATTTATGACGTCACCGCGATCAAAGACGAAACGCCTCCGACCGAAGTGGGCACTGTCGTCACATTTGATTCGGAAGACAAACTCGACAACATTTACGTAGGAGAAGCGTCCGAAGCGATCAAGTTCTACGATGCGGAAGCGATCGCCGCGTCTGAAGGCGACCTGCCCACGCTCGACGGCGACGATACCGGATACGTCGAAGTCAAAAACGGAAACGCTCAACAATGGTTCAACGTGCGCATCACGCCCGAATGCAATTTCGGTGAGTTCAGCCAGTACGATTATATTTCCATCAAAATGTATATTACGGGTGAGGGAACCATTCCCATCTATTACTATAACAACGAGATGGCAGATATTACGCGTGGGCAATGGGTGGAATTTGTGATGCCTCTCAGCATCTACATGAATTCTCATCATCAGGGTAAAGCATTCTATATCGTTCAGCAGTTGTTCGACGATATGTCGAAAGATAAACTGTTTATGCTTTCTGGCGGCGGAGAATATAATCTGTATATCGCGTCCATCGATTTCTATACGCCGGAGACGGACGAATCCCTCGGCAATAACTTTACCGAACTTACGACAGAGAATGTCACCGTAAACAGCGGTTCTGTCGAGGCGGTCGCCGAATTCGAGGGCAAGTCCGATGTCCTGAAGATCACGAGCACGAATACTTGGGTAAATATCTTTGTGAAGCCGGGCAAAACTTGGGGTGAACTTGATAATTATTCCAAAGTCAGCGTGACGGTCTATATCGAAGCGGATGCAAATGTCGAACTGTATTCTCAGGCAATATTGCATGGAGCGACCGGGAACGATTTCTTCTCGTACGGTTCCATGACGCCCGGCGAATGGCATACCTTCGATATCGAAATTTCCAGGATCAAGGAATTGTATGCAGGGTTGTTCTTAGGAAATAACGCTCTCATGATCGATCGCGGTCATTCGTTTACGGCAATCTATATCGCCGAGATCGTGTGTGTAGCGTGATCAGGTCTGAACCCGTATGCCGAAAAATGATCGGCATACGCGGTTGACAGACCGCCGCAAGTCGGTTTATAATGTATAAAATCGGAAGATCGGCTTGCGCTGTGCTTCAAGCAAGGGGACGGCAGGAGAATCCGCCGTCCCCCGATTTTTAATACCAAATTTGAAAGGTGCGAATATGAGAGATTATTTCAACAGGGGCAAGGTAACCTTTTTGTTTCCGCTGGACGGAGACTGCCTGAATTCGGCGGACGGGAAAGCGGACGGCGATCGGCTGTACATACGCGCGCGCGTGCGTGCCGGCGATGCGGCTGCGCTGCAGATCAACGGCGTTCCCGCCGTAAAAAACGGGGATACGTTCACCGCCGAAATTGTGCTTGCGTGGGGTAAAAACGTTCTTCTTGCAAGTGCAGACGGGGGAGAATGTGCGAAAATATCCGTCTGGCGGCTGAAAAACGCGGAAAAAGGGTTCCGCCTTTCCTCCGACGACAATATCCTCTGCCTGAAAGATATTGCCGAGCATGCGGACGAATACCGCTCCGTTTTTGAAAATCCCTATCTTGCGGTCTATCGCGAGGCGCACGAAAAATACGGCGCGAAAGTGCATCTCAATCTGTTTTTTGAAACGGCGGATCTCGACGGGTTTACGCCTCGGCCCGACTATTTCAATCTGACGATGATGCCCGATAAATTCAAAAGCGAATGGGAGGAAAATTCCGACTGGCTGCGCCTTTCCTTCCATGCCCGCAAAGAAAACCCCATGTCCCCGTATAAAAACGCTTCGGCGGAAGAGATCACGGCCGACTGCCTTGCGGTCGATCGCGAGATCGCGCGCTTTGCCGGCGAAAAGACGCTCGCGCGCGAGACGACCATACATTTCGGGGCGGTCACAAAGGAGGGGGTCGCCGCACTGCGCGCGCTCGGATACCGCCGCCTTGCCGGCTATTTCGAATTGTACAACGGCGATCCGCTCGTGTCCTATTTTTATCCGACGGAATTTATCCCGCACGTCGGTGCGCGCGATTTCTGGCGGGATACCGAATTGGACGTAACGTATGCGCGTATCGACCGCGTCATCAATTATTCGCCCGAACCGGAGGTCAACGTGGCGGAACTGAAAAAGATCGCCGAAGACGCACACCGCGGCGGTTTTCTCGAATTTATGATCCACGAGCAATATTTTTATAAAAATTATTGCAACTATATCCCGAAATTCCGCGAAATCGTGCTGGAATGCTGCAGATTTGCGCATGAAAATGGGTATATCGGTCGGTTTTTGAGCGAAGCGGAGGAGTGAAAATCTCTTCTCCGCTCGCCTTGACGAGGCAAAAACCGCATATTTTCGGGCGGCCGCAAAACGGTGGTAACAGTTTTATATTGCATAAAGTTCATTGTTGTTTTATTTTTGTATCGTTTATATATTTTTTATCGATCTTTGTACCTCTATTGAAATTTGAAGGATAATCATTTATAATAGAATAAAGCGGCACCGCATGCTGAAAAACGGTCGGGTAAGCGTATGGATATAAATATCGTCAGGAATATATTGAAGAAAAAAGATTACGAGCGGCTCGATTGTCCCTCTTTCGGTACATGCCCGCAGCGCGCATATTACGTGCCGGAGGGGGCAAAAGTGTCTCTCAGCGGAGAGTGGGAGTTCCGCTATTATCCCGATCTGCGCGGGATCTGCGAAAAGGATCCGGCGCCGATCCGCGTGCCCTCATGCTGGCAGACGGAGGGGTACGACGCGCATATGTATGCGAACGCGCGCTATCCCTTTCCCTTCGATCCGCCGCATGTGCCCGAAAATATGCCCTGCGCGCTGTATACCCGCAGGTTTCCCTATACGGGCGGCAACAGATGTTACATACGTTTCGAGGGCGTGAGCAGTTTTTATTACCTGTTTATCAACGGGCGGCAAGTCGGGTATTCCTCCGTTTCACACTCGGGCGAAGAATATGATATCACCGATTTTCTGCATATCGGCGAGAATGTTGCGGAAGTGCTCAATCTGAAGTGGTGCGCGGGTTCCTATCTCGAATCGCAGGATATGCTGCGCATGAACGGCATTTTCCGCGAGGTGTATCTGCTTTTCCGTCCGCAGAACTGCCTTTGGGATTACTTTATCCGCCCTTCGTTCGGCGACGGAGAAGCGGAACTGCATTTTGAATTTACGGGTGCGGACGGCGCCGAAAAGAGGGTGACGCTTTCGCTGGACGGTAAAGTCGCCGCATCGGGGCAGACGGTGGGGCAGAGCCTTGTTCTCCGCCTTAAGGACCCCGCGCTGTGGAATGCGGAGCGCCCCGTACTGTACGACGTCGAGATCGCCGCATCGGGAGAGATCATCCGCCAGAAATACGCCCTGCGCAGGGTGGCTGTGGAAAACGGCGTGTTTACCGTCAACGGCAGGGCCGTCAAACTTTTGGGCGTCAACCGCCATGAAATTGACCTCGATTTCGGATACGTAATGACGGAAGAGCGCATGCGATCCGATCTGAAACTGATCAAGCAGGGCAATATGAACGCGGTTCGCGCCTCTCATTATCCGGATTGTCCGCGCTTTTTGGAACTCTGCGACGAGGCGGGCGTCTACGTCGTGGACGAGGCGGACCTCGAATGTCACGGCGTGCTCGAACAGAACGGAAAGAGCGATTTCGATCTGTACGACACCTTTGCGGACGATCCGCGCTTTTCGGCCGCCGTTGCCGACAGGGTGCAAAGGCTCGTCGAGCGGGACAAAAATTTCGGCTGCGTGGTCATGTGGAGTTTGGGCAACGAGAGCGGCTGGGGTAGGTGTTTCCGCAGCGCGGCGCGGGAAGTTTCCAAGAGAGATCCCTCCCGCGTGCTCCATTACGAGGACATCAACGTGGCGCCGAACAAGCGGCAGGGGGAAAAATTCGAAGAACTTTCCATCATTTCGCGCATGTATTTCAACGTGGATTGGATCGAAAACGTGTATCTTGCGGGGAAGGACGAGCAGGTGCCCCATATCGAGTATGATTTTGCGCAAATGCGCAGGCCGCTGTTCTTGTGCGAATACGCGCACGCCATGGGCACGGGGCCGGGCGACCTGGGAGACTATGTCGATTGTTTTTACCGGCATCCCGAAGTGATCGGCGGCTGCGTGTGGGAATTTTGCGACCACGCCGCGCGCGGCGATTTCGGAAGATATAAAAACGTGCCCCTGTACGGCGGCGATTTCGGCACCGCGGCCGACCGCCTGATCCAGGAAACGGAAGGGAACTTCTGTATGGACGGGCTTGTCAATGAAAGGCGCGTGCCGCACAGAGGGTATTACGAATATAAAAACGTATTGCGCCCCGTGCGCATCACCTTTGAAAACGGCGAATTTTTTGCGGAAAACATGCTGTTTTTTACGCGTGCGGACGAGTCGTTCGCAGTCCTCGCAAAAATCATGAGCGGCCGAAAGGTACTGCGCGAAGTCCGTATCTCTCTTCCGCCCCTTCCGCCGCGTGCAAAAAAGCAATTTGCTCTCGATCTTTCAGATTTTTCGGCGGCAGAAGACCTGTATATTCACTTTACGTGTTATACGCGCGGCGAGACGCCCTTCGTTCCCGCTGATACCCTTGCGGGAAGGGATTCCGTCCAAATCTGGAGCGATGCGGATAAAATTTACCGTCACGCCCGCTCGGCGGGAACGGGCAAGGTGAGAAACGACGCGCCTGCCTCGGCAGACGGACGGATATTGCCTGCCGATTGCGCGGAAATTTCCTTTTCCTGCGGCGGATTTTCCTGCTGTTACGATACGCGCGGCGGAGCCATCCTTTCTTTGCGTTCGCAGGGAGCGGAATTTCTCGAACGCCCCGTATCTTTCTGCGTGACGCGCGCGGATATGGACAACGATATGTATAACCGCATTTTTTGGCGGGGATGCGGGCTGTACGACGCCTACGCGACGGGCGGGGAGATACAGTTGACCGACGGCGGGTTCAGGCAGAAGATCGCCCTGCAGGCGATGTGGCGCAAAAACATTGCGGAAATTTGGGCGGAATATCGCTTTTTTGACAGTGGTTTTATTCTGCGCCTGAGCGCCGAGATAGGCGCGCACATTCGGTTCCTGCCCCGCTTCGGGCTTCTGTTCCCGCTGAAAAAGTCGTTGCGGCATGTCGAGTGGTACGGGAACGGCCCCTGTTCTTCGTATGCGGATCTCTGCCGTGCGGCGCAAAAGGGGGTGTACCGAACGGACGCGCGCTCGGAATATGATACCCACCTGAAGCCGCAGGAATACGGCAGCAGGAACGGCACGCGGTTTTTAAGCGTTTCGGGGAAGGAAATGCGCCTCAGCGTATATGCGGACAGAGAGATCTCTTTTTCCGCGTTGCCCTACGCGCAGGGAGAACTTCGCGCAAAAAAATACGCCTTTCAACTGAAAAAGAGCCGCGCGACGGAACTGAACGTCGATCTTTGCATGAGCGGCGCGGGCTCGGGCGCATGCGGAGAGGAACTGCCGCCCCGCTATCGGCTGGAACAGAAACACATGGAGGCGGAATTCGTTTTCCGTTTCGAAAATATCAAAGGAGGGCATTCGGCAAATGGTTGACAAGATGATTTCCGACAAACTGGATAAGATCGGGATCCGACTCGAATATAAGAGCGGCGGAGGCTTTCCCGCGTTTTGCGCGCGTCGGCAGAAGGAAAAGATCCTCGCCGTATGCGACCGGAACACGCGGCCGTTTGCCGAGTCCGCCGAGATCCCGAACAAAAAGATCTGTTTTATCGACGAGGACGAACCCGTCCCCGACGAAAAAGTGTGCGGTTACGTGACGGAATGCGCGAAAGAAGCGGACTACGTTCTGGCGGTCGGCAGCGGCACTTTGAACGATACGGCAAAGTTTGCCGCGTACCATACGGGCAAAAAGAGCGGTGTTCTGGCGACGGCGCCCAGCATGGACGGGTACGCTTCTCCCGTCGCGCCCATCATGCGGGCGGGATTCAAGGTGTCCGAGATCGTGCACGCTCCTTCGGATATCCTGATCGATACGGATATCCTTTCCGCGGCGCCTTCCGTTATGATCGCCGCGGGGGCAGGGGACATTATGGGCAAGTATACCTGCCTGACCGATTGGCGGCTTGCGCAGAACCATTTGGGGGAAGAGGTCAACGAAGAGGCGTTTTCCGACACGGTCGACGCGGTCGACAAATGTTTCGGCAGCATCGAAGATATTTATGCGCGCGGCGCCGCGGGGATCGGGCGGCTGACCGATGCGCTCATCGTTTCCGGGCTTGCCATTGCAGAAACGGGCAATTCCCGACCCGCATCCGGTGCGGAGCACCACATTTCGCATTATCTTGAAATGTGGTTTGTCGCCCAAAAAATGCACGTTCCGCTGCACGGTATAAAAGTGGGGCTGGGCACGCTCGTTACCGCCTATCTGTACGGCGCGCTGGAACGTGACGGCGTGGAGTTCAGGGGCGCGGAGGCAACGTATCGGGCGGCGCGGTATATTCCGCCTTTGAAGACGCTGGAAGAAATGCTTTGCAGGCTGGGCGCACCGACCCGCTTTTCCGAACTTCCGATCAGCCGCGAACTGTTCCGCGAAACGATGCTGAAAGCGTATACCGTACGTCCGCGCTACACCGTTTTGACCCTTTTGCACGAAATGGGGCTTATGGAACGCTATCTGCCGCAGTTGGAAGAAAAATTTTACTGACGCCGCTTTTATTGCGTCGGACTGCAAAAATACGGCGACAAAAGGTTAGCAAAATAACAAAAAGCGCGGTTTATCCGCGCTTTTTGTTGTGAACGGATGTTCGGATTTTGTTGATAAATTTTTTTGACTTTCCTGCAAAGTTTGTCGTTACAGCGCGGATTTTGTAATTTTATGCAAAAAATGTGGATAAGTGTGGATAAATTGTGGATAAAATTTCAGGTTTTTATATTTTGCGCCTTTGCCATGCGGTTTTTAATGTGAAATGCTGTGCATAACTTTAAGTTGTCCACATTGCTCCACAAAGTTGTGCACAAAAAATAAATTTTGCAGACGAATTGTATAATATTTGTAAAAAATGTATGTGTTTTTTGCAAAATTGTGGATAAAAATCCGTTTGCCGCAGCGGCCGCCGCAAAAATTCGGCACCGAAACCGATTTTTTGTGGATTTTTCTGAAAAATATGTCTTTGCTCCGCGTTTGTAGGGGATTCGGGCGGGAAAAAGTGCGTAAAAGTAATTGTATTTTTCATTCGGGAATGGTATAATACTATTTACGGAAGGGTGCAACGGACAAAGCGTTTTCATTCTTTCGGAAACAGGAAAATAAACGTAAGGAGTTAAAAAAATGGCTAAGATTACGGCGGATACTTTGATTGCGGATTGCCTGAAACTCAATCCCGATTCTGCGCAGATCCTCTTGTCGTACGGCATGCACTGCATCGGCTGCGCGATGGCGCACGGCGAAACGGTCGGCGAGGCGGTAAGCGTTCACGGCAAAGATCTTGAAGAATTGCTCGACAAACTCAACGAAGGCGTTGAAGAATAAGGCGAACAGTCAAAAACGGGCGCGGAAAACAATTCCGCGCCCGTTTTTATTGCAATTTTTTACCGGACAAAAAATAAACGCCTCATTTGGGCGAAGCGCCTTTAACGGTTTTCGACGGTAAGGCAAATAAAAAATTCCTGATCCGCATCGTTCCGCACCCGACAATGATAATTCGGATAGTCTTCAATATAACAATCCAACGTATCGAGCAAATGGTCGAATTCGTTTTCCGTCAAATCTTCTTCAAAAATAATGCCGTGTTGCTCGTTTTCATACTCTTCGGCATTTTTGAAGTCGATAATGATATGCATCGGGGGCGGCCTCCTGAATTTCTTATAATATAATAGTGCAAACTTTGAAAAAAGTCAAATCAATTTTTGTAGTCGGTGCGGCCGAGCAGGTAATCGGCGGAAACCTGAAAGTATTCGGCCAAGATATAAAGATTTTCCACGGTGGGCAGATTGCCTCGTCGGATCCAGTCATAAAATAATGTTCGGGGGAAAGGCATATGACGGGCAATCACTGAAAATTTTGTATTGTTTTCTTCTGTAAGAGATACTAACCTTTCCTGAAAGGTAGAAGGGGACAGGGCAGGATAAAAAGTCTTGTCGTCGGTATAGCCCAGTAGATAATCGAGGGAAATATTTTCATAATTCGCTATTTTGGTCAGGCTTGTAACATTCGGGATAATGCCGTACAAAGTAGCGTGAGAAAGGGTGTTATTGTTTATGCCGACGGCCGCGGCATATTCAAATTTTTAGAGTTCAGAGTCTGCAATCAATTCAAGCAGTCGTTTTTTGAATTTTTCGGAAGTCGCCATAGGCAAACTTTCTCCCGTTTCAGTTGTGTTTATAATCTGTTCTGCCGAGCAGGTAATCGGCAGAAACCTGGAAGTATTCGGCCAGGATATAAAGATTTTCCGCGGTGGGCAGATTACCTCGATTTATCCAACGATAAAATAAAGCGGTTTCAAAAGGCATATGACGGGCGATTTCTGAAAATTTTGTATTGTTTTCTTCTGCAAGAGATACTAACCTTTCCTGAAAGGTAGAAGGGGGCAGGGCAGGATGAAAAGTCTTGTCGTCGGTATAGCCCAGTAAATAATCGAGGGAAATATTTTCATGATTCGCTATTTTGATCAGACTTGTAACATTCGGGATAATGCCGTATAAAGTAGCGTGAAACAGGGTCGTATTGTTTACTCCTACAGCCGAGGCATACTGAACTTTGTGCAAGTTAGAATTTTTAATCAATGCAAGCAGCCGTTTTTTGAATTTTTCAGAAGCCGCCATAGGCAAACTTTCTCCCCGTTTTAGTTATGTTTATAATCTGTTCTGCCGAGCAAATAATCGGTTGAAACATGAAAGAATTTGGCTAATTGTAATACATAATGATAATAGGGCAAATTTTTGCGTTTTATCCATAAATGGATAGAGTTGCGGCAAAAAGTAATATCAGGGGAATTCGTGATGTCAGAGAATCTCAGATTGTTTTCTTGAATCAGTTCAAGCAGGCGAACGTCAAATGTAACGGGATTCTCAGATTTTTCAAAATCAGTGTCGTCAGAAATCCCTAAAATATAATCAAAGGGTTTATTCGTGTAATCAGCAATTTTTATGAGCGATCTGGTAGAGGGGATTATGCCATGAGCCGTCATATTCGTAATTACGTTCAGACTGACGCCGACACGTTTGGCAAATTCTGCATTTGTACAATTTTTGCCCTCGTCTTTGCCTTCGCATTCTTCATCTGAAATAATGCTGATCATTCGGCGTTTTAATTTAATGGAAATCGCAATGCCGTCAGTGGAGCGTTTTGACATTATTTTTTATAATCTCCTTTTTTTCGACAAATATTGTTGTTAACAAAAATATTATCGATACAATTTATATGATATAATAAAAGCGCTTCTAGATTAGAACAATATGATAGTTGTTACTCAATAAGGGTAAAAAATTTTTTCCGGTTTTTGAAAACTATACAATTATTGTTAACTTCATACTGTTTAATCAAAATATTTCGGCAAAACAAAAAAGGAGGTCATAAAAATGACACACAAACAAAAAGATCATACTTATGAAAAAGCGTACAAATTTCTTGACGGGCTGAGCGTTTACGAGATCCGCTCCATTTGCAGGGCGCTGAATATTCCGGCAGGATTGAATAAAAAGCAGCGATTGATTTCGGACATCGTCAAAGCCGTATCGGAGAGGGGCATACCCGAATCGGCGGTGCTGCGGGATAAGCCGCGCGAAACTTCCGATTATCTTTTGAACAAATTGCGGCAGATACGCGAAGAATGCGCCGGGGAAGAAGGTTTTCGCTACGGCAATGCGGAGATTGCCGTAGCGAATCAGATCTGCACGGTCAAAGCGGGAATGGCGCAAGCGGTCCTAACGGCGGTCACGGACGCGGAAGCATTCCGCACGCTTGCCGAACTTGTGTATTTGGGGAATGTCGTGATCAACGGCAACAGGAAAACGGGGCAGACGGTCGAAAAATATGAAAAAACCGCCGATAAAATTTACAGGCAATATTATATTTTAGAAAACTCCGTTTCCGATGCCGGCGCGATCGAAGAAAACGAGATCGGAGATGTGCGCGACCGGCTGTACGACAGAGTGAAGAGATATCTCGACGATTTTGAACGGGATGCGTACATAGGGAAACTGTCCGAATTATTTGCGGAAAGAATGTATCCGACGGGGAACGTATATGACGAGGAGCGCCTGCTGCGGAACAGAGCGGCCGAACTGCTTTGCGGCCGCGAACTTGTGCGGCAGGGAGATAACATCGTGCGGATCGATATTGAGGGCGCCGCCGAAAAAGTGGAAAGCATGCTGCGCGAAGATCGTGCGGAGCGCTGATTTTTGAGCCGCATAAAATAAAACGGGAGGGAGCGCAGAATTTTCTGCGCTCCCTCCCGTTGTCGTGTAAAAAGCGATACGTTTTAAGTTTTCGGGTCAGATATCTTTGAATACCTCGGTCGGCGGTTTGTCGTACAGTTTTGAAAAACTGCGGTAAAAGGTCGTCATCGAATCGAACCCGTTTGAAAACACCAATTCCGAAACGTTCGGGTTTTCCGTCCTGCCCGCCTCGTCCATCATGTTGCGGATGCGGATCATGTTGATATATCCGTTCAGCGTTTCGCCCACGTACGAGTTGAACAGGCGGGAAAAGTAATATTTGTTATACCCGAATTCGGACGAAATGGAATCCAGCGTGATGGGGTCCCTGTAATGGTCGTCGATGTAGTTGAGCACGTTTACGACCGTCTCAATTTTCGGCATCAGCGGAACGGACACTTTTTCGTAATGAGACAGAAGATGGCCGATGATCACGTCCGTATAGCCCTTTTTGATGAGTTCGGAATCCGTCTCTTTCAATTCGTGCAGGGCGCTCATGCAGGGCAGAAGTTTTCGGTTGTACTCTTTGTCGGTCAGGTGCGTCGGAAGCGTTTTCGTGCGGAAAATGCCCGCAAAATCGTTGGAGTAGCGCGGGCCTATGATCAGCACGTAATCGGTATAGGCGGGCGCGGGCTGCAGCGCGTGCACGCCGCATTTGTGCACGAACACGATGTCGTCCCGGTCGGCGTGAAAAGCCTCTCCGTTGACCTCGAAATCGATGCCTCCCTGCTTTACGTACAGTATTTCGATACAGCGGTGAAAGTGCGGCGGCGTATACACGTTTTCGCAATAATGGAAGGAAATGGTATCCGCTTTGTCGTGCTCCGCTTCATAAAAGAAATTTTGCTTCATAATGTCAATATTCGGTAGATTATTCTGAAAAATCGCGTAGATATTCGCAATATTCAGTGGTATTATATCATTGACAAAAAATAATGTCAATACATATTCGAGGATTGGTTTATGAATCTCGTAATTATCGGGTTCGGCGGCATGGGCGGATACCATGCCGATTGTCTGGAAAAGTACGGCAAAGAGCGCGGAAAAAACGCGCTGAAAGTTTACGGCGTGTACGACATCGACGAAGAGCGCATGCGCGTCGCCGCGGAAAGGGGATTTAAGACGTATCGGGATCCCGAAGAGATCTGGGCGGACAAGGCCGTCGACGCGGTCCTCATCGCGACCCCGAACGATCTGCACGAACAGTATGCCGAGGCCGCGGCCGCGGCAGGCAAAAATATCATTTCGGAAAAGCCGATCGCCTGCGACAGCAAACAGGCGGAACGCATGTACGCCGCGGCGGAAAAGGCGGGCGCCGTTTTCGAAGTGCACCAGAACCGCCGCTGGGACGACGATTATCTGACCGTGAAAGGCATTCTGGAAAGCGGCGTCATCGGAGACGTTTACCGCATCGAATCGCGCGTGATGGGCGCGAACGGCATCCCCGGCGCGTGGCGCAAAGAAAAGGCGCGCGGCGGCGGCATGATGCTCGATTGGGGCGTGCACCTGATCGATCAGATGCTGCTCATGGTGGATTCGCCCGTCGTGAGCCTGTATTGCGATTACAGTTATATCTACGGCGAAGAGGTGGACGACGGTTTCGACCTCGTCGCAAAGTTTGAAAACGGGATCGAATGCCGCATTTTGGTCGCGACCGACTGTTTCCGCCCGCTCCCGCGCTGGCAGGTGTACGGCACGATGGGCACCGCGACGATCGCGGACTGGGATCTTTCCGGCGGCATCACACGCGACGTGCCCGAGGGGAAAGATCAGGTAAAGGGCATTCAGGCGGGCAACGGCTTTACCCGCACCATGGCGCCCCGCACGGGCAATTCGGTAGAGGAACTTCCCGTTTCCGCCGTGCATGCGAAACCCTTCGCGTTTTACGACAACTTTGTCGCCGCGTGCGAGGGCAGAGAAGAGCGCGCCATCCGCAAAGAGCAGGTGCTGCGCGTGTTCCGCTTCATGGAGGCGGCAGAGCGCTCTGCGCGCGAAAATATCGTGATCAAAGAAAAAATTTGACCGCACGGGTCCGTGATGCGTCGGTCATAGAATAAAAATAAATTTCCGTAAGGAGGATTTTTGATGAAAATCAGCGTAGTGAGCGGCATTTTGGGCGATTACAGCCTTGACGAGAGCCTGTCTTATCTTTCCGGGCTCGGCGTGGACGAATTTGAATTGGGTGTGGGCGGTTATCCCGGCAAGGCCCATGCGGACGCGCTTATCCTCAGCAAAGACAAAAAGGCGCGCCAGGAACTTATGGACACCTTCAAGCGCCATAACATGGGCATTTCCGCGCTTGCGGTGCACGGCAACTGCGTGCATCCCGACAAGGCGACCGCGGCCATGTACGAAGCGGATTTTGAAGCGGCGTGCGTGCTCGCCGGACAGATCGGCATAGACAGGATCGTCACGTTTTCGGGCTGCCCCGGTTCCGATCCGGATGCGAAAGCGCCTTCCTGGATCACCTGCGCCTGGCCGCCCGATTATCCCAAGGCGCTCGAATGGCAGTGGAACGAAGTTCTCATACCGTATTGGGAAAAAGCGGTCAAATTCGCCGCGGACAACGGCGTCAAAAAGATCGCGCTCGAAATGCATCCCGGGTTCTGCGTTTACAATCCCGCGACCCTGCACCGCCTGCGCAATGCGGTCGGCAATGTGGTCGGCGCCAACCTCGACCCCTCTCATCTGTTCTGGCAGGGCATGGACATCCTCGAAGTGATCCGCGAACTGGGCGATGCGATCTATTATTTCCATGCGAAAGATACGCAGTTGATCATGCACAACGTGCGCAAGAACGGCGTGCTCGACACGAAGTCGTTCACCGAGGCTGCGGACCGTTCGTGGTCTTTCCGCACGCTCGGCTACGGTCACGATATCGGGCTTTGGAAACAGATCTTCTCCGCGCTCAAAGTCGCCGGCTACGACGATTCCATTTCCATCGAGCATGAAGACGGGCTCATGTCCCCCAAAGAGGGGCTGGAAAAGGCGATCCGCCTCGTGCAGGATTGCATGATCCGCGGCGGCAGCAACGAGAATATGTGGTGGGCGTAAAGCACACAAGGAGAAAAAAGTATGAAATTCGGCGTACAACTTTGGAGTTTAAGAGAAATCGGCGAAAAAGAGGGTGCGGAAGCCGTCCTCAAAGCGGTGGCGGATGCCGGTTACGACGGCGTTGAGTTTGCCGGCTTTTACGGCACGGCGCCCGACGAAATGAAGGCTCTTCTGCAAAAATATGACCTTGTTCCCATGTCCGCCCACATCGGCGCTTGGGCGATAGAGGAAAATTTGCCGTTCATCGACGCGCTCGGGATCCGCTACGTGTTTATCCCCTGGGAGGGGCCGGAAACTTTTGCCGATCCCGAAAAATATGCGGCGCTTTTAGAGCAGACGGCGAAAATGAAAAAACTCATGGACGAACGCGGCATCGTGTTCGGTTACCATAACCACGCGCACGAGTATGAAAACGGATGCGATTCCCTTTTCCGCTTCACGTCGGACGCGGACATCAAGGCGGAACTGGACGTCTTTTGGGCGACGGTAGCGGGAAAGAACGCCGTAGAGGAGATGAAACGCCTGAAAGGCCGCCTTGCCTGCGTGCATATCAAAGAGGCGGCTGCCGAAAACCCGAGAGAAAATCCGCAGCCCGTCGTAGGCGAAGGCTGCGTCGGCATGGAGGGCGTCTTTGCGGAGGCAAAGGCACAGGGTATCGAATGGTGCTTCCTCGAAGTGGAACAGTACCCCTGCGAGGTCGGGGAATATCTTTCCCGCAGCCTTGCGAACATGAAAAAACTTGCAAAATAAAAATCTGCGCCGTATAAGCGGCGGAAAATTTATAAAAAGATAGGAATGCGGCGCTCCGCGCCGCAAAAAGGAGAGGAAAAATGAACAAAAAAGTCAGGATCGGCGTTATCGGCTGCGGCGGGATCGCGAACGGCAAACACATGCCCGCGGAATCGCGCAACCCCGAAGCGGAACTGGTCGCTTTCTGCGACATCATCGAGGAACGCGCGATAAAAGCGCGTGAGGATTTCGGCAAGCCCGAGCACAAGGTCTATACCGATTACCGCGAACTGCTCAAAGACAAGAGCATCGACGCGGTGCTCGTGCTCACACCCAACTGCGCGCACTGCGAGATCACGGTCGCCGCGCTGAACGCAGGCAAGCACGTTATGTGCGAAAAGCCGATGGCAATGAATTATGCCGAGGCGAAAAAGATGCTGGAAGCGCGCGACAAATCGGGCAAAGTGCTCACGATCGGATATCAGAACAGATTCCGCCCCGACTCGCTGTATATGAAAGAAAGGGCGGCCGAAGGCATGTTCGGCGATATCTATTATGCGGAAGCGATCGCGATCCGCCGCCGCGCCGTGCCTACGTGGGGCGTTTTCATCGATCAGGAAAAACAGGGGGGCGGCCCGCTGATCGATATCGGGACGCACGCGCTCGATCTTACCCTGTTTATGATGGACAACTACGAACCCGCGTACTGCGTGGGCAAGACCTTCCATAAACTCAACAACCAGCGCAACACGGGCAATGCGTGGGGCGATTGGGATGTGGAAAAGTTTACCGCTGAAGACAGCGCGTTCGGTTTTGTCGTCATGAAAAACGGCGCCGTCATCTATCTCAAATCCAGTTGGGCGCTGAATATGGCCGACCCCCGCGAAGCGATCACCACGATCTGCGGCGACAAGGGCGGCGCGGATATGCTCGACGGATTGCGCATGAACAGCGTACTCGGCGGCAGGCAGATCATGATCACCCCCGACCTGAACGCGGGTTCCGTCGCCTTCTTTGAAGGGGACAGCGCAAACGCTCCCGAAGATCTCGAAGCGCGCACATTCACGGGTGCGATCCTCGACGGCAAAAAGTTGTACGTTACGGCCGATCAGGCAGCCGTGGTAACGCGCATCCTCGAAGGGATCTACGAGTCCGATAAGACGGGCAAACCCTATTATTTTGACTGAGAGGGACGGATATGAAAGTTACGCTCGTATGCGAATATAACCCGTCCATGGATTCGGACGAGGGCAAAAAGGCTTATCCCGAAGGGCTGAACGTATGTCTTGCCGATCTTTTGAAAGAGGCAGGGCACGAAGTTACAATGATCCGTCTCGACGAGACGGGCGCGCACGATTTCACCGACGAGATCATCGCAAACACAGACGTCATGTTCTGGTGGGGGCACTGGTATCATCTGGCGGTGGACGACGGGCTGATCGCCAAGATCGCGGACAGGGCGCTGCGCGGCATGGGCATGGTGTTCCTGCATTCCGCGCACGATTCGAAGATGTTCAAAAAACTGCTCGGTTCTTCCTGTTCCCTCAAATGGAGGGAGGACGGCGAACTTGAACGGCTTTGGTGCGTCGATCCGACCCATCCCATCGCAAAGGGACTGGGAGAATTTATCGATATCCCGCAGGAAGAGATGTACGGCGAACCTTTCGATATCCCCACGCCCGACGAACTGGTGTATATCGGCTGGTTCCGCGGCGGAGAGGTTTTCCGCGGCGGCTGCGTGTTCAAACGGGGCAGGGGCAAGATCTTCTATTTCAACCCCGGTCATGAAACGTATCCTACGTACAAGATACCCGCCGTTCGCACCCTCCTCAAGCAGGCTTGCGAATATGTGGCGCCTGCAGGGCCGTTGCTCGAAAAGATCTGCTGCCCGGGGTTGCTCGAATTCAGCGTAAAAGACTGAGTCGTCTTATGACGCAAAACAGGATATAAAAAACGGACGCATTTGCGTCCGTTTTTTATTTTTCTTTTGTCAGGATCCTTCGGGCGGAACGTTTACGGATGGACATATGCGCCTGCGCGGCCAGATAAAAAAGAACGCTTCAAATAAATGGCTCTCTTTTTTACAAAGGATGCCTGATTTTGCGGAGATTTGAAAAACTGCATTGATCGTTATACGCTGTCCGACGCTGTCCTGTGCGTGCGGCCGCGGTCAGATTTGAGAAAAACAAGGGGCGCCGGCACGGGCGCCCCTTGTTTTTATGCTGCGATTTTCGGCTGCTTGCGCAATAGCAGGTAAGCCACGCTCACGAGCACGACGGCCGTTACGACAAGCACCACCGCAACTACGATCATGGCATGATCGTCCGCACGGTATAAAATGCTTTCGTCGATATAGCCTGCCGCGACCACGGCGCCGTCCCTTTCATATTCCGCCCACACGAGCCCGTCTTCGTTTTTCAGTTCGTAATAGACTTTCAGGGTCTCTTCATTTCGGAGGGTGATCGTAGGAGTTTCTCCGTCCGCGGCATCTGCGGTAAGGTCCGTGAGGACTGCCGATTCCCCCTTGTCGATCTGCGCGTAGCGGAAAGGTTCGTTTTCGTCCGGCCCGCCCCAGGCGGAACCCTCGAGAACGTATCCTGCGGGCACGAATCCGTAAACCGTCTCGCCGTCCGCCTGCGCGCTCACGAAGTAATAGACGGCGTCGAGAGCATCGTGCCGCAC
>ERZ1106932.19-NODE-19-length-71320-cov-19.647022_pt1 | contig 71320 bp, 68 predicted proteins | sample MGYA00403665_ERZ1106932 | MGnify/ENA primary metagenome ERZ1106932 (study PRJEB35170, sample SAMEA104062448) | human gut metagenome | biome: human gut; feature: human-associated habitat; material: faeces | place: Denmark | collected 2012-08-24 ... | reverse complement strand
CGCGTCTGGTGACTATTTTGAAAGCGCCGGCGTTTTCTCTTTCGCCTTCCGCCGCTCTTTTCTTCGCCGCGGTGTTCGGGTCGTCATAGCCGAAACGCAAAATTTCGTCAACAAAAGCAAGGCTGTCGTCATCCAGATTGTCGCAGGCGTAAATACCCACGTCTTCCCTTTTCAGTCTGGCGAACAGATGCACCAGGTTTGTCGGATTCGCTACTATTGCCACCGACGAAACCGATGTGTTTGTAAACACGAGTTCGCACAAATCCACCAGAATTCTGTTGTCGAAAACCTTGGTGCTGCCCCGCTTTTTCGGGTTGACCGGCGGCGCCATTTCAAAACCCCTGGCGGCGATGTCGCAGATGATGTCCCTGTGGCGTCTGTCCGTGACCCCGTAAAACTTGGCGTAGGCTATTTCCCCGCTTTCTTCCAGCCGGGAAATGATTCTGTCTATATGCTGTTTGCCGAGCGGCATGTTGTCGATGTCGACAAACAGGGCTATGCGGTTCTGGTTGTTCATGACAGCCTCCCAAAAAAATATCTTAATAAATATAATAAAACTTTTTATATCGTTTGTCTATACTTTTTTCCGCCATTCACGCCCCGGCCCGGCTCTTTTCACGCTGAAAATAAAACAGATACTGCTGAATCATTCCGGCGTCGTCGCCGAACAGTCCCGCAAGATAAGCCGCTATTTCCTCACGGGTTTTAAGCCCCGTTTCGAAATACTCGTGATACACCTTTTCAATCCACGTGTCCACGGGAAAAGAATCGCACTTTCTCAGCCCGAACAGCAAAATACAGTCCGCCACCTTGGGTCCCACGCCTTTGAGCGAAAGCAGTTTCTTTCTGGCGGCCGCCGTGTCCATTGAAGAAAGCCGGCCGAGGCCGAAACCTCCGGCTAGCGCTTTTGCCGTGTCCGCCAGATATTCCGCGCGGTATCCGGCGCCCATCTCCTTGAAAAACAGCGGGCTCTGCGCCGCCATGGCTTCCGCCGTGGGAAAGGCTTTGTAACCGCCCATGTCTTTTCCTATGGCGTCGCATATCCTGCCGATTATCAGCTGAATGCGCTTTATGTTGTTGTTTGCCGAAATGATGAAGGAAAATATCATTTCCGTAAGGTTCTGGTTTAGTATCCTGATGCCTTTGCCGAAGTCGTACGCCTCGCCCAGAAAGTCATAGGCGCGGCACTTTTTTTCGAGATATGAGTAGTCCCTGTCCAAATCGAAAAACTTGCGGAAGTACTCCGGGCTGTCCGTCGTTATCCTGACGGTGTCGCCTTTTTGCTCGGTTTCAGCCTTTTTGTCTGCGGAATATACCGTGTAAAGCCCTTCGCCACGCTTCTCGAAGCGGAAAATCTGCCCGCATTCAAGCGTCTGCCCGACGTCGAAATTGAGCGCTCCGCTCACAAGCAAGCCGTCTTTTGTGTATTCTGTCTTCATAACCGATTATAAAAAAAGAGGGTTCCTTTACGAAACCCTCGAAATGTGCGCGTCCTTCGCCCGCATTAGTTAGGATAAACACTAACCTGTTTTTGCGTTTTTCCCTTATGCTCGAATTTAACGACACCGTCAATTAGCGCGAAAAGAGTGTAGTCGCTGCCTACGCCTACATTGTTGCCCGCGTGTATTCTGGTACCGTTCTGTTTAACAAGCACGTTGCCCGCAAGAACAAACTGTCCGTCGGCGCGTTTCGCGCCCAGACGTTTACTTTCGCTGTCGCGGCCGTTTTTGGAACTGCCGACACCTTTTTTGTGAGCGAACAACTGTATATTCATAAACATCATAGGTTCGTTACCTCCAAATTGATAAAATCCGAAAAGCCCTCTCTCAAATCGCTGACGCCGCACAGCATAGTGTCGAGAATAACCGCCGCGTCATGCTTTTTCCCCTCGGAAAGCCCGTCGGGAAGGGCAAACGTCAATGTGCCTTTTTTGTCGTCGCGGTGATAGTCAACCTTGACTCTCGCCACGGCCAGCAAACCCATCAGCGCCGTCTGCACCACTGAACTCAGCGCCGCGCAGACTATGTCCTCGCCCTCTTCGCCGTAGCCCGTGTGCCCGGAGCACTCGACCTTTACAATGCGGTTTGCCTTTTTAGTGATTGTGATATCCGTCATTTTATTTTACGGAAATTTCCGTAACTTTAATTTTCGTGAACGGTTGTCTGTGGCCCTGTTTTTTGCGAATATTCTTCTTTGCTTTGTATTTGAAAACAATGATTTTATCGCCTTTGCCGTGAGAAACGACCTGAGCCTTAACGGTCGCTTTGCCCGCCTTGTCGCCCGCGACGATTTTTTCGCCGTCGGCAACCATGATGCAGTCAAGAGCGATTTCCGAACCGACTTCGGCAGACTTGTCGTACTCGATGGACAGAACCTGGTCTTTTTCCACTTTGTACTGTTTGCCTCCGTTTTCTACGATTGCGTACATTTTTTTACCTCCTCTTCCCAGTCTCGCTATTCAGGTGGCGCAAGGCTCTTAGGTACCTTTACTATGCGGCTCGTATGACAATTTACCACAAAAAACAACGGCTGTCAACTTTATCTGACGGCGGACGGTATAAAAAAACGCCGCGCGGGCACAATTTTGTCAGAAGGAGCAAAGATGAACATCAAAATCACCGTACCCGACGAGGAAACAGCCGAATGGCTCAACTCATTTTTGGATTTATCAGGAGAAGAACAGTATGACGACTAAACAAACAGCGGCAATAAACAAAACGGCGGAGCGGGAAAAAGTGCTGGGCGGCGTAATGTCCAACGCCGCCATGGCGGCGCGCTCCACAAAAGTCACGTTGAAATACGTCAAAGACAAATCTTTCAAAGACCTGCTGACCGGGCAGGCGGCGAAATACGACGAATTTATAAACAGGGTCAGGCAGACGGCGGCGCTGAACGGCGCCGAAATCAAAGAACCGGGCGGCGTCAGCAGGTTTTTCGTGGAAACTTCCATCAAACTCAAACTCATACGCGCCGATAACGCCAGAATTGCCGAAATGATGATTAAAGGCACCACAATGGGCGTGATTGACCTCGCGCGGCTGCTCAAACGCTCGCCGCTTGCCGACGACTGCTGCCTTGACCTTGCCAAAGAACTGCTGCGTTTCGAGGAAGATAAACTCCATGCGCTGAAATATTATCTCTGAGGTATAAAAAACCGTTGACCGTCAATAATCATTCCGAGGTCAAAGTCATGACCCCCGTACAACACACTTGTCCCCCCAAAAAAACAAAAAGCGGAGCGACGCTCCGCTTTTTGTTTTTATTTTTTCGCCATGCGCAGAAGCGTTTCTCCTTCCAGACGGTACGTCGTCCAGTCGTCGAGCGCCTCCGCTCCCATGGCTTTATAAAAATCTATGCTGCTTTTGTTCCAGTCGAGACACGCCCAATCCAGCCTGCCGCGGCCGCTTTCCACAGCGATGGAAGCCAGTTTCCCGAGAAACGCCTTTCCGTAACCTTTGCCCCTGTGTTCGGGCAGAACAAACAGGTCTTCCAGATATATCCCCGCCCTGCCGAGAAAGGTGGAAAAGTTATCGAAAAACAGCGCGAACCCCACGTCCGCGCCATCCGCGGAACCGATAAGCACCTTTGCCGTGCCTTTTTCGAACAGCCATTCTTCCAGCAGCGACGGCGTGGCAACGACGCGCTCCGACATGTTTTCATATGCCGCCAGCCCTTTTATGAAATTCAGCACCAGCTCGCCGTCCCCCTTTTTGGCGAAACGGAAGGAAATTTCAGCCATATGTCAGTCCTTCATCAACTTGACCATAACGGCCTTTTGCGCGTGCAATCTGTTTTCCGCTTCCTCGAAAATCTCGTCGGCGTGCTCTTCGAAAACCTTGGCGGTGATTTCTTCTTCCCTGTGGGCAGGCAGGCAGTGCAGCACCATGGCGTCGCCGCGGGCGGCTTTCATGACGCCGTCGTTCACCTGATATCCCTTGAAAGCGGCTTCGCGCTTGGCTTTTTCGTCTTCCTGACCCATAGACGCCCACACGTCGGTGATGACCACGTCGGCGTCGGCGGCGGCTTCGAGCACGTTGTCTGTCAGAGTGAATTTGTCGCCGTAATCCTTGGCGAAATCCAACACGCGGCTGTCAGGGCGGTAGCCGTCCGGGCAGGCGATGGAAAATTTCATGCCCACTTTAAGGCAGCCCACTATGAGCGAGTTCGCCATGTTGTTGCCGTCGCCGATGAAACAGGCTTTAAGCCCGGCGAAAGACCCTTTCTTTTCTCTCACCGTCATGAGGTCGGCGAGTATCTGGCACGGATGACAGAAATCGGTCAGACCGTTAATGACGGGAATGGTGCCGTATTTGGCCAGGTCTTCCACTTCCTGCTGCGCGAAAGTCCTTATCATTATTCCGTCGAGATATCTCGACATCACCCTTGCCGTGTCCTGGACGGGCTCTCCCCTGCCGATTTGCAGATCCCTGTTGCTGAGAAACAGCGCCTGACCGCCAAGCTGATACATGCCCGTTTCGAAAGACAGCCTTGTTCTTGTCGACGCTTTCTGAAAAATCATGCCAAGCGATTTGCCTTCCAGGTGTCTGTGCGAAATGCCGTGTTTGCGCTCGTATTTGAGCTGGTCGGCAAGGTTGAGTATTTCCAGAATTTCCTTTTCGCTGACGTCCAGCAGTTTAAGCAAATGTTTCATTTTTCTTCTCCTTATTCGTCAAGAATGGCCGCCGCGACGTCCATCGCTTCGGCAAGCAGTTTCATGTCTATGTTCAGCGGCGGCAGCAAACGCACCCTGTCTTTGGCGGTGAGCATAAGCACGCCTTTTTCGATACCTTTCGCCACCACATCGGCGGCGGTCGCGTCTTTGAGTTTAAGCCCCACCATCATGCCGATGCCGGTAACTTCCTCCACGTGTCTGCGCCCGCAAAGACGCTCTCTCATGTAGTCGCCCTTTTCGCGCACGGCGGCGAGAAACGCGGCGTCGTTAACTTTTTCGAGCACGGCGTTTACGCCCGCCATGACCACGGGGTTTCCGCCGAAAGTCGTGCCGTGGTGAGAATAACCCAAAACATCCGCCGTTTTTTCGCTAACCAGCACGGCGCCCACAGGCAACCCGCCGCCAAGTCCTTTGGCGAGGGTGGTTATATCGGGCTTCACGCCGAACACCTGCGACGTCAGAAGCCTGCCCGTCCTGCCCACGCCGCTCTGAACTTCGTCGGCGATGACCAGCACGTCTTTTTTTCCGCAAAGTTCAAACACGGCGTCCACAAACGCCCTGTCCAGTTCTTTCACGCCGCCCTCGCCCTGCACGAATTCCAGCATAACGGCGCAGGTGTCGTCGGTAAGCGCTTTTCCCAGCGCGGCGGCGTCGCCGGCGGGGCAATACTCGAAGCCCTCGGCGAACGGAAAGAAAAAGTTGTGGAACACTTCCTGCCCCGTGGCGGTCAGCGTTGTCATCGTCCTGCCGTGGAAAGAATCGGTCAGGGTAATGATTTTATGTCTGCCCCTGCCGTATTTGTCGAAACTGTATTTTCTGGCGATTTTAATGGCGCACTCGTTCGCTTCCGCGCCCGAATTACAGAAAAACGCCTTTTTATACCCCGTCGCCGTCGTCAGCGTCTTTGCCGCCTCGATTTGAGGCAAAGTGTAATAAAGGTTGGAGGTATGCTGCAAAACCGCAGCCTGCCCCGACACGGCGCTCACCCACCCGGCGTCGCAAAAGCCCAATGAATTAACGCCTATGCCGCTGGTGAGGTCGATGTAGCGGCCGCCTTTGTCGTCGTAAACTTCCGCGCCGTTTCCTTTGACCAGAACCAGCGGAAAGCGTTTGTACGTCCCGATTATATAGTCTTTGTCGTCCTGAAATATGCTCATATGTCCACCTGTGAATTATTCCTGCGTAAACAACGTGCCGATACCTTCGTTTGACAGCATTTCGATGAGTATCGAGTGCTCTATGCGCCCGTCGATGACAGTCGCCTGTCTGACGCCGCGGCGCACCGCCTCAACGCAGCCGTCGATTTTGGGAATCATGCCGCCGGATATTATGCCCTGCTTTTTGAGATAAGGCACGTCGCTGACATACACTTTCGGTATCAGCGTGGCGGGGTCGTCTTTGTCTTTGAGCAGCCCCGCGATATCCGTCAGCATAATGAGGTTTTCCGCTTTGAGTTCCGCCGCTATGTGCGCGGCGGCGGTGTCGGCATTGATGTTGTACACATTGCCTTCCCTGTCCGCCGCTATGGTGGCGATGACGGGTATATAACCGTCGCTCAGACAGTTGACTATGGCTTTGGCGTTGACCTTTTGAATTTCGCCGACATAGCCGTAATCCACGCCGTCCTCAGTCTTTTTGCTGACTTCCAGCATATTGCCGTCTATGCCGCACAGTCCTATCGCGCTGCCGTCAAGCGAGTTTATGCGGCTGACAAGGCTTTTGTTGACCTTGCCCGCCAGCACCATGCGCACTACCTCGGCGGTGTCTTTATCGGTGTATCTCAGCCCGTTCACGAAAGCCGACCGCATGTTCATTTTGTCCAGCGTTTCGTTGATTTCGGGACCGCCGCCGTGCACCAGCACGACTTTAACGCCCACCGATTGCAGCAGCACCACGTCGCGCATGACGGCTTCTTTGAGATGTTCGCTAGTCATGGCGTTGCCGCCGTATTTGATGACGATTGTTTTGTCGTAGTATTTTTTAATATAAGGCAAGGCGTCTACAAGCACTTTCGCCTTTTGAGCGTTATCCATATTAAACTCCGTCAGGTGCGGTAATCGGCGTTTATTTTAACGTAATCGTACGTCAGGTCACAGCCCCACGCCGTCGCTTCCGCGCTTCCGTCAAACAGGTTGACGGTGATTGTAAATTCGTCCCGGTCAAGCACTTTCGTTGCCTGCTCCTCGCTGAAATCCACGCCCGAGCCGTTTTCGCACACTCTCACGCTGCCGCCCTCGGAAGAAATGTCCACCGAAATTTTCGACACGTCGAAGTCGCCTTCGGCGTAGCCTATCGCGCAGAGAATCCTGCCCCAGTTGGCGTCGGAAGCGAACACCGCCGCTTTAAGCAGCGACGAAGTGATGACGCTTTTGGCAATCCTTTTGGCGCACGCCTTGTCGGGCGCTCCTTTAACCACGCACTCCATGAGTTTCGTGGCGCCCTCGCCGTCTTTGGCTATGCCGCGCGACACCTTTGTAAGCAGCTCAGTCAAAGCGCCGACGAACATCGCGTAACTTTCGTCTTTTGCTGTTATTTCGGCGTTGCCCGCCTCGCCCGACGCCATGACCGACAGCATGTCGTTTGTGGAAGTGTCGCCGTCTATGCTCACCATGTTGAGCGTGTCAGCCACCGCCTCGCGCAGGGCGGCGTCCAGCATGGCGGATGAAACCGCCGCGTCGGTTGTCACGAAGCACAAAAGAGTCGCCATATTGGGGTGAATCATTCCGCTGCCCTTCGCCATGGCGCCTATGGTCACCGTTTTGCCTTCCGTTTCATAAGACAGGGCAAATTCTTTTTTCACCGTGTCAGTCGTCATTATAGCCTCGGCGGCGTCGCCGCTCCCGCTATAAGACAAACCGTCCACCAGGCTTCTCATGCCGCTCTCTATCGGTTCCAGCGGCAGCACCTGCCCGATTACCCCGGTCGACGCCACGATGACGTCGTTTTTATCCACCCCGGCAAAGCGCTCCACCAGTTCCGCCATGGCGTTGGCTTTTGCCACGCCGTCGGCGTTGCAGGTATTGGCGTTGCCGCTGTTGCAGATGACGGCTTTTGCCACGCCGTTTTTGAGATGTTCTCTCGTAACGACGATGGGCGCGCCGTAAACTTTATTTGTTGTGTACACGGCGGCGGCGGAACAAGGCTTGTCGGCGACAATCAGCGCCAGGTCTTTTTTGGTCTTGTTTTTCCTTATGCCGCAGTGCACTCCGCTCGCTTTGAAACCCTTGGGAGCGCAAACGCCCCCGTCTTTCCAGACAAAATCCATATATACTCCTAAAACGCCGGCGCCGCCAGACGAAGCCCTTCGTCCTCGGCAATGCCGAACATTATGTTCATGTTCTGAATCGCCTGCCCCGCCGCGCCCTTGACCATGTTGTCGATGGCGCCCACGGCGATGAGACGGTTTGTTCTTTCGTCATAGTGCAGCGAAATATCGCAGAAATTGCTCATGCGCACGTTTTTGAGGTTTGCCGTCATGCCGCGCGGCAGCACCCTGACGAATTTTTCATTTTTATAAAACTCCGTATAAGCGCCGTAAATTTCGCCGAAATCCGTCTTTTTGCCGAAGCTGACGTAACAGGTGGAAACAATGCCCCTGTTGAGCGGCAGCAGGTGCGGCGTGAAAGACACGGTGACGCGCTTGCCCGCCAGAAAAGACAGCGTCTGCTCGATTTCCGGCGTGTGCCTGTGCGAAGCGATTTTATACGGGGCGAAAGCCTCGTTGCAGTCGGGAAAATGCGTGTTCTGCGTAAGCCCCCTGCCCGACCCTGTCACGCCCGACTTGCTGTCGATAATAACGCCGCCGTCCGGCACGTCGAAAAACTTCATGACGGGCGCCAGCGCAAGCGCCACGCTGGTGGGATAGCACCCGGGGTTGCCTATAATAGGCTGACCGTTATACAAATCTCTCATCAGTTCCGGTATTATATACACGCTTTTTTCGTGCAGTTCGGGGTGTTTGTAATCCAGCCCGTACCACCGTTTGTATTCCAGGGGGTCTTTCAGGCGGAAATCGGCGCCTATATCAATGAGTTTTTTGCCCTTCGCAAGGCATTTCACCGCCAGTTCCTCGCTGAGCCCGTGCGGCAAAGCGGCAAACACCACGTCGCTTTTTTCTATTACCGAATCCTCGTTTTCCAACGTCAGGTCGGCAAGCCCCAAAAGGTTCGGATACACGTCGCTGAGTTTTTGTCCCTCGAAACTTACCGAGCTCACCGCGGCGACATCGGCCGACGGATGACCCAGCATAAGGCGCGTGAGTTCAGCCCCGGCGTAGCCCGTAGCGCCCACCACGCCGGCTTTTATTTTTCCGCTCATATTTTCTCCGCCAATATTTTAATGTTTTCCAATTCTTTTTTCACCTGTTCCGGCGCCGGTCCGCCGTAAGTGCGGCGGCCTTTCAAACAATTAAGTAAGTTTACCGCTTCATACACGCCGCTGTCAAACGTCGGACACACTTTTTTGTATTCTTCCAGAGGAAGTTCTTCCAACACGGCGCCCAGCTCGATGCAACGCGCCACCAGCACGCCCGTCGCCTTGTACGCGTCACGGAAAGGCAAGCCCTTTTTCACCAGATAATCGGCGCAGTCGGTGGCGTTGATAAAGCCTTTGCGCGCCGCCGCCGCCATGTTCTCCTTGTTCACCGTCATGGTGGCAAGCATAGGCGTGATTGTCGAAAGACAAAGTTTCACGGTATCGACGGCGTCGAAAATCGCTTCTTTGTCTTCCTGCATGTCCTTGTTGTAAGCCAGCGGCAGGTTTTTCATCATGGCAAACAGCGTCGTCATGTCGCCCAGCGCCCTGCCGCACTTACCCCTGACAAGTTCCGTCACGTCGGGGTTTTTCTTTTGCGGCATTATGCTTGACCCCGTGGCGTAAGCGTCGTCAAGTTCCACGAATTTGAACTCCCACGAGCACCAGAGCACTATTTCTTCCGACAGCCTCGAAAGGTGCACCATGATTATGCTCACGGCGGCGGCGATTTCCATGCAGAAATCCCTGTCGGAAACGGAATCCAGACTGTTTGCCGTCGGTCCGTCGAAGCCCAGCAATTTGGCGGTCATGTTCCTGTCGATGTCATATGTCGTACCGGCAAGCGCCCCCGCGCCCAGCGGACACAGGTTCATGCGCTTTGAGGCGTCGGTCAGCCTCGACGCGTCGCGCAGAAACATTTCGGCGTAGGCGCACAGGTGGTGCGCCAGCGTTACGGGCTGCGCCCTTTGCAGGTGCGTGTAACCCGGCATGACGGTTTCGACGTTGTCCGCCGCTATGCCGCCCAAAGCGCCGATGAGTTCTTTGAGCAGCGCTTTGATACAAGCCACTTCGTCCCTGAGATACATCCTGATGTCAACGGCGACCTGGTCGTTGCGGCTGCGAGCCGTGTGCAGCCGTTTGCCAACGTCGCCCAGCCGTTTGGTCAGTTCCTGCTCGACAAACATATGTATGTCTTCCGCGGTCATGTCTATTTCCAGTTTGCCGCTTCGGATATCCTCTTTTATTTGTTCAAGTTCGCCGACAATCGCTTTGCCGTCCGCCTCGCTTATTATGCCCTTGGCGGCAAGCATGGCGGCGTGCGCCTTGCTGCCCTCTATATCGTGGGCGTACATGCGGCTGTCGAAACGTATCGATGAGTTAAAGTCGTTCACGCGGGAATCGGTTTCTTTTCCGAACCTGCCCGCCCACATTTTAGCCATGATTTCACCCTTGCTTGATAACAAGTTTTGGCATACGCCCAGACGTATGCCAAAACGGAACCGTTATTGATAAATATCTTTGATTATTTGCCGTTTTTGACCTTCTGCTGCATAAGCGCCCTGACCTTTATCGGCAGGCCGAACAGGTTGATGAACCCGGCGGAATCTTTCTGGTCATAGCAGTCGTCTTCGCCGAAAGTGGCGATGTCTTCGTTATAGAGCGAATAAGGCGACGTTACGCCGGCGTTGATGATATTGCCCTTGTACAGTTTGAGTTTCACTTCGCCCGTCACGGTCTTTTGCGTTTCATCCACAAAGGCGGAGAGCGCCTCGCGAAGCGGCGTGAACCACTGACCGTTGTACACGATGTCGGCAAACTTCAAAGCCACCTGCTGTTTGTAGTGCTGGGTTTCCTTGTCGAGGCACAGCGTTTCCAGCACTTCGTGGGCGTGATAGAGAATCGTGCCGCCAGGCGTTTCATACACGCCGCGCGATTTCATGCCCACAAGGCGGTTTTCCACGATATCGGCAATGCCTATGCCGTTTTCGCCGCCGATTTTGTTGAGATATTCCACCAGCGCCACGCTCTCGGTTTTTTTGCCGTCGATGGACACCGGCACGCCTTTTTCAAAACCGATGGTGACGTAAGTTGGTTTGTCAGGCGCTTTTTCCGGAGTTACGCCGAGTTCCAGAATCTTGTCGTACATCGGCTCGTTTGCCGGGTCTTCCAGATCCATGCCCTCGTGCGAAAGATGCCACAGGTTTTTGTCTTTCGAATAGTTTGTTTCGCGGGTTATCGGGATATCCACGTTGTGCGCTATGGCATAGTCGATTTCCTCATCGCGCGATTTTATGTTCCATATACGCCAAGGAGCGATGATTTTCATATTTGGAGCAAAGGCTTTTATCGCCAGTTCGAACCTGACCTGGTCGTTGCCCTTGCCGGTGCAGCCGTGGCATATGGCGTCGGCGCCTTCCGCCAAAGCGATTTCCACAAGTTTTTTGGCAATTACCGGGCGGGCGAACGACGTGCCCAAAAGATAACGGTTTTCATAAACGGCGCCGGCTTTCACCGTCGGGAAGATATAGTCTTCCACAAACTCTTTTGTAAGGTCGGCTATATACAGTTTGGAAGCGCCTGTTTTTTTGGCCTTTTCTTCCAGCCCTTTGAGTTCCTGCCCCTGACCGACGTTGCCCGCAACGGCGATGACTTCGCAGTTGTCGTAGTTTTCTTTAAGCCACGGAATTATTATTGAAGTATCCAGTCCGCCGGAATAAGCCAGCACAACTTTTTTGATGTCGCTCATGATATTTTCTCCTTGTTTGTTCCGAAAGATTTTTGATGTACATATTTTACATCATATATAAAAAAAGGCAAGCGTTTTAACACAATTTTATGAATATTTTTTGATTTTAATCTCATAAACACCGTGTATATGCAAAAATAGTTGCATAAATAATATTTTTATGCAAAAACGGCAAAAACAAGGACGGCATTCCGCCGCCGCGGTTTTTGCGTCGGCGTGCGGCAATCGCTTTGTATCATGCTCAATATGAAGGAAGGCTTGTTGCTCAACACGCTAATAATACGCAAGGTAAAAGATGCAAAAAAAGAGGACATGCGTCCTCTTCCGTTGTTTTGGCACATCCGGCAAAACTCTTTTGGCATATTGTCAGCCGGAATGTCTGTTTCTGGTCAGCAGGCACAGCGTTTCCACCGCCGCCGTCTGCGGAAACATGTCGAACGGACGGCACGTTTCCAGTTTGTATTTCGCCGACAAATCCTTTATATCCCTTGCGAGAGTGGCGCTGTCGCAGCTGATATACACGATTTTTTCAGGCTCTGCCGCCAGCGCCGTCGCCTTTGTTTCGGGCGCGAGCCCTTTTCTCGGCGGGTCGAACACCAAAGCGGTTTTTTGCCCTTTCAGCCTTTGGCAAAGCCGCACGAGTTCGACATTGACGTCGCCGCATATGTTGGTGAGGTTGGTTATTCCGTTGCGCTGTTTAAGGCTGTCGGCGTCTGCCACCGCCTGCGGCACGATTTCTATGCCGTAAACGCGCGCCCCGCTTTTCGCCAGCACGCCCGAAAGCACGCCCACGCCCGAAAAAGCGTCTATCACGTTGTCGCACGCTCCGCCCGAAACAAGCGCCGAAGCGGCGGCGTACAGTTTGTCGCGCACGTTGTCGTTTATCTGAAAGAAACTTTCGGGCTGCAAACGGTATTTCACGCCGCAGGTCTGACTTTCGATGTAACGGATGCCGCCCATGTGAATCGTCTTGCCGCCCATAATCACGTTGGTGCGCTTTTTGTTTACGTTGACAAACAGCCCGTATCTGTCGAAAGCCTCCGCCACCCGCCTTTCAAGTTCGGCGGCACGCGGCAGTTCGTCGCCGTTGATGACGACGGTGGCAAGCAGCTGCCCGTCGATATACCTCGCCACAAGGTGGCGCAAAAGCCCCCTGCCGCTCTTTTCGTCATAAATCCCGACGCCGCAATCGGCGGCAAAGCCGGCAACGACACGGCGTATCAAGTCCGCCCAGCCGTCCTGCAACGGACACGAGCCGCCCGCCACTATGTCGTGAGTGCCGGCGGCGTAAAACCCGCTGACGATTTGCCCGTTGATTTTGCCGAAAGGCACCTGCAATTTGTTGCGGTAGCCGAAAGACATGTCGCTGGGCACGACGGCTTCCGGCTCAAAATCTATTCCGCCTATTTTGCGGAAATTGTTTTTCACCAGGCGGCGTTTGAATTCCAACTGCGTTTCATACGACATAAACTGCAAGTCGCAGCCTCCGCACTTGCCGAACAGAGCGCAGCGCGGTTTCACCCGTCCGTTGACCGATTTCAGCACTTTGACAAGGCGGGCGTCCGCCACGCCGCCGCGCGATGACACGATTTCCGCCTCGACCTCCTCGCCGGGCAGGCAAAAAGGCACGAAACAGGTCAGCCCGTCGTGATAAGCGATGCCCTCTCCCCTCGTGCCCGTCGCCGAAATTTTAAGCGTTACTTTTCTGCCCATATTACTTGCGTATGTTGCCCTTGCCCTCGACAAGGTATTTGCAGGTGTACAGTTCCCTGAGGCCCATAGGTCCCCTAGCGTGCAGTTTCTGCGTGCTGATGCCTATCTCCGCCCCCATGCCGAACTCGAACCCGTCGGAAAACCTCGTGGAAGCGTTGTGATACACGGCGGCGCTGTCCACCCCGCGCATAAACTTGTCCGCGAGGGCGGCGTCGCCCGTGATGATTGCCTCCGAGTGTTTGGTGGAATATTTGTCGATTCTGGCAAGCGCCTCGTCGATGCCGCTCACGGCTTTCACCGCGAGAATCAGGTCGTTGTATTCCTTATACCAGTCCTCTTCCGTGGCGGGCAGAATATCGCCGCAAACGGCGCGGCATTCTTCGCACCCTTTGACGGTCACGCCGTCTTTCTTCATGCGTTCGTTGAGTTCAGGCAGAAATTCGGCGAGGATATCCCTGTCCACCAGAATTTTTTCCACCGAGTTGCACGCCGACGGTTTTTGTATTTTGGCGTTTTCTATTATGTCCACCGCCATTTGCCGGTCGGCGGTCTTCTCCACGTATATATGGCAGTTGCCCGCCCCCGTTTGTATCACGGGCACGGTGGAGTTTTGCGTCACGGCGTTGATAAGCCCGGCGCTGCCGCGCGGGATGAGCAAATCCACGTACTTGTCCAGCCGCATGAGTTCGTTGGCTATCGCCCTGTCGGTGTTCTGTATGAGCTGCACTGAGTCGCCGCTGAGCCCCGCCTCTTCCAGCGCCCTGCGCACGTACAGAGTCAGCAGTTTGTTGGTGTTGATAGCCTCGCTGCCGCCGCGCAGAATGCACACGTTGCCGCTCTTTATGCAAAGCCCCGCGGCGTCCACCGTCACGTTCGGGCGCGATTCGTAAATAATGGCTATAACGCCCAGCGGCACCAGAATTTTTTTGATGACAAGCCCGTCGGGTCTTTCATACACGCTTTCCACCTTGTTGCAGTATTCTTGCAGATTAATCAGCTGTTCCAGCCCCTTGGTCATGTCGTGAATACGCTTTTCGTTGAGCACAAGTCTGTCCACCATGGCGGACGACAAACCTTTTTCCCGCGCGTATTCCACGTCGAGTTTATTTACGGCGTAAATTTCGTCCTTGCTGTTTTCTATTATTTCCGCCAGTTTTTTAAGGGCGTCGTTGCGCCGCTCCACAGGAGAGTTGGCAAGCGACACCACCGCCGCTCTCGCTTTCGCGCCGTATTCTTCCAGATATTGTTTAGCGTCCATTTTTCTTGTCCCCCACGAAATATGTGCCGACGTCTTTGCCTTCCAGAATGTCGTAAATGACATTCATGTTTTTGGAATTCGCCACCACGGCGTCTATACCGTTGCGCGCGGCGTCGGCGCAAGCGGTGATTTTTGTGTAGATTCCGCCGGTGCCCAGCGCGCCCGGTTTGGCGGATTTGTCGCACTTGATTTCCGCCGACAAATCTTCCACCGTGTGGATGAGTCTGGCGTCGGCGTTGCTTCTCGGGTCTTTGTCGTACACGCCGTCGATGTCGGAAAGCAAAATAAGCAGGTCGGCGTGGACCAGCCGCGCCACCAGCGACGACAGATTGTCGTTGTCGCCGAACTTTATTTCCTCAATGGAGATGGAGTCGTTTTCGTTGATGACGGGTATGACGTTGTATTTGAGCATTTCTTCCACCGTGTTCTGGAAGTTCTTTTTGCGCTCGGCGTTGTCGAACACGTCCTTGGTCAGCAGAAACTGCCCGGCGTTGTAGCCGTAATCGGCAAAACACTTGTTATACAGTTCCATCAGCGCCGACTGCCCCACGCACGCCATTGCCTGCCTGCCGCTGACGGTGTCGGGTTTCTGCGGCAGGTGCAGTCTGTTGACGCCGGCGGCTATCGCGCCCGACGACACCAGCAGCACTTCTTTGCCCCTGTTTTTCAGGTCGCAAAGGTCGCGCGCCAGTCTGTCTATACGGTAAAAGTTGAGTTTGCCCGTTTCGTAAGTAAGGGCGGAAGTGCCCACTTTGACGACGATTCTGTTCGCCGCCGAAAAATCTCTGTTCATTTATTTTTCCGCCTTTATCATGCCGTATTTTGTGTAAACCTCGGCGTTGCCCCTTATTTTGATTGCCGACGTCTTTTCGGTAAACTGCAAAATAATGACTTCGCCTTTATCCAGGTTTTCGGTATGATGACTTTTTGTTTCGCTGCCTCTGGTCAGACCTATGATCTGCGTGCCCGGCTGCAAAGCCTTGACGCAGATATATTCGTTTTCCATCGCCTCAAAATTATTGTTGTCCATATTTTCACCTCTGCACGAGTTTTACGTTTTGTTCGCCTATGAGTTCGTCGAGTTCGATATGCAGCGCCCTGCACTCCCTGACTTTGAGCGGAAGGGCAAACCCTTTGCCGCCCTTGACCAGCACCACGGGCAGACCGCCTTCGTAGCCTTCCAGCACCGACACGACGTCGTCGTATTTGCTTTCATCGGTCAGGTTGATATACAGTTTTGTAACCTTTTGCGGCTCTTGCGGCTTCTGCTCGCCCGCGCGCCACTCACGCAAATCTTCCACGTTGATTTTCGGGGCGTAACCCTCCTCGATGACCAGCGTGCCTTTTATTTTCACCATGGCGTCGTTCACAAGCCTGTCTTTAAGGTTTTCGTAAGTTCTGGAAAACAGCACCAGGTCAATGCCGCCGTAAAGGTCTTCCAGCCTTGCCGTGGCCATGGTGTTGTTCGACTTGGTTATCTTTTTGGTCACGCCGGAAAGTATGCCGCCCATGGTTACTTTGCTGTGGTTGAGCGCCAGAAGTTCCTGGCTGTAACCGCTCTCGCCCTCTTCGCCCTCCTCGGTTTCCTCCATTAAATCCTGCAAAACGCCGGTGTTGAAGGAAAAGTTTTTCATTTCTTCCGCCACATTCTGCAACGGGTGTCCCGTGACGTACATGCCGAGGACTTCCTTTTCCAGGTCGAATTTGTATTTGTCGTCGTATTCAGGTATATCGGGCAGCGGCACTTTCACCGAAGAACCTCCGCCGCCCAGCATCTCGAACATGGAAAACTGCCCGCTTTCCTTCTGTTTGCGGTCGGCGATGGCGATGTCCATCATCTTTTCGTAAACCGCCATGAGCTGCGAGCGCCGCGCGCCGAAACTGTCGAACACGCCCGCCTTTATCATGCTTTCCACCGCGCGCTTGTTGACGGTGCCCAGCGGCAGCCGCGACAGCAGGTCTTCCAGCCCCGTGTACGCGCCGTGGGCTTTCCGTTCGTCCACTATCACGCGCAGGGCGTTTTCGCCCACGTTTTTAATTGCCATCAGGCCGAAACGCACTTCGTCACCCTTGACGGAAAACTCAACGTCGCTTTCGTTGATGTCGGGCGGCAGCACCTTGATGCCCTTTTCCCGGCAGTAGCCTATATATTTCGTGACTTCGTCGGTGTTGTCGATACGGTTGTTGAGCACCGCCGCCAGAAACTCAATCGGGTAATATCTTTTGAGATACGCCGTCTGGTACGCCACGACGGCGTAGCACGCCGCGTGCGATTTGTTGAAGGCGTATTCGGCGAATTTCGCCATTTCGGCGAAAATGCTTTCCGCCACCGCGGGGTCGACGCCCCTGGCAACCGCGCCCTCGATGATGACATTGCCGTTTTTGTCTTTCTGACCGTTAATGAAATAATCCTTGTGCTTGGCCATCTCGCTGGCTTTTTTCTTGGACATGACTCGCCTTATGATATCGGCCTGCCCCAGACTGTACCCGGCGATGTCCTGCACAATCTTCATGACCTGCTCCTGATACACCATGCAGCCGTATGTCACGTCCAGCGTCTGTTTAAGGAGCGGGTGTTTGTATTTGACCTTTTCCGGGTTGTTTTTACCCTCGATATAGTCGTCTATGGAAGCCATCGGGCCGGGACGGAACAGCGAGATACCGGCTATTATGTCTTCCAGCGAGTTCGGCCTGAGCCTGGTCATGAGTTTTTTCATGCCTGGGCTTTCAAGCTGGAACACGGCGTCGGTGTCGCCGCCGGATATCAGCTCGAACACCTGCGGGTCGTCGTAAGTCTCTCTGTCGAAAGAAATGTCCACACCCCTGTTGGCTTTAATCAGTTCTATCGCCTTGGCGATATCGGTAAGCGTGCGCAGACCCAAAAAGTCCATTTTGAGCATGCCCAGCTGCTCCACCTCGTTTTTATCGTACTGGGTGGTTATGTCTTCGCCGTTGCGCTGCAGCGGCACATGGTCGGAAATGTCATACCTGCATATAACAACGCCCGCGGCGTGCTTCGAGGTGTTTTTCGGCATGCCTTCCAGCCCTCTGGCGATGTCCACCACCCTTTGAATCTGCAAATCGCTTTTGTAAATTTCTTTGAGTTCCGGGTCGGGGTCGGGATAGTCCTTGCCCGGCGGCACGAAACCGAATTCCATGTCGATGTTGCATTTCAGGTTGGAAGTCATGAGTTTCGTGACCCTGTCACGCTCGCTGTACGGCACGTTAAGCACCCTGCCCACGTCCTTTATGGCGTTTTTGGCTTTGAGCGTGCCGAAAGTTATGATTTGCGAGACCTTATCTCTGCCGTATTTGTTGGTAACGTATTCGATTATTTCCTCGCGCCTGTCGTCGCGGAAGTCAATGTCGAAATCGGGCATGCTGACCCTTTCAGGGTTGAGAAACCGCTCGAACAGCAGGTTAAAGCGCAGCGGGTCAATGTTTGTTATGCCTATCGCGTAAGCGATTATGCTGCCGGCGCCGCTGCCCCTGCCCGGCCCCACGTTGACGCCTATGCTTTTGGCGTAATTTATGAAATCCCAAACGATGAGATAATATTCCACAAACCCCATTTTGGCGATTACGCCCAGTTCGTATTCCGCCCTTTCCCTGATTTCCGGCGTTATTTCGTCGTAGCGTTTTTTAAGCCCTTCTTCCATCAGGCCGCGCAGAAAGTCGTACGGCGTCTGCCCGTTGTCGGGGACGTAATTCGGGATTAAGTTTTCCTTTTCAATGGTGACGTCGCACATATCGGCGATTTTTACTGTGTTTGCCAGCGCCTCCGGCACGGCGGAAAACAGCGCCTCCATCTCTTCGCCGCTTTTGAGATAAAACTCATCGGTGGAAAACTTCATTCGGTTTTTGTCGTCCAGCGTCTTTTGCATCTGAATGCACATAAGCACGTCCTGCACCTCGGCGTCCTCGCGCCTGAGATAGTGCACGTCGTTGGTGGCGACAAGCGGAATGCCCAGTTTTTTCGACATTTCTATGAGGCGGGCGTTGACGAGTTTCTGCTCGGGTATGCCGTGGTCCTGCAATTCGAGATAGTAATACTCTCCGAAAAGCGCTTTGTATTTCAGCGCGGTTTTTTCGGCGTCGGCAAGCCTGCCGTCCATAATGAGCCGCGGCAGTTCGCCCGCGAGACACGCTGACAGGCATATCAGTCCGTCGGCGTGCCGGCTCAGCGTTTTGAAATCGATGCGGGGTTTGTAATAAAACCCGTCCACAAACGCGATGGAATTGAGTTTGACCAGACTTTTATAACCCCTGTTGTCGCGCGCGAGCAAAATAAGGTGATTGAAATCTCCCATCACCTTGCCGCTTTTGACCGTCAGGTCATCGACTATATAAAACTCGCACCCTATGATTGGTTTGACGCCCTTTTCCCTGCCTTTGAGAAAAAACTGATAAGCGCCGTACATATTGCCGTGGTCGGTAATGGCCACGGCAGGCATGCCGAGTTCTTTGCATCTGTCAAAAAGACTGTCTATTTTCGTCGCGCCGTCCAGCAGACTGTACTGCGTGTGCAGGTGCAAATGTACAAACTCTCCCATCTATACCCCGTTGTTTCAGCCCAGAAGTTTTTCGACGGTTTCGGCGGCCTGGGTCTCGTCGGAACCCTGAGCGCTCACCGCCACTTTGTCGCCCGGTTTGAGCGCAAGAGAAATCACGCCTATAATGCTTTTTGCGTTGACTCTCGCGTTGCCGGCCATAATGAATACGTTGGATGAAAATTTCGATACCGCGGTCACCAGTTCGCCCGCCATGCGCGCGTCGTAAATCACGTTTTCGCCAACGTTGAATTCACACGTTTTCATTTTTGCCTCCTTGTATGTGTTTATCAGTACCGAAACTCAGTCTTTATTCTTTTCCGAAATCAGACCCGCCGTTTCGATAATTTTCCTGAATCTGTGGTTGAGCCCGCTCTTGCTGACGCTTCCGTTTACGCCCACCAGTTCGTCAAGACTGGCCGACGGATATTCTTTGCGCAGCAAAGCCGCCTCTTTGAGTTTTGGCGGAAGGGCGTCCAGCCCTATTCCGTTTTCGATGGTTCTTATCGCGGCGAGCTGCCTTTCGCTGGCTTCCACCACCTTGTCGATATTGGCGGAAATGCAGTTGGTCTGCCTGTTGGCGTTGTTCCTCACCGAACGCTCGACAATAGTGTTCTGCAACTCGAAAACAGCCTGCGTCGCGCCGAGATACACCAAAAGGTCGCTTATCTGCTCGCTTCCCTTGAAATACAACACGGTTTCGCCTTTTCTGCTCGAAACCTTCGGGCAGAAATAACACTCGCACAGCATGTTTCTCAGCTGCTCCGCCAGGGCGGCGTTGCCCAGCGAAAACTCGCAGTGATATCCGTCTTTGAGGCTTATAGCCCCGCAGCCCAGAAACATCGACGTTATAAAAGTTTTTTTACAGCAGTCGTCGGCAAGCAGTTCGCGCGGAAAGGTCTCGCATATTTCTCTGTTGCCGTCGCCGTTGACAGACAGCACGCCGCACTCGTAAAGAATGTTTTCGCTTGACGGCGCGCTGAGCCGGTAAACGCTTCTGTTTTTCAGCCGCACGCCGTTTTCCTGCGTGACCCGGCACTCCGCCCCGAAAGTTTTCTCAATGACGGCGGAAGCGAATTTCAGCAGAGCGAGGTTTTCCGACGAAAGCGAAAACCCGAACCCGGCAGCGTCTATCTCTATGCCGCCCGTAGTGCGTATCAGACAGCCTATGAGCACCGCACGGCAGCACGGCGCGAGATTACGGCTGTTTTTTATAATCTGGTTTTTTACCGACTGCGTAAAAGTCATATCAACTCCGATATATAAGTTTAACATACATCGGCTTCGATTTCAATAAAAACCGCGGCGGGCGCGCGGTTAAAATTTTAATAAAAAAGGCGGCGGAATTTTTCCGCGCCCCGTTTATCTTGCGGCTCGTCTGCCGAACCGCGGCAGTTTTTCCCAGTTGACTATTATGTTTTTGTCTATGCCCAGTCTCTCGACAACGCTCATCGGCACCGAAACGTCGCCCACCCTGTCCTTGCTGTGCGCGTCGGAATTGACAATAATCGGCGCGCCCACGTCGACAATGGTCATTACTTCCTCGTCCGTCATGCTGACGCGCTTGCCGTTGAGTTCCAGACACACGCCGTAGTCTTTCGCCGCCTGCGCCACCTGTTTCACGTCGGTCTTCATTCCGTAGTTAAGGTGCGTTATGACGTCGCAGTGCCCCGACTTTATCGCCTTGACGTAAGCGTCCGTATTGCGCTGGATTGCCTGTTTTGTGTACCCGAACCTGTCCTGCCACATCGGGCAGACGTAAAACAGCCACCAGTCCTTAGGGTTTTTCGCCAGAGCGGCTTTGTGAAAACCGGCGAGTATTATGTCGAAACACTCCCTGTCCGCCGGTTTAAGGTCGATGTCGCCCTCCGTTGTGTACAGATTGGCCTCCACGCCGAACAGCACCCGCACCTCCGGCAGTCTGCTATTAGTCTTGTCTATAATACGCCGCATTTCGGGTATGTCGTTGCGTTTCATGCCGAAAGCCACGTGCCTCAGCCCGTGGTCGGTAATGGCAATTTCTTTCAGTCCCTTTTCCGCCGCCGCGGCGGCGTTGTCCTCAATCTTATGTTTGCCGTGACTGAACACCGTATGCGTATGATAATCGCCTAAAATCATCGGTACTCCCCAGCAGTTGAATTTCCAACCGCAACCGCACGCCGAACTCGGCTTTTACTTTCCGCGCGACGATGTCGATGAGTTTCACGACATCGCGGCAGGTGGCGTGTCCTTTGTTTATTATAAACCCCGCGTGCTTTTCCGATACGGCGGCGTCCCCCACGCAAAAGCCTTTCAGACCGCAAAGGTCTATAAGACGCGCGGGCACGACATCGCCTTCTCTTCTGAAAACGCTGCCGGCGCTGAAACACTCAACCGGCTGCGAGCGCTTTTTCTCCGCCAGCATAAAAGCCGCCTTTTCCGCTATACGCTCAGCGGCCGAATGGTAAGAAGACAGTAGCGCCGCCGTTATCACAAATCCGTTACGGCAAAAAGCGCTGTTTCTGTACCCGAAAGCGAGTTCTTCCCCCGAAAACTCACGCTTTCCGCCTTCACCGACAGCCCAGACTTTCTCCACGATGTCCGACATCTGTCCGCCGAAACAGCCGGCGTTCATCCGCACCGCGCCGCCCAGACTGGCCGGCAGCGCCGACAGAAATTCCATTCCGCCCATACCGGCGCCGAGAGCGGCGTTATAAACGCTTTTTACCGGCGTCCCGGCCGTGGCGAAGATTTTTCCGTTTCTCACCGAAACGCGGGCGAATTTCCCGCCGAGTTTCAGCGCCACGCCGTCAAACCCGTCGTCGGCGGCAAGTATGTCGGAACCGTTCCCCATTATTGTATATTTTACATCATACTCACGGCATAAATCAAGCGTTTTGGAAATTTCCCCCTCATCGCAAGCCTCAACCAACAGGCGGCACGGCCCGCCTATGCGGAACGTGGTCAGCGACGCCAGGCTGACGTCTTTGCGCGCGTGGGCGAAGTTTGCCGCTATCTTGTCATAAACGTCAGCCACGCCGCCACGCCTCCATGCTTTCGCCGCGCTTTCGCGCCAGAATTTCGCCGTCGGTAAACACGTTAACGGCCGTCAGCCGCCCGTCCAGCGCCCTTTGCATTTCGCCGTGCATGCCCGAAGAATATATGTCCAGCGCCGCCGAAAACATCTCTATGCCGGTCAGTTTTTTCTGCGCCGCGTCGGAAGTAAGATATTGTATAAATTCCTTGGCGTAGTCGCCCCTTCCGCCGCCGTTGTCGGCGTAGCCTATATATTGCGTCAGGTCGGTGTATCCGCCCAGATAATAAACCGAAAGGCTTTCCAGCCGCCCCTGGCTCTGCCGCAGTTTAAGCCTGGATATGTCTCTTTGCGTGGCAAGCAAAACGTCGCACCGCCCCGACAGAAAACTTTCGTAAGCCCCGTATGACGTGGCGGTTTCTCCGTTCCACACTTTCACGCCGCCAGGCAGAGCGGTTTCCAGCGCGGCGAACGGGTTGCCGTAGTCCCAGAAACCGACGCCCAGCGTGTATTTTCCGTCGGCGAGCGTTTCCGGCGTCAGGACGCCGCCGTCCAGCGTTTCGTCAAACGCGCACAGCGCGTATCCGCCCAAAGTCCACGGCACGGCGTAAATGTCCCCGCCGAGTTTGCCGCCTTCCAGCAAATCGTCACGCACGTTCACCGCGCCGTCATACACGGCGAGGTGTCGCCTGACGTACTGCCCCGTCCCCACGGGAAAAGAAATAAGGTCAAATCTGTCGCCGTCCAGCAGTTTTTGCCTCACCTGCTCACATGTGTATGTCTGCACGCTTACCAGCACCCCGGGGTGCGACTTCTCGAACTCAATCGCCCTGCCGTTCAGAAAAGCCGAACGGCTGCCGCTTCCTCCCTCAAAGCCGTCCACCTGCCACAGCGTCAGCACGCCTTTGTACCCTTCGGGCACGGCGCTTTCCGTTCCGGCGACCGCCCAGAAGGGCGCGCTTACCATAAACGCGGCGAACAAAACCGCCGCAATTTTGCCTTTTATATTCACAAAATAAATATATTTTGCGGGAGCGGCGTTTATGAAAAAAGGGACGGCGCCGCCGTCCCTCGCTTTATTTGTTGCTTTTCATGCGTCCGCTGAGTTCGTCCATGGCGTTGTATCCCATCTTTTGCAGACGGTAAACCGACGCCGCGGTTTCCACCACAACGGCTATGTTGCGCCCCGGCGACACCGGAATCGTCATCTGCGTTATCTTCACGCCCAGAATTTCCCTGCTCTCCGACTCGCCGCCCAGCCTTTCGTAATTTTTATTTTCGTCCCACTCTTCAAGTTGAATGATGAGTTCCACCTGCTGCGTCAGTTTAATGGATTCCACGCCGCACAGATTGACGATGTTTACAAGCCCCACGCCGCGCAGTTCCATAAAATTCCTGACAAGCGGGTTGGCGCTGCCTTCCACCGTGTCGCCTATGCGCTTTATGACCACAACGTCGTCGGCGACGATTCTGTGCCCCCTGCGCAACAGTTCCAGAGCGATTTCGCTCTTGCCTATGCCGCTGTTCCCGCAAATCATGACGCCCACGCCGTTGATGTCCATAAGCACGCCGTGTTCCTGCACCGTCTGCGCCAGCAGGTCTTTGAGTTTTTCCACAACGTGGCTTATGAGTTCCGATGTCGGCAGTTTGGAGCGGAACACCGACACGCCGTTGGTTTTTGCCCGCCCGATAAATCTGTCGTCGGCTTTGAGTCCCCTGCTGAAAACAACGCAGGTAAAGGGGTTTTCAAACAGCCTGTCAATAAGCGCGGCGCGTTCTTCCGCCGAACGGCTGTCGAGAAAGTGCGCCTCGCTGGGGCCTATAATCTGCACCCTGTCCTCTGTAAAATACTCGAAATGTCCCGTCAGTTGCAGCCACATTCTGTTGACGTTCGGCGAAGCGACGCTCACGGGCTTTCCGCCGTCGAGCACAAGTTCAAGTTCCATGTCTCGGGCGAATTCTTCCGCCGTGAATTCTTTTTTGACGTAAGTGTTTTCCATAATACTCCTCAGGCGTGAAAATAATCATAGACGTTCTGCGCCGTCTTTTTGTTGAGTCCGCCAACCTCGATAAGTTGTCCGACGTCGGCGTTTTCTATGTTTTCTATATTGCGGAAGGCTTTCATCAGCTGCTTCTGCCTTTTTTCGCCTATGCCGTCGATTTTTTCAAGTTCCGACTTCAAGGCGTTGATGGTGTGCAGTCTGCGGAAATAGGTTATGGCGAAGCGGTGGGCCTCGTCCCTGATGTTGATGAGCAGGTTAAGCGCGTGGCTGCGCCTCGGCAGCATTACCGACCGCTTGCTTTCCGTGGTGAAAACTTCTTCCTCGCGCTTGGCGAGCGAAATCATCTCTATGTCCTGTCCGCTTTCGGCAAGCACACGCCCGGCGTAACCCAGTTGACCAAGACCGCCGTCTATCACTATGAGGTCGGGCTTTTCGCCGAACTGCTCGTCGCCTATCTTGTCCAGCCGCCGCTTTATGACTTCCGCCATGCTGGCAAAGTCGTTGGCGCCATCCACCGTCTTGATTTTGAAGCGGCGGTAAAGTTTGTTTTGTTTTTCGCCGTTGACAAACACCACCATGGACGCCACTTTGTCCACACCCTGCACGTTGGATATATCGTAGCATTCCATTCTGCGCGGAAATTTTTTAAGCCCCAGCAGTTCCTGCAACTGATAGGCGGCGCCCACCGTCGAAGCGTATTTTCTGTCTTCGTGGAGACGGTTTTTTTCCAGATAGTCCGACGCGTTTTTTAGCGCCATGTCCGTCAGTTGGCGGCCGTCGCCTTTCTGCGGGCACACTATGCTGACTTTTTTGCCGGCGGCGCTCAGAAACTCTTCCAGCGCCTCTTTGTTTTCCGGCATTACGCCAACAAGCACTTTGCCGCACTCCGCCCTGTTGGCGGAATAATACTGGGTTAAAAACGCCGACATCGCCTGCGCCTCGGTTATGCTGACGTCTATGACGGGATAGTTTTCGCACACCAGAATTTTGCCCTTGCGTATGCCGATATACGTCGCCACCGTGGTTTTGCCGTCGGAGCAGAGGTTAAACACGTCATAATCCACAATGCGCGTCAGGTTGACGACTTTCGTTTCCCTGAGCCGCAGCACAAGGTCAAGTTGGTTTTTGGCGAGCAGCGCTTTTTCGTATTCCGTCTTTTCGCTGGCGTCCGCCATTTTCTTTTTGAGCATATCCACGACGTATTTGTCGTCGCCGCCCAGAAACTCCACAAGTTTTTTGACGATGCCGGCATACTCTTCTTTGGTGATATATCCGGCGCACGGCGCGCCGCACCGCCCTATGTGATAGTTAAGGCACGGGCGGAAGTTTTTCGGCAGTCTGGAAAAATCGTACTTGCACGAGGCTATGGGAAAAATGTCGCGCACAAGTTCGAGATAATCTTTCACTCCGCCCATCACCGGCCCGAAATAGCGGGCGTTGTCTTTGCGTACTTTTCTTGTGATTTCCACCCGTGGAAAATCCTCGCCCGCGGTGAGCCGCAGATAAGGATACTGCTTGTCGTCTTTGAGCAGTATGTTATACGGCGGGTTGTATTTTTTGATAAGATTGTTTTCAAGGCTCAGCGCGTCGGTTTCGCTTTTGGTGATGATATAGCGGAAGTCGTCCACATGGCTCATCATGAGGCTGACTTTTTCCGTCTTGTTGGATGTCAGGTAAAAATACTGCTTCACCCTGTTTTTAAGCACTTTCGCCTTGCCGACGTAAAGGACGTGCCCGTCCTTGTCGTACATTATGTAAACCCCCGGATTCTGCGGCAGGGTCTTTATTTTTTCGGCGAGTTTTTCCCTTATGTCCATTTTTTAATTATAACATCATGCCGTTTTAATTTCAATGACATTTTGCGTCGTTTTTTCCGCGCCGTCAAAACCCCAGATACTCCACGCCCGACAGCATGACCTGGTTTATTTTGTCGGTGGCGAGTCTGTAAAAAATCGTCTTGCCCTGCCGCTTGCAGACCACCATGCCGGTGTTTCTGAGCAGTTGCAGCTGGTGCGAAACCGTGGTCTGGTTCATTTTAAGCACACAGGCAAGGTCGGTGACGCACATTTCGCTTATCGACAGCGCCGACAGCATGCGCAGTCTCGACCTGTCGGCGAACAGAGCGAAAAGCCCGGCGAGTTTTTCCGTCATTTCGGCATCGGGCAGATAATACGACAGTTCTTTCTGCGTGCGCTTGTCCAGAAGTCTGGGTTCGGTCATAATAACGCCTCCTTTTCACAAACAAATGTTAATATGCGCACATTTTTACATTTTGTCGCATATTGTAGATAAAAAAACGGTTTTGTAAAAACGGAGGCGTTATTATGTCATTATCAAACAATCTGCTTTATTTGCTTTTACTGTACGCCGTGCTGGACAACGACAACCGTCTTTCCACCACAACGGGCATACTTCTGGCGCTGGGCATAATGCTGTTCGGCTGCTGCAACAGGGCAATCAACGCCTGCTGCGGAAACGGCTGCGACAACAACTTCCGGACGTCCGCCACCACAACCACCACAACAACAAATCCCTTCCGGACGGTAAACAACATAATCTGAACCGGCGGCGTCCGCCGCCCTTTTCAGCGGCGCAAAACGGGCGCGTCCGCCCTGGCTATTTACTTTAACGCCAACGGCTTCGCCGCCGGCTATTTACTTTTCTGCGCGGGCGTTATATAATAGCGCAAAGCGAAAATAAATTTCAGGACGGACGCTAAATGAAAAAAGTAAAAATCACCGTAATGAAAACGGCACGTTACACCGATTTGATGGAAAAATACGAAAATCCCATTACGCACGCCTGCGATATGCGTGAAGGACAGGTATTTGTGGCAAACGGCTGGAAAAAGCCCGACAATTTCTGCGAAAGCGCGTGGGAGAGCGTGTCCGCTTTCGTAATGACGCTGGCTTATGGCGGCGAAGACATCTATAACGGCTGGATGAAAAACAAAAAATCGGCGATGATTTCATGCAACGACGGGTTCCGCCCCGTAAGTTTTCTGCTTGAAGCCACCGATGAAGACGCCGAATAACAATCGCCCCGCGCGTTAAAAAAAAGAGAGAAGGAATTTCTTCTCTCTTTTTTAGTAAATTTCAGCGAACCGGCAGGAATATCGGCGGCGTCAGCAATGCATGCAGCTGCTCATGCAGTTGCAGCACGAATTGGCAAGGCACAGGTCGCAGCAGCAGTTGCCGGTGCACGTCGGCACTCCCGTGCCGCCCACAGGCTGACCCTGCGTCGACTCTTCCTTCGAGCGCAGTTCTTCCGGCGAAACGGTTTTGCTCGCCATGATTTTGGTCAGTTTGTCGTAAGAATCGCGGTATTTAGGGTTTGAAGAATCCATCGACATGGCAAACTCCAACTGCTTTTTGGATTCCAGAAACCAGTTCTGCTTGTAATAAATAATCGATTGCAGATAATGCCACTCGGCGTCGCGCGACGAAATTTCGTCGAGCCTGCTCTGCGCCATTCCGAGATTGTTGGCTTTAATGAGGTTTTCCACCTCGATATAAGCGCCGTCGTTACCCTCGTGGTCGCGCGCCTTTATAGCGGCGGTTGCGTCGGCGTAATAATTATCTATAAGCCCCAGTTTGCGCGCGGCGTCCTCGCCCGCCTCTCCCGGCTGAAAACGCTGCTCCTGCAATTCTTTTTTAAGCGTTTCGTAACGTACGTCCAGCGCCCTTTGGGTGGCGTCGGTGTCCAGACCGAAAAACTCAAACGGATTGTTCAATTGGGGATTCCTCCTTGTCAATGTATTTGCCGAACACTTCGGCGGTCTTGTCTCTTATGGATATGTGCAGCACGTTGCGCAGCACGCAGTAATATTTTGTCAGTTCCAGGTCGTTGAAATTTTCGGCGATTTTGTTGAGCGTCGTGTAAAAGATAAATTCAAGGTCGTCGATATTGTCGCGCACAAACTGTTTTCCGTCCCTGAAACCGCCCATGCAGGCGATAAACGGATTGTAACTGCTCTTTTTGAAATCTTTATCCAGGTCGTCAAGGGCGTCGATGAGATACACCCACTTGCCGAGGTTGTAACACAAATCAAGTATATATACGTCAGCCTTGTCGCCGAGTATGACTTTGGCAAACACTCTCGACAGTTCGGCAAACGGATGGCATATTTTGTCAAACACGCCGCAGTTCTGCGCTTCGAGCGTTGTCAGTTCCCTGTAATGCCTGGTGATTTCCCCGTCCATTTCGGGAAAAAGTTTCGCCGCTTTTTTATACGGTTTTCTGACAGCCATGAGAGCGGCTCTTTTTTTCAGGCTTTTTTCGTCGAGAACGTCGTCCATCAGGTTAAGATAAGACAAAATGACGTTTGACAGGGCGATTCTGTCGGTGAGTTCGTCTCTCCGCACAATGGAACGGAGTTTTTTTGGCGTCGTGATGCAGTGGCAGTCCCTTACTTCAACGTCCACGCCGAGAAAACTGTGGAACAGCACGTTGAAAAACGCTATGTCGAAGTTGGTGAGCATCCTGGCCCGAAAACCTATCTGCTCTTTCGACGAAATGCAGATTCCGCAGAAAAACGCGTGATACAGGGCAAATTCGCCGGGCTGCATTTTGTTTTTGTCTACTTTAATATATCCGAACATCAGCGGGCTCTCGGGATAAACCCAACCTTTCTGTAAACTTTTTCCAGCGTTCTGTTGGCTATGCGCTCGGCCTTTTCGGCGCCCGTTTTAAGCACGGCTTCGAGATACGCCTTGTCGGCGGCAAGCCTTTTCTGTTCACGCTGTATCGGTTCCAGCGCCGCTATCACGCTTTCCGCCACCCTGGCTTTGAGTTCGCCGTAACCTTTGCCGGCAAATTCTTCTTCCGCCGCTTTTTCCGTAACCCCGGTAAACCCGCAGTATATCGAAAGCAAATTGCTCACGCCGGGCTTCTTTTCCCTGTCGAAGCGGATTTCCGTGTCGCTGTCGGTAACGGCTCTTTTGAATTTGCGCGTTATAGCGTCTTTATCGTCAAACATGGTGACCACGGCGTTTTCGTTAGGGTCGGATTTTGACATCTTTGCCGTCGGGTCCTGCAAACTGGTGATTTTTGCGGCGACAGGCGGAATGTAACAATCAGGCACCACGAAAGTCGGCGAATATCTGCTGTTGAATCGCTGCGCCAGGTTGCGGGCGAGTTCCACATGCTGTTTCTGGTCGACGCCCACGGGCACAAGATCCGCCTGATAAAGCAGAATGTCGCTCGCCATAAGCACGGGGTAGTCCATAAGCCCCATGTTTATGTTGTCGGCATGTTTACGGGATTTGTCCTTGAACTGCGTCATGCGGTTCATCTCGCCGACATAGGCGATTGTGTTGAGCACCCATGTGAGTTCGGCGTGCGCCGGCACGTGCGACTGCACGAAAAGTATGCTCTTTTCCGGCGAAAGTCCGCACGCCATATACAGAGCCAGCAGGTCAAAAGTGTTTTTGCGCAGTTCCGACGGCACTTGCGTCACCGTAATGGAGTGCATATCCACCACGCAGAAAATACAGTCAAACTCTTCCTGCATGCCTATCCAGTTTTTGAGCGAACCGAGATAGTTCCCTATCGTGATTTTGCCCGTCGGCTGTATTCCGCTGAAAATGACTTTTTTGCCCTGTTCCATATTTTTCTCCCGAATTTTACGATATATAAAATTATTGTATCACCAAAAGCGTTTCTTGACAACAAAAGACGGCGCGCCGCCCATGCCCGCACGTTCATTATACAAAACAGAGCGGCGTTTTGACGGAAAAAAAAGACCGCCGGCGGCGGTCTTTGGTTTCAGTGTCAAATCTGCTGGAATTTCGCCAAAAAGTCAGGCAGTTTGGCGCAGTCCCTGCTGATAGTGATGATGACGTTGACGTCCCTGTCTTTCGTCGTCCTTTCAAGACAGCCGAAGAAACGGCCGAGTTCGTCAACCGTGTGCCCCGTGATTTTCACGATGCCGTCAATGAAAATATCGGTGATGTCGTAGTTGGTGGCGAGCATGCCCTTTATGAATGCGACAAGTTCGTCGTCCGATTCGATATGATATTCCGACATATCGTTGAGACGAACCTGATAAGAAAGCGAAAGTTTGTGAGAATCGTCTTTATCCAGAAAAACGACGGTGCCTTTGGAGTTAAGAGCGCGTTCGTTGGCAAGATCCAAAATCTTTTTGGTTTTGCCGGAACCTTTTTCACCGCAAATAATGTTAATCAAAGTAGTGTACCTCCTGTTAGGTATATTGTAACAAAAATTTATGATATTTCAAGGGGTTTTGCCAAATTTGAAGTTTTAATTTATTTTACTTCCTCAAGAAACTCTTTTATGCGCGACGTGCCCTTTTTAATCTCGTTTTCGCCTGTGGCGTAAGACAGGCGGATGTATTTAGGCGCGCCGAAACCGTCGCACGGCACCACCGCGACGTGGGCGTGTTTAATGAGCAGGGCGGCGAAATCGGGCGCGGAATTTATTGTTTCGCCCCTGTAACTTTTGCCGAACGTGCCGGACACGTCCACCATCATGTAAAACGCGCCTTTCGGCATATTGACGGTCACATGCTTCGCGCCCTCGAAACCTTCATACATAAGTTTGCGCCTGCCGTCGAAAATGCCCTTCATTTCCGCCATAAACTCGCCGCCGCCTGTCAGCGCCACGCTGCTGGCGTATTGCGCTATGGTGTTGGCGCCCGACGTCTGGTGCGATTGCAGCCCGCAAAGCGCTTTGGCTGTTTCCGCGCTAGGGCAGGCGGTGTAACCTATGCGCCAGCCCGTCATGGCATAGCCTTTGGACATTCCGTTTACCAAAAACGTGCGCTCGTACATGCCGTCAACCGAAGCGAAAGAAACGTGTTTTTCGCCGTCGTAAACAAGTTTTTCGTAAATCTCGTCGGAAATCACCCATATGTCGGGATATTTTTCAAGCATCGCGGCAAGCGCTTCCAGGCTTTCCCTGCCGTACACGGCGCCCGTCGGGTTGTTCGGCGTGTTTATCAGTATTGCCTTGGTTTTGTCCGTAACGGCTTTTTCTATCTTTTCCACGTTGAGCTGAAAACCGTCGTCCGCCAAATCCACGGCAACAACCTTACCGCCGCAGAATTTGACCATTTCGGGATAGGACAGCCAGTAAGGCGCCAGCAGAATAACCTCGTCGCCAGGCTCGATTATCGTCTGAAACACGTTGAAAAGCGCCTGCTTCCCGCCGTTGGAAACGACGATTCTGTCCGCCGCGTACGCAAGACCGTTGTCCGCCGCGAGTTTTTTGGATATGTTTTCCCTGAGTTCTTTCATGCCCGCCACGGCGGTGTATTTCGTCATTCCGCGGTCCATGGCGTATTTGGCGGCGTCCACCACATAGGACGGCGTGTCAAAATCCGGCTCGCCCACGCCGAAACCCACCACGTCGATACCCTGCGCCTTCATTCTGTTGGCCTGCTCGGTTATGGCGAGCGTCAGGCTCGGCGACACGTTTTTCGCTCTCTGTGAAATTTCCAGCATTTGTTTACTCTCCTTGTTTCCCCTGTAATCTGGCGGTACGGTCGGCAAGGCGCAAAGCCTCGATCATCTCGTCCAGGTCGCCGTCCATAAAAGCGTCCAGCGAATGAAGCGTCAGACCTATCCTGTGGTCGGTCACCCTGCCCTGCGGAAAGTTGTACGTCCTTATCCTTTCGCTCCTGTCTCCCGTGCCGATTTGTGTTTTTCTTGTCTGTGAATATTCTTTATCCGCTTTTTCGCGGTAAAAGTCGTAAAGTTTGCTGCGCAGCGCCTTCATGGCTTTGTCGCGGTTTTTAATCTGGCTGCGCTCGTCCTGGCACGCCACCACTATGCCGGTCGGGATATGCGTTATGCGTATGGCGCTTTCCGTCTTGTTGACGTGCTGGCCGCCCGCGCCGCCGCTGCGGTAAGTGTCTATTTTAAGGTCTTTTTCATCGATATTCACTTCTATGTCGTCCACTTCGGGCAGCACCGCCACCGTAATGGTGGAAGTGTGTATTCTCCCTTGCGATTCCGTCGCCGGCACTCTCTGGACGCGGTGCACGCCGCTTTCGAATTTCAGTTTGCTGTACGCGCCGCTTCCCATCACCGAAAAGGTCGCTTCCTTTATTCCGCCCAGCTCCGATTCGCTCACGTTGATTTCTTCCGTCTTCCAGCGCTGCCGCTCGGCGTATCTGAAATACATCCGCCTGACGTCGGCGGCGAACAGAGCCGCCTCGTCGCCGCCGGCGCCCGCCCTGATTTCTATAATGACATTGTTGTCGTCGTTGGGGTCTTTGGGCAGCAGCAGAATTTTCAGCCGCTCTTCCAGCGCGGCTTTTTCCGCGGCGAGCCGCCCGGCCTCCTCTTTCGCCATGTCGGCCAGTTCGCCGTCGGCGTCCGCCGCCAGCGCTTCCGCCTCGGCAAGGTTTGAGTCCGCGCGCTTCCACCTGTCATACGTTTCGGCTGTTTCCTCTATCGCCGACCGCTCCTTGACATACCCTTTCCACAGCCGCATATCGGCAATGACGTCGGGCGAGGCGCACAGTTCGGTAAGTTCTTTGTATCGTCCGCTTATCTGTTCGAGTTTTTCAAACACCGTGTGTCTCCGTCAGGCTGTCCGCCTTTTTTCTCAAAATCAAAATTCTGTCGATTCCGTTATAATCGGCGTACGCCGCGTCGACGTCGAAAGAAAGCGAAGTTAATCGTTTCACCTCTTCCGCCTGCCCCGCGCCGAGTTCCAAAGCCAGCACGCCGCCGTCACTCAGCGCGGCGGGCGCCCGCTCCGCTATACGTCTGTAAAAATCAAGTCCGTCCCGTCCGCCGTCCAGCGCCGAAACAGGCTCGTAATCTTTCACGTTGACGTCCAGCGACTGTATGTCGGCGGAAGGTATATAAGGCGGGTTGCATATAATCACGTCAAACACGCCGTCAACCTTCTCAAACATATCGCTCAAAACAAACCGCACGTCGGCGCCGAGAGCGGCCGCGTTGCTTTTCGCCACGCGAATAGCGCCTTCGCTGACGTCGGCGAGCGTAACCGGGCATCCCTTTTTGAGGGCGACCGTTATGCCTATCGCGCCGCTGCCGCAGCACATGTCCAGAACACGGCTGTCCGCGCCGATGTACGGCAGCGCCTTGTCGACAAGCAGTTCCGTTTCAAACCGCGGAATCAGCACGTTTTTGTTCACCTTGAAAGTATAACCGAAAAACTCGGCGTCGCCCAGAATATATTGCAGCGGCTCGCCTTTGATACGCCGCTCGAACATGCTTTCGGCTTTCAGCTGCATGTAAGGCGTAATGTTTATGTCGTCTTTCAGCTGATTTCTTTTGAGTTTAGTCACCCGGCAGAGAATCCAGTCTATGTCGCTCGGCTCGTCTATGCCGTTCGCCTCGAACAGGCCGAGCGCCTTGTCCCTGAATTCTTTGAGCGGCATGGTTTTCGGAAACTTCTGTTCGGGAATGGTCTTGTCTTCCGTCATTCTGAGCACGGCATTGAAACTGGCGATTGCCACTTCCACCATGGAGTCGTCGGGCTCTTTGGTGGTGAGATGTTTTTGCAGCCACGCGCCCGGCGCTTTAAGCGGTTTAAGCCATTTGCTGTCCGATTTCGCCATGAGTTTGAGCGCCTCGTACGACAGCCCCGCCACCACAGGCAGCAGAGCCAGACGGAGCAGCAGCCTCAGAAAGGTGTTGTCGCTCCACCCCACGAAGGAAAACACCAGCACCGATATAAACATGACCAGAAACATAAACGAAGTGCCGCATCTGTCGTGTATGCGCGACGACTTCTGCACGTTTTCCACCGTAAGCGGCAGTTCGTGCTCATAGCAGTTGATGGTCTTGTGCTCGGCGCCGTGATACATAAACACGCGCCTGACGTCTTTGACCCGCGTTACCGCCACCATGTAAATAAGGAAAATCGCCAGACGCAAAACGCCGTCGATAAGGTTTTTGACAAACGGGCTCAGCCCCCAGCCGAACACGTTGACGATAAGGTCGGTGAGCAGGTTGGGCAGCAGAAAAAACAGCCCCACAGCCAGCGCAATGCTGATGAGCAGCGTGAAAAATATAAACCAGCCCGTGCCTTTTTCTTTTTTGTCGGTGGCGGTTTTGTTTTCGTTTTCCTCGATAAAAACTTCGCTCGATTTGAGCAGCATGCGCGTTCCGTTAATCATGGCGTCGAAAAACGCCACCACGCCGCGCAAAACAGGCACATAAGACCACCACCGGCGTTTATCGCCTGTGCGCGCGGTTTCCATCCTTATGTTGCCGCGCTCGTCTCTGACAGCCATGGCGACGACGCCCGTGCCCTTCATCATCACGCCTTCAATCAGCGCCTGGCCGCCTATATTGGTTTTTCTCATACGCTAAATAAAAACGAAAAGGTACAGAAACGACGCCTGTACCTCCCCAATTCACTCAAAAAAATATGTGTCTCAAATACCGTATTTCTTTTTGAATTTGTCCACTCTACCGCCGGCGTCAACCAGTTTTTGTTTACCGGTAAAGTAAGGGTGGCACTTGTTGCAGATTTCCACTCTGATGACATCGGTATTTTTGGTAGAACCCGTTTTGAAAGTCGCGCCGCAAGCGCAAACGACTTCTACTTCTCTATATTGCGGATGAATGCCTTCTTTCATAATTTCACCTCTTGAATTTATCTTGCCGAACTAGTATATATGTAAACTCGCCGCTTGTCAAGTTTTTTAACGCAACTTTATGCGTCGCCGCAAATCGGACAAAACTGTGGATTTTTGGGCGGCTATTTGATATAATCTTGTACAGAGGGAAAATACATGAAAACTTATATACTTCAAAAACCCAAAAAACTGGTGCTGGAAAACCTGCCCAGCGTACCCGTCAGGACAAAAGACGACGTAAAAGTCAAAATAGAACTCGCCGCCGTAACAAACACCGACCTCAGCATTTTCGGCGGAAAATACAAAACGGCGCTTCCGCTGGCGCTCGGCCGCCAGGCCGTGGGCGTTGTGAGCGAGGCGCTGCCCGACAACGACGAACGCTTTCAGAAAGGCGACAGGGTCGTGATAGAAAGTTTCGTTCCGTGCGGCAAGTGTTATTTCTGCAAAACGGGCGAAGAACAAAAATGCGTCAACATGCGCGTGCTGGGATACACCGCCCCCGGCATTTTCAGCGATTTCGTAACCGTTCCGCACAACCTGCTGCACCGCATCCCCGACCAGATGCATTACGGCACGGCGATATTCACCGAATACGTCTCCATGGCGCTCAACGTCATAGACGCGCTGCGGCTCAGCCCCGGCGACCATGTGGCGATTACTTCCGCCAACAAACTGGGCTATATCCTGGCGCAGCTCGTCACATATTACCAGGGCATCGCCATCGTGCTTGACGAAAACCAGGAGCAGCTCTCCAAAATGGCGGAAGAAAACATCAACTACACGCTCAACGTCAAAAAGGCGGGGTGGAAAGACAACGTAAGCGGCATAACGGGCGGCAGAATGTGCGAAAAAGTCGTTTACATCGTGGAAAGCCAGGAGAGTTTCAACGACGCCATTGACATCTGCGCCAAAAACGGCACGATATGCCTGTGCGGCTTTATGCGCACGTCGGAAAAATGCGACCTCGGCAAAATTCACGACAGGCAGCTGAACATCGTTTCCGTCAAAAACTCAAACGGCAACTTCCCCGCCGCCATCAATATGCTGGCGACCAAAAAAGTCAATACCGCCAGGCTTCAGGGCGAAACTTTCCGTTTCGCCGAGCTGCCGGAAAAAATGCTGGCAATGACCGAGGCGGAAGCGAAATACTCCTGCACACAGTTCAGAATAGACTGACAAAAAGCCGGCGCGCCGGCTTTTTTCACACAAGCATGTCTTTAAGAGCGTCCACGTCGCCCGCGCCGACCAGCATCACGGCGTCGCCGTCGGCGCTTTTTCTTTTCAGCGTTTCGGCAAGCTCCGCCATGTCGTCAAAATAAAACACCATTTTTCCTTCTCTTTTCAAAGCGTCGGCAAGGTCTTTGCTCTCATACCCCTCGATTGCCTTTTCACGCGCGGCGTAAGTCGGCACGATATATATCTCGTCGGCGTCCAGCGCTTTCAGAAACCCGCCGAACAGCGCCCTGGTTCTCGTGTATGTATGCGGCTGGAACACCAGCCTTATTTTTCCGAACCCGTATTCTCCCGCCGTTTTCAGGGCGGCGGCTATCTCGGCGGGGTGGTGGGCATAATCCGTCACCACGCTGAACCTGCCCTTGTAAACGGTAAATCTCCTGTCCACGCCCGTAAATGTTTCAGCCGCCCTTTTTATTTCTCCGTGACCCAGCCCCAGAACGCGCAGGGCGGCGCAGGCGCACAAAGCGTTTGTCACGTTGTGCAGCCCCGGCACAGAAAGAGTCGCGGTGAAGCGTGGTTTTCCTCCCTCGGTGAAAGTAAAGGTGTAGTATCCTTTTTTTCCCCACACGCCGCGCGCGGAATAGTAATTGTCCGCGCCCATGCCGAAAGTAACGCCGCCGAAAGTTTTAAGCGTGCCGTCGTCGCCGCACACGATATTGACCCCTTTCGTGTTGCCTGCGAAATCACGGAACGCGCGCGCGGCGGCTTCTTTGCCGCTGTAAAAATCGGCGTGGTCGTAATCCACGTTGAGCATACAGTTGATGTCGGGTTTAAGCGTCATAAATCCCGCCCTGTACTCGCAGGCTTCCGCCACGCAGATATCTTTGCCGTCAACGAAATTGCCGCCCGTTTCCTTCATGACGCCGCCGACAAACGCCGCGGGCGTAAGCCCCGCCGACATCAGTCCGTGGACAATCATGGCGGCGGTGGTCGTTTTGCCGTGTGTGCCGCACACCGCCACGCTTTTGCCGAAGGAATTGAAAACGGCGCCCAGCGCCTCCTCGCGGCGCGCGACGTCGCAGCCCTTTGCCATCGCCTCCGTAAGCGACGGGTCGTCCCGCCGTATGGCGGAGTTTACAATAACAAGCGGAAGATCGTCAAAAGCGCCGTCAAGACGCGGCACGCCGATTTCAACGCCCTTTGCCGCGAGCCGCGCGGCGTAAACGCCGCGGACGGCGTCGCATCCGGTAACCCTGACGCCCCGGGCGCGCAGATATTCCGCCAGCGCCGACATGCTGACGCCGCCTATACCGATGAAATGAACGTGACGGCGGCTGAGAAGATTTTCAAGCGTAAGCATACAATAAAATATGTTTCACGGCGTTTTTTTGTGCTAAAAACAGCGCTTTTCCCTTTATCCGTACTTCTATCGTTAAAAAATTTTCAAAAACATATTGAAATGAGCAAAAAAATATTCTATAATTTAACTATCAAAAAGAAGGAAGGTCTACTCCGATGAATATTTCAGAAGTACGCATCCGCAAAGTTGATAAAGAAGACAGCAAGTTAAAAGCAGTGGCATCAGTGACAATCGACGATTGCTTTGTGGTGCATGACATCAAAATCATTCAGGGCGAAACAAATCTGTTTATCGCGATGCCTAGCAAAAAGACGAAGGAAGGCGAATACAAAGACATTGCCCACCCTATCAACGCCGCTACCAGACAGGAACTGTCAGACGCGATTCTGAAAGCCTATGAAGAAGAAAACTGAAAACTGAATACTTAATATAAAGCCGCGTGGTTTCACGCGGCTTGTTTTTTTGTCATTGGTGTTTTTCAGGCGGTTTCGCGCCGAGATACTGAAAAAACCTGCACTCTATGTTGGAGTTGAAAAACTTGCGGTTTTTGTCCGCCTTTTTGCCGAAAGCGCTTTCAAAAGCGTAATAAGAGGTAATGATTCCGCAGCTCCAGTCTTTGAGCGAAAAGAATTTTTCACCGAGGTCGCGGTAAAGCCCCCTTACTTCTCGCTGGTTCATCAGCCGCTCGCCGTAAGGCGGGTTTGACACAATAACGCCGTACCGCTGCTTTGAGGAAAAATCCCTGAAATCCTGCCTCTGAAAATGTATGTGTTTTTCCACGCCGCAGCGTTCGGCGTGCTTTCTCGCCAGCGACACGGCGCTTTCGTCTATATCAAAACCGTAAACGCGCAGTTCTCTCGGCGTAACGGCGGCTCGGGCTTTTTCCACGGCGTCGTCAAAGACTCGGCGGTCAAAAAACTTCCAGCCGCACATGTCGAAAGTCCTGTTCATGCCGGGCGCCATGTTCAGCCCTATCATGGCGGCCTCTATGGGCAATGTGCCGCTGCCGCAGAACAAATCGGCAAAAACCCTGTCGGGGTTCCATACACTCAGCATTATGACGGCGGCGGCAAGCGTTTCTCTGAGCGGCGCGGCGCCCACCAGCGCGCGGTATCCCCTTTTGTGCAGTCCCGCGCCCGAAGTGTCAAGCCACAGCGCAGCGACGTCGTTTTTCAGCGAAACTTCTATTTTCATCACGCTGCCGCTTTCGTCAAGGTTGCCGGACAGACCGTAACTTTTTTTGAGTTTTTCCGCCATGGCTTTTTTGGCGACGCCGCGCACCGCTCCGAGAGCCGACAGTTTGCTTTTAACGCTTTTTACCGCCACGACTATTTTCTGGTCGGCGGAGGCAAAATCTCGCCAGTTTACCGAATACACGCCGTCAAACAGGTCGTCAAACGTCTCGGCGCGGAACTCGGCGGCTTTGATAAGCACCCTGTCCGCCGTGCGCAGGTTTATGTTGCAGGCGATCACGTCCGCCATGTCCCCGTGAAAAATCAACCGACCGTCCACGGCGGGACAGTCGGCTATGCCGAGTTTCGCGAGTTCTCTTTTGGTTACGCTTTCCACGCCGAAAGCGGCGCAGGCGGCTATTTCAAGATTTTTCATATCAGATAAGCATAATCATCGCCACAATCGGTATAGACACCACGCACAGCACGGAAGACAGCAGCATGGTTGTCACCGCGGCGGAAGAATCGTCGGTGAACATTTCGGCGAACACCACCGTGGTAGCGGCGACAGGCATGGCGGCGGAAATCACCATCGCGTTGAACAGGTCGGCGTCGCTCACGCCGAAAATCATAAGGATGCCCCACATCAGCGCGGGGGCGGCAAGCAGCCTCAGCGCGCTGACGACAAAAGCCCTCCAATCTGAAAACAGCGCTTTCAGCGGCATTTCCGCCAGTCTCATCCCCGTGACAGTCATCGCCACGGGCGACGTCATGGTCGACCAGAAGTCCGAAAACGTGATGACCGCCTCCGGCGCCGACACTTTCAGCACAAACAAAACAAAGCCGATAACGCTGAATATCAAAGCGGGGTTGACCAGCGCCTTTTTTACGCTGACGTATTTTTTGTCGCCCGTCAGCATGTAGACGCCCAGCGTCCATGTGAGCAGGTTAAACACCACGATATACATCGAGGCGTAAAGAATCACATAGCCGTTGTCGGGAAACACCGCCGCCAGAAACGGCAGGCCGAAAAACCCGCAGTTTGAAAACATTGTGGCGAGCTGATAAATCTTCTGCCCCGCCACGTCTTTTCGGCGGAACACGACAAGCGCCGCCGCCATGATGGCGATGGTGCCCAGCACCGAAAACAACAGCGAATAAAGTATGTTGACCATCAGCGCTTCTTCGTACCGCAGCGTCAAAAAACTTTTGAGCACCATAAAAGGCATACAGACGTACAGCAGAAGATTGCTGAGCGTGCGCACCGCCGAGCCGTCCGCCATTTTGAGTTTGGTGAGGAGATACCCCGGCACGGCGAGCGCCAGAAGAAGCAGCGTGTTGATTATTACGGTTGAAAAAGACATAAATCAGTACACCTCAATCACCTTTTTCATGCGGGCAAGCCCTTCGGCGATGTTTGCTTTCGGCGTGCCGACATTAAAGCGTATAAAGCCCTTTCCGCCTTCGCCGAAGACGTCGCCCTGCTCCACTATAATGCCGCCCCTGCCGCAGTCTTTGGCGAATTTTTCCGAATCAGGCTGATAAGCGGAAATATCCAGCCAGGTGAGGTAGGTTCCCTGCGGCACGAGATATTTTACTTTCGGCAGATTGGCTTCCAGCCATTCTTTGAGAAACACCAGGTTGCCGTCTATGTACTTTCTCGCTTCGTCCAGCCAGTCGTCGCCGCCGTTGTAAGCGCCGATAAGCGCCGCTTTGGACAGCGGATTAGCCATCTGCACGCCGCCGGGTCCCGCCGTCTTTTTGCGCAGCGCCATGTTGGTGAACACCATGTTGGCGACTTGCAGCCCCGCTATATTAAAGGTTTTGGACGGCGACACGCATGTGATGATGTCGTATTCCGGGCGCAGTTTCGCCACAGGGATATTCACAACGCCGGTTCTGGTCAGGTCGCAGTGGATTTCGTCGGAAACAAGCACGACGCCGTGTTTGTGGCACAGGTCGGCAACGGTTTCGAGTTCTTCTTTTGTCCACACTCTTCCGACAGGGTTGTGCGGGCTGCACAGCAGCATGACTTTGTTGTTTTTGTCGGCGAGCTGCGCTTCGAGCGCGTCGAAATCCATTGTGTAAAAGTTGTCGTCCCCTTTAATGAGTTTGTTGACCACGATTTTTCTGCCAAGCGACTCAACCGAACTCATAAACGGCGGATAAACCGGCTGCTGTATGATAACGCCGTCGCCCGGTTCGGTATGGGCGGAAATCGCCTTTCTCACGCCCGGCATGACGCCGTCCACGGCGTAAATCAGCCTGCCGTTTATTTTCCAGCCGAAACGGCGGTCGAACCAGCCCGTTACCGCGTCGCGGTAGTCGTCCGTGTTGACGTCGGTATAACCCAGCACTTTCTGGTCAAGCCTGTCCCTGATTGCCCTGTCGATGCACGGCGCCAGGGCGAAGTCCATGTCGGCGATGGAAAATGACAGCGAGTTTTTGTCAAAATACACGCCGCCGTGGCCGCCCGACTCCCATTTTTCCGAGGCGGTGCCGATGCGGTTGATTATTTCATCGAAATTGTATTTCATAATTCACCTCTTTTTGTTGTTGGCGATTGTCATTATATATCAGCCGTGTCAAAATAACAACTTTTTTGCCGTTCGGGCAAAACTTTTTTTTAACAATGTATTGATATTTTCCCCGCAATGGTGTTATACTGAAACATAATTTTTTTACGGAGGCTTTTGTTATGACTCAATCGCAAAAAACGGTGCGCGACACCGAAAAAGCCATCAGATTCATCAAAGAAACATTCCCGCACAAACTTTCAGACGCGCTCAATCTCGAACGCATTTCAGCCCCGCTTTTCGTGACGGCGGACAGCGGTCTCAACGATAATCTCAACGGCGTCGAAAGAGTAGTTTCGTTCGACATAAAAAATCTCGGCGGCGTAACGGCGGAAGTCGTGCAGTCGCTGGCCAAATGGAAGCGCTGGGCGCTGGGTCAGTACGGCTTTTTGCCCGGCGAAGGCCTTTACACCGACATGAACGCCATCAGGCGCGACGACGACGTGGATTTCACCCACTCCATCTACGTTGACCAGTGGGATTGGGAAAAGGTCATCACCCGCGGCGACCGCAACGAAGCGTATCTCAAAGACACCGTGGTGAAAATCGTGGGCGCGGTAAAAGCCATGAACGACGCCCTCGACGAAATCGGCGAAAAGCACACCGAAATCAGTCCCGACGTACACTTCGTCACCACCCAGCAGCTGGAAGACATGTATCCTGGCAAAACCCCGCGCGAGCGCGAGCAGATTGTCACCAAACAATACAAAACGGTGTTCATCATGCAAATCGGCGACCTGCTGAAAAGCGGCTCCAAGCACGACGGACGCGCGCCAGACTATGACGACTGGTCGCTTAACGGCGATATCTTCATTTATCACGAAGCGCTGGACTACGGTCTTGAAATTTCATCAATGGGCATCAGGGTGGACAAAGCCGCCCTGCTCTCGCAGCTTACAAAAGCCAAATGCGAAGACCGCAAAAACCTGCCTTTCCACCAGGCGCTGATAAACGAAACTCTTCCGCTCACCATGGGCGGCGGCATAGGCCAGTCAAGGCTCTGCATGCTGCTGCTGCAAAAACGCCATATCGGCGAAGTCCAGGCCAGCCTGTGGCCTGACGAAATGCGCGAAGAGTGCGGTCAAAACGGAATAATCCTGCTGTGAAACGGCAAACAAAAAGACGGCTTTCGCCGTCTTTTTTTTGTTTATTAAACGCGCCGCCGCGCATATGACAAAATTCCCCGCGCTTTACGCCCCCGAAACGCCGTCAGCGCGCCGGAACATATGTTCAGGCGTCAAAGTGTTTTTACAAATTTGCCGCCGCTTATCCTGCCGACAAAATCGGCTTTGTCCTGCGGCCGCTGTGCGGCGATATAATCGTTTTCCAGCGGAATCCACTTTTCGATATAAGGAGTTATGTCGGTCTCTCGCTTTTTAAGGCGGCTGAGCTGCTCCGCTTCGTCTATTTTCAAAAAGATTTTAATGTCGTAATAACCGGCAAGTTCGTCGCAAAGGCAATACGCCCCTTCCACAATGTTGAGCGGCTTTTGCTCCGTCACCACAAATTTGCTCACCGTATCGTTCACACAGTCGTATTTTTCATAATCGAAAGGCGCCGTGCCCCTGAGGTTTTCCAGCACCTCCGCCCTGAATCTCGACACGTCGGCGTTGACAAACCCCTTGCTTTTGTTTTGCCTTTCTTCCTCGGTGAGATAAAAATCGTCAAGGTGAAACACGTTGCAGTCGAGGTTCTCCGCCATAAACCGCGCCATCGCCGACTTGCCGGCGCAGCACTGTCCGTCAATGGCGATTATAATTTTGTCTTTTTTCGTCAGCAGTTCCGCCGCTCTTTTGAAAATTTCAGTCATTTTCGTCAAACCTCACGATTCCAGTTTTTTTCAGCGTAAATATCAGTGTTCCCACCACAGCGAAAGAACATACAATCGACGGCCAGCCGGTCAGAAATATCTCGCCAAACCACTCGGTCAAAGAATACGCCCCGCCGTACATCGCTCCAAGCAGAAGCCTGACGACGAGATACAAAAGGCGTCCTCCCGCCATGGCGGCGGCAAGCGCCGCGGCAAAGTGAAGTTTACTTCGCAGCAGCCCCGTCAGATATCCGTACGCCAGCATTTCAAAGCCCATCGCAATCGCCGTCGGATAAACGGCAGGCGCGCCGAACAGCGCTCCCGCGGCAACGGGCATGAGAAACCCGCACACGCCGCCGTACCGTCTGCCGCACACAAAACCGCACGTCAGGGCGAAAATGTGCATCGGCGAAAGCGCCGCGCAATAGTCGCCCGCGCCGAACAGATAAAACAGCCGCGGCGCCAAAACCCCGCAGACAAATATCACACAAAACAATGCCTCTTGTTTCTTGAAAACAACGCTTTTCACTTGCGCTTCTCCGCTTGTCATACCAGTATTTTATATTTTCCCCGCCGCCGTGTCAATACGGCCCGCGCGAAAGGGCAAAAATAAAGACGCGCGTTTCCGCGCGTCTTATTATTTTGTTCGGACAAAACCTTTGAGCAGAAGGCTTCGTCAATCAGTCACCTCAATCAGCAACCGCCAGCCGCAGGAGGCGCCGTCGTGGTGCTGCCGCCGGAAGACGCACTGCCGGTGTCTTCTTCTGCGGCAGGAGTTTCTTCAACTCTCATAATCGGGTTGTAAACCGCGTAGTCATTGGCTTCAAACACTTCTTTGATAGCGTTGTCCCAAGCGATTCTTACAGGGGAATCAGCGATAGAAGTGTCAGCCCAGTAATATTCGGCTTCTTTCCAGATTTCCAGTTTAGCGCCCGCGTCAGTACCGGTGAAGCCCATGATGTTAGGAACGCACATTCTGGTGTAGATTTCGCCGTTGATGAACAGCTGATATCTGTTGCCTTTGCCCAGCATGTCGGACTTCCACTGAACGTTCCAGTAGCTGGTGTATTCCTGACCGCCCGCTTTGATGGTGTCAAGCAGATAAGCGTACAGACCGGAGAACGTCATGTTGGACTGGTCAACAGCGGATACGCTAGGTTTGCCTTCAGTAACAGCTTTCTGGTTGGAGGTTCTGATGTTCATACCCGTGGACACGGACTGACCGTCAAGGTAAACCGAAGCGGAGCCGTCCAGGTTAGGGTCAAAGAAGAATATTCTGTTGATGCCGTAGTCCTGAGCCATTTCGCTGGTGATTTTAGCGATGGACTGGGTGTTAGGGCACCAAGCGCCGCCGAAGAATACGTTGAAGTCGCCTTCTTTAACATTCTTCAAAATGTCGATGAATTCGTGGAGAGTAATAACTTCGTACACGCTGCCGGTGCCTTCAAGGAAGCCATCGGTCGCTGTATCGTAGTCGCCCGCCATGTGCAGTCTGTAGTCGCCGAAGTAGTCGAACGCGTCGATTACGCTGGCGTCAAAGCCGCTGGCGTCATAAGGACCGTTGCCGTGGTCGCCGCCGCTCTGAATCTGGCTGCCGAAGCTAGGAACGGTAAGAGCGATGGACTGAATAACTTTTTCAAGACCTTTGCTGTCGCTGCCGATAGCGCCTTCTTTAACGGTTACGCTGTAAGAAGTGGAAGTGTTGGTAACTTCGCCTGCTGCGTAAACGTCTTTTGCACCACTTACAACTTCGCCGGCAGCATTTTTAAGGTTCAGACTGGTTATATCAGCGTTGAAAGCAGCCAAAGTCGAAGTAGGAGCTTTTGCAACGAGTCCAACCATCTGAGCGTCGGTCATTGTGAAGTTAATCCAGCCTGGGAGATATTTGCCTGCATTGTTGGCATCTTTCGTAGCCTTTTCATCCCAAATTCTGTATTGAGCGACAGTAGTCGAAGTGGAGCTTGGAGCGCCAGTCACGTCGAGAGAAATAAGAGCCGCTTCAGGGATATCGTTATCCTGAAGACCTTTTGGCGGAGTCAAGCCGTGGCTTTTATAAGTGCCGAGATACTGTTGCAGAGCAACTCTGATAGCCGCCACTTTGTTGCTGACAGTCGATTTGCTAGGGTCAGCAGGTTTAGCATTGCTTGGTTCGCCTTCGTCAGCGGTGTTAGGAACGGCATCCGCAAGTCTGTTGTCAGCGGAGTTCACATAGATACCGTCTTTGTAGTTGACAGTAGAGCCACCTTTGAACTCTTCCGAGCCGTATTTAGTGAGATCCGCACCAGTAAACTTTTCGGAAAGACCGCCGTCGAGTTTGAGGTCGAGGTTGTAAACCTGGACGTCATATGCTTTGGCGATGTCGTTAACGGCCTTGATGTTGTCCTGTGCTTTCTGATCCCAAGCACCGCCGGTGTAAATCAGGTACTGACCCGGGGTTCTCAGCATCATGGTAAGCTGCATAAACACCATCGAGTGGATGCGGATGTCTTCCTCATCTTTCAATGATGAATATACACTTCTGTAGTAGTTGTAGTCGTCGGCTGGATTTTCTTTGGCGCCGCATGCCGTAAGGCTGAAGACACCAAAAACCATGACAACCGCCAACAGCACTGTCAAAAGTTTCTTTTTCATATTGTCCTCCTTAAATAATTCATCATACTGCTCATGTATGACATTATCTTGACAATAGTATATTCACCAAAACGGGAAATGTCAATAGGAAAATAGAAAAAAATCGCCTGCGGAGTTTGTTAAAAAAATGCGGCAGATTTTGCCATGAAAATCGCGGCGGCTTTGCCCCACCCCGCTATTATATGAGCGAAAAATCCACAAATGCCGCGTTCCGGACAAAAAAAACGGCCGCCCGAAGGCGGCCGCGTCCTGTTTGATATCAGAAATACAGTGTGTTTACAATGAGATACATCCCGAAAATAAAGATGAGACATCCCAGCACGATTTTAATGACTTCGGCTGTTTTTTCGAATTTAGGCGATGTTTGCAGTTGGCGCACAAAGCCTATCGAAGTGCCGCACACAACACCCAGCAGACTGAACCCGACGGAATAGCACAGCATAAGCAGCACGGTGTTTATCCAGCCGGTGGAGGACGTAAGCGCCACGCCGGTGATGGCGACAAGCACAGGCGTTGAACACGGCGTTGAAAACACCACACCCGTCAGCCCCACTATAAACGCGCCCAGTATGCCTTTTTTGGTCGTCCTGATGTTGGCGCCGCACGTCTTGCCGAAGATGTTGGTCAGCCCCCACATTTCATACGCCATGACCACCATAAGTATGCCCATCACGATATTGAAGATGACCGTCCAGATTCCGCCCGGAAACACTTCGCCAATAAACGCCAGCACAACGCCGTATATGGTCAGCACCACAACCTGCCCCAGCGCCACAAAAACCGAATACATAAACGCCTTTTTGCGGGTGGAACTTGTGCCGCCCACATAAGCGATGACCATAGGCACGGTGGACAGTCCGCACGGGGTAAAGAATGTCAAAAGCCCCGCCACAAAAGCGATGATGAGCCCCAACCACGAGTTTTGGGTGATGAGATTACCCAGATTTTCCAAAATAATGTCTATACCCATGATATTCACTCCCCGCTTTTCATTTCTTCCGTCAATTCAAGCAGTTTAAGGATAACGCCCTCAATCTGCCCCTTGGTGTTGAGTTCGTCTTTGCCGCCATAGTTGGTATATTTCGCGTATATCGAAAGTTCTTCATCAAGGCTTGCCCTGGGTCTGAAATACCAAACGGTCGGCACGCCGTCTTTGCCCGCGCCGGCAGACGGTCTGTATCTGTTATAAAGTTGAGTCCCCTCGCCGCCGTCGTGAATGTCGATGTAATAAAAGTTCACTCTGTCTTCATACTCGTCTTTGAGTTCCGACAGACCCGGATATACCTTTTTGCAATACGGACAGCTCTTTTTTGACATCATGAGCACGGTAGGTCTGTCATAATGCTCCGTAGTCATGGCTTCAAAAGACTCATAGTCGTTCTTTTTGATAGAATAAGGACTGCCGATGACAAGCCCCAAAATAATAATGACGATAACCAGCGAAGAAATCCCGATGAGAAGCCCTCTTCTGACTTTTTCCTGCTTTGTCAGCGGTGTTTTTTGTTTTACGGCTTGCGTTTCGTTGTTTTCCATTTCACGCCCTCCCTGACCGATATATTATAAAGAATTAATTTGCGGAAGTCAATATCGGCTTTAATTTTTGCTACGATTTTTTGCAAAAACAAAAAAAAGGCGGAAACAAAAGTTTCCGCCCTGATTCAGACAAACAACAGCAGCAGGCTTGAAAGCCCTATGCCCAAAAAGTTGCCTACGGCGTATCCGATTATGCCGCAGATGAGCCCCGGCACCAGCACGCTTTCGTCTTTCAGCGTCTGGGCAATCGGCGGGATAAACGCCGGGCCGTAAACGCCCGCCACGTTGGTTATCATTGCCGTGTGCGAATCTATTTTGCAAAGTTTGCAGAGCAGCATGTGCAATATCACGCAGCCGGTCTGCACGCACGCCATAAACAGCATTATCGGCAACAGCGCGTCCACGATGGCGGACAGGTCAATGCTCATGCTGAGCGCCAGCGAAAACACAAGTATCAGATAATGCCCCGCCTGGAAAGTGCCCTTGGTCTCGCGGACGGGCTTCCAGAAAGAAAACGCTATGCCCAGCGCCGTCACGCCCAGCATGATTATGGTGACGTTGGCGATGGCGCCGGTTATTATCCATGAAATCCCCGCCGAAATGCCCAGGCACCCCACGGCGAGCAGAATAATGAGCGCAAGTCTTCCCACGCCTTTCCAGCCGTCCACTTTTTTGAAAGTGTATTCGTCGGCGTACTGCCTGTCGGCGTCGTTTTCTTCCGTGACGCCCATGGCGGTTTTGTTTTTGAGCTTTCTGTCCAGCACGAAAGAATATATCGGCTTCATGACGGTGAGCAGAAGCAGAAAATACACCCCGCCGATAATAAGGTCGGACGTGTTAGCCATTGCCAGCCTGCCCTGGTCAAGTCCCATAGCCATGCCTATTGCGTTGAGATTGGGCGTGCCGCCGGTATAAAGCCCGGTGGTCATGCCGGAAAAAATCGCGGCGTCTTCGAGGTGCGGATTGGCGATGAAAAATGCCGCCGCGGCGACCACCATGACCGCCACGCACTGCAAGCCGAATGCAAGCAGCGACTTTTTGGCGAGTTTTTTCGCCGAAGACAGGTTGAACGAAAACAAAATGAGCGGAATTGCCACCGGTATCGAATATTCCGTTATGGCGTATGTAACGTCCTTGTCGTATCCCAGGCCGCTGACGGCAAGGATGAGACCCAGCACATAGCACACTGCCACCGCGCCGATCAGCCTCAGAAATTTCACCTTTTTGGTGAGCCATATTATACCTGCCGGCGCCAAAACGACCACCAGCACGGCGAGAACGGTCAAAATCATGTAGTCCCCCTGTTGTGTTAAAGTTTTTTGCCGTAAAGACGATATCTTTTGTAAAGCACGCCGCCTGCCGATTTTATCGCGGCGTTCGGCTTGACGTTGTTTTCCATCATGGTGCCCGCCTCAATCAGCGTTACGCCGTGCCTGTCGCATTCGTCAAACAGAGCGATATACAGCGACAGCGCGACGCCCCTGTTCTGATACTCCGGCAAAACATACTGCAAAAGCCCCCTGACGGTGGTTATTTTGTTTTTGGAATAAAGCATTTTGACAAGCGCCACGGGGTTCAGGCTGCCCTTCATCTTTTTGAACACCTGATTGAAGTCGGGCACGGCGATGACGGTGCCGATGAGTTTATGGTCGCTCGCCCTGCGAGCCATGAGGCAGAACTCTTCTTTAAGAAAACTCTTCCACTGCCCGACTATGTTCCGTATCGCCTCGATGGTCGGCGCGTCCTGAAAAATGTCGTCGGTGGTGGCGTTTTTCATGACTTCGCCCACTTCTTTGACAAGCGTGTCGATTTTTGAAAAATCCGCCGGCTCGATATAATAGCCGTAACGTTTCATGGCCATTTCCGACACCTTGCGGTATCTGTCAATAGGTATCGTTTCCTTGGTCATGGCGTAAGCCAGCGTGTCGAAATCCTTGCCCATGCCGAAGCCTTCCAGCAAATCTTTATAATACGGTTTGTTGTACGACGTCAAAAGCACCGGCGGCTTGTCGAAACCTTCCACCAGAATCCCCCTGCGGTTATCCTGGTCAAACGGAAAATAAGTGCCCTCAACATGCGTCACGCCGCGTTTTTTGAGGTCGTCGCACATGGCGTCCAGAATCATGTCCGCCGCTTTTTGGTCGTTGACGCACTCGAAATGCGAAAAAAATCCGCAGTCTATGCCGCCGTACTGCTTGTGCTTGGCGACGGTATACGCGAGACGCGCCAGCACCCTGCCGTTTTCCGTCACCATAAGCCCGGTATAACCGCCGCCGTCAAGCAGCAGCTTTTTCATCACCTTTTTAAGGTCGGCTTTCATTTGCGGCACATAGTTTTTATCGTCTTTATAAAGTTTGTCGGTAAATTTCAGAAATTTCCTGAGCCCGACGGCGTTTGTTACCCCTTCAACATTCATTGGCAATCTCCGTGGCGCCTTATTTACAAAATAAACCTCGTTAATTATAAGGCAAATAGTAAAAGTTGTAAATTATTTTTCATTATTAACAAAAAAAGAAACTTCGGGTAAAACGCTGTTCTCCCCGAAGTTCCGCTTTTCTTTATTTTATCATTTGTTGGCGATATGCACGTCAATCTGCTGATACGGAATGGAAATTCCGTTTTCGTCAAACGCCTTTTTTACCTTTTCCATCATGGCGAATTTAAGGTTCCAATAATCCGCGTTTTTGCACCACAGTCTGGCGCTTATGTCAACCGAACTCGCGCCGTGCGCCGTCACGCCCACAAACGGCGCGGGGTCTTCCAGCATATAACCCGTGTCACGGGCGCAGTCAAGAATAATTTGCTTGGCTTTTTCAAAATCGTTTTCATACGCCACCTGAAACACCATGTCCACCCTGCGGTTTTCTTTGAGCGAGTAGTTTATGACGGTGTTGCTTGACGCCACCGAGTTCGGCACAATGATGACCCTGTTGTCGTTGGTGGTGATGTAGGTGTGAAACAACTCGATGTTTTCCACCGTGCCCTCTTCGTCGTTTGCCTCGATGACGATATAATCGCCTATCTTGAAAGGCCGCGTGGTCAGAATCAGCACGCCGCCCGCTATGTTCGAAAGAGAGCCCTGCAAAGCCGCGCCTATCGCCACGCCTATCGAAACAATCGCCGCGGCGATGCTGGTCGTTTCAATGCCTATATACCCCAAAAAGCATATAAACGCCAGAATTTTCAGCGCCTTTCTCGATGTGGTCAGCACCACGCCCGAAAGAGCCTTGTCCATATTGCGCTTGTTGAGCGATTTTGCAATCTTGCGGCACACGATGTTTATTACCTTGAAGAGAATAAACAACACGATGAGCCCCAGCAAAATGCGCAGCCCCTCGGTGGTGAGCCAGTTTACTATCTGTTGTAAAATCTGTTCGAAATTCATCGGTTCTCCGTAAAATTAAGTTGCATAGTCAACTTAAACCAAAATATACCCGAACGCCGCCGTTTTGTCAAATGTTTTCCGGCCGCGTCAGTCGAAATCCACGACCCACCACTCTTTGCGGTAGTCCACTTTGCCGTTTTTGAGCAGCCATTTTTCTTCTTTGGCGCGCAGTTTTTCATATTCGTTTATTTTGCGGTCGCATTCCTTGCGCACGTCGGCGACCGCCCTGTTGCAGGCGTTTTCAAAAGATTTGAGTTCGTTGGCCTTACGGGCGACAAGCTGGGCGTTTTCCGCCTTTTTGTCCTGACGCGCGTCAAAACTCTTGTTGAGCTGTTCTTCCAGCATGCCTTTGGATATGGCTTTGTTCTTTTCCGCCTCATTGACAAACTGTGTGTATTTGTCGCCGATTTCCGCCTGCCTGGCGCCGCAGTTTTTCGCCTCGCGCTCTTTTCTGTCATCGGTATCCTGCAAAAAAGTTTCCTTTTCCACCACAGACGCCTTAGCAAAAGCGTCGTAATTTTTAGCGTTGTCCGCCCGCGCCCCTTCAAGCCCGCCGTCGTAATCGGCGAGAAGCCCTTCGTAAATGCCCAGCAAATCCACCACGGCGTCTTTACGCTGCTCGTCGGCCCTGGCGGTAAGTTCGTCCGACATGCCGTTGTGTTTTTCCATAAGGTCGCCGCTTTCCTTGATAAACAGCGTCAGCGCGGCAAGTTCTTTCTGCGCCTGCTCCCTCACCCTGTTTTCCTCTGTGGCGGTCATGTCGTCGATATATTTCGCCTGCTCTTTGAGCGACTCGGCGGCGGCGGCCTCGTTGGCTTCGGTATCGGCAAGCGACCTCGCGAAAACGGCTTTTTCCTTTTCCCTGCCCTCTTTTTCCGCCTCGTCGATAAGCGCCGCCAGCGCCTCTTTCTGTTTGGCGTAAAAAGACTCCGTCGTCTTTTTCACGGCGTCGTATTCCGCCGCCTGGTACTCGCGCAGCGTCGAAATAAACTCAAGGTCGTCCGCCAGGCGCTGCTTTACCTTTTCTATGCGGCCGTTTATCCCGTTTTCTATTCTTTCCAGTTTTCTTTTATTCAAAAGTTTTTCGCTTTTGTTGGCGGTTTTGAACGCCAGCGAAAACACGTCCATGCGCAGTATCTGCTTGGCGTGGCGGCATTTTTCCCTTTCGGCGTTTATGTCTCTTTCGGCTTTCGCCTCGTCGCACGCCAGTTCCGCCTCACGGGCGGCTACGGCGATAACCCTGTCGCAGTCAATCGACTTGTTGTCCGCTTCCAAAGCGAGTTTGGCGAGAAGCATGTTTTTGTCTTCTTCTTCAAGGGCGATGTCAAAATCTCTCTGGGCTTTTTTCTGCATGCTTTCCATGTCGAAATTGCCGCAGAAATCGCCCGAGTATTTTTTGTTCAGACCGTCCTGCCTGTCAAGTTCCGCCTCGGCGAGTTTTTCTTCGTGTTCCCTGTCTTCGGCAAGTATTCTGTTTTGGTTTTTCGCCTCGGCGACGCGCTGTTCATAGCCTATTTCCGCCTTGTCGAAGTCATATGTCGCTTTAAGCGTGCGCAGTTGCCTTTGCTGCCCCGTCAGTTCCCTGACCAGCTGTGTGAAAATATCGTTGTGCTTTATTTCATAGACTTTCTGCGCCGTGGCTATTTCGCCTTTCAGCACGGCTATGGCGGACTCGCATGAGTTTTTGTGCAGAGCCAGTTCGTTTTTCAGCAGACGGATTTTCTGCTTTTCGCAGTTTTTCAGTTTCTCGGCGTAATCGGCCTGCACGGCGTCAAACTCGCCCTGTTTTTCGGCAATCTTGGCGGAGCACTCTTCCTTGACCTTGTTCAGTTCCTGCACGCCCGCCTCTTCCTGCGTTTTGTAATATTCGTGCAGGTCGGCGATTTTGCCCTTTATCTCCGCCACGCCGGCGTCGTAAGACACTTTGAGTTCGGCTTTGCGCGCGGCGAAACCGTCCGACTGCTTTTTCAGGTCGGCGTCGCGTTGTTTGAGAACGTCCTTGTAGCGTTTTTCTTCCGCCGCCGTGTCGCTCTTGTATTTCTTTTCTATTTCCTCGGCGAATTTTTCCGACTCGCGCGCGGCCTTGTCGCGGCGGGTTTCGCATTCCTGTTCGGCTTTGGCAAGCACCCTCCTGGCGGCGGCCATTCTGCCTTCGCAGGCGCGCAGTTCCGCCATGCATTTTTCGTCGGCGTCGCGCAGGCGCTGTTTGCATTCGTCGTCGGTAGCCGCTATTTTGTCGTGAATAATCACCTTGCTGGCTTCCATCGCGTTGGTGATGTTTATTATGTCGCCGTCACGCTGCCTGTCCAGTTCGGCGCTCTTTTTGAGGGCGGCGGCCTCCGCCTCTTCTATTGCCGCGTATTTTTTGTTGTAATCCTCGACGAACACGGCGTCGGTCAGGGGTGAAAATTGTTTTTCTTCCATTTTGGACCTCACTTGGTTTCCGTCGGCGCGGGCGTCTGCTCCGCCTTTTCTCTTTCCTTCGCTTCTATCGCGGCGAAATACTCCTCCGTGTATGTAGGGATGGGTTTATGCTCGGGCAGCGCCTCGGCAAGCCGCAAAATATTGTCCCTCAGATACTCCGCCACACGGCGGCGTTCCGCTTTGACGTCGGCGTCGGGGTTCCACTCAGTCGCCCTGCCCACCGAAATATACTTGGGCGCTATGTAAACGGGGCAAAACCTGACGCGTTTGCCCGTCTTTTTGTAATACATATGCGCCACCTGCGGAAACCCGTCGCTGATTTCCGCCACATAAGGCGAAAACCGCTTCGGCGTTTCGCCGAATATCACAAGCGGCTCGCCGCCTTCCAGCACGGCGACGCTGTCGCTCATTGTTTTGATAAGACGTCTGTCAAAATACACGGGTATGCCGCCCACATTGGCGAATATCGCCACAAGCGCCCTGCCGACAAACCGCGCTTTGAACATGTTCCAGCGCTTGTGTTTTTTGATGTTCCCCGCGAAAAACTGCACAAACACGAAATCCGCCGCCGTCTCTTTGAACATCACGTCGGCGGCTATCCACGGCCGCACCGTCCTGTCGAAATTGACAATCATGGATATCGGGCCGAAAGCCTGCGCGTGGTTGGCGACGAATATCACCGGTTCGCCCGGGTCCACCGCTTCCTCATACAGCACTTTTTGCCTGCCGTGAAACAGTTTGACGAGCGGAAAGCCTATCCTGTAAAACAGGGCTTTTTTTCTTCTTTTTGCCTTTTTGTCTTCTTTGCTCATACATATTTATTTTACATCAAATCAGGCGGTATGTAAATAACAAAAAGACCGCCGAAGCGGTCTTTAACATTAACGCGGTTCTTATACCGTCACACCTATCCAGCTGAGTATGCCCATCACGAATATGAAGAACACCAGAAGAGGCGTAACGTATTTGATTGCAAAGCCCCATACCTTCGCCCATGAGTGGTGTTTGCAGTTGAGCAGCAGTTCTTCCTGGGCGTTTTTGACGCCGATGTTGGCGACAAGAAACACGCACATCAATATGCCCGTAACAGGCAGCAGCACTTTGTTGGTTATATTGTCGAACAGCGTCAGAAGGTCAAGGTTGCCGAAAACGCCGCCCTGCGACAGCGACACCAGCAGGCTGGTGACAAGCACAACGCCGACGACCAGCGCCGTGGAACTCTTTCTGCCGAGCGGCGTCTTTTCCTCCACCGCGGCGATAAGCACTTCCAAAAGCGAAATCGCGCTTGTCCACGCGGCAAAAAGCACCAGCACGAAAAACAGCACCGCCACGACTATGCCGAAACCGCCGAGCGATTTGAACACCGCCGGCAGCGCGACGAATATGAGCCCGGCGCCTTCCGTCGGCTCGATGCCCACGGAAAACACGGCGGGGATAATCGCCAGCCCGGCGAACACGGCGACGCATGTGTCAAGCACGCACACTATGACCGCGCTTTTCGGGATATTCTGGTCTTTTTTGAGATAACTGCCGTAAGTCACCGAAATACCCATGCCCACCGACAGGCTGAAAAACGCCTGACCCATGGCGGCGTTGAGTATATTGAGAAAACCCGCTTCCTGCATGCTTTCGAAATTCGGCACGAAGAGATATTTCAGCCCCTCGACCGCTCCCGGCATCGTGAGCGACACAATCGCCACGAAAATCACGATGAAAAACAACGCCGGCATCAGGAATTTGGAAACTTTTTCAATACCTTTCTTAACGCCGAAAATAAGCACGCCGGCGCTCAGCGCCAGAAAGACCACCGTAAACACCGACGACCAGAGCGGGTCGGAAGTAAATCCGCCGAAAACGCCCTGATAGTCGCCGCTTTCCACAAACGAGCCGCCTCCGATGTACCCCACGAGATATTTTATTATCCAGCCGCCTATTACGTTGTAATACGAAACGATGAGAAACGGCGTAAAGATACACAGCCAGCCTATCGGGCTGCGTTTCTTTTTGCCCATGGCGAAAGCGTCCAGCACGTTGGCGTTTTTATACCGCCCTATCGTGAACTCCATCGTCAGCATGGTGAAACCCAGCACCGCCACGACGACGATATAAATTATAAGAAACAGAGCGCCGCCGTACTGCCCCGCTATGTACGGAAAGCGCCATATATTTCCCAAACCGACGGCGGAACCCACCGCCGCCATCAAAAAGCCGAATTTGGACGACCACGCGCCCCTGCTTTTCTGCTCCATCAAATCAGCCATAATCTTACACTGCCTTTGTAAAATAATAAAAAAGCCTGTCTAAACGAAAGGCTATTGCATTTTAGCACAAAAACCCGTATTCGTCAAAGAAAAAGCCGCGCGGCTTTTTCCGCGCGGCTGAGTTTGCGTTTATTCCGCCGTGATAAGCATTGGCAGAAATTTCTCGAAATCCACCCCGTCGTTTTTGTCAACGTCATGGTGGAAGGAATATCTCACCGCCGCCTCAACGAAATCGGCGGCCGTGCCCACGCTTTCCGACAGTTTTCTGCCCGACATCAGGCAGCCCGTTATTATCGACGCCGTGATGTCGCCCGTGCCCGAATAATGCCCGCCGTACATCCTGTTTTTGGTAAAAAAACCTCCTTCCTCCGACACGGCGAAGTTATAGACGTATCGCAGGCCTTCGTCGCGCGTCACGCCCGTTATCACCGCCCTGCCGCCTTTGCAGACGGCGGCGCACTTTTCGGCGAGGGCGTAATGCGCGTTGTAAAAGTTTTCTTCGGTAAGCCCGCCGATAAACTCACCGTAACCGACGCCCGCCAGCATGCAGGCTTCCGTAAGGTTGGGGGTGATGATGTCGGCAGTCACGGCGAGTTTTTTTACTTCGTCGCACAACCTGTCGTCAAAGGTGTCGTACATGACGCCGTCGTCGCCCATCACTGGGTCGATGACAAGCCGCGCGCCCGGAGCGCCGCAGTTTTCGTAAAGGTCGAGTATTATCTCGCCCTGCTCGGCGTTGGAGAGAAACCCGCTGTACACGCAGTCGAATTTCACGCCCATGTCTTTCCACACGCCTACATACTCTTTCAAGTACGGCGTAAAGTCAAAAAAGGTATATTTATCGTAGCCCGTCTGGTTGCTCAGCACCGCCGTCGGCACGGGATAAACCGTGTGTCCCAGCGTGTTGAGAATGGGTATCGACGCCGTAAGAGAGCATCTGCCCATACCCGACAAATCGTTAATCACCGCGATTTTCATCTTTTTCTTCCCCTTCTTTCACGCCGGCGGCATTGCCGCCGTCAAGATCCAGCAGCCTGTTTATCGGCCTGATTTTGCAAAACGCCATCGTCAGCGCGAACCCCAGCACGATGTTGACCGCCGCCTGCACAAGGTTGTAAACAAAATTCGCCACGCCCAGCGTCCAGCTGAACATAACCGTTTCCGCCAGCATATACCCCGCCGACATCAAAAGTCCGCCCGCCACAAACGCCGTCACATAAGCGGCCGGACGCGGGCACCTGACCTTTTTCAGCCCTTTTATTATGTAAGCGGCGACAAGCCCTTCCAGTCCTTTCACTATAAACGTGAAGGGCGCGTAATAAGGCGCCACGAACATGTCGGCTATGGCGCTGCCGAGACCGCCCGCCACAAAGGAAAACAGCGGGCCGAACAGCGCGGCGCACACGAAAATCATTGTGTCGCCCACATTGATATAACCCTGACCCGCCGGCGACGGCACCTGGATGATAAAGGTGGCTATCGCGACCAGAGCGGTGAACAGTGCCATAAAGGCAATGCGTTTTGTTGTGAAATACTCTTTCGCTTTCATGATTCTTCTCCCCTATTCAAAGGACAAAAAGGCGCGGAAAAACAAAAAACTTCCCTTTTCGGGGAAGCCGACGTCAGGCGGCGGTATATACACCTCGCCGCTTATTTCGTATTCTTTCCCATTCAGACTTTACTGGCGGTCACGGAATCTCACCGTGTCGGCTGTTGGGGCTGTCGGACTTGTCCGTTTCTAAACGGCATTACCACCGGTCGGGTTTACCCTGCCCAAAGAATATTTGTTAAGTTGCGTAAATGATAGCACCGCGCGGCGCGGTTGTCAACGGCAGAACAAATATTTCCCCCTATAAAAATCGTTATAATATGCGCAAATTGCGTTATAAATCAAACTAACGGCCGCCGCCAGGTTTTTCGCTTGCTTTTTGCGGGCGCGTTAAGATATAGTTAATAAATAAACGTCAAAGGAGACCGGGAGAATGAACGTTTTTAAAAAATTTTACTGCAGGGCGTTTCAGACGGTGTTCCGCGCCGCTTTGCCGCTCCTGCCGTACAGAGAACCCGAAATCATGCACAGCGTAAACGACGTGGCGTCTCTCACCGACAAACTCGGCGTCAAATCGGTCATGCTGGTGACGGACTCGGGACTGCGCGGGGCAGGCATCACCGCGCCGCTGGAAAAACTGCTTGAAGAACACGGCGTCAAATGCGTCGTATACGACAAGACCAGGGCAAACCCGACCGTCGCCAACGTGGAAGAAGCGCTGCGGCTTTACAACCAAGAAAACTGCGGATGCCTCATCGCTTTCGGCGGCGGTTCGTCCATGGACTGCGCCAAAGCCATAGGCGCCAGGGTGGCGTATCCCAAAAAGCCGCTGTCCAAACTCAAAGGCACTTTGAAAGTCATCAGAAAAATCCCGACGCTTGTCGCCATACCGACCACGGCGGGCACGGGCAGCGAAGTAACGCTGGCGGCGGTCATCACCGACAGCGAACATAACCACAAATACCCGATGAACGACTTTTCGCTGATTCCGAGGTACGCCGTCCACGACCCGTCGGTTACTTTCACGCTGCCTCCGAGCCTCACCGCCACCACCGGTATGGACGCGCTCACACACGCGGTGGAAGCGTATATCGGGCGTTCCACCACCAAAGAGACGAGGCAAAAGGCGCTGGAAGCGACAAAACTCATTTTTCAAAACATAAAAAAGGCGTATGACGACGGCAAAGACTATGACGCGCGCGCAAATATGCTCAAAGCGGCGTATCTGGCGGGCGTGGCGTTTTCCAAATCATACGTCGGCTATATCCACGCGGTCGCCCACTCGCTGGGCGGGCAGTATAATATTCCGCACGGGCTGGCAAACTCTGTGCTGATGCCGTACGTGCTGGAAGCCTACGGCAAAAAAGCGCATAAAAAACTGCACCGCATGGGCGTGGCGGCGGGCGTAGCCGACGAAACCGACAGCCACGAAAAAGGCGCCGAAAAATTTATCGCGGCGATAAAGAGTCTCAACACCCAAATGAACATACCGGAAAAACTCAAAGGCATTAAAAAGGAAGATATCCCGCATATGGCAAAATACGCCGACGCCGAAGCCAACCCGCTTTACCCGGTGCCGGCGCTTATGAACGCCAAAGAACTCGAACGATTTTATTACGCCGTGGCGGATTGGAGCGAACAGCAATGAATATACAGAATATAGACGAAATACTTCAGAGTCAGAAAGAATTTTTTCAGAGCGGCAAAACCCTGCCCGTGTCTTTCAGGGTGGACGCTCTCAAAAAACTGCGCGAAAGCATTAAAAGGCATGAGGACGAAATAGCCGAAGCGCTGACAAAAGACCTCGGCAAAAGCGCGTTTGAGGGGTTTATGTGCGAAACGGGGCTGACCCTCACCGAAATAACTTACATGATTAAGCACACCCGCAAATTCGCCAAAGAAAAACGGGTGCGCACGCCTATGGCGCAGTTCGCCTCGCGCAGTTACAAAAAACCGTCGCCGTACGGCAACGTGCTCATCATGAGCCCGTGGAACTATCCGTTTCTGCTGACAATCGACCCGCTTGCCGACGCGATAGCGGCCGGCAACACCGCCATCGTGAAACCCAGCGCCTATTCACCCGCTACGGGCGAAATGGTCAGAAAAATCGTGGAAGAGTGTTTCGACCAGAAATACGTCGCCGTAATAACGGGCGGACGGCGTGAGAACTCCGCCCTGCTCGACAAAAAATTCGACATGATATTTTTCACCGGCAGCCAGGGCGTTGGCAAAGAAGTCATGCGCAAAGCGGCGGAACATCTCACCCCGACCGTATTGGAACTGGGCGGCAAAAGCCCCTGCATAGTAGACGACACGGCAAAACTCCCACTCGCCGCCAAGCGCATAGTTTTCGGCAAATATCTCAACTGCGGCCAGACCTGCGTCGCGCCAGACTATATCCTCTGCGACGAAAAAATCAAAGATAAACTCGTGGAAGAAATCAAAAAGCAAATAGTAAGTCAGTTCGGCGCTTCTCCGCTCGACAACCCTGATTACGGCAAAATAATAAACGAAAAACACTTTGCCCGCGTCATGGGGCTGATTGACAAAGACAAAGTCGTCATCGGCGGCGGCGGAAACGCCGAAACCCTGCGGATAGAACCCACCGTCATGACGGACGTGACTTTTAACGATGCCGTCATGGGTCAGGAGATTTTCGGCCCCGTGCTGCCCGTCATGACTTACAAAAAGTTTTCCGATGTTTTCGACATGCTCAAAAACCTGCCGAAACCGCTCGCCCTTTACATATTTTCAGGCGACAAGAGCCGTATCGACGCCGTGACAAGCCGTCTTTCATTCGGCGGCGGCTGCGTAAACGACACGATTATCCACCTTGCCACCAGCGAAATGGGCTTCGGCGGCGTGGGCGAAAGCGGCATGGGCTCGTATCACGGCAAAGAAGGTTTCGACGCCTTTTCGCACACTAAAAGCATTGTGGACAAAAAGACGTGGCTCGACCTGCCTATGCGCTACCAGCCTTACAAAAAAAGCAGCGAAAAACTCATCCGCAGATTTCTCAAATGAGTATTTGATGCAAGCCAACGAAGCGGAATATTTTTCTGCTTCGTCGGATGAGTTTCTGTTATTAATTTAATTTTTTTGAGACAAATGATGAATAACACCAAAATTCACAAAATCACAAAAGACATACAAAATATAATTGACTCTAATAAGAGTTTTTATTTTTTTGATAATAAAATCGAGTGGGAATTTTTTGAAGATAGCAATCTGTCCAAGTTTGCTTATGTGGATAGAACTTTAAAATTACATCTCAATATAAACTCTATTTTACGTTCATACGATATCAATCAACCTTTATGGATTGAGCACTCCATTTTCCATGAAATAAGACATATCTACCAAAGAAGGTTAATTATTAAATATAATTTTGGAGAAATTCCTCACAACACCATGGAAGCTGAAACAGTGGAGCAATATCAATATGAGTTTGACAATTATATTGATTTAAATAATGATAAAATTGGATACTATTCACAATTAATTGAAATTGAAGCATTTACTTTTGCATATGCGGCAATGTATTATAAATATGGTACTATCGATTATATAAAGTTACCTCCACTTTTACAAGAGTCTCAAATTTCTCAAATTGCTGATAAATTCATTAAAAGTTTCCTTTCAGCTTTCAATGAAAAAAGATGTTAATATTAAAAAACGGGGCGAACGCCCCGTTTTATTTTTCGATATCTTTCAGCACGCAACGCGCCTCGAAGCATTTTCCGCGCGGGTGGTCGCCGCGCATATAATAAACGCCGTCGTCAAAGGCGCGGTAAATCTTAATGGTTTCGCCCTCATACGCCTCGCCTATATAGGAAATATCCATTTCGGCAACGCGTTTTCCGCTCATGTCGGGCAAAAAATTTGTCACGATGTCGGGATAGACCCAGTTTGTCAGGTGCCCGTTTACATCCACTTCGGTATACATCACCTTTTTGTCGCCGACGTATTCCGCCGCCGGCATAACTGTTTTGCCGAGGCGCACGCCTTCCACGCCGTCGCCGCACACAGTCACCGGAAAGGTCACGTGGTCGGGGCGCACCATCTTTCTGCTTTCAGGCGACACCAGCACCCAGCTCGTGCCGCACACGGCGCAGAGTTCGCCATTTTCGCCTGTTATCTCGAAGTCGCGGTAAAATCTCACGCCGCTTGCCCCCTTGTTCCACGTCGTGACTTTATATCTGCCCATCAGTCGCATGGGTTTGTACACGTTTATGCTTGTTTTAACCAGCACGAACACAACGCCCATTTTTTCACGCATGGTGACGTAGTCGCAGCCGAAATGGGTGCAGTGCCCGTCGGCGGCGTCCTGAAACCACCTTTGCAGCGAAGAGAGTTTCACGTTGCCCTGCCTGTCGCTGTCGTAAGAGAGCACTTCGTTTTCGTGCACGAATTTAGTCCCTTTTTCCGTCATGTAAGCCATAAAACACCTCTGACGTTAATTATGCGGCAAAACGGACTTTTTGTAAACAAAATGACGGCGGCGCGGCGGCCATACGTTTGACTAAACGCCGTTTTGGCGGTATAACTGAAAGGTAAAACACACGGAGAAATTATGATAAGACAAGACGTAAGAAACATCGCCATCATCGCCCACGTCGACCACGGCAAAACGACGATGGTAGACAAACTTCTGAAACAGAACGGCATATTCCGCGACAACGAAGCCGTCGCCGACAGAGTCATGGACAGCGGCGACCTTGAAAGAGAGCGCGGAATAACCATTCTCGCCAAAAACACCGCCATTCACTACAAAGGCACCAAAATCAACATCGTGGACACGCCCGGCCACGCCGATTTCGGCGGCGAAGTAGAACGCATACTGTCCATGATAGACGGCGTGCTGCTGCTCATCGACGCTGTGGAAGGCTGTATGCCGCAGACCAGATACGTGCTTAAAAAGGCGCTCAGCCTCAACAAAAAGCCAATCGTGGTCATCAACAAAGCCGACCGCGGCTGCGACAAGGAAAAACTCCTGAACCAGGTGCTTGAACTGTTTATCGAACTTGGCGCCACAGACGAGCAGATTGACTTCAAAACCGTTTACGCCAGCGCCAAGCAGGGCTGGGCGACGCTGGACCTCGACGCCCCCGCCGATAACATGAACGCCCTTCTCGACACCATACTCGAAGAAATCCCCGCTCCCGAAGGCGACGCCGACGGAGGTTTGCAGGCGCTGATATGCAACATAGATTACGACGAATACGTCGGAAGGATAGGCATAGGCAAAATCGTGCGGGGGCAGATTGTTTCAGGCCAGCAGGCGGTCGTCTGCCACGGCGAAAACTCACGCCAGTGCAAAGTCACCAAACTCTATCAGTTCGAGGGGCTTAAACGCGTGGAAGTTTCGTCGGCGAGCATAGGCGACATCATCGCCATAAGCGGCATTGAAAACATCAATATAGGCGAAACGATATGCGACGTCGAAACGCCGGAGCCGCTGCCTTTCGTAAAAATAGACGAACCTACCCTTTCCATGATGTTCATGGTCAACAACAGCCCTTTCGCGGGCAGGGAAGGCAAATTCGTCACCAGCAGACATCTCAGGGCAAGGCTGTTCAAAGAAGTGGAAACAAACGTCAGCATGCGCCTGGAAGAAACTGACACCCCCGACTGCTTCAAAGTTTACGGCAGGGGCGAACTGCATCTGTCAATACTCATCGAAAACATGCGCCGTGAGGGCTATGAGTTTCAGGTTTCGCGCCCGAAGGTAATTTTCAAGGAAATAAACGGCAAAAAATGCGAACCGATTGAACATCTCGTGGTGGACGTACCGGATACGTACGTCGGCGCGGTGCTCAACAAAATAGGCGCCCGCAAAGGCGAAATGACAAACATGCTGTCAGACGGGCTGGGCTCCACCCGCCTCGAATTCGACATTCCCGCCCGCTGTCTTATCGGTTACCGCAGCGAAATGCTCACCGACACCAAAGGCTTCGGCGTGATGAACCATATTTTCAAGGATTACGAGCCGTACAAAGGCGACGTGCCGGAGCGCAACCGCGGCTCCGTCGTCTGCTTTGAAGACGGCGTAACCACGGCTTACGGCCTGTTCAACGCGCAGGAACGCTCCCGCCTTTTCGTGGGGCCGGGCGTTGAAGTGTATCAGGGCATGGTTGTGGGCGAAAATTCCAGGGAAGAAGACCTCGTCGTCAACGTATGCAAAAAGAAGCAGCTGACAAACAACCGCGCCAGCGGCAGCGACGAAGCGCTTAAACTTGTGCCGCCTGTCAACATGAGTCTGGAACAGTGCCTTGAGTTTATCGCCGACGACGAACTTGTCGAGGTCACGCCGGAAAGCATACGCCTGCGCAAAACCATACTCAACAAAGAACAGCGCATGAAGGCGCTCAGCAAGCAGAAAGCCGACAAATAATTTCATATGCGCGACGGCACATATGACAAAAACGGCGCCAAAACGCCGTTTTTTTGCGCCCTTTTCAATTCCCCTTGACTTGCGGCAAAGCGGATTTTATAATTGATATATATCGCGGAGGGATAAAATGCTTACAAAACAACAAATGTGCGAACTTTTGCGCCAGGACGTCGTACCGGCTCTCGGCTGTACCGAACCCGTGTGCGTGGCGTTGGCGGCGGCGACGGCGGCTGACGCCGTCAAAGGCGAAGTAAAGAGTCTTAAAGTGGTGACCAACCCAAATATATACAAAAACGGCATGTCGGTGGGCATACCGGGCTTTTCCAAAGTAGGGCTTAACTACGCGGCGGCGATAGGCGCCGCGCTCGCCAACCCGGAAAAAAGTCTGCAACTCCTCGCCGACCTTACGGCGGAAAAGGCCGCGGCGGCGGAGAAACTCGCCGAAAGCGGCAATGTTTCCGTAACGATAGACCGTGGCAAGCGCTCGCTGTATGTCGCGTGCGAGGCTGTCACATCTAACGGCACGGGCTTCTGTGAAATTCAAAACGCCCACACCAACGTGACGCGCGTGTCGGTAAACGGCAAAGACGTTTTCGCCAAAGAGACGGCGGCAGGCTCCACGGGCAATCCGCTGATGGACGCTCTCGCCCAGATGACCGTGACAGAAATACGCGCCCTTGTCGATACCGCCGACGAAAGCGACCTGTCTTTTCTCATGGACGGCGTCAGGATGAACGAGGGCGTGGCGGCGGAAAGCCTCGCCCACCCGAGCGGCGTTGGCATTTCCGCCACCTTGCAAAAGGAAATGGGGAAAACACTCAAAAGCGACCTGATGACCAACATCATGCTCAAAGTCGCTTCTTCGATAGAAGGCCGCCTGGACGGCTGTCCTTACACCATCATGAGCAGCGCCGGCGCCGGCAGTAAAGGCCTGGCGGTGATACTGCCAATCAGCGAGGCGGCAAAAGAACTCGGCTCGTCCCCTCTTTCGCTCATGCGGGCGCTGGCTTTCGGGCACCTGCTCAACAGTTACATCAATTTCAGCATAGGCAAACTGTCCGCCATGTGCGCGTGCAGTCTGGCTTCCGCCACGGCGGCGTCGGCGGCGATAACTTATCTCATGGGCGGCAGCGACGAGCAAATCGCCTGGGCAATCCGCAACATGACGGGCACCATAACCGGCATGATATGCGACGGCGGCAAAGTGGGCTGCGCCCTTAAACTGGCAACCTCGCTGGCGGCGGGCGTAATGAGCGCGCTGCTCGCCGTAAACAACTCGGTTCTGCGCGTGTCCGACGGCGTGTGCGGCGAAACGGCGGAAGACTGCATCCGCAACATCAGCAGAGTGGCAAACCCGGGCATGCTGCAAACAGACAAAGAAATTCTCGACATCATGCTGGAAAAAGACAAAAAATAAGCAAAAGGCAAACGCTCCCTTTCGGGAGCGTTTTTTTATCTTTTATTTTTCAATGCGTTGCCCGCCCCGACGCCAACCCCTTTTCAAAGGAAGCCCCGTCGGCGTGACCGAGAGTTGGTTCTACTTTGTAAACGCCTTGAACAAGCGGCATATCGACCGTCAGGGAGATATGGCGCTTATTAAACGCCGCAGCCAAGCGACATATACCTTGTCAAACGCCCGCTCCCTTTCAAAGGGAGCCGTCACGCCATCGGCGTGACTGAGGGTTGGTTCTACTTTGTAAACGCCGCAGCCAAGCGGCATATCGAAGCGTAAGCGAGATATGCCGCTTATTATACTATTCCTTGCGCAATCATCGCGTCCGCCACTTTACGGAAGCCAGCCAGGTTAGCGCCCGCAACAAGGTTGTAACCGAGTTTGTATTCATCACAGACATCGGTAATCTGTTTGTGGATATTCACCATTATGTGTTTGAGTTTAGCGTCCACTTCTTCCGCCGTCCAGGTAAGTCTTTCGCTGTTCTGGCTCATTTCGAGACCCGAAACAGCCACGCCGCCCGCGTTGACCGCCTTACTCGGCGCCACGAGAACGCCGTTATTCACCAGGTATTCAAGCGCTTCGTTGGTGGTCGGCATGTTGGAAACCTCGTTGACGACTTTCACGCCCATTTCCACGATTTTCTTGGCGTCGTCCAGCGTGATTTCGTTTTGGGTAGCGCACGGCATATAGATGTCGGCTTTAACGTTGCCCCACGGTTTTTTGCCCGGCACGAATTCCACGCCGAATTTATCGGCATAGTCTTTAACTTTGTCGCGCAGTGAGTTGCGCATAACAAGCATATAGTCGATTTTTTCGCCGCTTATGCCGTCAGGGTCATACACATAGCCGTCAGGGCCGGATATGCACACGACTTTGCCGCCGAGTTCGGTGATTTTGCTCGCCACGCCCCACGACACGTTGCCGAAGCCCGACAGGGCAAATACTTTGCCGGCGATGCCGTCGTTCATATGCGCGAGCACTTCCTGCAGGAAATAGGTCGCGCCGTAGCCCGTAGCCTCAGGCCTGATAAGGCTGCCGCCGTATGAAAGCCCCTTGCCCGTAATAACGCCGTTTGTGAAAGTGCCCACTATGCGTTTATATTGTCCGTAGAGATAGCCTATTTCTTTTGCGCCGACGCCTATATCGCCCGCCGGGATATCAGTGTCGGGACCTATATGTCTGTAAAGTTCCATCATGAAACTTTGGCAGAAACGCATTATTTCACTGTCGGAACGGCCGCGCGCGTCAAAGTTGGAACCGCCCTTCGCGCCGCCCATAGGCAGCCCCGTAAGACTGTTTTTGAAGGTCTGCTCGAAGGCGAGAAACTTCATTATGCTGAGATTTACCGAAGGGTGAAACCTGAGACCGCCTTTATAAGGACCTATGCTGTTGTTGAATTGTACCCTGTATCCCCTGTTGACGTGCGGCTGACCGTTGTCGTCCACCCAGGCGACTCTGAACATAACCTGCCTGTCGGGCTCGACTATTCTTTCGAGAATGGCGTTTTTTCTGTAAACCGCCTCGTTGGCGTTTATCACCGGTTCGAGCGACGTAAGCACCTCTTTAACGGTCTGCAAAAATTCGGTCTGGTAAGAGTTCTTGGCTTCTGTCGCCGCCAGAACTTCTGAAATATACGACATGTTTCTGTCCCTCCGTTGTTTTTTGGGTAAATTCATTATAAAGCAGGCAAAATAAAAAATCAATACCGTTTGGAAAAATAAGAAACTCAAATATTGTCATATTATACCAAAACCGCATACTATGCACTATGAAAATCTGTGTATACGCGATAGCGAAAAATGAGGAAAAATTTGTGGACGGCTGGGTAAAATCGCTGGAAGGCGCCGACGATATAGTCGTGCTGGACACAGGCTCTACCGACGGCACCGTCGGAAGACTGCGCTCGCGCGGGGTGAAAGTAACCCGCAAAATCATTTCGCCGTGGCGGTTCGACGTCGCCCGCAACGAATCGCTCAAACTCGTGCCGGATGACGCCGACCTGTGCGTGTGCCTTGACCTGGACGAAAGGCTGGAAGCGGGCTGGCGAGAGAAACTCGAAAAGGCATACAACCCCAAAATAAAGCAGTACAGATACCGCTACACATGGTCGTTTTTAGCCGATGGCGGCGAAGGCGTGGTGTTCTGGATTGAAAAAATCCACACCCCTCGCGATTTCATCTGGACGCACCCCGTTCACGAAGTACTGACATATGTCGGCAAAGAACCTTACGCCGCGGCTTTCGCTGACGGCGTACAGGTCAACCACTATCCCGACCCGTCAAAATCCCGCTCAGACTATCTGCCTTTGCTGGAATTGTCTGTCAAAGAGTGCCCCGATGACGACCGCAACACCCACTATCTCGGGCGTGAATACATGTACCGCGGCATGTACGACAAGGCAATCGAAACGCTGACGCATCATCTTACAATGCCTTCCGCCACATGGAAAGACGAACGCTGCGCCTCGATGCGCTACATCGCGGCGTGCCTGCGCGCCAAAAACAAAAACGGCGAAAGCACCGCGCGGCAGACGGAAGAATGGCTGATGAAAGCCGTTGCCGAAGCGCCGTATCTGCGTGAGCCGTATATCGACGCCGCGTCGTTCTACTACGCCCGCGGCGATTGGTACGCCGTCGCCTATTTCTGCCGCAAAGCGCTGCAAATCAAAGACCGCTCGCTGTCCTATATAAACGAGCCTCTGTGCTGGGGCGCGTACCCGTATGACCTGCTGAGCCTGGCTTACTTCCACACCGGCAACGCCGCTCTCGCCCTGGAAACGATAGACAAAGCCATCGCCGTTTCGCCGGAACAACGGCTTAAAAACAACAGGGAATTTTTCATGAAAGCGTAAAAGCACAAATAAACCACAGCGGCGCCCGCCGCAAAAAAACAAAGACGGCAAAAGCCGTCTTTTCTTTTGTCATGTGGCCAGCAGACCTGCCGTCCTCATGTTGGCAAGCAGTTCGTTAAACTGCGTAACGATATCGCCCGTGCCGGTGGCGTCATTTACCGCCGCCGCCGGCGTAACAGACCCCTGCGGACCCTGCGGGCCGGTCGGACCCGTCGGCCCGGTTGGACCTTCCGCGCCCGTCGCGCCTGCCGTGCCCTGCGCGCCCTGAGGACCTGTCGGACCTGTTGGCCCCGTAGGACCTTCCGCGCCTGTGGCGCCGGTCGCGCCGGCAGTACCCTGAATGCCCTGTATGCCTTGCGGACCCTGAGGGCCGGTCGGACCCGTCGGCCCGGTTGGACCTTCAGCGCCCGTCGCGCCTGCCGTACCCTGCGCGCCCTGAGGACCTGTCGGACCGGTCGGACCCGTAGGACCTTCCGCGCCTGTGGCGCCGGTCGCACCGGCAGTACCCTGAACGCCCTGTATGCCTTGCGGGCCCTGCGGACCTGTCGGTCCCGTCGGGCCGGTTGGACCCGCCGCGCCAGTTGTTCCCGTCGCTCCCGTTGGTCCCTGCGCGCCTGTCGCGCCCTGAGGGCCTGTCGGACCGGTAGGACCGGTTGGGCCAGTCGCTCCCTGCGGGCCGGCCGGTCCCGTCGAGCCTGTCACGCCGGCCAAACCTTGAGCGCCTTGAAGCCCCTGCGGGCCGGTTGGTCCTGTCGGACCTGTCGGACCTCCCGCAGGACCTGTCGGACCGGTTGGCCCTGTCGGGCCGCTGACGCCTTGCGCGCCCGCGGCGCCCTGGGCGCCCTGCGGGCCTGTAGGTCCCGTAGGACCGGTTGGACCGGCAGAACCGGCAACCCCCGGAAGACCCATCGGACCCGTCGGACCCACAAGCCCCTGCGGACCGTTTTTGCCCTGAGGCCCTCTCGGCCCTGTAGGCCCCGGAACACCGCATTGCGGAGGCCTGCCGCAGCAATTTCCGCCGCCTCCGAACAAAAAATCAAACATAATACCTCAACAAGCAATATCCGTGTATTTTTTGCTTATGATACTGCCTACGTTATATTATGGTTTTGCCGCCCGTTAAGTTACCGCGTAAAAATTCAAATAAGGTTTTGAAAACCCAATTTGATTGCAAATATAATTTAAAATAAGTTTTCAAAACTATTTTCTAAAAACATAATAGGCAAAAAGCATTGTCCGCCGCCTTTGCGGGAAGTATAATGAATATGAGGATAAGGGAAAACTAACGACACTTGTAAACAGGAGGTGTTGACATGAAACAGTTGTATATTGTAACAGGAGCCAACGGACACCTCGGAAACACCATCGTGAAGCAACTAGTCGCCCAGGGAGAACGGGTGCGGTGTCTTGTTTTGCCGCAGGACAATCTCAATTCCCTCCAAGGCGTAGACTGTCAGATAGTGTATGGCGACGTGACGGCGAAAAATTCGCTCGAACCCCTTTTCCGCGCCGACCCTGACACCCAAATCAACGTAATACATTGCGCCGCCGTTATATCCATCGCTTCGGGATACGACAAAAGAGTCTATGAAGTCAACGTAAACGGCGTGAAAAACATTGCCGACATGGCGCTTGAAAAAGGCGTCCGCAAGTTTGTGCATGTCAGCAGCGTGCACGCCATACCCGAAGGCAAAAAAGGCAGCGTGATAAAAGAGATAAACCGTTTTGACAAAGACGCCGTCAAAGGGCTGTACGCAAAAACAAAGGCGGAAGCGTCCCAGTACATTCTTGACAAAGCCGCGCAGGGGCTTAACGCCTGCATCGTTCATCCGTCGGGCATTCTGGGGCCAAACGATTACGGCCGCGGCCACCTGACACAGATGGTTATCGACTACCTGGACGGCAGGCTTACGGCCTGCGTAAAAGGCGGCTATGACTTTGTCGACGTGCGCGACGTAGCGCAAGGCATCATCGACGCCGTCGAAAACGGCGAAAAAGGTCAGTGCTATCTGCTCACAGGGCACTATATGGCGGTGCGCGACATGCTGAATATAGTCAGCGACATCAGCGGCAAGAAAAAAATCAAAGTCATGCTGCCTATGTGGCTGGCGAAACTCACAGCCCCTCTCGCGGAGCTTTGGTACAAAATGCGCAGGCAGCCCCCGCTGTTTACCAGATACTCCCTCTACACGCTGGGCGTCAACAGCAATTTCGACAATTCCAAGGCAAGGCTCCGCCTGGGCTTCAACCCGAGGCCGCTGAAAGACACGCTGAAAGACACAGTCGCCTGGCTCAAAGACCACAACCGCCTGAAAACTTTCGGCAAAAAGAAACTGAGCAAAAAAGTTTCCGACAAAACGTAAACACAAAGAGAGAGCCTTGGCTCTCTCTTTTTTGGCAATATATTGTCTTGCGCCTTCGCAAAACAAAAACCGTGCCTGAATGGCACGGTTTTTTATTTCAGTTGTAGTCTGACTTACTTAAGGATTTTGGAAACAACGCCGGAACCAACCGTTCTGCCGCCTTCACGGATAGCGAAACGGAGACCTTCTTCCATAGCGATAGGAGTAATCAGTCTGATGGTGAGGTGGGTGTTGTCGCCAGGCATAACCATTTCAATGCCTTTGTCCAGTTCGATGGAGCCGGTAACGTCGGTCGTTCTGAAATAGAACTGAGGACGATAGCCGTTGAAGAACGGGCTGTGACGGCCGCCTTCGTCTTTGGTCAGAACGTAAACCTGAGCTTCGAACTCGGTGTGAGGGGTGATGGTGCCCGGTTTAGCGAGAACCTGACCTCTCTGAATCTGGCTTCTTTCAACGCCGCGGAGCAGCGCGCCGATGTTATCGCCGGCATACGCTTCGTCAAGCAGTTTACGGAACATTTCAACGCCGGTAACGACGGTGCTCTTAGGTTTGTCCTGCAGACCAACGATTTCAACAGGGTCCTGAACTTTAACGGTACCTCTTTCAACACGGCCGGTTGCGACGGTGCCGCGGCCGGTGATGGTGAAGACGTCTTCGACAGGCATAAGGAACGGTTTGTCAGTCGCTCTTTGCGGAGTAGGGATATATTCGTCAACGACTTTCATGAGTTCTTTGATGCAGTCATATTCAGGGCTGTCGATAGGTTTGCCGGCAACAGCCGCGTCGAGAGCCGCTTTGGCGCTGCCCTTGACAATCGGGATGGTGTCGCCAGGGAATTCGTATTTGGAGAGCAGGTCTCTGACTTCCATTTCGACGAGGTCGATGAGTTCAGGGTCGTCAACAAGGTCGGTTTTGTTAAGGAACACGACGATGTAAGGCACGCCGACCTGACGGGCGAGCAGGATGTGTTCACGGGTCTGAGGCATCGGGCCGTCAGCAGCCGAAACAACCAGGATAGCGCCGTCCATCTGGGCAGCACCGGTAATCATGTTCTTGATATAGTCGGCGTGGCCCGGGCAGTCGACGTGAGCGTAGTGACGCTTCGCGGTCTGGTACTCGATGTGGGCGATGTTGATGGTGATACCACGCTGCTGCTCTTCGGGAGCGGCGTCGATCTGGTTGAAGTCGTACTCCGGGTTGACATCCGGGTATTCCTCGTGCAGGACCTTGGAGATAGCGGCGGTCAGGGTAGTCTTACCGTGATCGACGTGACCAATAGTACCGATATTAACGTGGGGCTTTGATCTGTCGAAAGCAGCAGCATTCAGACGCATAGAAGTAGCAAAAGTTCTGCTGGCTTGAGACCATAGCGGTCTCAACTTCATAGCAGTTGGCAACAACCTTGGCACCAATACAGTCATTTTATCTAACAAAAGATGATATATATCTTCAGTGTTCTCTATTTGTTCTTTCCGTTAAGGCTAGCAATAACCGTACACTAGCTCCAGACTAATATATAGCTTTCAAAAAACTATTGATATTGTGCAAAACCTCGAGGTGAACGTTTGGTTTCTTGTTTCGCTGTTTC
>ERZ1106932.18-NODE-18-length-71998-cov-7.987282_pt1 | contig 71998 bp, 67 predicted proteins | sample MGYA00403665_ERZ1106932 | MGnify/ENA primary metagenome ERZ1106932 (study PRJEB35170, sample SAMEA104062448) | human gut metagenome | biome: human gut; feature: human-associated habitat; material: faeces | place: Denmark | collected 2012-08-24 ... | reverse complement strand
ATCTATCTTCCTTTCCAGCTCCTCTATCCCTTCTCGCTCTTTCCTGATGTAGCTTTGAATATTCATCAATATAACTCCATTTTCATGAGGATCGTTTCGTAATCCCACCAGTAGGACATCAGAAAATACACCGTTTTTCCGCCGTCCGCCATATATTTTTCGTGCATAAATCCGCAGTACATGGCATTGAAATCGCTGTAATCGACCAGCTTTACGGGTTCGCTCCAAGCACCCCACGGATTATCCGCAGAACGGAAAACCATCGCATTCGTCTGCTGATATACGGTGATATATTTTTCGAGATACCGATTGTACACCACGCACATTTCGCCCGCAGGCGCCTGTAAGATCAGGCTCTTTTCCCTGTTCTCCTCGGATCCCAAAGCTTTCAGACCTTCTTCTCCTTTTACAAAAACAGGTTCACCGTTCGCGATTTCCGTGAGATATTCGTATTCCGAAAAATTTTCGAAATCCGCGCTCTTGACCCGACCGAGCTTCACGCCGCCGAACCTGCCGCCCTCGATCCCGTAAATATACACGTATTCGCCGACGGCCATCGGCCAAATCTGGCAGAAATTCGGAGCGTAACGGTCCTTTACCTCCGACGGCTCCATATCCGTCAGCTGCGCGGTGGTTTCGTCTTTGATGCCCGTCCAGGTAAGGTCCTCCACGCGGACAAACGTTTCGCCGCCGTCCGTCGATTTGACCGTCCCGCAGTAACTTACCCACCATTCGCCGTTCGCGCCCCACGACCTTACGGACATATAGAATACGTAAAGAGCGCCGTTGACCTCGACGGCCCCCGTGGGGATAGTGGTCATTTCATAGCCGTCCGTCATCATGCTGGGAATGATCTGCCTGGCGAGCTCCCTGCCGCCCTGCGTAAGCCAGCCGTCCAGCGTAAGTCCGTCTGACAGGTCAAAGTCCGAGGAATAGGCGCAGACGTTGCTCCGCCAGTTTCCTTTTCCCGAACCCTCTCCTTTTATCTGTTCGCTGAACGTATCGCCGAAAAACAACATCATGCGCTGATTTTTCGAATCGTAAACGGGTATTCCCAAATCGGTGCCGGCCACGCCGGCTCCCGTAACGGTATCGTTCCATTCGGACTTAGATCCCGTAACGGAGCCGACTTTCGTAACAGATTTGATCACGTCGTTTTTTTCCACGTAATTCACCGCTCCGCCCTCTTCGTTCTCTTTATCGTTACACCCCGACCAGAAACAACCGCAAAGAAGGCATGCGGACAGGATCATACAGATGATTTTTTTCATTTATTTCTCCCGTTTCTGCGTTTTCTGAAAACTATGACGCCCGACGTGCCGACCGCCGCCATGCCAAGCAGCGCCGTTTCCGCGCCTATCGCGCCGGAACAGGAACAGCCGCCTTTATCTTCGGGGTTTTCCGCAGGCGGATTGGGGTTGGGTTCGGAGGTCTTTTCACTCCAAACGCCGAACTTCACGTCGTCGATATAAAGTTTCACGTTTTCGTTGCAATCGTTGTAATTGAGAAAACGGATACTGTCCACCTGGCTCACGAAAGCGGAATCCATTTTAAAAGTCAGCGTTACCGTCGTCCAGCCGTCGTCGTCCGTTTCAAGCACAAAGGGATATTCGTTGACGTTTACGCCGCTCGTTTCCCGCAGCCATTCCGTGTAATTCAGATACTGGACGAAATGTTCCACGCCCGTCGCGCCGATAAACGTTACCTGCAGACCGATCCCGGGATCGAAACCCTCCGCGCCTTCGTACTTATATCTGTAAGACAGCGTGAACACGTCTTCCGTATTGAATTCGGAAACGTCGAGGAACACGAAAGAGCTCGCCCATCTGTTGCTGAGTTTGTCTTCGTTTTCGGGATCGTAAGCGATCAGCAGCGCCTTGTTGCCGTCGAGATCGACAATACGGCCGGGGGCGTCATAATCCGAACTGCCCCAGAAATACGAAGATTCGTCCGGTTCGGGTATCATGGTGTATCCCGCGTTCAGATATTCGAAATCGCCGCCTAAAACGAGGTCGCGGTAAGTCAGCCCCTCCGTAGAAGGCGTTTCATGCCGCGTAACGCTGCCCTCGATCTTTTTTACGGAAAGATTGTCTATCCTGACGGAGCCGCTCCCCTTGAACGTGGTATACAGACTCAGCACGTGCGGTTCCATGAAATTGTTGATCAAAACCGACGCGGAATAACGGTAATACCCTTCCGTTTCTGCATCGTCGAGAAACTCAAAGTCGCTCTTTTTGCCCGCCGCCGTAGTCGAAGCGGAATTATAGGCCATATCGACCGCCGCGAAAAAGAATTCCAGCTTTCCGTTATAGTCGTCGGAGGGTTTTACGTCGAATTCGACGAGATATCTGCCCACGCCGTCGATATCGAGCGGCGTGTTGAACGCGCTGTCCGTTCCGGCCATTTCCAGCACGACGTTTTCGCCGTCCATTACGATATAAGCGTTGTTCGCGTCGTTGAACCCGTGCTCGCTGCCGACGTTCACTTTATCGTTTTCGAACGCCACCGAAAAATCGTTTTCGTAAACGACTTCTTCCGTATCGCGGTCGACGATCTTCACATCGAACAAGCGGAGTTCGCGCACGTTGTCGTTTCCGTGGAAGAACCAAACGTTAACGGCGTTGAACTGTTCGCCCTCATCGAGCGTATAATCGATTTCCACCCGCTTATAGCCCTGCTCGGTCACGGGCAGATCGAACAAAGTCTGTCCGTCCTTTATTATCACCTGTTTCTTGCCTTCGCTCGTTTCGTTTACGTTGAATTCGCAGTACTGCGCCGCGTTATTGCCCATAATGAGGAAGTCGCAGATGAATTTATAATTGCCGGCCTCGATAAAACCGGGCTGGATCCATAAACTCATGGTATCTTTCGTTTCCGTTTTGTCGTTGTCATAAAGGCGGGCGTAGGTTTCCGTCGTTCCGTCCGTCCGGCGTTCCCTTACGAGCTTGCCGTAGCCCGCGTTGAATTCGCCTTCCGAAGCGCAATAAATGCCGTTGTACCCCCTGTCCTCATATTCGCCGTAGGGAATATCCGCTTCGCTTATTTTTGAGAACGGCGCCGTAAAATCGTTGCAGTAAACGATATTGTTTTCCGCGTCGCGGTATGTTACGCGGTAAACGTGAGCCTCGATGCCGGTGGTTTTTTTATGATAAAGCCACAGCATGACGGCGGGAAATTCATTGCCTGCGTCCAGATGAAAGGTCAGCTCTGTCTTTTTCAGTCCGTCGATTTCACTGTCGGCAAGCGCGGCATATTCTTCGGCATTGAAAACGTTTTGCGCGATCTCATCCTGTCCGTTATACTTTACCGCAAAACAATCGCCCGTGCTGAAACCGATCAATTTAAAATCGACCGTTACGGTGTACTGCCCTGCGCCGAGCCAGCCCGGCTGCACCCAAAGATCCATGGAATCGAAAGTCGTCGTCTGCGCGCCGTCGTAATACATCCTGACATACGCTTTTTCGCCGTCCTGTACGAACTGCGCCTGTCCGCCGTTCAGGGAACTGCTGTTGTAGCAGTCGTACTTTCGGTCTTCGTAAGCGCCGAGCGGCACGGGCTGCGGGGAAACGGGATTCGTTTCCTCGATATCCGCCCCGAACTCGCTGCGGAAATCTTCGAAATCTCCGTTGGTTACAAGTTCTTCGCCGTACGCCGCCGCGGCGGACGCATTTCTGCCCCCGACGTTCGCAAAACAAGCGAATGCCATGACGATTGCGAGAAGCAGCGCCGGGACCTTTACCGTTTTAACAGTAAGTTTCATGATTTTCCTCCTTAAAATTTAACCTTTAACGATTTTATTATCCCATCTCAGCGCTTCGGCGGAAACGGGAAGTCGTTCCTTCCATTCGGCGATCGGACTGTACGCGGCGTGAGGTTCGGTCTGATACCAATAGGCCGTGCTCGACCAGTCGTCGCTCCTGTGATTGCAATGTCCGTGCTCTACAGTAACCTTTATCTCCCTTTCGAAATTGATCGGGTCTGCGATATGGTACCTGTAATAACTTATCTTTCCCTTCCAGTTTTCTTCTCCGCCCAGAAGCAGTCCGTGATACGGCGCGCAGTATTCCTGTCTCGGACACCACGCCATATTCACGTAATCTTCCGTTCCGGTTCCATGGATAGAAGGGCTTTTCTCTCCGTCGATAAAGATCATATCGTCCCCCTCTCCCGGCCAATCCCAGAGATTCGACGTATTCAGATTGTGGATATTTATATTTGCCCCGCAGTAATGTCCGCGGCCTTTCGCTTCCAAAACGACGTAATTTTCCGCGCCCGTGACGTTGCTGCCGCCGAAACACCATTCGCGGTGATCGGCGCACGCGCTTTCCTCCACGCCCCGCGTAGGACACTCCCTGTGCCAGCGCGCATGAAAATACAGCGCGTCTTCCGGTACGGGTTGTTCCTGAAAATCCACGTAAAAATAGAATTGCAGCGGTATGTCGCAGTCGTTTTGTACGGAAAAGCGAAAACTTTTCCTGAAAGGCATCGGCCACCAGCTGTTGAAGCCCTTTCCGTCTTCGGGACTCATCTGCAACGGCGCGCTCACGAAATTTTTGCTGAGCGCGTGCCCCATGCCGAAGAAATCGCCTACGGGCGCCTCCACGCTCGGGCTTTCCTCTCCGTCCCAATAAGCGCGCAAAACGGTCTTGCGCAGCAAAAACTCTTCCACGCGGCCGAAATTCGCCATCGTTATCCAAATATGCTTTACGATTCCTTCGCCTTTGAATTCTGCAAAATCTCTCGTTTCATGCGGCTTTATTTCATACCAGTCTGCATTGCCGCCCGTTCTGTCGTAACTCGAAATCCTTCTGCGGCGGCCCTCGATCCGCCTGTAAATCTGCTCCATATTTTCAGTCTCCTTATTTAATTCCGGCAATGGTGATGCCCTGTACGATATACTTCTGCGCGAACACGAAAATGAGAAGGGGGCCGGTAACGGAAATGAGCGTTCCCGCCACCACGACGCCGAAATCTCCCCTGTAGCGCGACTTCAGTATCAGAATGACCTGCATTATTTGTTTTAAACCTACGTTTTCCGTAACGGTGAGGCTGGGCCACAGATAGCTGTTCCAGTATCCCATGAAAACGCTTGCGCCGATAATGATGAGCGGCGTAACCGCAAGCGGCAGGAAGATGCGCACGTAGATGCCGAATCTTCCCAGTCCGTCTATCTGCGCGGCCTCTTCATATCCCCTCGGCACGGATAAAAAGAACTGCCTGAAAAAGAACGCGTTATATCCGTTTGCGACGCCCGGCAGCACCAACACGAAAAACGTGTTCATCATTTTGAGCGCGGATACGACTTTGATGGACGTGATCAGTATGGATATTCCGGGAATAAACATCTGAAACACCACGTAACACCAGAAAAAACGCTTTAACGGAAAATCGAGCCGCGCAAACGCATATCCCGCCATCGAATTCACCGCGAGCGACAATATCACGCCGACCGTGGCAACGCCCAGGGTAGACATATAACTCATGAAAAAGTTGATGTCAGAATACGTTTTGAATACCTTTGCAAAATTATCGAAATGCCACACGCTCGGAAAGATTATCAGCCCCGCAGGCAGAACTTCGCTCTTGCTTTTAAATGCCGATATGATCATCCAAAGCAGCGGAATGCATACGACGAGGAGGACGAACGACGCGGCGATATACATAAATACGCGAAAAATTTTCGATTTCATCACACACCTCAATCGTCGCTCGATTTTTCCGAGCGGATCACGCGGAACACGATCATGTTGACGATCGCGATCGGTATCATGATGAGCACGGCGGCGGCGATCGTCAGCGACTGCGTGGCGGCGTTGTCGCGATAAGAGTTATACACATACAATACCGGCGTATATGTTTTGAACAACGGTCCGCCGCCCGTCATCATCATGGGAATTTCGAACATCTGCAGGTTTGCCGCTACCAGATTCACGACGATGAGCACGAAGTAATTTTTCATGTTCGGCAACGTGATGAACCAGAGCCGCGCCGCCGCGGACGCGCCGTCGAGTTCTGCCGCTTCGTAATAGCTTTGCGGTATATTTATCAGCCCCGCATAAAGCACGAGGCAGTTGTATCCGAATCCCAGCCAGAGCGTGGGATAAACGACCGAAACGTAAGGCCAAAGCCCCTCCCTGTCGAAGGCGATCGGATTTTTATCGAGACTCAATAAAATACCGTTGATCAGCCCGCCCGAATAGTTGGTGAGGAACAGAAAGATTATGCTTGCGGCAATTCCCGAAATCAGGCAGGGAATATATATGATTGCTCTCACCGTTTTTGAAAATCCGGGGCCTACATTATTGATGACGTGCGCGAAGAAAAAACTCAGCAGCACCATCAGCACGACCACGCAGGCCGTCAGCAGAAAGACGTTCAGAAAGGAATCGACAAACAGCTCTGTGGACAGTATCTGTATATAATTTCCGAGGCCAACCCATTCCTGCACCTCGCTGTATACCCTGTATTCGAAAAGCGAACGATACAGCGCGAGAACGAGCGGAATCATCACGAATACCGTAATGCCCAGCACGCAGGGCAGAATCATCAGCAATCCCGTCGTTTTATCCTTATAATTCAAGGACTTTGCAAGTTTCATGATCAGCCGTTATAATGCGGATTTTTTCCCGCGATATCGGAAACCGCGATGATATTGTCTATCTTCTCCGCAAGTTTCTGCGTCAGCTGGACGGTCGTATCGCTCGTACCCTGTATCATGTTTTCCATCGTCCACGCGACCTGCAAAGACACGTTCCATGTATAGATCGGCTCCATCACGGCATTTGCGCATACGCCGTTTATGATATCCGCAAATTCGGCGTATTCGCTGGTCTTTACGAGTTTATCCACTTCGGCGCTCACCGATTTCAGCGCGCTCGTCCTGCTGTATCCGCTCATTGTGTAAAACTCCACGTTCTGCGCGGTGTTCTCATACATCAGTTTTTCAATGACCTTGCCCGCAAGCTCTTTGTTTGCGCACTTTGCGTCGATACAGAAACACCAGCCGCCGTTCGTCGCGGTAACTTTGTCCTTGTCGCCGCTCTGCGTTGGCATGACGGCAATCCCGACGTCGTCGAGCTTTTCGGGATATTCCTGAATGATCGTGCCCAGCTGACTGGAAACGGCGAGCGTCATCGCGTATTTCCCTTCCGCCCATGCGGAAATGATCTCATTGTATCCGTTTGCATGCACGGCGCTCACGGGCGCATATCCGTTATCGTAAAGCGCTCCGTAAAAATCTAAATACGCGGCATACGCCTTTACCTTTTCGGCGTCGTCAAACACGGAAGAACTCCAATCGTCCTTGATGGGCCAGCCGTCCAACTGATTGTATACCATGCCCCACGTTGCCCAGCCGATATCGCCGCCCAAAGGCATGCCGAGCGTATACGTCCCTTTGTTCATCGTCGGCTTTATCTTTGCGCACGCGGCGAGCAGTTCCTCCCACGTTTCGGGCGCTTTTTCAATGCCCGCTTCCGCGAATTTCGACTTGGAGTAAAACAACAGCGTGCTCGCCTCCGTATACCACGGATAAGCGTAGGTTTTTCCACCGAAAACGATCGCTTCTTTCACCACGTCTTTAATGTCGTTCATCGCGTCTTCGGACATATAGTCGTCTATCGCGCAGATATTTCCGTTATCGTACTGCGTATAGATGTGGTTATAGCTGTGCATGATGATGTCTGGAGCCTGTCCAGCTTCTCTTGCAGAGGTCAGACGATCGTTAAAATTCTCTTCGATCACGTATTCGACTTCCACTTGTATGCCGTCGGTCAGATCTTCGTTGATCGCCCGCACGACGGCGTCGAACTGATCGTTCCTCCATTGTTCGAATTCCCGCGCCATGATCTTTATCTCCGTAGCGCCTTCCTCTACGGGATAATCGTCTTTTGTGCAGGCCGTCATACCGAAAAGCGAGCTTCCCAGTAACAAAACGGCGCCGATAATGCTGATTAATTTTTTCATCGATCTCTCCTTTTATCATTTTTATTATTCTCCGTTCTGTATTCTAACGGTGAATATCCTGTCAATCTTTTAAAATATCGGCTGAAACTGTAAAGATTGTCGAATCCCAGTTCATCCGCGACTTCCGACATCGAAAGATTTGTCGTAAGAATAAAATTCTTCGCTTTTTCTATGCGTAATTTTTCGTGATAAGCCATCGGGCTGATTCCCGACACGCTTTTATAGATGGTAACGAAATAGTTCGTACTGTACCCCACGTGTTTCGCGACTTCCGCCGTCGTTATCGCCCTGTCGCAGTTTCTTTGCATGAAACCGTTTGCATTTTCCACTACGTCGAGCGCATTGCCTTTCACGCAGTTATTTTCCTTGCCGATAAATTTATTGTTAAAAATCAGGTAGAGCAGCTCGAACATCAGCGACTTGCACCGGATTATGCTGAGCGGATTTTTATTTGCGCTTTCGACGATTATTTTTTGTATCAGATTATCGATAGAATAGGGATCTTTAAAAGAAAGTTTCGCCGGAACGTTCAGAAGCGGATTTTCCCGCAGAACGTTTTTGCGCATAAAAGCGTCCGTCTGCGGCATTTTAATGGGGATTTCCAGGCTTTCGCTGAGTTCGTCATAATAAAAGTCAAAATGTATATGCGGCTGGCGCACCCGTTCGGTGCCGATGCTTTTGATGCTGTGGATCTGCCCCGGCACAAAAAAGAACAGTTCCCCCGCCGTTCCTATAAACCTTTTCCCTTCCGTCAAGACCTCTATCGAACCTTCCTTGACATATAATAATTCAAAGTCGTAAATATATCGTTCGGGCAGTTCCCAGCCGATAGGCATTTTCGCGTCCCATGCTCTCCGCACATAGACCGACATACCGCTTAATATCTTTTGTATTTTATCCATTATCTCTCCCTTCAGGCAACCTTATTATAGCGTTTGGACAATTGAAATGAAATAGCAAAAACTACAATAAATTTATCAAATTTAACTTTTTATGCCTTTCGATATTTATCTTTTTTCACGATTTAATATCTGCAAATCGTTGAAAATACATACCGAAGGGCATAAAAAAACGGCTTCGTTTCCGAAACCGTTTTATCCGCAGATTTTTCCTTATTTCGTTTTCAGCAGTTCTTTCGCGGCGAGCAGGGGCGCGAACACGCCTCCCTGCACCGTGCGGTTGATAAAGTACACGATCTTTCCGTCCGTCGTGTGGTACCAATCCCCGAAAGGCGCGCGGCGCGGGCTTTCTTTCAGGAACTTCAAAACGGGCGCGTAAAGCGCGGCGCGTTTTTGCTTATCGTCCGTCATGGCCGCGGCCCATAAAATCCAGTCGGATTTCGTATAATCCGCTCGCACGTCGAGGGGTACGCCGAAAGCGTTGTTCTTCGATACGTAATACGACGTTTCCTCTTCGCAGACTTCCCGGGAAAAAAGGGAAAATCCGAACAGCTTGTCGAAAAGCATGTTGTACTTGATGGAATAGCTCCCTTTCTGCCCGTAGGCGAGCGGGAGAACGCCCGCGCCCGTTTCCGCGCGGAGGCGCGCCGCATAATCTTTTGCGAGGGCGTAATATTTTTCGGCCGCCTCCTTTCTTCCGAGATTTTCGCATATGAGCGCGAAACTTTCTATGCCGACCACCGCCTTGACCGCGAGGTTCACGTTGTTGGCAAGGTGTCCGGCAAAGTCGTCCGTACAGAGCTGGCTTTCAGGTTTAAGCCCGTATTTTTCGAGATACGTTACCCACTTTTCGAGCAGGTCGAAGTTCTTTTCCGCAAGGGAAAAGTCTTTCTTCGCCACGGCGGCCGCCGCCGTCGCCACGATCATGTTTCCGCATTCCTCCACGGGCATCTGATATTTGAATTCGTAAACGTCGCTCTTCGCGGGAAACATATACAGGCCGAGATGCGTGCGCGCGACTGTATCGGGCGCGTTGAGCGAGCCGCAGGCGTATTTGTCGTCCCGTCCGCTCACGCCGTATACCTGTCCGCAGCAATAGGGATAAGTGCCGATATCGTGCGGGGCGAAATCGAACGTCCAAACATCCATGCGCGCGAAGTCGAATATGCCGCGCAGCATGCCGTTGACGAGTTCGGGATTATAAAGAAGATAGAGCGGCATGGACGGGTAGGTGATGTCCGCCGTGCCTATGCAGCCGTTGGAGTTACATTCCTTGGATAAAAAGAGCAGTTCCCCTTTGCGGTTTTCCACGAGTTTGTGCGCGCCGACGGACTGTCTGAGCGCCGCGCAGGCGAGCAGATAATACCCGTCTCCCACACCGTCGCAGTCGGTTTTCAGTTTTTCGTCGAACGCGGAAAGCCTGCGCAGGACGCTTTCCTTTTCCGCCGCGGAAAATCTGAGCGCGTCGAAAACCGTTTTTCCGTCCTTGAAAAAATAGTTCTTGAGCCATTCCCCGAAATACGAGATCGACACGCCGTCGTCGAACGCCGTCATGAAATATCCCTTTTTCTTGCGGGACACGGCGAGTATGTATTTGCGTTCTTCCGCCTTTTTCACGTATTCGGCAGAGCCCGTGCCGAGATAACCGTTCAACCCCGAACGGGATAAAAACCAGCCTTCCTCCCCCGCGAGATACACCGTGCCCCAGTCCGGCGAGATCATGTCGTTCGCGTGCGACATAGGCAGATTGCGCCTGCGGGTGAAAAACGCCGCCTCGTAACCCTCTTCGGGCACGACGCCGCCGATGACTTCCGCCTCTTCGTCGTAACAGAACCCTTCGTCGAGCGCGACCGCGACGGAAAACGCCTGCGGCGCGCCCTTTTCCCTTATTTCGTATTCCGTGTAGCACACGGGACAGCTCATCAGCTGCAGATCGTCCGGCAGGAGCGGCGAAACGAAACGCACTTTCAGTTCGAAGGCTTCGGCCGTAAAATCGTATTCCGTGGCGAACGCGCTCACGCGCACGTCGGTCTGCACAAGCGGCTCCGCGCCCTCCATACGGCCCATAAAGCAATAGGTCTTTTCGCCGTAGCGCACAAAGCCGTAGGCCTTTTTCTCTTTCCCCGTCCAGAACTGCGTGTCTGCGGCGGCGAGTTCGTCGCTCGGGGACCATACCGAAAACAGCGGGTCCACGATCCAAAGCGGATAAGCGGGCAATAATCTCTTCATATTCTGTCTTCCTCGTTTTTTTAATTACAGTATAAACCAAAACCGCCGCAAACACAAGAAATTTACGGCAAAAAAACAGCCGTATCTCTACGGCCGTTTTTATTACGCGTAATATCTCGCGAGCATGGCGTAACAATGCGCGTTCGCGGATTGCAGCAATATCTGCCTCGGGTTTCCCTCTGAATTGGGATTTCCGTCGTTAAAATACGACCACCCCTCTATCCATGCGGGACTGACCAGGCCGTCCTCCGAACGGTTGTTTTTCCACGCGTAATCGAGCGAAGAGCGCATATGTTCGATATACGTCGCGCAGTTTTCGTCCCACTCCGCGAGATCCATAAACCCTTCCAGCAGGAAGGACGTAAACCAGCTGTTCGTATTGTAGGCGTACTGTCCTTCGAGCACGGCGCCGTTGGCAAACTTTCTGTCCGCGCCCGCGGCTACTTTTTCGTTTCTTTCGCGGTAGATGTCCGCGAGAAGGGAGCTGTCCTCCCTGAACCAGTCGTAGAGTTCCGCGCCCGCGGTCATGAACGTGCCCGTGTTGTAAGGCAGTTCCTGCGCGTCTACCAGCTGAATCTGATCGTCCCTGTTGGTCATTTCCTTAAAGCCCTCCGCGAGGAAAATCTTGTCGCGCAGGCAGTTCGAATCGGGATTGAGCAGTTCGGAATAACAAAATTCGTAGATATTCTGCGCTTTCAGAATGAAATCGTCTTTCAGCCCGTCGTACTTTCCTCCGAATTCTTCGTTATCCATTTCCGCGGCCAGTTTGACGAGCATCATCGCCGTGGGCGCCGAAGAACAGGCGTTCAGAGAAGCGTGGTTGTTATCGTCCAATCCGCCGCCGCCCGGTTTGTCTTCGAAAAGGAATTTTGCCGACCATTTCCAGTAAATGCCGTTCAGCCCCTTGGTCGGTTCGTAACCCTCGCCGATTATCCAGTTGACGATGTTGACCGCCTCCGCAAAATACTCCGTCCTGCCGAGATTTTTGTAGGCGTAATAGAACTCCTTCGCCACCCAGACGTTGTCGTCGAAGAAAACGCCGTCCATACCCGCGGAAACGCTGTCGATCGCGCCGTCGTTCCTGCCCGAATTGTAAACGGCGTAGGAATTTGCGGTGCCGTCGTTCCTGCCGAATTCGGCGAGAACGTGGCCGGGATTGTTCCACGACTGCCCTTCGCCGACGCGCACTTCGCGCACGCGGTAATGGCGCAGCCCCTCGATCAGCTCTTCGAGATATTCCGTGAAATAATCGTAATCCGCATGCGTTTCGTCTATGCAGAGCAGTATGCCGTTGACCATAGACACCTGTTCGGTGAACGGCCAGAGATAGGGCGCGCCGCCTTCGGGCGTGAGCGAGGAAAGCTTGGTTTCGGAATCCCAGTAATTCTCGCGGATGAGTTTCGCGTATTCCACGGCGCGGGCGAGATTTTCCTCGCCGTAAAGCGCAGACGGGTCGTTCGTCCATTTCGCCTTGAGCGTTACGTCGGCCGTCGGCGTATAGCTTTCCCCCGCCAGCCCGGCCAGAGTTTCTCCGTTATACCAGCCGCCGAATTCATATTCCGCCTTCACGGGCGAAGGCAGCGTCAGAGACCGTCCCTTTTCGACCGTCGCAGACGTTTCCTCCTCCATCGTTCCGCCGTCGAGATCGAAAGTTACGGTGTAAGTATTTTCCGTTTTTCCCCGCCCGTCGCAGGCGGCAAGCACCGAGGCCGCCATGACGAGCGCGAGCAATACAGTCAGGATTTTACGATGCGTCATTTATTTTCTCCCTTTACAAATTGATAAAAATACGCCAGCGTGCCGAAGTTTTCGGCGTTGGCCGCGGAATCGAGCACGTTCACCTTGCTGACAACGGGATTGCCGTTTTCGTCCTTGCTCCAACCGTTCACCCAGTTGCTCGGCATGAGCCCGTCCTCGAGCATGGCGTAGGCGTTGTTGAGGTTCGCCTCATACGCCTCTATGTATTCGAGCGCTTCCGGTTCGTATTTATAAAGTTCCACCCAAGCGTCTAAAAGCAGAACGTTGAACCACGGATTATCCGAAGTGATGGTCTTGAAATCGTAGCCCTCCCTGCTCTCGAACCAGTAATTGTACGCGCCGAGCGCGCTGGCCGAAGCCTGATCGAGATACTTCTGTTCGCCCGTGATTTCGTACAGCTTTACCCCCGCCGCGATCATACTGCCCGTGTTGTAGGTGAATTTCCAGGTCGTAACGTTTCCTTCGTTGGAAATATTGTCCCAGTACACGTTGTCGGACGGATCGCGCAAAGTGTCGTACGTCCATTGATAGACCTGCACGGCGCGATCCAGCCATACGGGCTTTTCCAGCGTTTCGGAAAGACGGGCGAACAGGAGCGCCGCGGGCGCGTTGGAACAGGCGTTGCGCGAATTTTTCTTCTGCTCGCACCAATAGATCCCGCCGAGCTCGTCTCCCGCCCAGCCGCTCCAGATGTATTCCGCAACGGCCTCCGATGTTTTCAGATATTCCTCGTTCCCGAATATCTCGTAGGCGTTAAGAAATTCGCGGCTGATCCATACGTTGTCGTCGTAATACGTATCGCCCGCAGCCATGCCGGCCGCAGTCGCCCGCGTGGCGCAGTACGTATGGTAATCCGTCCTGTACGCGCGGTAATATTCAAAACCCTGCAGCGTCTTTTCGTAAAAACCGGAAATATAGGTCTTGAACCCCTCCCCGAGCGTGGCGATGCGCCAGCTGGACGCCACCGTTTCGGTATACGGCCAGGCGAACGCCGTGCTCATATCGCCGGAAGCGTCCGTGGTGAAGTTTGGATAGTAGTGATACATGAAGAGCGCGTCCTCCGTCCAGTATTTATCCTGCACGGACTGATTGAGCTGCACGCTGCGCTCCGCGTATTCGGCGGCCTTTTCGTTGAGACCGGCGTACATGTCCTTTTTCGCGCACCCGCCGCAGCCCGCGCCGATGGCCGCGGCCAAAAGCAGCGAAATCCATTTCGTTTTCATTTACAATTCTCCTCTCCCGCTCATTTCCGTCACAGCGAGGGCGAAGAGCGTATTCGCCCAGCAGAACCACGGACGGGTGTAACGCGAAGGATCGTCGCAATGGAACCCCTCGTGCATGACCTCGCAGCCCGCGTCCGTGTTCAGCAGCGTTTCCATGCAGCGTCTGCGCTCCTCCGCGTCCGCGGAAGTCAAAAGCTGCATGATCACGCCGATATGCCAGATGTACTTTTCGGGCGTGTGCGGACTGCCCACGCCCTCCGCCGCTTTTCCCTTGAAAAAATAAGGGTTCTTTTCGCTCAAAACGAATCTGCGCGTGTTTTTGTAGACGGGATCGTCCGCTGTGCAATACCCCAGATAAGGCAGCGACAATAGGCTGGGAACGTTGGCGTCGTCCATCAGGTTTACGCCGCCGAGGCCGTCCACCTCGTAGGCGTATATCTTGCCGAATTCCGAATCGACGACGGCGAATTTCTGTATGCCCTCGCTTATCTCGGAAACGAGCGTTTCCATTTCCGCGCGCATATCTTTGACGTCCGCCTTTTCCGCGTTTTTGCAAAGATAGTCGAACACCACGGTAACGAACATGTTCGAGGGTACGAGATAGCCGTATTCGCACACGTCGTCGCTCGGTCGGTAACCGTTCCACGTCATGCCCGTATATTCCACGGGATTTCCACGCCCGCCGTTCTGCAAGGTGGGGAACTGCGGATATTTCGGCCGCGAATGGAAGTAAGCGCTCTTTTCAAAATGACGCTGTTCGGTTTTGAACGTGTCAATTATCTTTCTGAGCGCCGCGCGGAACTCTTCGTCGTAAACGGTGAAATCGCCCGTCGTTCCGGCGTACTTCTGCGCCAGCCAAAGGGGGTAGCAGAGCGAATCTATTTCATATTTTCTCTCCCATACCCACGGACTGTCCCAGTCGGTAACGTCGTCCTTATGTCCTCTGCCGTTTGCCTCCCTGTTGAACGCGTTGGAATACGGATCGAGGCCGATATAGAAAAACTGTCTTTTCAAAAGCCCGCGGACGAGCCGCGCGACGTCGGGATCATCGTTCGCAAACGGAAGATATCCCATGACCTGTACCGCGGAGTCCCTGAGCCACATGGCGGGGATATCCCCCGTCAGCATGAACGCGCTGCCGTCCGCGAGCATTTCCGCCGCCGTGTCGAGCGTGGAATAGAAACAGTTGAGAAACGTTCTGCGCAGCCGTTCGTTCGGAAGTTTCAGGGCAAATTCCGCGATCTTTGCGCGCATGATCTTGCAGGCGGGTTTATAGTCGTTGTTTTCATGCGCGGGAGCGCTCGCGCGCTCCCGCCCTGCTTGGTAAATGCCTGACACCTTTTAATCCTCTCTTTTGTTCCTTCTGACGATCATAAGCACGCCTGCGGCGATCAGCGCAGCCGCGGCGATCACGCTTATTTCCGCCGCGCCGAACGCTCCGCTGCAGCCGTTACAGCCGCGGGAGGCCTCCGTTCCGCCCTCGTCGGCGCCGACGTTGAGTTCCGCGGTGAGCGTGAGTTTGTCGAACGCGCTGGCGGCCACTACCGTAACGGTGATCTTGCCCGCTTCGGTCGGGGTATAAGTGAACACGCCGTCTTCGCTGAGTTCGCCTTTATCGCCCGAAAGGGTATAGGTAACGGCGTAGCCGTCTTCGTTTTCCACGAACGACGAAAAATCGATCGTGATGCTTTCGTTCACCTTGTAGACGTCCTCCACGGTTACGGGCACGGAGGAAATGCTCCCGCCGAACTGCGAAATGTATTTCACCCATTCGCCGCCGCTCTTGTTGGCGTCGAAATCATAGGTGCCCGTAACCTTGTTGGTCGTGCCGTTCTGCGTGATAAAGTATACGGGACGCGTTTCGACCACGGTGTCGCGAATATCGAACTGCTGCACGATGACGCCCGTGCCCGTATTGATCATCATATCGGTGAGCGCCCAGCCGTTGCCCGAAGCGCCGTCCGAAGCGTATCTGTTGGCGATGTCGCCCGTGGTGATGTATACTTTGCCGTCGGCGGGATTGTACGTCATCAGCGTATTGTCGCCCCAGAAGGAGGCGTTTCCGTTGCCGCCTTTAAGCGTAAGCTTCACGATGCCTGAATTGCCCGTCTTCCACCAGGTTATGCCCTCGCTGGCGGGTTCACCCGCGCTGAAACCGAGCGCGAAAGCCTCTTCATAAGCCGTTTTGAACGCTGCGGCGAGCGTTTCGTTGTCGGGAATGTTCAAAAAGTCGTAGGCCTCCTTCACGCTGTCGTTCACCAGCCCCGCCGTGATGGATTCCGCATAGCTGACCGTTTCGAAGAAGTTCGCCTCCTCGTCGTACTTCGCGCCGACCGTAACGACGCCCGATTCGTTGATGACGGTAACGGGCTTGCCGTCCTCTATCTTCATTTGTTCGCTGACCGTGAGCTTGATATAGCCGTTGTCGAACGGGTAGGCGAAGATTTCCTGTCCCGATTTTTCCGCGACCTTTATCGCCGCGCCGACGGGTTTGCCGAGCGAGGTGTTGGACGAATATTTGGAAACCACCTCGGGGCGCAGATAGACGAAATCGTCTAAGTTTTCCACATACGCAAGCATGTGCACGGCGCCCTTGTTATCGGTGTATTTCTGCGAATAGAAGCCGTTTTCATAGGCGACGAGATCGACGCCGAGCAGTTCTTCGCCCTCTCTGTATTCCATCTTTTCTTCATACGCGGCCTTGAAAGCTGCCGTAAACGAGGCGTTCGTATATCCTTCGGGTACGGAGGTTACCGTCTTGCCGAGCGCGCCGATCTTGCTGGTAACGTCTATATCGCTTGCGCTGCCCTTTTCGTCCACGTTTTTGCCGAGCACGGCGACGGCGTTTTCGTTTTTCGCCTCCGCGCCCACGGCCTTCATATACCCCTTTTCGAAGTTCTGATAGCGGTTGCCGTCCTCGGCGAGGAAGGCGTCGCCCACGGGATCTCCGAGCGAGCCGGTGTTTTCGGCCTGCGTTTCAAACGCGCGGTGGAATTCGTCGGCGATGAGATAGACCTTGCCCTGCTCGAAATTATACGCGAGGAAAGCCCAGTTGCGCCTGTCGTCTCCGTCGCCCCACGGGCTGGAAACGGAATCGCCGAAGCGGAAATTCTGCGAACAGAGCGTGCCGTATCTCGCCTCGCCGCTGCTGTTCTTGCCTTCGTCCATCACGGGCGAGAACGGATAGCCGACGTTGCGGCCTTCGGCCTTATATTGATTGTAAGCGTCGGTAAAGGTCTTTGCAAACTGTTCCGCGGAAACGCCCGCCTTGTCGAGCGTCGTTTTGCCCGCCGCGCCTATGTATCCCGTGGATGCGGGATCGGCCTCCGTTTCGGTTATTCCGCCGTCTTCGCCGGGCACGACGTTTTTGCCGCTGACGACGCTCGTTTTGCCGTTATCGGACTTGATGTAACCGTTTGTAAAATTCTGATAAGCGGTGTATGTTCCGTCTTCGCCGGGGAGACGGAACATGTCGGCACACGGTATGCCGAGTTTCTGGTTGCCGTTGTTGCCGAACGCATTGGCAAATTCGGCGGTGATGAAATACGCTTCGTCTTTCGCGCCGTTGTACGCCAGCCAGGCGACGTATTTATCGCCCCAGCCGTCGTAGCCCGCATTCATGAATTTAAGGTCGAGCACGGGCGCCCCTTCCCACACTTTATATCCCGAACGCTTGTTGTCGTCGGTGATGATCCCTTCGTTTTTCACAGAGTAAGTTACGAGTTCGCCTTTTTTATAAGCGTCCTCCAAACTGCCTTTCGCGTCGATCACAGCCTGTATCTTCGCGTTTTCCTCCGCCACTCTCTTATTGAGCGCGGCGACGATTTCCTGTTCGCTTTTGCCCGCCGGATAGACGGCGCTGCCTTCAAAATCGGCGGCAAACGCTTCCGCGGCGAAAGCGGTCGTCAGCGCTCCGCAGAAAGCGGAAACCGCCAGTACGAGCGCAAACAGAGCGCCCAGCAACTTTTTCTTCATGATATTTTCCTCCATTTAATCTTTTACGCCGCCCAGGGCCACGCCCTGAACGAAATATTTCTGCATAAATACGTACAATACGAGCACGGGCACCGCCATCATCAGCGATATCGCCATGAGCGGGCCGTAGCTGACCTCCGTCGGCGTTTTGAAAAACTTGAACGCCATGGTCAGAAGCTGGTTTTCGGGACTTTGCAGCACGATGTTCGGCCACATAAAGTTGTTCCAGCCGCTCTGAAAAGTGAAGATGCCGAGCGTCATCAGTCCGGGAACGACGAGCGGGAGATATATTCTGTAAAATATCCTCAGTTCGCCCGCGCCGTCGATGCGCGCGCTCTCCGCCATATCGTCCGGCAGCGACATGAAGAACTGCCGCATAAAAAAGATACCGTAAACGCCGATCGCGCCCGGAAGAATGACCGCCGCGAGATTATCGTAAAACCCTATGCCTCCCTGTCCGAGAATGTTGTTGCCGCCCGCCAGCGGAAAGCGCAGCAGCACGAAGAACGTAGGGATCAAGGTGATCACGCCGGGGATCATCATGGACATCAGCATGATGTTGAACACGATCTTGTGCCCGCTGAATTTTATCTTGGAAAAGGCGTATGCCGCCAGAGAGCCGAAAAACAGGTTCGTGCACATGCCGACAACGGTTACGATCACGCTGTTCAGAAACATATTGAAAAAAGGTATGGTTTCGAACACGTATTTATAATGTTCCAGCGTAAGCCGCGAGGGGATCCACTGCATGGGCAGTTTCATGATCTCTTCTTCCGGGCGGAGCGAGGTGATGAGCGACCATAAAAACGGCAGTATCATACACGCCGCGATAACGGTCATCAGCACGTAAAGGATAACGCGCGTGATCGCCATGTAAACTTTGCGCTTTCTTTCCGCCTTTCTGTCGGCAAGGCGCGCGTCGGGCGTGCCTGCGAAATTGTTTTTTTCCATATACGCCCTCCTTATTTCGTAGCGTCCCTGTCGAGACGTCTGACCAGCACCGTAACGATCATGATGATGACGAACAGCACGAAGGACTGCGCCGCCGCATATCCCGCCTGCGGCCCCGCGTTGGTGCCGAACGAGTTCTGCCAAATGAGATAAACAGGCGTAAGCGTGGAGTTTACCGGTCCGCCGCTCGTGAGCACGTACACTTGATCGTACAGCTGGAAAGCGCCGATCAGCGTCATCGTAAGTATGAAATACATCGTCGGCGCGATGAGGGGCAGCGTCATTCTGAAAAAGATGGTGAACGGCCCCGCGCCGTCTATCCTCGCCGCCTCGTAGACCTGCTGCGGCATGTTCTGCAACGCCGCGAGAAAGATGACCATATTCGCGCCTACGCCCTGCCAGACGGTAACGAGCGTTACAGAAAAGAGCGCGGTCTTGGAATGGGAAAGCCACGTCCAGCCGGGAAGCCCCAGGCCTTCGAGCACGTTGTTCAGCAGGCCGTAAGCGGGATTCATCAGCCAGAGCCAGACGATACTCGCCGCCACGGCGCTCGTTACGCTCGGCAGATAATACAGCACTCTGTATACCTTTGCGCCCGCGATTTTATTGTTCACGAGCGAGGCGAGCAGAAGCGATATCGCAACGTTCAGCGGCACGGCCATCACCGTGTAAAGCAGTATGTTTGTTATGCTCTTCCAGAAAAGCCGGTCTTTGAACACCCGCAGAAAGTTGTCGAACCCGACGTACTTCATTTCCAGAAAGAACATATCGGTGGTGAAAAAGCTCAGATAAAGCGACAGACACAGCGGCAGCAGGGTGAATACGCAGAAAAACAGCACGGCGGGCGTTACGAACGTATAGCCTATGATGTTTCTGCGCGCTTTAAGCGATAACTTTTTGCTTAAAGCCTCCATTTTTTATCCCCTCCCCTGCGCCGTTCTCAGAAGGGCGTTGCCCTGTTCGCGTATGGCCTTGTACGTTTCGAAAACGGTAAGCGAGCCTTCGCGCAGCGCCTGGATCTGTGTGCGGACGATGCTCGATTCGAACATTTCGTAACCCGCCACGCTCGGGCGCATTTTGTAATTTTCGAGATACGGCAGAATGTCCTTCATCACGCCGTCCTGTTCGTAAAATTCGTTTTCCCACAGATCCTGACGGCAGGTGATGGCCTTGTTTTCGGTGAAATAAAGCTCGTTGATCTCGTCGTTCATCATCCACAATTTGATGACTTCCCATGCTTTTTCCACGTGGTTTTTCCACTCCTGCGTGCGCATTGCAGCGTTTGTCGGCTGCGGAATGACCAGGCCGTAACCGCCCAGCATGCCGCCCACCTGGCCGTTTTTCATGCCGAGATCGTCCGTCGCCTCGGGATCGAGCACCTGCGGTTTGTCTTCGCCGTTTACATAGGTGCGGTCTCTCGCCGGATAGGGCAGCATTTTATAGTTTTTCAGATTGTAGGAAGAAAGTTCCTGCGGGAAATAAATGGAGCCGTACGTGATGCCGAGCAGTCCGTTTCCGAAAGCGTCCGTGCCGCCGTGGCCCGTGTTGCACAGGTTCTTGTCGTACAGTTCGTTGAAAAACGCCAGCGAATCGTACACGCGGAGCGATTCCGCGTCCGTCAGGAAACCGACGTCCTCCGCCATGACGGTATCGCCGTAGGCGGGGCTGTCCTTATCGGTGTCGATCAGTTCGCCGCCGCCCGTATATACGAAGGAAAAGAACTGTCCGTCCGCGCTCGTGGTGTTGATGCCCGAACGGGTAACGTTGTCGCCGTTTCTCACGGTCAGTTTTTCCGCGGCATCCATTACCTTCGTCCAGGTGCCGAGGTCGTTTACGTCTATTTTATCCTCCGCGGCGGCCGTGGCGTTATATTCTTCCACCATATCCATGTTGATATAAAGTCCCCACGGATCGGCGTCGAGCGGCAATCCGTACTGCTTGCCGTCCACGGTCAGTTCGTCGTACGCCTCCGCGAAAAATTTGGAAACGTCGACCCCGTCCTCCGCGATGAGATCGTCTAACGGCATAAGCAGCTTTGTGTTAGACGGCGTGGCGAATCTGTCCCAAACGACGATGTCGGGCATCTTATGCGGCCCGGACAGACACGCCGTGCCGAGCGAAGTAGGCAGCTGCGTCATCGGGCTGAACTGGAGATACACGCCGAGCGCTTTCAGTTCCTCCGTTTCGTTAAATTTATCGAGCCAGCCCTGGAACTGCTGTTTGACTTGCTGGCCCGCATACTGATCGGGCGCCCAGATGGTCAAAATCAATCTGCCGTCCTCCCGATACTGGCTGTAATTGTTAGCCGAACTCCTGTCGCAGGCCGTTACGCTCAGCGACAGCGCGATCATCAAAATAATGCTGATCAGTCTTTTCATACCGTCCTCCTGTACTTACCAAAATTTTCCTTTTCGGATAGCATAAATAAAATAACACGTTTGAAATATGATTTCAATACTTTTTTATCATTTTATATCATAGTTATAATAAATATAACATTTACATAACATATTTATGATAGTATGGAAAAACCGTTGACAAACATTGATGATATATGCTAAAATTACTACAAATTCAATAGAAAATCTCTCAATTTTCAAAGCATTTCCGCTCCAAACCGAAATTATTTTCAAACTTTTCAATATAATTCAAATGCATATCATTTCGGAGGTTTTATGGACAATCAGAACAGCAAACATTCCCTTTACATCGAGATCTACAACAAACTCAAACAAGATATCATCATAGGCAAGTACCCTCCGGGGAGCATGCTGCCCACCGAAATGGAGCTTGCCGATATGTTTTACGTTTCGCGCATCACGGTGCAGAAAGCCATGCAGCTCCTGCGCAAGGACGGCTTTATTTCCCGCACGGCGGGGCGCGGCACCTTTGTGGAAAGCATTCCCACGCATCCAAAACAGAATACGATAGGCCTTATCCTCTGCAACGTGGCGTATTCTTTCGGTCTGCGTATTCTGACCTCGGTGGAACGCACCGCGGCGAAGCACGGCTACCACGTGATATTCAAAAATTCGGTGGACGATCCGCAGGAAGAAACCAAAGCGATCAACGACCTCGTTTCGCTGGGAGTGGACGGCATCATCATTCAGCCCATCCACAACGAATATTATAACGAAGCGCTGATACAGCATCACTTCAACAAATTTCCGATCGTGCTCGTGGACAGGTATTTTTCGGGTTTTGCGATTCCCGGAATTTCCACGAACAATTTCGACGCCGCTTTCAAAGCCGCGCAGTATCTGTTCGGCAAAGGACACCGCCATGTGGCCATGTTTTCCAGCCCTCAGCACAACACCTCCTCCGTGCAGGAACGGATAGACGGCTTCACCTCCGCCCACCTCATGGAAAACATACCGATCAACGAAAACAATTTTTTAAGCACCATCTTAAGCCCGCATAACGCCAACGAGCCCGACATTTACCGCGCGGACATCGAAAACATCAAAAAATATTTGAACGGCAATCCCGGCATCACGGCAGTCGTATCCTCGGAATTTACCGTAACCAAACTCGTTTTCGACGCCGTGCGCGAGCTAGGCAAGTCCATTCCGCAGGATTATTCGCTCATCATGTTCGACGAATACGAAACCGTTACCGCCCCGCTCGTAACGCACATCTGCCAGGACCAGGAGGAAATCGGCAGGCTCGCCATGGAAACGCTGCTTGCCAAAATAACCAACAAGGTGGTGAGCAACAAAATATACGTTCCGTTCAGCATCGTGGAGGGAGATACCGTGAAACAGCTCGGTAAATAAAAAAAGGCCGCGCAATTGCGCGGCCTTGAACCGATAATAAAAACGCCGCCCGAAAGCGGCGTTTTTTACGTTATATGGCGGTATAACCTCCGTCCACGGCGATATTCTGGCCGTTGACATAGGAAGAATATTTCGACGCGAGGAAGAGCGCGCAGGTGTCGAGCTCGCCCTCCTTGCCGTATCTTCCGAGCGGAATAGCGTTTTTCGCATAGGCGGCAAACCAGTCGGTTTCCAAAGTATCCTTCGTCAGCGGCGTCCAGAAATATCCCGGGCAGATGCTGTTGACGGTAATTCCCTCCTTGCCCCATTCCGCCGCGAGAGCCCTCGTAAGGTTGACCACGCCGCCTTTCGCCGCGTGATAGGGCGAACAGGTCGCGGCCATATTGCCGACAAGCCCGTACATAGACGCAATGTTGATGATCCTGCCGTATTTCGCTTTGATCATTTCCTTCGCGATCTCTCTCGCGCAGATAAACGTGCCGAAAAGGTCTATTTTAAGTTCGTTGTTGAACTGCTCGTCGGTAATATCCACGGCGGGCGCGACCGCACCCGTGCCCGCGTTGTTGACGAGAATGTCTATTCTGCCGAATTCCTTCATCGCAGCTGCGACCATGGCCTTTACTTTTTCGGTGTCGGTGATGTCGCAGGCATGCGCCAGCACTTTTACGCCGTATTCCTTTTCGATCTCTTTTTTGTTTTCATCGAGAAGATTTTGTCTGCGCGCGACCAGCACGAGATTTGCCCCCTGGCTGGCAAAAGCCTTCGCCATCTGTACGCCCAGGCCCGTGGAGGCGCCCGTTACGACGGCTACTTGTCCTTTTAAATCGAAATAATTCATAATAAAAACTCCTTATCCGCGGTTTTACCGCATTTTCATTATACCCCACGCCGCAAAGAAAAATCAAGCGTTTGCCAAAGTTTTCCGTTATATGTCCGAAAGGGCGTTTTTTGGGACGGACAGAAGTTCATAATACGAATTCCGCTCTTCCCGCAACGCGAAAATGTCTTTTTCAACATGTTTGTTAAACCGACGTCTAATATTTAACCGCATTTTCCGACGTTTAACGACAATTTTCCGCAGTCTTTCGACTTTATTTTTTAAAAAATTCGTCGTATATGCGACGAATTTTTAAAATCGTTTTACAATACAAACGAGAAGGCGAGCTGAAAAAAAGGAATTTTTTCTTTTTCGGAAATTTATATTGACATCGCCGCGGCGTTCGGGTATAATATATGCAGACGGTAAAACGCGCCGTTTTTCGTCGATTAAACGACTGATTTTACGAGATTGTCTATTATGTGAGGTTTTATATGGATCTGCGGGTAGAAAAGACGATAAAGAGCATTTTCAACACTTTTTTGGAAATGCGGGCGAAAAAACCTTTGGAAAAAATAAGCGTAACCGAGCTTTCCAACAAGGCGATGATCAACAAGGCTACGTTTTATCTGCATTTCAAGGATATATACGACCTTTCCGACTGTCTGGAAAGCGAGCTTGTAAATTCCATCATCGACAAGATCGCGCCCGAAGAATTCGTAAGCGATCCCGTAACGGCGATAGACACGCTGACCGAGGCCTACGCCGCGAAAAAGAACATGATACAAATTCTCTTTGCGGATACGCGCAGCCAGCGGCTGGCGCAGAAAGTGGAAGAGGGCGTGAAGGAATTGCTTTTCGAGCGCAATCCGGAGTGGAAAGAAGACTGCGGCAAAAACACGCTCATCAGTTACGTTGTGTTCGGCAGTTATTACGCTTTCGTGAACAACGACAAATTCTCCCCCGCCGAAACGATCCGCTCGATCAGCGCGATATCCGCGCATCTCAAACATCTTATCTGATAAAAAAGCGTCGGTAACCGACGCTTTTTGTTTTATAGATTATCTATCACGCAGCAGATGGTATCCACCGTTTTGTCCACGCCGAGGTGCGAACTCTTTACGCAGAGGTCGTACGTAGTGGCGGCGCCCCATTTGTGATCGGAAAAATAGTTGTAAAAGCGGGCGCGGTTTTTATCCGTCTTGACCATGCGCGCGTAAGCTTCTTTTTCCGAAACGATATTGTTGCGCTTCATAATTCGTTCCAGCTTGCTCTTTTCGTCGGCGTGAACGAAAACGCTGAAAAGATTTTCGTTATCGCGCAGAATATAGTCCGCACAACGGCCGACGATGACGCAGGAACCCTGCTCCGCTACCTTTTTTATGACCGAAGAGATCGCGAAAAACACCTGCATGCCGAGCGGCTGTTCGTTGTTCACGTGCCCGCCCAACCCGTAGGAATAAAGGTTGGGCGTCATCGTATACATAAACGCCGCGGAAATCTTCTTTTCGTCGTAATGCGCGATTATCTCGTCGCAAAGTCCGCTCTCCCGCGCGGCTATCGCGAGAAGCTGTTTGTCGTAATACGGTATGTCATAGCGCTCGGCTATTTTTTCGCCGATTTCGCGCCCGCCGCTGCCGTACTGCCTGCCTATGCTGATAACGACTTTTTTGTCCATCTTTTCGCCCTCACTTTCTTTTCTTAATATTTTACATCAAATCCGCCGCATTGTCAATACCCCCTTGCGCGGAACCCCTTACGGATATTTTTGCCAAACGTTCAATTTTTCATGCGCTCCGTCATATATTATATTCCGTGGCGCCCGCATTGTGCGCAGGCGCGCCGCGAATACCGTTTCCGGAGGAAAAAACATGGCGGTAACGATTTCCCTGTGCATGATCGTAAAAAACGAGGAAAAAATGCTTGCCCGCTGCCTTAACAGCGTAAAAGGCATTGCCGACGAAATAATCGTCGTCGATACGGGTTCTGCCGACGGTACAAAAAGAGCGGCCGCGGCTTTTACCGGCAAAATATTCGACTTCGCGTGGTGCGACGATTTTTCCGCCGCGCGGAACTTTTCTTTTGAAAAAGCGGGCGGCGATTATCTCATGTGGCTGGACGCCGACGACGTGATCGAGGGAGAAAACAGAACGCGCTTTATAAAGCTGAAGGAACGTCTCGAAACGGAACGGCCCGACGTGGTCATGTGCCGCTACAACGTCGGATTCGACGAAAACGGAGCGCCCGATTTTACTTATTTCCGGGAACGGCTTTTCAAACGCGAGGACAATTTCAGATGGCAGGGTTTCGTGCATGAATGCATCGTGCCGGCGGGAAAGATCGTTTACAGCGAAAGCGCCGTGTCCCACCGCAAGCAGAAAGAGAGCGGCAGGCGCAACCTGGAACTGTATCAAAAGGTCATCTTCAAACGCCAGCTTACATCGCCGCGCGAAAAATATTACTACGGCAGGGAACTTTTTTATAACAAGCTGTATATCGAGAGCATAAGCGTGCTTGAGGACGCTTTGAAAGACACGTCGCTCTGGAAAACGGACGCTATCGGCGCCTGTCAGATCATAAGCGACTGCAACCTCGCGCTCAAAAAGTACGACGCCGCCCTTACCGCGGCGCTGAACAGCTTTTCTTACGGACTGCCGCGCGCGGAAATCCTGTGCCGCATCGGGGATTTATTTAAATTGAAAAACGATTTCGGCACGGCGGCTTACTGGTACGCCCGCGCGCTCGACGCGCCCGACGTCAGCAGGGAAGGCGGTTTTTCAAATGAATCTTACCGAACGTTTGTGCCGCTTTTGGAGCTTTCGGTTTGCTGTTATAATCTGAAAGACCTCACGCGGGCGAAAGAATATCACGAACGGGCGAAAGCGCTCAGGCCGACCCACCCCGCCGTGCTTTACAACGATAAATTTTTCAGTCGGAATCCTTGCCCGAACGCAAAAAATATGCTATGATGTTCTCATGAACACATTACCGCAAGAGCCGGAAATACTGCTCGGCTTTATCAACATGAAACTGCGCGACGGTTATTCTTCCCTGGAAGAACTCTGCGACGATTTAGACCTTTCCCGCGGGGATATCGACAACGCCCTCAACGCGGCGGGATATTATTACGACGAAAAAAACAATCGGTATAAATAAAAAAAGCGGCCCTAAGGCCGCTTTTGCTTACAGCGTAACAAGATACGTATCGAACGCCTTGACGTAGTTTTCTCCGCAGAGGACGTCGGGCAACGCCGCCGCACGCGCAGCCTCGATAAAAGCCGTCATATCGTTCGCTATATAAAAATTCAAATCCGTGCCGCCGCTCGACGCGCCGCTGCCAAGGTATGCGAATCCGTTCGTTATGCCCGCGCCGTTATTGTTTCGTATCGTATACGTACCGTTTTTCATGATCATACCGAAATTTCGTATCACGCAATTCTCGGCGGTTTCGAAAAACATATATTTCGCGTCGAGGCTTTCCGCAAACACGTTTTCGGCCGTGCCGCTGAAACTATACGCAAACGCCGCGTAGCCGTTCGCGGTAACGTTTTTCAAAATCAAATTGCGAATTATTCCCGCGCTGTCTACGTTTTTAAACAGCCCGTAAGCGCTTTCGCAGGTAATATCATATATGCAATGTCCTCCGCCGTCGAAAAGGCCGCCGAACGTTTCTATACAAAGAGCGCCGTCGGCGTACAAATCGCAGCCGAGCAGGTAACGGCCCGTCGGGTTTTCGTTCAATGCGGACAGATCGGCAAAGCTGTAAATTATCTTATCGTAGACGGCAACGGGCGCGGTATAGGTGCGTCGATCCGTTTCGATAATCCATCGGTCTTCGCCCGCAGTTACACCTTCCGCCGCCAGATCGGCCGCGCGCAAAAGCACCTTGCCGTCCTGCTCCGTCACGGAAATCCCGTTGACGGCAGACACATTTCCGAACAGCGCGGAGGTATCCAGCACGTTGTCGGCGGAAAGGTCTATCTCGTATCCCGATGCCTCCGCAGAAGTTTTTCCGCAGTAATAATACAGATCGAGCGAAGTTCTGTCGTTAGCGTAAGCGACGCCTTTGAGCGCGCTTTGCTTTTCGTTGAGCGTATAGCCCGCATATTCGCCCGCTTCCGCCGAAACCTCTTCGCCGACAGAGGTTTCAACCCGTTCCGTTTCCTTGCGGAAACCGTTTTCTTCTTCGAAATAGCGGTTCACCGTATATTCGCAGGGCGCGCCGCGCGCTTCGTCCACATAAGCGGACAGCACGGCGCGCTGTTCTTCGGTGCAGTCCTTTTCTATCGCGCGCTGGGCCACGTATACGACCGAACGGGCGTTGTCGTTTGGCACCGCGAATTTATAGTGCGTTACGCCGCCGCGCCTGGCGGCGATATAACCCGCGCCGTAAAATTCCCGCAGATAGTTTTCCTTTAAGACGTTCACGATCGCGCCGTTGAAGGACACGGTGTTTTCGTCCCTTTTCACGAGCGTATCGGAATAAAGCCGCATGATCCGAACCCCGCTCCCGTCGTCTTTATCCGTATACACGGGATTTTCCCCGAAAACGTTCTCTTCGTTTATCGGCCCGTATTTTTCTATGTAATCGTACGGACATATGATCATGCCGTATTCTATCTCTTCAAAAGACGGATCGCTTTCCAGCGCTTCGTAATCGCTTTTGCTCATAGAGGCCGAAAACCGCAGTCCGTTTGTCCCCTCGGCCATTCTCACCGAGGCGCCCCGCTCCATATAAAAAACGATTTCGTCCAGTTCCTTTCCCGTGCCGGACGCTTCCGTGCGGAACGGTACGCCAAAATAGAGCGACGTCAAGGCAATGAGCGCCGCCGCTACGATGCATGTTCTCTTCATTTCTTTCATCCTTAGTAAAAAATAATAAAAAGCGGCTTGAAGTTGATTTTTCAAGCCGCTTTAATTCGTGTTATGCCTCTTCGAAGTCCTCTTTGCCCACGCCGCAGAGAGGGCATACCCAATCCTCGGGCAGATTTTCAAACGGCGTGCCCGCCGCGATGCCGTTGTCGGGATCGCCGACCGCTTCGTCGTATTCGTAACCGCAAACGCTGCAAACGTATTTTTTCATGTTGTTTCCTCCGCTTTTTATTTCGCTTATAGCTTGTTATTATGATACAACAAAAACGGCTCGTTGTCAATTTTTATTTTAAAAATTTTCCTCTATACCGTCAGCGTTCCCCCGACCACGTCGTAAAACGGCAGAAAAGCGCCGTCTTCGAGCGTCATGCGCACTACGATATTGCCGATCCCGTCCGCGCTGTACCGCCCCGTGATGCGGTAATAAATTTCCAGCCCGTAACGCTTTTCGCCGTTCAGATAGAAAGGCGAAGCGGCGTTCACGGGCGAAACGTCTGCGGCAAGGGGTGCTTTCAGCTTCCCGTCGGGATAATAGAGTTCTGAAAGATATTCTTCGCCCTTCTGCGAAATATCGATATACGTCCGTGCGCCTGTAACGGTGTTTTTCACTTCCACCCTGTAAAAATCGGCGTACCGCGCCTCATAGGGCACGGGAAAGTTTTCCGCGTCGAAAAGCGTAACGGCGCCGCCGTTTTTCACGTCGTAAACGTAATAAAAACCGAATCCGCCGCTGCCGCCGCTGTCCGCGCCGTAAAAAATCTGGTCTTTCACGCTATCAAAACTGACGAGCTGGATATGCGGATTGTATCCTCCGTTCACCGCGGGGGAAATTTCCAGCGTTTTCTCTTTTCCCCGCACCGTAACGGCGATATCCTTCGTATAAACGCTGTCCGCCGTATCGACGCCGCTCAAAATCACTTTATCGGGGCCGTCCGCCGAAATAACGCGCCCGTAGGCGCATTGCAGGACGGTGCGGCCGCTCTCCGCCCGCGCCGTGCCGACGGCGAAAGGCGCGGAAAGTAAACAAATCGCGCTTAAAAGCAAACATAATTTTTTCATACCGACAGTATGTGCGGCTGAAAAATTTTTAATCCGTCAATCCCATTCTGGACAAACGGCCGATAATGCCGCTCATGCTGCGCTTATGGCGGGCGGCCATTTCTTCGAGCGTGAGCCCTTCGCCGAATTCGGCGTAAAGCTGCGTTTCTTCCTCCGCCGTCCAACGCTTTTTACCGTTGGTGTCGTCCTCCGACAAAAGGCCGAGTTTTGAAAGGCGGGAGATGACGCCGCTCGGACTGCGGCGGTGCGCCGCTGCGATCTCGCCCACGGGCATGCCTCCCTTATATTCTTTTGCGAGGCGTTTTTCCTCTTCCTCCGTCCACTTGGTGTTTCCCTTTTCCACGGCGGCCTCCTCCGCCTGCCGCCGCAGCGACTGAGCGTACTTTTTAAGCAGTTCCGCAGCCTCAAGCAAAGCGGACGCCTCTTTTTCGCTCAGAACGTCCTTTTCCGCAAGCCGCGAAAGCGTTTCAGTCAGGGAAAGCGTCTTCTGCAAATCGTCCATGCATTTCTCCGAAGTTTCATATTTTCCGTATCCCGCCCCGTTTGCCAATAGAGAAGTACCGCGGCGCGATTTCGCGGAAAACGCGCCTTGCGGCGGACGTTTTCCGCTTATAGTATACCATTTTGTTTTATTCCGCGCAATACCAATATGAAAAAAAACGGCGGAAACGCCGCTTTTTTTATTCGCAGAAGCCGATCCTGTGCACGGAAGAAAAAGTTTCGCCCGCGGCGAGCTTTCTGATTCCCTTTTTGCGCGTAAATTCGCCGTCCGTATCCGCATAATCGGGCAATCCGTTCCACGGTTCGATACAAAGATACGGCGCGCCCGCCTTTGTCCAGAGCAGGAGTTCGTCGAAACCGTGAAAGTCCACCGTAACGACGGGACGCCCCTCTCTTTTCAGCGTTACGAACCGCGAACGCAGGCCGTCGAAGATCAGCGCGTCGTTTAAAAACAGCTCGTAATTTAAAGGCAGTTCCTTTACGCCCGCGCGGAACAGCTCCCGACCTTCGCCGAGATAGCCGGGCGACGCCTGTTTTTTCACGTATAAATCCTCTTGTCTTTCGAATTCGACCGACCAGCGGTCGAAATCTCGGACATTGTAGGCCTCGTGCGCGCCGAAACTGAAATACAAGTCCTTATCGTCCGCGTTCTTCACGGCATATTCCACAACAAGCTCCCGCCCGACGAGTTCGTATTTTACGGAAAAGACGAAACAAAAGGGATACTGCGCCAGCGTTTCTTCGTTTTCCGTCAGCGTAAAAAGCGCCGCCGTTTCCGAAAGGCGTTCGGCGCGGAACACGCTTGCGGAGGCGAAGCCGTGCGAGTTCATCTCGTAAGTATTTCCCCCGTAACGGTATTTTTTGTTCACCAGACGACCGCAGACGGGAAAGAGTACGGGGCATTGTTTTGCCCATATCTTTTCGTCGCCCTGCCAGATATATTCGTAACCGCCGCGGTTCTTAACGCTCGAAAGCTCCGCGCCGCGCTCTTTGATCTCCGCGCGGAGAAACTCGTTTTCAATGACTATGCTCATAAACTTCTCCGTTTTTCTTTCATTATAGACGATTCGCCCCGCGGTGTCAATTTTTTCGCGGAAAAGGGAAAAAGAAAGCGGCGGAAAAATTTTCCGCCGCTTTCTTTAATCCTCTCTTTTGAAGAGATATTCCCTGCGTTTCGCGCAGGATACCCACAGATACGCGCCGTACGCCAGCATGGCGTAACCGACGGCGCCGCATATCCCGACCGCGATCAGCACGCCGGTTTCACGCCGCAGCGCAGCGGCTCTGCCCAATTCTAACGCGAGATTCCATGTGCCGAACAGCGCGAAATACGCGCCGAGCGCCAACAGGAAAAGCATAAAGACGAAACGGAAATTAAGCTCCCGCCTGCGGGGCGCATCCTTTACGATCTTTACCTCCACGATCTTTTCGCCGGCCTCGTTCACGCCGTCTTTCAAAAGATAATCGCAGTTCACGTGCAGAATTTCGGAAAGACGGACGAGGTTATCCGTTTCGGGATAAGCGAGGTCGGATTCCCATCTGGAAACCGCCTGCCTGCTCACGTCCAAAAGATCCGCGAGCTGTTCCTGCGTGAGATTCTGCGCCTTACGCGCCTTAGCGATCTTATCGCCGATGTTCATTTTTTCACCTCCTTGCAAATTCGTTACCGTAAGTATAGCACCGAACGAAAAAAAGTCCAATCCCGTGCGTTTTCTATTTGTAACGTTCGGATTGCATATCCCGATTTTTCTTTATTTTCAAAAGCTTTGCGATAACGGTTGACAATTCCGCCGCTGCACGGTATACTGTATATGAAACAATTAAGTAATATATCTCCTAAGGAAATATGATTTCTGACAAGTTTCTAAAAATTACAGGAGGTATATGAACATGGAAGATAAGAAACTGACCTGCAAAGACTGCGGCAAAGAATTCGTCTTTACCGTCGGCGAACAGGAATTCTATCAGTCGAAGGGTTTCGAAAACGAACCCACGAGATGCGCGGACTGCCGCAGAGCGAAAAAAGAACAGCACAACCAGTTCCGCAGAAATCGCTATTAAAAAAAAGAGAGCACCGGTCAACGGCGCTCTTTTTATTTGTCCCTCGCCGAAAACTTCGCTTTCAGCCCGCCGAAAAAATCCGCTATGTCCTCCGTTTCCCGCATTTTCACCGCAAGGTAGCGCGCGTCCTGTCCGAAACGGGCAACGCGGCCCTTTTCCTGCATGGTCTTTCTGTCCGTCCCGCAGCAAAGATATTGCGTCATGCGCCCGCCGAGCAGTTTTTCCGCCAGTTCGTCCGCGTTTTTATGGTCCGGAAGTTCGGGGCAGAGCGTTTCGCTCTGCAGCAGCGGCCTGATAAAATAATCGGCCAGGGTTTCCCTCGTTTTATATTTGTTTACGTAAGCGCCGAGCACGTCCAGACTGCCGTACCCTTCCCCGATCGCCGTTTTATAGTTGTTGGAATTTCTGACTTCGAACTTATATATCTGCCCGCCGCACCGCAGCCGTACGTCGTATTCCTTGACGTCGTATCTGAAATCTTCGCGTTCGAGGTCGAACCGATCGACGGCAGCCTGCGGCAAAAGGCACATGAGCGCGATATGCGCAAAGGTTTCCGCAAGCACGCCCTCGAACTGCTTTATCAGTTTTTTCTCCCGGTCCCGGATATGTCCCGATTGATCCGCGTCCATCGTGTAAAGGGATTTTTCCGCCGCGAGGTCTTTCGTGATCCGTAAAAGTTCGCGGTCGGGCAGGCACTTTATTATTTTTCTTTCCCCGTACGGCGTGTCTATGCGGACGCCTTTGAACAATTTTTTCGTATCGCGGCCGCGAAGGTATTCTTCAAACGCCCTTTTATGTCGTTCCGGCACAGGCTCACCTCCCGAATTTCACGCGGTAATAACCGAAAGCGAAATCCGCTTTGCATTTTTCCTTCGCAAGCTTTATGCGCGGAAACGTAACTTTGCGGCAGATGTCGTTTTCGTTGTTGGTGCACAGTATAAACGTGCGCGAACCGCCGTCTTCTATATTTTGTTCCATCACCGCCTGCGCCGTGGTGCCGCTGCCCGCAAAGAAATCGAGCACGACGGCGTCCTTACCGCCGTATAAGCCGACGATACGCTTAATGAGGGCTACGGGCTTGGGATAGGAAAACACGGCCTGCCCGCCGAAAAGTTTTTTCAGCTCCTGCGTGGCGCTCTGGGAATGCCCCACTTCGCCGTATTTCCAGATCGTCGTGGGAGTGATGCCCTTTTTCACGTCCGAAAGAAAGCGCTTTATAGAGGGCACGCTGTTTCCGTTCGGACCGAACCAGATACGGTTTTCCCTTACGTACTGTTCATAACGCGCCTTGGAAAGCCGCCAGCTGTACCCGTCGGGAGGCAGCACCCGCCGCCCGGACGGCGTTGTGATCTCGTAGACGTTTTCTTTGACGGCCGGTCCGACCGAGAGATCGCCCGACTTCCACAAGCCGCGCGGATCGTTATCGGGATTTTTATACCTGACGTTCGCCTCTTTTGTGCGGGCAAGCCCGTTGCAGACCGCGCGCGCCTTGTCTTTCGCGTAGCACAGGATATAATCGTGCGATTCGCTGAAATGCTTTTTCAGATTGACGGGAGCATACGCCTTTTCCCAAATGATTGTGGCAATGAAATTATGCTCGCCGAAAATTCCGTCGCACAAAAGTTTAAGCTGCGCGTATTCGTTGTCGTCGATGGAAATGAACGCGACGCCGCTTTCTTTCAGCAGAGGAAGCGCCGCCCGCAGCCGCTTTTCCATAAAAGAGAGCCATTGCGAATGTCTGTATCCGCCGCCCGCGCCGACGCGCGAATCGTGATAAACGAAGTCCTTGTTCTGCGTGTTGTACGGCGGATCTATGTAGATGAGGTCGATTTTCCCTTCGTATTCCTTTTTCAGCAAAAACAGGGCGGCGAGGTTGTCCCCCTCTATAAGGACGTTTTCCTTCCCTGCGCCGCAAAAACTGAATTTATCCTTTCTTTCGAGCGAACAGGGGCGTTTTTGCAGGCGGTTTTCCGTTTCGTCCTCATACTCTTCAAAGGAAAGCCCGTAACGGTTTTCCAGGCCGTCCTCTACGCGGCCGAGCGCGGAGAGCAGTTCTCCCGCGCGCGCGTCGCCGCGGGCGCCCGCCTCTTCCAGAAAGGATTTTATTTTTCCGATATCTTTCTTCAACTCGGAATTTTTATCTTTCGATACGTTTTTCGCCATAAGCCGATTATACCAAACTCGAACGATAAAGTCAATTCCGTGTATAATCCTCCTTGTATTTTCCGAAAAGGTATGTTATAATGAATTAAAAACGAAGGAGATTGTTTATATGTCTGTTTTTCAGGATTACAAAGAGATCGAAACTCTGCTCGGCGATTATTTTGCCGCGGTATCCGCCGCGGATATCGGAACGCTCAAAACGATCTTTCACGAAAACGCCTCCATGTACGGTTATTTAGGCAACGACGCCGTGATCGGCACGCCCGAAATCTTCTTTTCGGACCTGGCGGGAAAGCCTTCCATGAAGTCGCAGGGCGTGGACTGCCGCATGGTCATAAAAAACATAAGCGTATGCGGCAGGACCGCGCAGGCCTCTATCTTTGTAGATAATTTTTTCGGCGCGTTCCAGATCGAGGATTTCTTCCACCTTCTCAAACTCGACGGCAAATGGAGAATCCTCTGCAAGACGTTTACGACCTTATAAATAAAACCCCCGGCCGCAATGCTGCCGGGGGTTTTATTTGTCGATGGACGACAAAAAAGATATTTTTATCAATTTTTATTTAGACTCGAACTAACGCGCATACAAAAAGATGTAAATACATGTTTGTATGTAATACCATATATTCCTTCATTGATTTTTACGATTAACTATAGAACGTTAATTCTCAGGATATACTTTTGAACTTTTTATATTATTGTCAATTTTTTCAACCTGAAATTTTTTGCTATTTGATATTGTTATTAGATAATAACTCCCATCCACCGTTTGAACTTCAATAAAAGATTGATATTGTATCACATTTTGAAAATTAAGAATTTTTGCACCATTCAAATTCATAAACAATTAAATTACGTTAAAAAATTTACATCCTTTGACAAACAACAACCAAAATCAAAGAGTATACTCGCAATTTCCTTCCACTCATCTATTATATATTGTTGCTTTCCAAAAAAATTGTCTATTTTCCCCGTATTTTGTAATTGTTTATAATTTTTTCTTGCAAATTCGGTATTTATAGTCTGAGACAACAAATTTGAATTAATTCCCTTTATACAATAATCATCTCCGTTTTGAACTGATATATAGAGTCCATTCTTTTTACAAAGCTGAAAAAAATCATTGTACTTTGTTAACAAGAAATTATTATTGGCTGTTAATCTTTTCAACTTATAGCCACCTTTTATTTTTACAAATCTTAAAAATTCTTCATCCTCAACTTTTAATATACATGAAATCAAACATTTTTGCTCCATACACTCTGGGTTATATAAATGAAAAGGCAAAAGATTTTCTTTTTCCTGCACGCTTTCAACAGGGCATTAAACGCTGTACGGCCTTTCTTACTTACTCCGCTTGTTACATCGATATAAATCCCTGCCAGCGTATACTTCTCTGTTAATTGTACCAATTTTTCGTAACATTCCCGTTGTGCTCCTAAGCTGTGCTGTTGTGTTTCTGATTTGGTACTCACTCGACAATAGACGGCAACTCTTATTTTCATTGTTTCTCCGAAAAAAGCAAAAAGCCATAACATTCGTTATGACTAAAATTTTTCTCTATTATATCATACAAACCTGTACTTGAAAAGTACAGGTTTGTATACTTATCGTGTCTTGGTAGTACAAAAAAGCTGTCAATATATTTTTTAAAAAAGACTTACCCATATATTAAACAAACGACTACGAATTGGTTTTTTCAGAATTATAAATTACATTGGTTTGTCCATAATAAGCAAATGAAAGTTTCAAAAAGAATTTCCATATATCGGTATCTGTATTAAAAAATTTTTCATCATACACGAAATTATCCGCTACACACTTATAAAATTTTGATGTGACATTCAACAAACTGTTCACTATTTCATCGTTACTAAGTAAGAAGGTATCATTTTTGTTTTTTATATATTTAGAGATATAAGCAAATTTTTCTAAGATTTGAGATTGTAAACACAATAGCATATCTTCATGCAATTTTAATATCATGTTTAAATGATTTTTTAATATAGGACCAATATCGATTTCATCTTTTATTGACGTTTTTAACTCATCTTTCATTTTATTACTTACTCTGTTTGAAGATATCAAACGATTAGTTTCAACTATAAACTTAACTAAAATAGTGTCTGGATAAATTTCTTTCGTTACTTTTAATATACCCAATGATTCATGAACCATATAATTACGCAAATTATATATAAATCTATATTCAAAATACGTATCATAAAACTTTCTTTTTATCCCTGCAAATTCTTCTTTATAACGACTTTCATAATAATTGACAAAACTATAAAAAGTATCTATATAATTGTAAAGAAGACGATTGCATTCCAGTGTATCTATTTTATCCAACTTATTTTGTTGCTGAGTAATAAATTCAAGCAAATCTTTTAGGTTTCTTTTCGCAATCTGATAAAGATAATGTGAATTCATATTACCACCAAGAAAGAAAAATGATTTTAATAGGGCCTCCCCTTCCTCGACGGTAATATTATAATAAAGTGAATCTTGATTAGTTATTTCACACAATTGAAACATAGCTTTTTTATCCTTCTTTTAAAAACTGCGTAATACACATAAAATACATTTTTTCTGCTTACCTAATTAAATTTATTTATTATTATGATATCATATTTACCTCATTTTTTCAAGTTTTCTTGGTTAATATGGTAAGAACTCCTTGATATAAAAATAAACTCAATTCCATTTTCTTAAAATTTAATTGCCTTATCGATTTGCCGTCAAAAACTTTTAAAGTATGCTATAATTTTGCTTACTATCTTTCAAAAGGAGCAAAATTATGAACAAACACCCGGAAGAAGTGAAAGCTACTGTTGTCAACCGATACTTAAACGGCGAACAAATTTCAAAAATTTCTCATGATATGAATATATCCAGAACGACGGTCTACACATGGGTCAAACAACACAATAATTTCTTTAATAAAGGTAAAGCGCCGAATTTTCGCTATCTTCATGATCTGGAACAAAAATGCGAAAGACAACAAAAAATTATTGAAATACTCAAGCGATCTCCGTGTAGTCCGAACGCGCCGTTATCAAAAAGGATATGAAGTGATTAAAGCACTTTCTACTGAATATAACGTAAACACATTATGTGAAGCTCTTGACGTGGCAAAAGGCAGTTATTACAATCATCTCTTGCGAAACAAAAATGGAAATACAAAAGCTGCCAGAAAACAATCTGAAACGACACCCATTATCGAACAAATTTTTCATGAAAACAATGAAGTTTTCGGAAGCAGTAAAATTTATGCGATATTAAAAGACCGCGGCTATGCCATTTCCGAATCTACTGTTGCAAAAATCATGCATCAGAACGACTTATTTTCAATCAGAGCCTGCGCAAAAACACTTTACAAGCAACAACTAGAACGAAAGAATAACATTTTACAACAGCAATTCCATGTTTCCCGTCCCAATGAAGTTTGGGTAAGCGATGTTACATATTTCAGCGTCTTTAATAGGATGTATTACATATGCGTCATTATAGACTTGTATGCAAGAAAAGTAATTGCACATAAAATATCCAAACACAACAGTACGCAACTTACAAAGGCGACCGCAAAAACGGCTTATGAATTAACAAAACCAGCTGACACCGTACTTTTCCACAGCGACCAAGGAAGCAATTATACTTCGACCGAATTCAGAAAATATCTGAAAAGTATCAATATCACGCAATCGTTTTCAAACCCGGGAATGCCTTACGATAATTCCGTTATGGAATCGTTTTTCGGAAGTTTTAAACGCGAGGCATTGTACCGCTATCGCTTCAAAACAGAAAAAGATTTCTTTCAAAGTGTAGAAACATACATGACCTTCTATAACAACAAGCGACCGCATTCTATTCTCATGAACCAAACACCTGCCAAGTTTGAAGGTAAATATTTCAATACATATAAGAGAATTGCTGTTTCTGAAACTGAACAGTTATAGTTCGAAAACGAAAAGGTTAATTTGTTCTCTTGTCGAATATTGAATTTTTCCTGAAAAGATGTTCAATTTGAAATAAGTTTTTATACTGCTTAAAGATCGCAAAAATATAGTGTTTTACAGGAGAAAACCACCATTTGGGTAAAAGAAAAGACCTTGAAACTGAACGACTATGGTTCATATTTCAAGGTCTATTCATATGGTGCGGGCGAAGAGATTTGAACTCCCACTCTTTCGAAACAGATCCTAAGTCTGTCGCGTCTGCCGATTCCGCCACGCCCGCCGATGTGTTTTATTATACACTTTTCGCGCTTTTTGTCAAGGGATTTATCGCCGCAGACTTGACAGCCGCAATGTTCGGCGTTATAATAAGATTGACGTTTTATACCGTCAAAGGAGTTTTTTGTATATGAAAAAGTTAGCAAGAATATTGCTGTTAAGCGTATTGGCAATCGTTTCTTCGATTGCCCTTTTCGCATGCGAAAAGGAGGGCGCCCCCGCGCCGCAGGAATATAACGTTACCGTAGCGGAGGGCGAACATTTTGACGCTTCCGCCAACCCGTCGAAAGCGACGGCAGGGACAAAGGTAACGGTTTTTGTGGAAACGGAGGAGTTTTTTGTCGTCGAATCGGTCAAAGCGAACGGCGGGGATTGCACGAAAACGGCCGAAGGCAAATATGAATTCACCATGCCCGAAAAGGACGTTACGGTGAACGTTACGGTCAAAGCGGCGGACGACGTAGCCGAAGACGACGGCCTCGTCTGGACGCGTTTCACGCCGCAGATCGCCCCCGCGCCCGAAGATGAAATTTTGTATGACAAACAGAAATTTGCCATATCGTTCGGCGATGCGCCCGTAAATAATTCCACGACCGAGAAAGGCATGATCTATGCGGAGATTTTCTCCACCGATCAGAACGTCATTCCCGACGCGGCGATTTCGGGCGCAGAGGCCGTCAACGTGGTCAGCGGCTGGCAGGCGCTCGACGCGGAATTCACCATAGACCTGACCAAAGTCAAAGAAGGCACGACGACGATCGTTTTCAAAGACACGGAGCACGGCCGCGCCATTTCTAAAACCGTAACCGTGGTTCCCTACGGCGAAGTAGTTCCGGGAAGGGTGTGGAAAACGACCGTCAAAGTCGATCTTTCCGCCCTCCGCGGCGATTATGAAAATCTGCGCATTTGGATCACGGACGAAAATTACGTTTACGGCAGCGCGTACGCACAGACGCAGTTCACAGACTTTACGGCGGATCAGGACGAATTCATTTACGAAATCACATATGTGCCCGAACATACCTTTACCATCGCCGTGGGCTACGGGTATTACGAAGAAAGCGTACAGGATACGCGATACAAGAATTTCGATATAACGAACACCGTAACCGGCGGCTCTTCCCAAACGGGTTTCAACGGCATTACGGACGGAAACAAAATTTCTTTCATGGCAGACGGCGCTTCGGTAACGGCCGAAGTGAAAGAAGCCGACTGAAAAAACGGCCCCGACTTTCGGTCGGGGCCGTTTTATAACGTTTTTCCGTCAAAGCGCCGTTCCCTTTTTCGGGCGGAACAGCGTTTCCGTATGCGCGCCCTCCAAACGCAAAAGCGCGAATTTTTTATCCACGCCGCCCGCGTATCCCGTAACGCTGCCGTCGGTCCCGACCACTCTGTGGCAGGGTATCATCAGCGAAATGCGGTTATGTCCGACGGCCCCGCCTACGGCCTGCGCGGAAACCCTTTTCCCCGTTTCTCGCTCGATCCGCTTTGCGATCGCGCCGTAAGAAGAAGTCTGCCCGTAAGGTATTTCGAGCATGATTTCCCATACGCGCCTGCGGAACGCGGATATGCCCGCCATGGAAAGAGGGGGCGTGAAATCGGGTTTTTTACCCGAAAAATAAACGTCGAGCCATTTTTCCGCCTGACGTAAGACGGGAATATCTTTTTCCTCGTACTCTTCGGGCAGGGAATCGGCAAAATATTTCTGTCCTTCAAACCACAGTCCCGTAACCGACGCGCCGTCGCTCGCCATCGTGATGCCGCCGAGCGGCGAAAAATATCTGCTGACGTAATACATGACTACCCTGTTTACAAATCCTTTTCTATGAAATGAACGGCGGACGTATCCCAGTATTTTTTAAAAACCCTTTCCCCGTCTCCGTCGAAATTCAACTGATACATGCGGAACACTACGGGCATGTTTTTCGGCTGCCATTGTTCCCGATAGGAATATTTATATTCCATGCCGATCGCCTTCATCACGTTGCCGCTGCGGGGATTCTCTACGTCGTGCGTGGCGGTTATGTAAGGAATCCCGTCCGCTTTCAGCCGTTCCGCAAGCCGCCTGCCCGCTTCGCTCGCAATGCCCTTATGCCAGAACTCCTTTCTCAGCGCATAGCCGAAATCATGACTTTCGTCCGTATCCGTTTTTACGTACCCGATCGGAACATTATCCGACTTCAGACAGATCGCATACCGATAGCCCTGCGGCTGTTCGTAAACGCGGGCAAAACGCTCGTTGTAAAAATCCTCCGCCTCCCGCAGGTTTTTTACGGGAAACCACGGCAGAAACCTGTTGACTTCTTCGTCTTTCAGCAATAAAAACAACGCCCCGATATCGCCGCTTGTAAACTTTCTCAGAACGAGCCGTTCCGTTTCTAGCGTCGGCGAATTGACGATATTCATTATTTTCCTCCTCAGTAGAACAGCCCGGACCGATTCCGGTCCGGGCTGCGTGGTACACCATCAGGGACTCGAACCCTGGACCCACTGATTAAGAGTCAGTTGCTCTACCAACTGAGCTAATGGTGCATATGCGGGCGGCTGCGCCGCGCGTTTTGTTTTTGGTGATCCATCCGAGACTCGAACCCGGGACACCGTGATTAAAAGTCACGTGCTCTGCCAACTGAGCTAATGGATCATATTTTCTGACTGCGTCCGATTTGGCAGGGGTGGCAGGATTCGAACCTACGAATCTCGGAATCAAAATCCGATGCCTTACCGCTTGGCGACACCCCTATCAATGGGGCGAGTGATGGGAATCGAACCCACGACCTCAAGAGCCACAATCTTGCGCTCTAGCCAACTGAGCTACACCCGCCGTATTGGTGCGCCTGAAGGGAGTCGAACCCCTGACACATGGCTTAGAAGGCCATTGCTCTATCCAACTGAGCTACAGGTGCATGTTTTTGGAGCGGGTGATGGGAATCGGACCCACGCTGCCAGCTTGGAAGGCTGGAATTCTACCATTGAATTACACCCGCAAACCCAATCCTTTCTCGTAACGCTAAAAAATTATATCAAAAGGAAAAATAAAAGTCAACTGTTTACAATCTTTTTTAAAAAAGTTTTTCTTGAACTTTTACAATTTTCTCCATCACGCGCCCTTTGTCGAATATTAGGTATGCGTACGATTTCTCTCCGCTCCCGCGGGAAAGATTTCCGGGATTGATCAGCTTCACGCCTTCGCTTTCGTCCACGGCCGCGATATGAGTATGCCCGTACAGCGCGAGGTCTATCCCCCGTTCGCCGCAAAAGTAAAAAAGCCTCTCCAAACCGCTCTTCACGCCGAAACGGTGCCCGTGCGTAAGCAGCACTTTCACCCCCTCGATCTCCAACGTTCTTTCCGTGCGGAAAGCGAGGTCGCAGTTGCCGTCCACGCTGAACACCCTTTCGGGATACTGCGCCCGTATCGGCTCTATATCGCGGGAATGATCGCCGAGGTGCACTATGTAATCCGTTTCCCCCGCGATCTCTTTCAGGCGCGCCACGGCGCCTTTGTTGCCGTGCGTGTCGCTCATGACCAGCATCGTTTTCATACGAGCTTCCCCAAAAGTTCCTTTATCGCGCGGCCGCGGTGGCTGACGGAATTTTTCTCTTCCTCGGTACATTCTCCGAACCCCTTTTGCAGATCGTAACTGAAAAACACGGGATCGTAGCCGAAACCGCCGCGCCCGCTGCGCGCTTTCAATATCTCGCCGCAGCTTTCCCCGTGCGCGGAGATCACTTCTCCCGCGGGCGTGACGAGCGCAAGGCTGCACACGAATTTCGCCCGCCTGTTTCCGGCGTTTTCCAGCGCGGAAAGGAGCTTGTCGATATTTTCCCCGTCGGTCGCGTTTTCGCCCGCGTAGCGCGCCGTATAGACGCCCGGAGCGCCGCCGAGAGCCTCTACCTCAAGCCCGCTGTCGTCGGCGAGCACGTAGTCTTCGGGGAAGTCCTCTTTCACGCGCCTTGCCTTGATGAGGGCGTTTTCAAAAAAGGTCGAGCCCGTTTCCTCGATATCGTAACTCAAACCGAGATCTTTGAAACAAAGCACCCGCATATCGGGCAGCATCTCTTCGAATTCGCGTTTCTTGCCCTTGTTGGAAGTAGCTATTATCAGTCTTTCCATTGCATTTCTCCGTAAGCCTTCGCAAGCGATTTGAATTTTTCCGCCGAAAGCGTTTCCCCGCGCACCGTGCTCCCTATCCCGCAGGAGGAAAGCAGCCGTTCGGCCTCCGTCCTCGTCATGGAAAAGGAATTCATGAGGTTGTTCGCCAGCATCTTCCTGCGGCTGGAAAACGCCGCGCGCACCACGTCGCGGTAGATTTTGCAGTCCACGCCCGCCGCCCTGTTTCTGTCGATATCGAGGCGCACCACCGCGGAATCGACCTTCGGCGCGGGAAAGAACATGCGCCGCGGCACGCGCCTGACGATCTTCGCCTCGCCCGCGAGGTCCACCGCCGCCGTAATCGCGCCGTAAGCGGGCGTATCCGCCTCCGCGCAGAGCCGTTCGGCAACCTCCTCCTGCACCATCACGACGAGCGTTTTCACGTTCTTCGCCTCCTCGACGAAACGCATGATCACGGGCGTCGTGATATAATAAGGCAGATTTGCAACCACCTTATATTCCCCGCCGAGTTCGCATTCTAAATCCGCGGTCTTTTTCTTCATCACGTCCGAAAAGCACAGTTCCACGTTGGAGCACCCGGCCAGCGTTTCCCCGAGAACGGGCATGAGCGCCCTGTCTATCTCGTAGCCGACAACCCTCTTCGCGGTCTGCGAAAGTTCGTAAGTGAGCGTGCCCGCCCCGCAGCCTATTTCCAACACGGTGTCCTCCGGCCCGATCCCGGCCTCCCGCACGATGTCTTTGAGCAGGTTGCCGTCGGTGATGAAGTTCTGCCCGAACGCCTTTTTGAAAGAAAATCCGTTCCGCGCTAAAATTTCTTTGACATTTTTCATTTTTTCCGTATAAACCCCGAATGTGCGCACATACTGTTAACGTAAAGAGAAATCTTTACGAAAAAAAACTTTCTACCAAAGAAAACGAAAAGCTGAAATTTATTTCGGCTTTTCGTTTTTTTTCAGTTGTCGGCGATATACCCCCGCACCCGCAGCGGAAGACCGTGTTCTTCCGCTGTTTTTTTACATTCTTTCACGGCCTCTTCCCCGATGACGTCCACGACGGAAAGATTTGTCTTTATTCCCGCGTCGCGGCACTTTTCGGCAAAGTCCAAAAGCGCGGCGTAAGCCTTTTCCCCGAAGCGGGAACGGCAGATTTTCTGATATTCCGCGGGCGAAGCGGCGTTCAGGCTGACGTTGACATAATCGATACAGCCTTTCAGGTCGGGCGTGATGTCCCTGCCGTTGATGAGGTTCCCCTGCCCGTTGGTATTGATCCGCGTCACGTATCCGCGCCTTTTGAGTTCGCGCGCGATCTCGACGAGCACGTCCGCGCGTTCGGTCGGCTCCCCGAAACCGCAGAATACGACCTGCCTGTATTTTTTACCGTAATCTATCGCGGAAAGCACGTCCTCGGCGGAGGGTTCCTTTTGAAGCCACAATTTGTTGCCGAAATACCCTTCGTGCCCGTTGCGCACGCAGAAAGAACAGTTGTTCGAACACCTGTTCGTGAGATTTATATAGAGGTTATCGTCTAATTCGTATACATACGTATCCACGTTTTTATACCATCCTGTCAAATAGACGCCGCGCGTTTCTTCTCACGGCGGAAGCGAGCGAAACGACGTCGGCGCCGCGGATTTCCGCCAGTTTTTCGGCCACGTACTTCACGTAAGCGGGCGTATTGGTCCGACCGCGGAAAGGATGAGGCGTTAGGTACGGGCTGTCCGTTTCCGTCAGAAGCCTGTCCTCGGGCACGGCCGCCGCGACTTCGGGCAGATTTTTGGAATTTTTAAAAGTAAGCGGCCCGGCGAAAGAAATATAGGCCCCCAGCTTTATCAGCCGTTCGGCCGTTTCGCGGCTGCCCGAAAAGCAATGCATCACGAAACCGCGCCGCAAAAGCGCGCCGTTTGTTTCGAGAAGCTCCAACATGTCCCGCGTGCAGTCGCGCGCATGTATGCTGACGGGCAGGGAAACCTCGGCGGCGAGTTCAAGCTGTCGTAAAAACGCGCGTGTCTGTCCCGCCTTGTCGAAAGGTTCGTAATGATAATCCAGCCCGATCTCCCCCACGGCCACGCATTTTTCGTGCCGGCAGAGTTCCTTGATGCGCGCGAGGTTCTCTTTCGTCGCCTCTCTTTCGCCGTCAGGATGGATCCCCGCGGCGAAATACACTTCTTCGTAACGGTCGGAAATATCCCTCGCCGCAAAGGACGAAGCCGCGTCGTACCCCACGCAGACTACTCTGTCCACGCCCACCGCGCGGAATTCGGCAACGACGTCGTCGATATTTTCGTACCGCTCGTCGTTGATATGGCAATGCGTATCGGTAAACATCAGAATATGTTGCTGCCGTCCTCCATATCCTTTTCGGGACGGATAAGGGAAATTTCCCCCTTGTCGTTTTCCGCGCACACGATCATTCCCTCGCTCATGATGCCGCAGAGTTTCGCGGGCTTGAGGTTCGTCACCATAACGATCTTTTTACCGACCATCTCTTCCGGCGTATACGCCATGGCGATGCCGCTGACTACGGTGCGCGTTTCTCCGCCGAGTTTCACCATGAGTTTCAGCAGTTTTTTGCTCTTTTCCACCTTTTCGCAGGCGGTTACGAGCGCAACTTTAAGCTGCACCTTGGAAAACGCTTCGAAATCTATTTCTTCCTTTTCGGCAACGGAAACATTTTCTTTCACTTGTTTTTTATCCTCTTTATGCGCCTTTTTCACGGCTTTTTCAATTTCGGCAAGTTCCTTTTTTACGTCGATACGGGGGAAGATCGGGGGCGCCTTTTTCACCGCCGTACCCGGCCGAAGCACGCCGAACCTGTTCGCGCTCTCAAAGTCCTTGACCTCCGCGCCGTCTATGCCGAAACAGCCGAGTATCTCGTCGGGCGCCTTGGTGATATAGGGTTTGAGGTATACCGCGGCGATGCGAATGCTTTCCGCCAGGTTATACAGCACCGCGCCTAAACGAGCCTTTTTGCCTTCGTCTTTTGCGAGGATCCACGGCGTGGTTTCGTCGATATATTTATTCGCGCGCTGCACGAGCTTGAAAATTTCCGCCAGCGCCTGCGGGCAGTCGAGCGCGTCCATCGCCTTTTTCACGTTTTCATGCAGGTTTTCCGCCGCGGCGATCAGTTCGCCGTCCGTCCCTTCTCTCTCGCCCGCCTGAGGCAGTACGCCGCCGAAATACTGGTTGATCATGGCCGTCGTGCGCGAAACGAGGTTTCCGAGATCGTTCGCCAGATCGGAATTGATGCGCGCGAGCAGGCTTTCGTTGGTATATACGCCGTCGCTGCCGAACGGGATCTCGCGCAGCAGAAAGTATCTGAGCGCGTCCGAACCGTAACGTTCCACGAGCTGTTTGGGATCGGTAAGCTCGGCCTTGACGTTGCCCTCCTTGGACTTGGACAGCTTGTCGCCGCCGATGAGCAGCCAGCCGTGGCCGTACACCTGTTTGGGCAGGGGCAGACCGAGCGCCATCAAAATCGCCGGCCAGATTATGGCGTGAAAACGCACGATCTCTTTCCCGACCATGTGAAGATCCGCCGGCCAGTAACGGCGGAAAAGCCCGTCGTTTTCCGAGCCGTAGCCGAGCGCCGTGATATAGTTGGAAAGCGCGTCCATCCACACGTAAACGGTATGCTTTTCGTCGAACGTAACGGGTATGCCCCATTTGATGGAAGTTCTCGAAACGCACAAATCCTGCAGCCCGGGTTTTAAAAAGTTGTTGATCATCTCGTTCATGCGGGATTTCGGCTGCAAAAATTCGGGGTTGTCCTCGTATAATTTTATAATCTTATCGGCGTATTTGGAAAGGCGGAAGAAATAGCTTTCCTCCTTTTCGAGGGTAACTTCCCGCCCGCAGTCGGGACATTTGCCGTCCTTCAGCTGCGATTCCGTCCAGAACGCCTCGCAGGGCGTGCAGTACCAGCCCGAATATTCGGCCTTGTAAATTTCGCCCTTGTCGTAAAGCTGCTTGAAAATGGTCTGCACGGCTTTCACGTGTTCTTCGTCCGTGGTGCGGATGAATTTATCGTAACCTATGTCGAGCAGCGACCAGATTTCTTTCAGACCCGCCACGAGGGGATTGACGAACTCGATGGGCGTTACTCCCGCATCGGCGGCCTTTTTTTCCACTTTCTGGCCGTGTTCGTCCGTGCCCGTGAGGAAAAACACGTCTTTGCCCAGCATCTTGTTATAGCGCGCGAACGCGTCGCAGACGACCGTGGTATAGCAATGGCCTATATGCCAGTTTCCGCTCGGATAATATATAGGCGTGGTGATATAATATTTTTCCTTCATACAAGACCTCCTCGCGCCGACAGGCGCCGCCCGATCCCGGGCGCTGCCCGAAAGACAGTTTTCCTTAACATTTTAGCATTTTACGCGCGAAAAGTAAAACATAAAAGGGGACATTGCGGCATAATATTTAAGCATGAACGTTATTTTTGCCGTTTGTTTTTCCGTATGCACGGCCCTGCTGTTATTCATAGACCCCGACGGAGCCCTTTCCTCCATGCTCGCAGGCGGGGAAAAGGCGCTCGCCCTCACGCTCAAAATGACGGTCATCTACGCCGTATGGCTGGGAATATTCGAACTTGCCGAACGCAGCCGACTGACCGAAAAATTCGCGCGGGCGCTGCGCCCCGTGAACAGGCTTCTGTTCGGCGAACTGCCGGGAAAGGCCAACGAATACGTATCCATGAATATTTCCGCCAACATGCTGGGCATGAGCGGGGCGACCACCCCTATGGGCATCAAATCCATACAGGAACTCGAAAAGCACGAAAACACGCAGTACCAGATCGCCATGTTCTTCGTAATCAACGCCACGAGCATACAGATTCTGCCGACCTCGGTGCTGGCGCTGCGGACCTCGCTCGGCTCTCTGTCGCCCAGCGACATCATTCTGCCGACCATACTGGCAACGGCAATATCCTCCGTCGTCGGCATACTCCTCGTAAAGATATTTTTAAGGAAAAAACGCAGATGAAGTACATACTTCCCGTCATGTTCCTGCTCATCCTCGGCTACGCGCTCTATAAAAAAGTGCGGCCTTACGACGCGTTCGTTTCGGGCGCGGGACAAGCGATTCCGTTTGCGGTCAAGCTCTTTCCCTACCTCGCGGCGATCTTCGTTCTCACCGAGCTGTTCGAAGCGAGCGGCGCTTCGGACGCGGTGTCGAAATTCCTCGCGCCCGCCTTCCGCCTTCTGGGCATTCCCGAAGAACTTTCCAAGCTCGTGCTCATCAAGCCCTTTTCGGGCAACGGCGCGCTCGCCCTGCTGACCGAGATCTACGAAACTTACGGGGTGGACAGCTATATCGCCCGCTGCGCCTCTGTCATTTACGGCAGCAGCGAAACGGTTTTTTACGTGGCGGCGGTCTACTTTGCGGGCGCAAAGACCAAAAATCTGACCGCGCCAATCGTCATCAGCCTTGCGGCCTCGCTCTTCGCCTGCGTATTCGCCTGCTTTATCTGCCGCGTGATGTAACAAAAAAAGACAGGCGTTGGCCTGTCTTTTCTTTTATAGTCGTTTCGATTAGATTTCCGAGAAGTACTTGATCGTTCTCACCATCTGGCTGGTGTAGGAATTTTCGTTGTCGTACCAGGAAACGACCTGCACCTGATAGGTGTCGTCGTCGATCTTGGAAACCATGGTCTGCGTAGCGTCGAACAGCGAGCCGTAGGTCATGCCGATAACGTCGGAGGAAACGATCTCGTCGGTGTTGTAGCCGAAAGATTCGGTCGCCTGCGCTTTCATGGCGGCGTTGATGCCTTCCTTCGTAACGTCCTTACCCTTCACGACGGCGATGAGGATGGTCGTGGAGCCCGTAGCGGTGGGAACGCGCTGCGCGGCGCCGATCAGTTTGCCGTTGAGTTCGGGAATGACGAGGCCGATCGCCTTAGCTGCGCCCGTGCTGTTGGGAACGATGTTCTGCGCGCCCGCTCTCGATCTTCTCAGATCGCCCTTTCTCTGCGGACCGTCGAGGATCATCTGGTCGCCCGTGTAAGCGTGAACGGTGGTCATGATGCCGCTGACGATTGGCGCGTAGTCGTTGAGCGCTTTCGCCATGGGAGCGAGGCAGTTCGTCGTGCAGGACGCGGCCGAAATGATGGTGTCTTCCTTGGTCAGCGTCTTGTGGTTGACGTTGTAAACGATGGTCGGCAGATCGTTGCCCGCGGGAGCGGAGATAACGACCTTTTTCGCGCCGGCGTTGATGTGAGCCTGCGCCTTGGCCTTGCTGGTGTAGAATCCCGTGCATTCGAGCACGACGTCCACGTCGAGGTCGCCCCAGGGGAGTTCCGCGGCGTTCGCTTTCGCGTAAATGGTGATTTCCTTGCCGTCCACGATGATGGAACCCGGCGTTACCACGGTCTTTCCGTCTTCCGCCAGAACGGCGTCTTTATAATCAACGGTGTGGCCCTTCGCGACGTAGTTACCCTGCATCGTGTCGTATTTAAGAAGATGCGCGAGCATCTTGGGGCTGGTCAAGTCGTTGATGGCGACCACTTCGTAGCCTTTGGCGCCGAACATCTGTCTGAACGCCAGACGGCCGATTCTGCCGAAACCGTTGATAGCAACCTTTGTTACCTTTGACATTTATGTGTCCTCCAAAAAAATTTTAAACTTTTTTCTATCCCTTAGTATAAAATATTTGTTGTTTTTAGTCAAACATTTTCGCTCGGATTTCGCGTTTTCGGTAAAAAAATACCGAAAGCAGGCGGTTTTTTCCTCCTGCGCGCCGCGTTACTTCAGGTTTTCGGGATTCAGGCATTTGAGCTCGTCGATCACGAACAACCCGTCCTTGCGGATGAGCACGTCGTCGAAATAGATCTCCCCGCCGCCGTATTCGGGCGTCTGGATAAGCACGAGATCCCAGTGCACCGCGGATATGTTGCCGTTATATGCGTCGTCATAACAGCAGCCGGGCGTGAAGTGAATGGAACCGCTGATCTTTTCGTCGAAAAGAATGTCCCCCATCGGCTTTGTAACGAACGGATTCACGCCGATTGCAAACTCGCCCACGTAGCGCGCGCCCGCGTCCGTATCGAATATGGAATTGATCTTTTCGGGAAGATTGCCCGTGGCGGAAACAATCTTGCCGTCCTTAAAGGTGAGCGAAACGTTTTCGAACTTCGTTCCGTTTTGAATGGAGGGCGCGTTGTAGGTGATTTTGCCGTTCACGCTGTTCTTCACGGGCGCTGTATACACCTCGCCGTCGGGAATGTTCATATGCCCCGCGCACTTGACCGCGCCGATGCCCTTGATGGAGAACGAAAGGTCGGTGTCCTTCGCAACGAGGCGCACTTTATCGGTCCTATCCATAAGCGCTTTGAGCGAATCCATCGCCTTGTCCATTTTGGAATAATCGAGGTTGCACACGTCGAAATAGAACTTTTCAAACGCGTCCGTCGAAGTGGAACAGAGCTGCGCCATGCCGGGATTGGGATAGCGCAGAATGACCCATTTGGTCTTTTTCACGCGCAGTTCGTGGTGGACGGGGTGGGAATAAAATTCCGATTCCGCCTGCATTTTGTCGGCGGGCACGTCGGAAAGCTCGAAAGAGTTGTCCCCGCCGCGGATACCGATATAAGCGTCCATTTCCGCCATTCTCGCGCCGTCGTATTTCGCGCGGAGCTTGGCCAGCTCCTCGCTCTGTCCCATAAGCAGTTCTCGCGTGATGCGGTTGTCGAAGAGTTCTACGAACGGCAGTCCGCCCGCTTTGTAAACTTCCTTCACGATGGCGTTGACCAGCATGTAGTCTATGCCCTTGGCTTCGATGAGTATTTTTTCGCCCTTTTTGAGCGATACCGAATAGTTGACGAGCACGTCGGCGAGTTTTTCTATTCTCTTATCTACCATGATAATCTCCTTTGCAGAATTTTTATATTTCCATTATATATAATTTAAGGAAAATTATAAAGTATTTTGGTGTAATTTTATTGCAAATTCCAAAAAATTATTGTAAACTATACTCGGAAATAAAAATTGGAGGAATTTCAATATGCCATTGGTAACATCTACGAAAATGTTCGAACAGGCTTACAAAAACGGTTACGCCATCGGCGCGTTCAACGTAAACAACCTCGAAACCATTCAGGGTATCGTGAACGCGGGCGTCGCCCAGAACGCGCCTTTGATCCTGCAGGTATCGAGCGGCGCCAGAAAATACGCCAACCCCACCTATCTGCAGCACCTCGTGCTCGCCGCGGTGGAAGAATCGGGTCTGCCCATCTGCCTGCACCTCGATCACGGCGATTCGTTTGAACTCTGCAAGAGCTGTATCGATAAAGGATTCACGTCGGTCATGATCGACGCTTCCAAATATCCCCTGCCCGAAAACATCCGCATCACGAAGGAAGTCGTCGCCTACGCGCACGATCACGGCGTGGTGGTGGAAGCCGAACTCGGCAAGCTCGCGGGCATTGAGGACGCGGTCAACGTTTCCGAAAAGGACGCTATGTTCACCGATCCCGACGAAGTGTACGAATTTGCGACCAAAACGGGCATCGACTCCCTCGCGATCGCCATCGGCACCTCGCACGGCGCTTATAAGTTCAAACCCGGCCAGAAACCTCAGCTGAGATTCGACATTCTCGAAGAAGTGGCCAAACGTCTGCCCAACTTCCCGATCGTTCTGCACGGCGCCTCGTCCGTTCCGCAGGACCTCGTGAAGATCATCAACAGCTACGGCGGACAGATGCCGGACGCCATCGGTATCCCCGAGGACATGCTCCGTCAGGCGGCGAGAATGGCAGTCTGCAAGATCAACATCGACTCCGACCTGAGAATGGCCTGCACGGCGGCGATCCGCAAGCACTTTGTGGAACAGCCCTCCCACTTCGATCCCAGACAGTACCTCGGCGACGCGCGTTCCGCCATTCAGAAAGTTGTGGAACACAAGCTCGTGGAAGTGCTCGGCTGCGCCGGCAAAGCGGACGAATGCAGATAATTTCATAAAAATAAAGACCGCGTTTCGCGGTCTTTTTTATTTGAATTTTTTACGCGCGCCGCGTGCAGAAAAAAAACGATTACGCGGCGATTTCAAGCGGCCCAGCCTCCCTCTTTTTTAAAATTTTCGGAAAGAATATCCCGAACACCGTGCTGCTCAGCAGCGCGCCGAAGATGTCCGCTATCGGTTCGGCGTAAAAAACCGCCGCCGCGCCCCAGAACATGGGCAGAAAGACGATTGAACCGAGGTAGACGGCCATTTTTCTCGTCATGGACAGCGTAACGGCAAACTTCGGCTGGCCGAGCGCGGTCATGCCGTCCACGAACACGTATTGCAGGGAAAGCGGTATGATACCGATCATGTAGATACGTATCCCCCACACGGCCGTGGATACGATATCCTCATTCGCGGTGAAAAGCCGCGAAACGGGCGCGGCCAGCGGAAAGGACAGCCCGAACATCAGAGCGGTAAAAGCCAGCCCCATGAGCACGATGACTTTTTCCGCCTTTTTGATGAGCGGGATATTTCTTGCGCCGTAGTTATAACTCAAAACGGGCTGCGTGCCCGTGCTTATGCCGAGCAGCGGCATGGTGATGACCGACAAAAACGCCTGCACGACGGTGGAAACGGTTATCCACATGTCCGCCTCCGCGCCGCCGTAAGTTTTGAGCATCATGTTGGAAATGATGATGATAATGCTGTCCGTGGCGATAATGAGAAAGGGAGAAAGCCCCAATCTGAACATTTTGCCGATCACTTTCGCGGAATATCCGCCGAAAGACAGCCTGATCTTGGTGTTTTTCAGGAGCAGGAACACAAAGACGAACGCGAACGACAAAAACTGCGAAAGAATGGTGGCGAGTGCCGCGCCCGCCACGCCCATGCCGAAGGTATATATAAACAGCGGATCGAGCCCCACGTTCGCCAGCGCGCCGATCACCGTTGTGCACATGCCGATCCCGGAATACCCCTGCGCGATGATAAACTGATTCAACCCCACCGCTGTAATGGAAAAGAGCGCGCCTGCAGTATATATCGTAAGGTATTGTTTCGCATAGGGAAAGGTTTTGTCGCTCGCCCCGAATACGCGGAGAATGGGATCCATGGCGGCGAAAATGACCGCCGAAACGCTTACGGCCACCAAAACGAGCGCCAGAAGGGCGTTGGACAGGATTTTTTTCGCCTTTTCCCCGTCGCCCTCTCCGAGCGACATTGCAAAGAGCGGCGCGCCCCCTATGCCGATCAGAAAGGCGAACGCGGAAATGAACGTCGCCATCGGGGCGCAAACGCCGAGACCGGCGAGCGCGGTATCCCCTATCGCGGGGATGTTGCCCACGAACATTCTGTCCACGATGGAATACAGAACGTTGACGAACTGCGCGAGCATCGCGGGAAAAGCCAGCTTCATTACGGTAGCCGCGACTTTGGGACTGCCGAGATCGAGCGATTTCATCTGTTTACTTCCTACATATTTTTCACAGGTCTAAATTTTAGCAGTTTAGGCCGACTAAGTCAAACGATCCGCGGCAAAAAAACGTTTATAATTTTCGTTTTTTGACTTGACAAGTTTTTATCGTTTATGATAAAATAAATAAGCTGTAAACAGGGGAGCGTAGCTCAGTTGGTTAGAGCGCATGCTTGACATGCATGAGGTCATAAGTTCGAGTCTTACCGTTCCCACCAGAAAAAACACACGCGTCTGCGTGTGTTTTTTATTTATAAACGGCTCCGTCCCGAATACGGGAAGTTTTCAGTTTCTTATGATGATATAGGCGAGATACCCTATATAAAGCGCTACCATCAGCGCGCCCTGCCAGCGTGTGAGCTTTTTCGAAAAAAAGGCGATCAGCATGATCAATACGCCCGAACCGAGCATGACCAACAGATCCGTGAGCGCCGAAGGCGCGAGCGTGAGCGAGCCGACAGCCGAGGAAACGCCTAAAATAAATACGATATTGAATATATTCGAACCTATGACGTTGCCGATCGCAATGTCGTTTTCTTTTTTCACCGAGGCGACCACGCTCGTAACGAGTTCGGGCAGAGATGTGCCCACGGCGACGATGGTCAGCCCGACGAGGGTTTCGCTCATGCCGAGCCTCTTGGCGATTTCCGCCGCGTTGTCAACCACGAGATCTCCGCCGAAAATAATGCCCGCAAGGCCGATGACGACCAGAACTATACTCAGCCAGAGCGGCGTTTTCTTCCGCGCCGCATCTTCTTTTTCCGTTTCGGCGTTTTCCGCCCGTTCCGCCTCGGCGCGTTTATTTTCCCGTTTCGTGCGCACGATCAGAAACGCCGTGTAACCCACGAACAGCGCGAGGAAGATAACGCCCTCCCACCAGTCGAGGCGGAGCGGGGTGATCGCAAACGCAAACAAAATCAGCAGCACGTATATTCCCACCATTACGGGAATATCGTAAACCTTGATGTCCCTGCCGATGGAAAGCGGCACAATCAGCGCGCTGACGCCCAAAATGAGCAGCGTGTTGAAGATATCCGATCCGACGATATTGCCTATACTCATATCGGTCAGGCCGTTGACCGAACTGTTGATGCTGACCGACGCTTCGGGCATGCTCGTCCCCATAGAAACCAGCGTCAGGCCAATGACGAGCGGCGGAATTTTCATAGCCTTAGCGATCTTGCTCGAACCGTCCACAAACCAATCCGCGCCCTTGACGAGCAGCGCCATGCCGACGATCAGCAGCACGCAATCCAAAAACATACGCAACCTCCTGAAATAAAAAGACCTCTACCGTGATTTTCGGTAAAAGTCTTGAAATTTAAGCGTTCCCGAGTATGAACTGCATACTGTACTGACGGTTGGCGCACGTTATTTAACGCTTTCTACTCCCTTTTATAAGGCCCTATATCGTTTTACCGGAATATTATAACTTTATTCCGCGCGCAAGTCAAGAAATTTATCCCCGCCGCCGCGGATTTCGCAATATTATTTTTTTCCGATTATTGCACACACTTATCGTATGAAATTCGATAAAAAAGCATTTGCGTTCTGCCTGTGCGGTTTTCTTTTCACCGCGCTTCTGGGCGCGGCCTCGCATTTCTTTTACAAGTGGTCGGGAAATTCCCCCGTCGCCGCGCTCTTTTTTCCCGTAAACGAAAGCACATGGGAACATCTCAAACTCGTGTTCTTCCCCGCCTTTACGTATTTCGGCACGGGCGCTTTTTTCATGAAAAAAACGCCGAACTATGCCGCCGCGGCCTTTTTCGCAATACTTTCCGCCGTACTTTTCATACCGCTCGTTTTCTACTTTTATACCGCCGTCGTCGGAGAATCCGTGCTCGCCATGGATATACTCGTTTTTCTTCTCGCCGCGTTCGTCGGCTATACCGCCGCATATTATATCCTGACCGCCCGCAGCCGCCCCGCGCTCAACGCCGTTTCCGCGGTCGGCTTGCTCATTCTTCTCGCGCTCTATCTCGCGCTGACCTATTTCCCGCCGCGCTGCTTTTTGTTCCGCGACCCCGTAACGGGCGGTTACGGTATAGTGTAATAATACCCCCCCCCCCGCACTACATTTTTAAATTTTACCAGCATGAAATTATTCAACATGTTATAATGCAATTATGAATTACGCAGTGGAAATCGAAAACCTGAAAAAATACTTCGGAGAGGTGAAGGCCGTGGACGGTTTGACCTTTACCGTGGAGGAAGGAAAACTGTTCGCCTTTCTGGGCGTGAACGGGGCGGGCAAATCCACGACCATCAACGTGATGTGTTCCATCCTGCAAAAGGACGAAGGGCGCGTAAAGCTCTGCGGTTTCGACCTCGACGAAGAGGGCGGAAAAATCCGCGCGGCGACGGGCATCGTCTTTCAGGACTCCATTCTCGACAAAGCGCTGACGGTAAGGGAAAACCTCGCGGTACGCGCGGGATTTTACGGCCTTTTCGGCAAGGCGTGGGAACAGCGGCTCGGCGAGCTCTGCGAGCTGCTCGACCTCAGGGAACTGCTCGGCCGGCCTTACGGCAAGCTTTCGGGCGGACAGCGGCGGCGCACGGACGTGGCCCGAGGCATTCTGAACCGACCGCGGCTGCTCATTTTAGACGAGCCGACCACGGGACTCGATCCGCAGACGCGGCAAAACGTATGGAACGCGATAGAAACGCTGCGCAGGCGCAACAATATGACCGTGTTTCTCACCACGCACTATATGGAAGAGGCCAACCGCGCGGACGACGTAGTCATTCTCGACGGCGGCCGCATCGCCGCGCAGGGTTCCCCCGTGGCGCTCAAAAACCGCTATTCGTGCGATCATATCCGCTTATACGGAGAGCGGAGCGCCGAAACGGAGAAAAAACTCGCGGGGCTTGACGTTTCCTATTCGGACAACCGCTATTCGATCCGCGTGAAAGACAGCGCGGAGGCAAAGGCCGTCATCGCGAAATACGGCGACGCGCTCACCGATTTCGAAGTAGTCAAGGGCGATATGGACGACGTATTTTTAAACGTTACGGGCAAAAAGCTCACGGGAGGAGAACACGCGTGAAAAACGACATAAAGACGGTATTTCTGCTCGTAAAGCGCGGGCTGAAAATATTTCTGAAAGATAAAACGACGGTATTTTTCTCTCTGCTCGCCCCTCTCATCGTGTTGGTGCTTTTCGTGCTTTTTCTGCGCGAAATGCAGCTTTCCTCCCTGCAGGAGGCAATGCGGGGAACGCCCGTGAGCGAAAGCCTGCTCGGCGCTTTCGTGGACGGTTGGATGCTGGCGGGCGTGATGGCGGTTTCCTGCATCACGGTGTCCTTTTCCGCAAACAACGTCATGGTGCAGGACAGACAGCGGGGCGTCGTCAACGACGCGTTGTCCTCCCCCGTGAAACGCGGCGTGCTCACCGCCGCCTATTTCGCATACAACTACATAGTAACGCTGCTGATCTGCGCAGCGGTGCTGGCGGCGGGCTTTATCTATCTCGCGTTCAGCGGCTGGTATCTTTCCTTTGCGGACGTAGCGAACATTCTGGCGCTGCTGCTCGTATCCGCGCTCTCCGCCTCTCTCGTCAGCGTTTTTATCTGCTCGTTTTTAAAATCGGAAGCGGCGCTCGGCGGGCTGGTGGGGATCATGAGCGCGGCCATCGGGTTTCTCTGCGGGGCGTATTTTCCCCTGTCCATGCTGCCGAAATGGATCGGATATCTCGTGCTGTTCATTCCGGGTACGTATTCGGCGGGCCTGTTCAGAAACTTTTTCATGCAGGGCGCGCTCGAAAAGATAGCCGCCGCCGCGCCCGGTGCGGAAACGTCGCTCGCGGAAAGCTATTCCCTTTCCCTCGATTTCTTCGGCGCGGAAATGAACGCCGCCGCGATGTACGCCGTGTTCGCCGCGGTAACGGCCGCCTTTATTGCCGTAAACATAATCGCCTCCGCGCTCAGAAACAGAAAAAAGCGCTGAAAAAACCGCCCGAACGGGCGGCTTTTCTATTCTTTGACGGGAGGTTTCCTTTTGATGATGCCGAAAAGGCGCGCGCATCTTTCCCTCTTTACAAAAATCAGCGCGACGGCGCTTAAAACGGCGCCCGCGGTATCCGCAATGATATCGAACATCGTATCCATCAGCGCGTAGCGGTAGCCCGAAGGTTTTTGATAAAATTGCCCGATCTCCTCGACGGTTCCGTTCAGATCTTTAAAAATATCGCCGCCGTTCTGGAAGGCGTCCGGAATGCATTTCTGCATCTCGCTGCCGAAAACGGTATCGATGGTAAATTCCGCTATTTCCCATAACAGCCCCGCCGCCAGGGCGAAGAGTACGCCGAACACGACGACGGCAAGTTTGTTGTCGTCTTTAAAAAACACGCCCGAAAGCGCAGTGCCGTAGAAAAAGAGCATTACGCCGGAAAATACATGCGTAACCTTATCCCACCAGGAGGTGCTGTAATAAAGCCCGACGAACTGCCCTAAGAATATCGCGCCGAAAGAAAAGATAAACAGCATCAGGTTCGCAAAAAAGGATATTTCGAGGCGGAAGATCTTTTCGAGGAGCAGCGGCACGAAAGCGAGGGCTATGCCCTGCAGGGTTTCCGCGACGATCTTGGACGGTTCCTGGTGCGCGGTATAACCGCCGATCCAGCAGACGAGGCCGTACACGACGCACGGCAGGTAGAGCGCGACGCTCGCAGCATAAACGGAGAATTTCAGTCTTTTTTCCATAATGCGTCCAGTTTACGGCGCAGGGGTAAAAAATAAGTAAAAAAGCACCGCAAAGGTGCTTTTTTCATTTTATTTTTCCGAGCGGTTTCGTTTCCTTTCCGCGCATGCGGCCGATCAATATTATGCCGATCAGCAGAAGTACGGGAAAGACGATGCCGAAAACAAGGCCTTTTTGGAGATCGTCCCCGAACGCGCCAGAAGCGAAGCCCACGAGGGTGGGCCCTGCGGACGCGCCTACGTCCCCGAAAAGAGCCATCATCGCAAAGAGCGCCGTGCCGCCGCCCTTCACGCTCTTGGCGGCGATGCTGACCGTTCCGGGCCACATGATGCCCACAGAAAAGCCGCACAGCCCGCACGCAACGAGCGATATGACGGGATAGGGCGAAAAAGTTACGAGCAGATAGGACGCGACGCAAAGGACCGCACTAATGATCATGAATTTCGGCAGATTGATCTTTTCGCTGAACTTCGCGTATACCGTGCGGCTGATGCCCATCAGCACGGCGAACATACACGGCCCCGCGAGATCCCCCACCGCCTTTTCCACGCCGAGCGCGCTTTCCGCAAACGCTGAAGCCCATTGGCTCATGGCGTTTTCCGCCGCGCCCGCGCTCATCATGAGCAGGGCGAACACCCAAAATATCTTCATGGAGAAAAGCTGTTTCAGCTTCGCCCCCTTTTCGTTTTCCTCCTTGGTATTGTAGATCGGCACGAATACGAAATAATTCGCGTCGAACAGCGGCACAACGGCCCATATGCAGGCCAGCCACTTCCAGTTTTCTATACCGAATACGGCGAAGAATACCGTCGAAAGCGCCACCACAAGCACCGAACCCCAGCTGTAAAAGGAATGCAGAAAGCTCATCACCGCCGACTTGCGTTTCGTCGGACAGCTTTCCACAATCGGGCTTATGAGAACCTCGTCCAGCCCGCCGCCGATCGCGCAGAGCGACACGCAGACGATCAGCCCGACATAAGGGTCCGGCATCAGGTCGGGCAGGAAGCTGAAAGACGCCAGCCCCGCACCCGCGAAGATATGCGCCGTTACGATGGCGGTCCTGTATCCTATTTTGTCGATAAACTTCGCGGAAGCGAGATCGATAAAGAGCTGCAGCACGAAATTCAGCGTAACGAGCAGCGTGATCTTTTCCAGCGAAATCCCGTAAGTAGATTGAAATGTCAAAAACAGCAGCGGCGCGAAGTTGTTTACGACAGCCTGCGTAACGTAGCCGATACAGCTCGCGCTGAGCGTATGTTTATAATTTGTTTTTATCCCCATGTTTCGTCCCGTGTAAAAAAGTCTTTTACTTCCAGTATATTGCGGGCAGCGGCTTTTTGTGTCCCGCAGAAATTATACACGAAACGCGGCGGCATTGCAACGATTTACAATTTAAAACAGCGAAGGCGGCGCAAATCGCGCCGCCTTCGTTTTATAGGTTAGGAGGTTAATATGTTGTCAGCCTTACTCGATGCTGATATTGTGCGTTTCGATTTTCTTCGGCTGCTCTTTCGGAATGACCACAGTCAAAAGCCCGTTTTCATATTTCGCCTTGATATCCTGTTCCTGAACTTCGCCCACGTAATAGCTTCTCGAACAAGAACAGCTCCTCTCCCTGCGGACGTATTTCTTGCCGTCCTTTTCTTCCTCTTGCTTTTCTTCCTTGTTGGCGCTTACGTTAACGTAACCGTCGTTATAGGAAACGTTGATGTCCTTTTTGTCGAAACCGGGCAGTTCCACGTCCATTTCGTAAGAATTATCCAGTTCCTTGATATCCGTCTTCATGCCGTCTGCCTTTTCGTCGTAAAACACGGGTTTGAAAAAGTCGTTGAAAACGTCGCCGAAAAAGTCGTCCGCCTTGTTTGTATTTCTTCTGATAATATAGTTTCTCATAGTCTTATTCTCCTTTTTTATTTTTTTGAGAGATTAGCAATTATTTTTAATGACTGCTGGCACTCTCTTTCTTTATCTGCTAACATTATACCACTTAAAAAAGAATTGTCAAGCATTTTTTCGAAAATTTTCAAAATTTTTTTACGATATATTTTTTCCCGTTTTATTCGGAAAATAAACTTTAAAATAAAAAAAGGCAAAGAAAAAACTTTGCCTTTTTCCGTTCACGTAACGTTTGCGGTATAAAGTACGCCGTAGTAATTATAAGCTATACCGTTCGGTTTTTCCAAACCGAACGGATTTAAAACTTTTTCTTCAAGCTCCGGTATTGCGCTTATATTTCCTTTTGCATAAGCTTCTAATCTCATTTTACAATGTTCCACACGGCGGATCAGCCCTCCGATACGGGCATCTTGCACATCAAAGCCGTGCGGTTTTTTCTCAGACATCCAGAACTCTTCATACTTTTTATAAAAATTTTCTAATTTTTCAAGTAATAAAGCATATTCGTTTTCCGCCAGCGCAGCAAGCGTTATTTTATCGCCTTTTTCATAAATTTTACGAGTTTTTACGCCTAATTCAAACTTGACGGCAAGCACTTCGCAAAGCGCGCGGATTGGACGGAAAAGATAAGACCAACAGCCGGCTTCGCCGCGTTTTAATATTTCGGATACTTTCTCGTAATAAGCCTTAGCCGTGTTACCTTTAACGCAATTATCGTAAATTCCCATAAACAAATCCGTATAAAGCATAACTTTAGAAGGGTCAAAACAATCTGTTTTTTCCCCAGAATAGATTTTATCCGGCAATTCAAGTGCGCAAAACAGATCGTAATCCTCTCCGACGACTGTATAAAATTTCTTTTTTATCGCCTCCATATCGAAATTGCCACGGGCGAATTCCGCCGCGCAGACTAAGGTAGGCAACACGGCGAACGGCGAACATTCACCTCCGTTATCACCCCATAAAGTCAAAAACACCTCCTTTATTCTTTTCTTTCTGCAAGCGAGTATGGCGGCGCGTATTGCTTCCGTTCCAAAACTGTTGTTAGGACAGAATCCGAGCCACGTCCAGGCGCCGCCCGCAAACGACACTTTCTCCGAAAGGTTTTTATATCTGTCTATTTCCTCCAGATAAACATTCGTTTCCGTATGATAATAATCCCAACAGACGAGCGACACGTTTCGAGGTACGGTTTTTTTCACGTTTTCCGAAAAATCTACGGTATATTCATAAACCTCTCCGTAAGCCGCACGCATGAACATATCTCCCCACATCTCGCAGGAAAATCCGTATCGCTCCGCTATAGACAAAACTTTTTCAAGATGCATGCGCATGATATCATGGCTTTTCATCGGCCCGTTTTCTGCAAAAAATTTACCTCTGCCGAGCATGAACGCTTCATCCATTCCGATATTGACGTTTCTTGAACGGAAACATTCCGCAAGCGTACGGAACATGTTTTCAATGAGAATATAAGTACGGTCTGCGCCGACGAGAAGTATATCGTCGACATCACGTATATCGCCGTATTCCGCATAGCGGAATATCGTACCGAGATGCGCGAGAGTCTGTATACAGGGAATTAATTCAATGCCATGGCTGTCTGCATAATCGTCCATCTCTTTCAATTCGTCTTTCGTATACCGTCCGCGCATATAACCGAAATACGGTTCGTCATCCACTTCGTATGTATCTTCGGTATATAAGCGTATTGTATTGTACCCTAAACGGGATAATATATCCACCATGCGACAAAACGCAGTTTTGTTCATTACCGCGTTTCTTGAACAGTCTATCATAACGCCGAATTTTTCAAATGGTATTTTCATAGATTGCCTCATATTCCGTTGAGCAGCGAAAAAGCGATAAAATTTTTATCGAATTTTCCGTTGTCTGACAGTTCAAGTATAAAATCGTACTTACCTTTCTTCAAACCGCGCGGAATCAATTTCAATTCAAATCCGTTGTCATTGTATCCTCCGTGCCAATGTTCCAGCCCCAAACAGCGTTCAGTTCCGCCCGGAACCTCCCATTCCAGAGGCACGCCATGCAGCTTTACGGTCAGATACTGCGGCGTAAACCGTTGGTTAAGTATTGTTATTTTAAGTTTTTTCAGCTTATCTTCCGTAATCATGGATAGATCTTCATCAAATTTTATCAACACGGTATATTGACGGAATTTTTTTCTTACGGTATCGTATCCGCAGGCAAACACCTCCGCAAAATCTTCCTGTTTATAATCGTCAAACATCTTTCCGCCGTAATAAAAACGTCCGATCGGTTCGATCTCGTAAGAACCGTCGGCAAGCATTATGCATCTGTTCTCCAAAAAAACGGGCGTCTGTTTTACAATGCGTCCGCAAAGTTCGCCGATAGTCTTAGGCGCATTCAACAGGGCATCGGGGCGCAGCGTGCATATTGCTATTTTGTCCGAACAGCCCTGACTCCACTTTACGGGAATTCTCTCTTCCCCGAGTAAAATCCCAAGAATTGCGCCTAAAGTTCCGGCCGTACAATCGGTATCCTCTCCGCAATTCACCGCAAGGCAAACCGACTTACCGAAGTCCCCGCCGCCATACAGCCAACCGAGAACGATAGCGCCTATGCTCCACGGCGCGTCATATCCGTGAATTGCCGAAGGAATTTGAGGATCGTTTTCTTGCGACGGGCAACGAGTACACGCAGGAACTTCTGACGTACCGCGCCAAGGTCCGCCCATTTCGCCAAAACTCGAAGGTACGGTTTTAAAAAGTTTTATTCTAACTTTTTTCCAATCCTCGCCTTTTTTATAGCAATCCCGAACCAATTCAACAGCCGTCCTAACACCACAAACGGCAGGGATATATGAAAGGCCGATATCCAGGAGTTTATCCGTATCCTTTTCAAAAAAGGCCGCGCTTTCCATTGCCGCGATAAACACAGCAGCAATTACCCCCTCACCGCTGTGATCCACACAGGCATCGTAATATGCATAATTCGCAGCGAGCGCGGGATTTCCCGCACACAAACACGCCCATATTTCAGTTCTTATCCAAGCCCCGTTGCTGTCCTTGTTCACATTGCGCATATGACCGGAAAGCGGGGGCAATATGCCCATATTAAAATTATTTTTTCCCGTACCGTATTCCGAGATGACCGAGCTCACAAATGTATTCCAGTATTCCGCAAGCACACAGGAATCAATCCTACGGCCTTCGTGTTCCGCCGCGCTAAGCCATACGAGTTGCAAATCCACATCGTCGTTCGGCACAGGGTTAGAAACATCCTGCATAAAGCCGTCCAAATCGTACACGCCCCGATAACATTCAAAAGGCGCGCCCAGCGTACCGCCGATATTTTTACCGAGATAACAGCCTTTCACCTTGCTGTAGTAAGTTTTAAAATCCATATTCATAATTACGCCTCACGAAAACTTTTGATATATTGAGAGATCGAACGCGTTTTACTGCGCTCGATCCCGTTAATACTTATATTTCCACTACGGTAAACGCTTTGTCGAGCAATTTTCTCAGTAAAAGCGTTGTCGGAACCGAAACCAAAGCAATAAGTATACTGATCGCTGATGCATAATAAGGATTGTATTTGTCCCGTAACGTCTGCAATGCGAACAGCGCTATGGTCGTAGTATTTGCCTGCCCGTTAAAAGATATCATCATCGGCTGCATATAAACGGTAAACGGAACCATCCAGGTAAGCACGATAATCATGGAAAAAGTCGGCCAGATAACAGGTACCGTAATGCGGAAAAATTCCGTAACAAGTCCAGCGCCGTCGAGTTCCGCCGATTCTACGATTTCCTGCGGGATACGGGTCATCGCACCCCACAAGAGAATCGCATTGTAGCCAAATCCAAACCATACAGTATACAGATACAGCATATAATTAGAGTATTTTGGATCGGTAAGCCACGAGGGCGCAGTCTGCAACGTATAACCGCCGAGTAAATTAAACAACTTGTTCAAAATACCGTTGACAGGGTCGTAAAGCTGTCTGTAATATTCGGCCAAAATGGAAGCAGGCAGGATATTCGGCAAAAACAGTATTACCACGATCACTTTTGAAAACGGTATTTTTTTATAAAGAAAAAACGAACAAATCAATGAAATCGGCAACGATATAAACATCACGGCCACAAGATAGCCGAATGAAACACCGATCATTCTGCCGTATTGCATCAAGGCGAATTCGTCAAAAAATTTACGGTAGTTTGCAAAACCGACAAAAACGTCTAATCCGGTAGAATGACTCATCTGATGAAACGAAAGCAATATACCCCCAAAATTTGCATAAACCGTAAACACCAAAAAGTTTGCCATCGGTATGAACAGCATAAAGAATATAAACAACTTGCGTCTGAAAGGATTATTATATTTATTCAACGAAATAACGCCGAAAAGTTTTTTCTTTTTATTCATCGCAAACTTCCTTGAAGACGCGTTATTCTACGCCGAGATAACTGTCCTTCCATTTATTATTCGTAAAATCCCACATTTCCGATGCGCGGACATAATCGTCGGCCGCAGCAGTCGCGGCGATATTCATTGCGTCGGTATAACTCGCGGCATTTATCAGATTGCCCAGCGTATTGCCGTTCTGCGAAATGAGCAGGGCAAGATATCCGTTGACTGCCATAGGAGCAAGACTGCATTCGTAGATATATTGATCAGCCTGTTTGCCCGCATTGAAATAATTATAACTTGCTTTAGAAAAATCGTCGAGCGCGTCGGCGTCAATATTCACGTTCATCGGGCGAAGGACGCCGTGATTCGCTTCTACGAAAGTTTGATAACTTTCCTTTGTATACATACTCAATAAAAAATCTTTCGCGATATCCTTGTGTTTTGAAGAAACGGGAACAGCGAGGATATTGCCGTCCAACGAATATCTTACCTTTGACGAATCGTTGCCTTGGTAATCTTTTTTATCCGAATTGATGTGCGGTACAGGCATATAACCATATTCAAAGTCGGGATATCCTTTCAAATACGCCGTCATTTCCGTCGGAAACCAGTTGCCGCATATATCCATAGCCGCATGTCCCTGAATGAATTCTCGCTGCGCGGCCTGTGCCGTAAATGCTTTAGAGCCGGAAAGTACGATATCTTTGCCGCCCGAAGTTTTGCCCTGGAAAAGCTTTGCCGCGGTTTCATAAACTTTCTGCCGCCCCTCTTGCGTAAAATTATAAATTTCGGGCGTATCGTATTTCATGAAAGTATTTACGATATAATCGTAACCGTAATATTCGACGAACCATTGATTGAGCGTATTGATCGCATAACCGTTCTGCTGTCCGCCGCCGAACACAAGGGGCGCTGTACCCGTAGCGGCTATTTTATCGCAAAGTTCAAAAAATTCGTCCATAGTATCGGGAATTTCCCACCCGTTCTCTCTAAACATTTTTTTATTGTAGATAAAACCGGAGGCATATGCGTCCTGCCACGGAACGCCGTATATTTTCCCGTTCCTAAGCCTGTATTCGTATTGTATTTTTGGAACGACATCTTTTACCGTAGTATCCTCCGTATCGGGGATTACCGAGGCGTAAACGTCACTCAAATCCTCCAATACGCCGCGCGCCACAAGGGAGGAATAATTTGCATTTGCGATAAGCACTACATCGCTGTCGCAAGTATTCGTTTCCAAACGGGTTTTTATCGTATCGAACATACGGTTATTCGCTTCAATCTTGAATATTATTTCAGGATGATCTTCGGTGTATAGGCGGCAGGCCTCCTCAATCCATCCCGTACCATAACCCGCCGCATATACGCTTATTTTTATTTTCGTCTTTCCGCCCGCCTCTCCTCCGTTATTGCCGCAGGCATACAGCGGCAGTAACATAAAAGCGCATAAGGCGATACAAACCATTTTTAACAAATATTTTCTCATAAAATCCTCCTTTTAAAGCGGTATAACAAAAAATCCTTCGCCCGAGCCGAGTTCCAGCGTCAACTTATGATCGTCGAGTTTCACCATCTCTTTTTCACCTTTTGCAAAAACCTCCGCAAACGTAACGTCCTTATCGAAAGTCATCGTAACCGTCGCGTTCAACAAATCGAAAGGCGAGGATTGATTGGAAACCATAAATCCGGGATAACCGTCTTTATCCAGAAACTGCCCTATCACAATATCCTGGTCGGTTGAAACCTCTTGCACTCCAAGAAGTTTTTCGAGCTGCCCGTCGCGTATATAACGAAACATTTCGTTTTCGACAAGACTGCCCTCAAATAATTTAAATCCGTCCCATGCGAACGACATATAAACTTTCTCGAAAGCCTTTATCTCTTTAAATACGTCTTGCACAATATAATAGGAAGGGAGAATAGTGCCGTCCCGATCGACAATGCCGTCGCGCACATTATTGAGCGCCTCCTCCTCTAAAAGCGTCCAATAACAGAAACATTGTATCCCTGTAACGCCGAAAGCCATGCTCGTATAACATTGCCATGCAAAATCAGCATAATTTTCAAGGGGAACGTTTTCGTAAAATCCCATCGTCTGCAAATAGATATAGAAAGGTACATCATTTGCCTTCGACTGCTCGGCAAAAAGATAAAGATTATACAGAAAATCATCAAGCAGGTATTTTACGTCGAACGCGTCGCGGAGGAGCGCATAGTGATCGTAACTCACCAGCATCGGATTAACCTCCTCCATAAACATCGAAACATGATCGGCGTACGTATATCCCTTATCGCTGTCATTGCCGAAAAGCTGTTTTGGAGTCGCGTAATTCGGCAACAAATTCACATAAAATTCATACTCGGGAAAATACTTTAAAAACCAGTCCTGCGCGGCCGCAATGGCGGGAAACAGCGTAGAATCGGGTTCATCGTAAGCAAGTATTCCGGCAAAAGAAGAATATTTCTTGAATTTATCGTATCTTGCTTTGATTTCGTCCCCCTTTTTTCTAAAGTTTTCCCGCGCTTCCGCATAACTTCCGCCTTGCGCGATCGTCTGTTGTATTCCGAAAGCGGAATAATCTCGTACAAGCACTTTCATACCCACGGCCTCCGCTTTTTCGAGAGTATTGAAAATATGTTCGTCCGTATAATCCGAAGTGGGCAGCGCGTATTCAAAACCGCAATCCTTCATAATCTGCCAGTTTTCGACCGTTGCATAATCAGGATTCGTTTCGTAAATACCATATCCCGTATTTGCATTCGGCGGAAGCGACCACGCTGCAGTCCGAAAAGTTTTTTCCGATTCGTAAACGGGAGGATTATCGGGATCGCGCCCGATATTGTCGCCGGCAGGCCCCCCGCAGCCGGCCGCAACGAACATGCTCGCCGCCATAATGCCGGCTAACGCTTTCTTTGCAAAGCTTTTCAACGAATTTTTTTTCATCATTTATCTCCTTTTTTATTTTTTCAGCCTTTCAAGCCACCCGCCACGGCATTGTTGATGATCGTTTCCCTCATACTGATGAACAATATCAAAAGAGGCGCGATCGCCAAGACCATGGCCGCATACAGTTCCGTATAATTCGAATACGTTGCCGCTTCTTCGGAAAGCTCCTGCAATCCGAGCGCCAGAGTTTTTACCGACGGCATATACATATAGGGCGTGTAGTAATCGTTCCAACTGCTTATAGCAGACATCACGCACATCATTCCTATGCATCCTTTCGCCATCGGCACCATAATTTCGAGAAAAATACGCATCTCGCTCGCCCCGTCGATCTTTGCCGCCTCAGCATAAGTAGACGACACCGTGCGGAACATACTGTACATGATGAGAAACATTAAACCGAACGGCGCGGCATTTTTCACTAATATGAACCAAGTGTCTATCATTTTAAGATCGACAAACAATTTATATATCGTAGCGGAACCGCCGAGATCGGGAATGAGCATCACGCCTATCCCTACCGCAACGAGAAAATTCCGCCCTCGGAATTGAAATCTCGCCAAAACGTAAGCAGTTATCGTGGTTGCAGCCGTCGCGATGACGACCGTAGATATCGTCAGGATAATGGAATTAACGTACATGTCCAAAATAGAAACTTCACCGACTCCGAGTTTCCATGCGAGCGCGTAGTTTTCAAAATACCATGTTTTCGGCAATGTCCAGGCATTATCGAAAAACTCAAAACTTTCCTTCAGGGAATTCACCAAAAGAAAATAAACAGGCATGAGCATCGTCAGCGAGTAAAGGCATAGCATGACCGAAACGACGATCAGAATTATTTTTCTATTTTTAAAAAATTTTTTCTTCATTTTTGATCCCATCTTGCAATTTATCGCTCCGTGTGTTAAAATAGGAAAAAAATATATTTTTTCAACAGAAAAACAACAAGGAGGAAAAACTTATCCTTAGTAATTCCGTTATAAGCAAAAATTTTTATTCGTTTGAACAGGCGCTCGACGCACGTTTCCGTATTTCCTGTAAAAATAAAGACTATTCTAAAAATATTTTATCCGCCGTTTACATTCATGAAAACGATTTTCCTCTTTTGATGCATTCGCATAATTTTTATGAGATAAACATTGTAATCGAAGGGACAGGCACGCATTATATCGAAAATAACAGTTTTCCGACGCAAACGGGCGACGTTTTCGTCATTCCGCCAAATCTTTCTCACGGTTACAGCGAGGATAACGGCCGAAAACTGAAAATACTTCATATTTTACTTTCTTCCCGTTTTATGCTTGATTTTACATATATTCTCAAAGGAATAAACGGATATTCTCTGTTGTTCAATATTGAACCGCAACTGAGAAAAAACAGCAACATCAAGTTGTTTACAAGCATAAGAAACGCCGAATTCGTCTACTATCTGCACGAGATAAAAAAGCTTATATCTTTTTGCGAAGGCGATATGACCGACGGCGTAAACGAAACGAATAAAAACGTCAAGGTGCTCAACCTGATATGCGATCTCGCCACAACGCTCACGTCCAATAACATTTCGTTGCCAGAAGAAACTACGGTAAATATCAACGAACTACTGCACGTACTTTCCTACATTGATAATAACTTTGCAGAAGACATCACGTTAGCAGGACTGTGTTCCGTTGCAAATATGTCGCGGTCCTCCCTGCTGAAACAGTTTGCAAAGCTTTGCAAATGCTCCCCCTCTGACTATCTTTTAAATACGCGATTGGAAAATGCATGTAAAATGCTTGAACATACGCAGCATTCCATTGCACGGATCGCACAAGATTGCGGATTTTACGATAGTTCTCATTTTTCAAAAATGTTCTTCAAATCAAAAAAAATATTGCCGAAAGATTACAGAAATTCGCTAAAAAAAGATTGACTTCGGTCGGGACAAATATTTTGCCCCGACCTTTCTTTATGCTTCGGGATAAACGCCGAGAAGGTTATCAAAATATAATGTATATGCACCCGATCCGTTGCTTATCTGGAAGAACGCGAAACCGGTTTCCATGTTATACGCACCGGAATTTTCTAAATCCATCTGCGATAGAAAATCGGCACTAGATATCGTTACGGTATTAGCGCCTTGCTGCAACGTAACAATATCCTTATTGTAAAAATATATTGTAGCGCCCGCTTCAGCCGCATATATGCTTACCTGAAAATATTCGTAAGCAGCGATATCTTCGCGGGTAAGCGGCTTACCGTTTTTTTTCATGGAAACGCTGACTGCCTGCCAATCGGCAGAAGTAGTAAAACGTACCGCGTTTCCTTTAACCGCATTTTCCGGCGTCACAATCACGCCTCCCTGAACCCAAATTGAAGAATCCTGTCCCGTTTCAAAAGTGTTCAGTTCGTCATACTCTGCCGACGGGAAAACAGGATCAGGAATTTCGCTTTCAGAAGGGTAAACGCCGATAAACTGATCTAAATAAAGGCTATATTCTTTTCCCGCCGAAACAGGATTCGTCTGACACCACAGCCAGCCTTCGGCGTTATATGATTCTGCGTTGAGTTGCGCTGTATAAACTTCTTTTGCGATCTTCAATACATTGAGTCCGCGCATCAGCGTAAATGGTTGATTATAAAAATAAAATTGCGTCCCGGCTGTTGTACAGACAACGGATACTTGCAGATATTCATAAGCTTCAAAATCTTCTTGCATCATCACTTTGCCGTTTTTTAACAAACGAATTTTTACCGCGCCGTAAGCTTCTGCCGTCGGGCCTATTTTCATAGATTTACCAGTCCGGGCATAAGTTTCACTATTCGCAGTTTCGGGGAGCGGCACCAAAGATGCGGGCGATACGGCTACCGAAGAATTGAGTCCGGTTTCGAAATCCTGCAGCATATCATATTTGCGGCCGACCGGAATGTCATCACCGGAAGGAATTTCCATCGCTTCCTCAGCCCTGACATTGATGGTCAGTTCGCGTGCAGATGTCAGGCCGTTTATATCCGTCGCAGTATATGTTACCGTATAAACTTCTCCGGCCGCAGCCCTGTAAGTCCCCGACTTTACATCTGCCGTTATATCCTCCCCCGCGGCAGTTTTTACGGTATAATCGATTGTTACGTTTTCCATCGTATTGTCGTACCCCGTTACCGCAGGAACTTTTAAAATGCCGTTCTCTTCCGTATTGATAATACCGCTTGCATTTTCTTTTCCGAAATCGATAACGGGAACTTTATCGTCCGTTTCAAAGTTATCATAAATTCCGACGAGATTATCGATATAAAAAGTTACGTTATCCCCGCACAACTGAAAATAAATATAATTCAGAGAACTGTATTGCGGATTTGACGACGGCACGATTCCGCCCGGGTACTGCGAACTAAGCGAATCTCTATCTATCGTAAGAATATTGTTCCCCTCCTGCAACCGAAATACTTGATTAAGAAGATAAAAACCTTCGTTGCCCGACGTCAAATCGCGACTTACCCAAATATTTACAGACAGTTTATCAAAACCGCCTAAATTGTATATCTCAGGATAAACCGCGAGCATATAATAGTCTGCGCTTCCCTGCGTTGTTACTTTCAATGCATTGCCGCTGTATGCGTGATCGGTAACAAATTCCATTCCTTCCGCCCATACGTTACTGTCGTCGTCGAAATCGCAGAGCGTGATCATTCGCGCGCAATTGACAATTACCTTTTCCACCGAAACATTGTCGCTGCCGTCCACGGCGGTATATTCAATAACATATTCCCCATATTCGTTAGCAACAAAAGCCCCTATCTCGCCTTCCTCTCCTTTTATTATATCCACGGGTTGATCTTTAAAAAACACTTTAACGCCGGTAGATTTGATTAAATTGCTGACATCTGAAATTTCGGCTACAGGTATCTGTACGACTGAATCTTTATATACCGTCATCGTATAAGCAGATGCGGGGAGATCAATTTCGGGGCCTACCGTGTCTAAAACTTTTACTTCTGAAGTAGCAATAATATGTTTTTCGCCAAGATGTTCCAAATAATAATCTATTTTATAACCGTTTACATCTTCGACGAAAAATTTTGTACCGCGAGAAATGATATCCACCTCGGCAGCATTACTATCGGTAACTTTAAACGTTGATTCTTTTTTGACGCCTCCGTAAGTAACTTCCGCTACGGGAATCAAAAAGCGCCTGCCCAACTCTGCCGTCAGTTCGGCAGATATTCCGTTCACGATTACTTTAGATGCGTCATAAGGACCGCTATCCTCTGGCGGTTGTTTCGTCCCCGTATTGCATCCGATAAAACCGACTGCAGAAAAAACAAGAACGATTGCAAATAAAATCAGCTTTCTCTTCATTTTTACCTCCTAATCTCAAATTTATCAAATATAGTATAACGCGGAAATATTCTTATTAATAGTATAAAAGTACAAATAAATAGTAAAATCGTTTATTTTTGTTTTTATAAATCCACTTATATTATATAAAATCAGCTCAAATCAATCATTTTTCTTTAATTACAAAAAATATTTTACATAAAAAGAATTTTTGTTATATTAAAAAAGGAACGCAAAACTGAATTACGTTCCTTTCAATTAAAGTTAATTATTAATAACACGTAAAATAAAAAAAGAAACCGTATTAACGGTTTCTTTTTCGTAAGGGGGAATTCGTATACCCTCGTTTGGTAGAGACAGTAGGACTCGAACCTACGACCTCCTGCATGTGAAGCAGGCGCTCTAACCGACTGAGCTATGCCTCCGTGTCGCTATCTATTATGCTACAACGAGAAAAATTTGTCAAATATTTTTTACGTTTTTTTCGTAAAATAGTTGACTATTTTTTTTCCGCGTAGTAAAATAACTATGCTAACCGATGGGGATATGGCTCAGTTGGTAGAGCGATGCGTTCGCAACGCATAGGCCAGGGGTTCGAATCCCCTTATCTCCACCAAACCATATTAACGCTTGCAGTTCAAGCGTTAATTTTTTACCGGGGGCATAGCTCAGTTGGTAGAGCGCTTGAATGGCATTCAAGAGGTCAGGGGTTCGACTCCCCTTGTCTCCACCA